>Ga0335074_10003490_pt1 | contig 21508 bp, 19 predicted proteins | sample Lox_Sample_23_FD_206715 | JGI IMG/M metagenome (GOLD analysis project Ga0335074, IMG submission 206715) | Soil microbial communities from Loxahatchee National Wildlife Refuge, Florida, United States - Lox_Sample_2.3 | ecosystem: Environmental > Terrestrial > Soil > Wetlands | place: USA... | reverse complement strand
CCGCCTCCAGCCTGCGCCGCTCCTGCTCGGCCATGGTGAACAGCCGCGCATTGTCGATGGCGATGGCGGCTTGCGAGGCCAGGCTGCTCGCGAGGCGCTCCTCGCGCTCGGAAAACGCCTCCTCGCCCCGCCGTCCGAAGAACAAAACCCCCAGCACCGCACTGGGGTGCGACATCACCGGCAGCGCAATGCAGTTTTTGAGCGCCAGGCACTCGGCAGCCTTTCGTATCCATACGTCGCTCGCTCCGGGCGGCGGCGTCGCCTCAGCCTCCGAGCAACGCAGCATTTTCTTCGAACCGAACTGGGCGCTGTCGATCGCCCCCAGCCGCCCCAGCCGTTCGCTGGTCTCCTCGAGCGTGAGGCCGGAAGCGCAGCGCAGCAGGAATTTCCGTCCTCCGGCCGCTTCTCCTTCCGAAAAAAACAGGCCAAGATCGGCGTTGCCCAGGTCGCGCCCGGCGTCCACCACGGCCGGCAGCAGGGCGTCCAGATTCAGCTCCGCCGAGAGAATCTCGCCCACGTGATTCAGCAGCTCGATGCGCGCCTGCGCCGCCTCTTCCCGCGCATAAGCCTCTACGCGTTCCGCCTCCACTCGCCGGGCTTCCTGGAGATAGTGCTCCACTTCGTATTGCCGGATGCGCGCACGCAACGCCGCCCGCACTACGGTCAGCAGCGTGATGGAACGCAGCGGGCGCTCGAGCAGCGTGATGTTTCCGAGCGGGCGGATCAGGTCGAACCGCTCCTCCATTCTGCTGAGCGCCATCGTCCGGCTGCCCGTCAAAACGATGAATGGAAAATCGGACCAGGCCGGCTGAGTTTTTACCCAGGCCGCGAGCAACGGAATATTGCCGTTCAAGGCTTCATCGGCGATCACCGCGGCGCCCGCGCCCGCGCGCAGCGAGGCAATCAGCTCCGGAACGTCGGCGCAGATCTCGGCCGTAAGCTGTTCGTGCTTTAAAACCGCGCAGGCCAGCGCCGCGTCGCGTCCCACGGGAGCCAAAATCAATACGCGGGTCCGCGATTCCTCCGTTCCAGCTTCTGGATCACTGAACTCCTCAGAACGGGGCATGCGCGTCATCCTTCCCTGGAAGCGGACCATCCCCGGTGTAGGTTGGCACCCCCGTCAATACGCCGTGGAAGGACGCGAGCGCCGGCCCCACAAAGATTCCGCCCGGGCCAAGACGAAATTCACGTATCGTTTGCTCGTGCGCGCCGCTGCGTTTCTTGATCACCGAGATCGCTTTCTTCACCGCGCCACGAAATTCGAAATAGCGCAGCAGCAGCACCGTATCCGTGAGGTAGCTCATATCCAAGGGCGATTGCATTTGCCCGATCAGACCGGTCTGCGCCATCACCAGGATGCTCAGCATGCCGCGGCTGTTCAGATACGCCAGCAGCTCATGCATCTGCATCACCAGAAACTGCTCGGCCGGCATGGCGTTCAGATAGCTGTTCAGGCTGTCGATTACCACCACGCCCTGTGGATTCTTCTCCACGCGCTCGCGCACGCGATAGGCAAAATGCCCGGGGGATAGTTCCGCTGCGTTTACGGTCTCCAGCACCAGCTGTCCGCTGCGCAGAAACGGCTCCAGACGAATCCCTAAACTGTTGGATCGTTCGAGCAGCGTGCTGCGGTTTTCATCGAAGGTGTAAATGGCCGCGGACTCGCCCCGTTCGAGCGCCGCCAGCGCATACTGCGTCGCCAGCGACGATTTACCCGCGCCCGCCGGCCCCACCAGCAGCATGCTGGTTCCTCGATGGACCCCGTCGCCCAGCAGCGCGTCCAGGGCCGGCACGCCGCTGGATACGAACTGTCCGGCCAGCGCCGCGGGATCTTCCATGACCGAGATTCGCGGAAACACCGAGAGCCCGCCCGTGGCGATCACCACGTCGTGATAGCCGCCGCGAAAATTCGCGCCGCGCATTTTCGTAATCTGGATGCGCCGGCGCTCGGCCCCGTATTCGCGCACCACGCGCTCCAGCACGATCACGCCATGCGTGATGCTGTGCACCTGCAGTTCGTGGGAGCGCGAAGTCAAGTCGTCCAGCAGCAGCGCCGTCGAGCGCCGCCCGGCGAAAAACTGCTTCAGCGCGAGAACCTGTCGCCGGTAGCGCAAAGGATCCTGCGCCAGCAGGCGAATCTCGGCCAAAGAATCGAACGCCACGCGATCCGGCTGCAGCTCCTCGATCCGGTCCAGAATCACCTTCACCGTCTCGCTTAACTCCACTTCCGACGGATGCAGCAGCGTGTAGTATTGGTCGGCCGCAAAATTCGCCTCGGGCGGCGTCAGTTCGAAGATCGTGATCTGATCGAGCGACCAGCCGTGCGAACGCGCCACGGCTCGCAGCTCCTCAGCCGTCTCGGAAAGCGTGATGTACAGGCACTTTTCCCCGGCCCGCGCGCCTTCCAGCATGAATTGCAGCGCCAGCGTCGTTTTGCCGGTGCCCGGAGCGCCCTCCAGCAGATAAATGCGGTTCGGGTTCAGCCCCCCGAACAATACCTCGTCCAAACCCTGGACGCCAATCGACAGACGGCGCGAGGCCGCATCTTTGTTTTCCGTGTTTTGTGCGCCGATCAAACGGATCCCTCGACCCGTTAGACTCCCTGTGCTAGCCCCTGTTACGCCGCGTTAACCGGCGCCGGAGGCGAAGCCCAGCGCTGCACGATCCCGCGTACCGCGTCCGCATAGGGTTCAAATCCAATGGGTTTTTGTACGTATTCGCGAGCGCCCAGCGCCAACGCTTCCTGCACTTCGGCTCTGTTTTGCGTGGAGCTGAAAATTACCACCGGGGTCTTCTTCCGATACTGCTGCAGTACGCTTTGGCCGTCCAAACGTGGCATATTCAAGTCCAAAATGATCAAATCGGGCGAGAATTCCGGCGAATTCAGCATCCGTAAGGCTTGTTCGCCGTCCTTTGCCACCTCCAGCTTGATCGGAAACGGGACTTGGGAAAGAGCAACACGCACCAACAGTACGTCGGCAGGATTATCCTCTACCAGAAAAACCTCGACCGTATTCATCGGGCTACACTTTACCTATCTATACGATTCACAGGTATGCGAATCTGTTACGTTACGTTGGCGCGAGAATGAGGACGGCGGGGGGGTTACGCCACGGCCGAGCTGCTGACTCGGGCGCCGGACTCTTCGAGAAAAACCTCGAAGCCGAACAACGGGCTGCGCTCGGTCCGTCCGAAGCGGTTCACGCTCCACTGGACCCGAAGGTAGCGGACATCGGGATGCATCGCCATATTGAGCAGCACGGAGTAGACACCGCAATATTGGCGCTGGCGGAAAGTGAGCAGCGGCTTGGCGCCCCACTCGCCCTGGTCTGAGGACCCCCACACCGAAACCGTCAGCCCGGTTCGCTCCACAACGTTCGTGATATCGAGCGTCACCACCAACAGCTTGGAGCGGAAATCGTTCAGGGGCACGGCCGGGCCGGCGCCGTCGGCGGCGCGCACAGCATCCGTCAGAAGAAGCTTCGGGAGGTGGGAGGTAAAAGGAGCCACGGAGCTCTCAGGATCTACATCACTGGACAAGGCTTCAGCGCTCATGAGAGCTTCGACTGGCATATTTGGACGGCTCCTGTAACCCTACTTAACGGCAGAACTTGAAAATATATTTAACTTCCGTTCACTTTTGTTATTAGACGTGCGCTTTCGATAACCTGCATTTCTATGACCACGCCCGGCACACTCAGATTCTTCGCTTCTAACTGGAATGGTTACAGTTTGGCAGTTATCCGTTAGGGTGATTTACCAGCTCCTCGAGGGCCGACCGCCGGGACATGGAGTAAATTTCACCTTCGCCTTGGAAGCAATACTTTCTCACTCAATAGCATCGGACAGAAGCTTTTGTGTCGATGGGTTGACACTTCTTCGTCTTATGGTTAGCTTTGCTTACTGAGCGTGCGTTGAAAATCCGCGCGCCAGTAGTAACATCGTAGAGTCGGACTCGTAACAACCCGGCTTATCCCATCGGAGGGAACGGCATATGGCGATTCTGCCAAGCTTCGCTGATCAATGGCTGCTGTCACGAATTCTGGAGGCTAGCGGGTCGGCTCCGATCCGCCTGCGCGTCGAGGGCGGCGGGGATATATCGGCGCCGGGAGCCGCGCCGGTGGCGACCGTTCTGATCCGCGATCGCGCTACGCTCGCGCACCTGGTACGCGACCCCGAAATCGGCTTTGGGGATGCTTACATGGACGGCCGCATCGAGGTGGAAGGGGACTTGACGCGCTTGCTCGAAGCCATCTATCAGGGCATGGAAAGAGCCTCCAAAGCCGGCAAATGGCTGTCCCGCGTCGCCTCGAAGTGGCTGGACGTGGCGCAAGATAATTCCTGGCACGGTTCGCGCAGCAATATCCAGCGCCATTACGATCTGGGAAACGATTTCTATAAGCTCTGGCTGGACGACCAGATGGTCTACACCTGCGCCTATTTCCCCACGCCCCAAGCGACGCTGGAACAGGCGCAAGTCGCCAAAATGGATCACATCTGCCGCAAGCTGCGCCTCCAACCGGGCGAATCGGTGGTGGAGGCGGGCTGCGGCTGGGGCGCGCTGGCGTTGCACATGGCGCGTGAATACGGCGTGTCGGTGAAAGCCTACAACATCTCGCGTGAGCAGATCGCGTTCGCGCGCGAAAGGGCCCGCGAGCAAGGCCTCAGCGATCGCGTGGAATACATCGAAGACGACTACCGGGCCATCTCCGGCAAATTCGACGTTTTCGTTTCGGTGGGCATGCTGGAGCACGTGGGGCTGGATCATTTCGCCGAATTCTCGGACGCCATTCATCGCAGCATCGGCGATACGGGCCGAGGCCTGGTCCACTTCATCGGGCGGAACTACCCGGCGGTTTTCAGCCGCTGGATCCGGAAGCGCATTTTCCCCGGAGGCTTTGTGCCCTCGCTGGAGCAATCGCTGAGCGTGCTCGAGCCGAAAAACTATTCGGTTCTGGACGTCGAAAATCTGCGCATGCACTATGCCAAGACCTTGGAACATTGGCTCGATCGCTTCGAAAAGTCCCGGCAGCAGGTGATGGCCATGTACGATTCGAAGTTCGTGCGCGCCTGGCGCCTGTACCTGGCCGGATCGCTCGCCGCCTTTCGCGGTGGACACTTGCAGTTGTTCCAGATCGTGTTCACCGGCGCCGGGCGCGAACCGATTTTCTGGACGCGTGACCCGATCTACGCCACCGACGCCGCCGAGCTGGGCGAGCCCGTGGCCCAGGAAGTTCGCGAGAAGGTTCGGGAGAAAGTTCGATGGACGCATGCGATGTCCTGATCGCCGGCGGCGGGCCGGCGGGATCATCCTGCGCGTGGGGATTGCGCGGCTCCGGTCTCGACGTCGCGATCCTCGATCGGGAAACCTTTCCGCGCGATAAAGTCTGCGGCGGCTGGATTACCCCGCAGGTTTTGAGCGAGCTTGCGATCGACCCGGCTGAGTACGCCCGCGATCATGTGCTGCAGCCCATCACCGCGTTCCGCACCGGCTGGATCGGCGGACCCGCGCACGAGACCGGCTACCCCGCGCCCGTGAGTTACGGAATCCGGCGGCGCGAGTTCGATCATTACCTCCTGCAGCGCTCCGGTGCGCGCCTCGTCCCCCCGGCCCCGCTCGCGAGCCTGCGCCGCGAAAAAGGCGCCTGGATCGTCAACGAAACAATCCGGGCCCGCTTGCTGGTGGGAGCGGGCGGGCACTTTTGCCCGGTAGCCAAGCTCACCGGCGCAAAGCCGGCGCGCGAGAACGCCGTGGTTGCGCAGGAGGCCGAATTCGAAATGAACGGGCGCGAGCAGGGCGCCTGCCTCGTTCGCCCGGAAACACCGGAGCTGTATTTTTGCCCGGACATCAAGGGCTACGGCTGGTGTTTTCGCAAGAACAATTTTTTAAACATCGGCCTGGGCCGGCTGGATCAGCATCGATTATCGGAGCACGTGGCCGCGTTCGTTCGATTTTTGAAATCGACGGGGCGAATCGGGTTCGAGATTCCGGCGGCGCTCCCGGGCCACGCCTATCTGCTGTGGGGCGTTTCCGGGCGCAAGGTTTCTGATGACCGCGTGTTGCTCATCGGCGATGCTGCCGGTTTGGCCTATAAGCAAAGCGGCGAAGGCATCCGGCCGGCCATCGAATCGGGCTTGCTCGCGGCCCAGGCCATCGCGAAAGCGCAAGGGAACTACTCGCGCGAAACGCTGGCCGGATATGAAGCGCTGCTCGCGCGCCGGTTCGGAAAATCCGGCCAGGATTGGGCGTCGCGGCTGGGCGCGCATCTGCCCTCGGCCTGGATCGGCGCCGCCGGCCGCCGCTTGTTAGACACGCGCTGGTTCGTGCGCGATGTGGTGATCGATCGCTGGTTTCTGCACGCTAACGAGCCCGCGCTGTAATCGGGGGAACCGCTTACGTCTCAGACTTCGAGGCGCGTTCGGCGTCGGCGATGACTGCGTGGGCCTCCGCCACCTGATCGCGAGCCACGCGCACCTCGAACGCAAGATTCGGCAAAACCGAATCTCCCACCAGTACGGTCGCAATCCCGTTGGCCTCCAGGAGATTCTTCATGCTCATGGCTTCCAGCTCGGACGTCGCGCTGGCGATGGTCTCGAGGTCGAGATTGGACGAGGGGTCGACAAGCTCCGCTTCCTCGGGCAGCGGGTTCTCGGCGATGATTTCTTCAGCGCGCTTCTGATCGCCGGGCTTCACCTGTACTTCGAACACGCCCTCCGGCACCCCGGGCGCCGAGTCGTCCAGCAGCACTGCCTGGATTCCCTCGTCGTCCAGCAGTTCCAGGATGCCTTCGGCGTCCTCTTTCGCATCGGCGTCCATCGAACGGTACACCGTGATCAGGTTCGCTTCGTTATTCACGCTTTGATTCTAGAGGATTGCGGCCGCCGTTGGGCGTTAGAATGAAACTGGAGGACTCATGGCGCAAGAATACGGCAGTAAAGCGGTGTGGTTCATGGCGGGAATCGCTATCGGTGCGACAGTGGCATTGCTCTACGCCCCAGCTACGGGCGAAGACACGCGGCGGCAATTGGCGCGAAGGGCCCAAAAGGGCCGCGACGCGCTGGCCGATTCAGGCTCCGATCTTCTGGATCGCGGCCGCGAAATGTACGATCGCGGGCGCAAGCTGGCCGACGAGGCCGCCGACATGTTCGAGCGCGGACGCAAGATCGTCGAGAGTACAGCATCCAATTTGAAGGGCTGACATCCAAACCAGTATGACCACCACGATTGCCGAACCAGTCCAGACCGAGCCCAAGGCTTTTTTGAATGAACCCGTCGCCGATTTCTCCAAGCCCGCCGCACGCCAAGCCATGGAGCGGGCTCTGGCGGACGTGCGCGGCCAACTGGGGCGCGAATATGAGCTGTTGATCGCCGGGCGGCGCGACAAAACCGGGGATCTGCTCAAATCGCTCAATCCTTCGCTGCCGGGCGAGGTCGTCGGCCTCCACAACAAAGCCACCGCGGCCCTGGCGCGCGAAGCCGTGGAATCCGCGCATGCCTATTTCCCGGTGTGGGGCGCCGTGCCCGCCGAGACTCGCGCCCGTATCCTGCTGCGCGCGGCCGAGATCTTCCGCGAGCGTAAGTTCGAGTTCGACGCCTGGCTGGTTTATGAGGCCGGCAAGACGTGGCCCGAAGCGGACGCTGATGTTTCCGAAGCCATCGATTTCTGCGACTATTACGCCCGCCAGATGCTGCGCTTGGCCAAACCCGATCCGCTGGTGCAGTTGCCGGGCGAAAAGGACGAGCTGTTCTACCTGCCGCTGGGCGTCGGCGTGATCGTTCCGCCCTGGAATTTCCCCTTGGCCATCATGGTCGGAATGACCACGGCGGCGCTCGTGGCAGGCAACACCGTGGTGATTAAGCCTTCGAGCGACACGCCGACCATTGCGGCGAAGTTCGCCGAAGTTCTGCTCGACGCCGGTTTCCCTGCGCGATCGTTTTCCATGCTGGTAGGCAGCGGCGCGGTGGTGGGCGATGTTTTAGTGGAACACCCGCTCACGCGCTTCATCGCATTTACCGGATCGAAGGAAGTCGGCCTGCGCATCAATGAGCTTGCGGCCAAGCCGCGCAAAGGGCAGCTTTGGATCAAGCGCGTGATCGCCGAAATGGGCGGCAAGGACGCCATCATCGTGGATCGGGAAGCCGATCTCGCCAGCGCCGTCAAGGGCGTAGTGTCGTCCGCTTTCGGGTTCCAGGGCCAGAAGTGCTCGGCCTGCTCGCGCGCCATCGTGGACGCGGCTATCTATGACGAATTCGTGGGCAAAGTGAAAGCCGAGGTAACTGCGCTGAAGGTCGGCTCGGCCGAGGACTCCTCGAACTACATGGGGCCCGTGATCAACGAGAGCGCCATGAAGTCGATTCTGGATTACGTGGAGGTGGGCAAGAAGGAAGGCCGCTTGATTGCCGGAGGCGCGCGCGCCGAGGGCGACGGTTATTTTGTGCAGCCCACCGTGATCGCCGACGTCGATTCGAAAGCGCGCATCTTCCAGGAGGAAATTTTCGGGCCCGTCCTGGCCGTGACGCGGGCGCGCGACTTCGACCATGCGCTCGAACTCGCCAACGATTCCGAATACGGGCTCACCGGCGCGGTCTACACCGCCAATCGCGAAAAAATCCAGAAAGCGCGCGAGCAGTTCTTCGTCGGCAATCTGTACATCAACCGCAAATGCACCGGCGCCATGGTAGGCGCGCATCCGTTCGGCGGGTTCAACATGTCCGGGACGGATTCGAAAGCCGGCGGCCCGGATTACCTGCTGCAATTCCTGCAGGCCAAATCAATCGGCGAAAAGATTTCGTGATACCCTCGGTAGTTGTTCGGCCGCCTTGGCCACCCCGATGAGAAGGGGACTAAGACGTCACAACTCCAGGGTCGATTCCGAACGACGCGGCGAAGGGCGCACGATTCACTCGGCGCCCTTTTCCATCTAGCTGCGGGGCGCCGTTTCTTCCAGCGGGTTGGGGTAAGCATCGGGATCGCGTTCCTCGCCCCCGTGCAGGCACTGAAAATCTTTTTCCACTAAAATCGCGAGGCGCTTGCCGGATTCGAGCGGCTGCTCGCCCGAGATACCCACGCGGTCCGACCGCACCCAGTCGTTGCCATCGGCGCTGGGAACCTGAATCCGCAGCCAGCCGTTCGAATACAGCGCTTGCGGCGTTTTCAAGCTGGACAGCGATTCGAGCGCGTATGCGAAGCTCGCTCCCGGCGCGAACTGGATGCTGTCTTCGACGAATCCGGTTTTGCTGAACTGCGAGACTTCCGATTGGCTCAGCCGCAGCCGCAACGAATTTCCCTGTATGCGAAGTTTCATAAGACGCCGAGTTTCATTGAATTCTGGATGCTCCTGAATAGATGTTAAAGCGCTGGTCGCGCACGAAGCCGAGCAGGGTCAGGTTGAAGCGCTGCGCGGTTTCGACCGCCAGGCTGGAGGGCGCCCCCACCGCGGCGAGAATCGGGATGCCGGCCATCAGCGCCTTCTGAACCAGTTCGAAGCTCGCGCGGCTGCTCACAAACAGAAGATGGTTGGAAAGCGGGACGCGTTGCGCGAGAACTTCGGCGCCAATCAATTTGTCGACCGCGTTGTGGCGGCCCACGTCTTCACGCAGCAGCTCCAGCGTCCCGTCGAGCGAAAATAGCGCCGCCGCGTGCAGTCCGCCGGTTCGTTCAAACACCGGCTGCGCGCGCCGCAGGGCGTCGGGCAAAGTATGAATCACGCTCGATAAGACCACCGGCGCATCGCGCGCGAGCACCGGGCAGCCCTGGGATTCGATCGCTTCGATGGACGTTTTGCCGCAAACGCCGCAGCTCGAGGTGGTGTAGAAATGGCGCTCCAGACGGTCCAGATCCACTTCGACGCCCGGGTTCAGCTCCACGGTGACCGAGTTGCCGAGCTGCCGCGGGTTGCCATTAGTCGCCGGCGACCAGCGGACTTCGCGAATCTCGCCAGCATCGTGGATGATGCCTTCCGTGAACAGGAAGCCGGCGGCCAGCTCGAAATCATGGCCGGGCGTGCGCATGGTGATCGAAATGGACTTCGCGCCCAGACGGATTTCGAGCGGTTCTTCGACCGCCAGTAAATCCTGAAAGGGCGCGAACGAATCGCCTTCGATTTTTTGGACGGGTACCGTCAGGATGGGCCGGTTCACACCGACTTCATAGTAGCGCGGCCGCTTGATTGGAAATGGTTAGGCCAGGTTCGGGATCTTGATGATCTTCTTCTGGATCGCGTACTGCACCAGCTGCGCTTTGTTGTGGATGTCGAGCTTCCGCATCAGGTTGAACTTGTGGGCCTCCACCGTCTTCACGCTCAGGTTCAGATCGCAGGCGATCTCTTTCACCGAGTTGCCTTCGGCCAGCATCTTGAGAACTTCGCGCTCGCGCGTGGTCAGCGTCGCGAAACGAGGCAGCCGGTTGGCGGATTTGATGCGGGAGCGGAAATCGTCCACCAGTTGCGAGAGCATGCGCGGGCTCAGATAGCTGCCGCCGCGGCAGATGTCGCGGACCGCGGCCACCAATTGGGCCGACGGGCTGTCCTTGAGGACGTAGCCGCTCGCGCCCACTTCCATGCCTTCCACCAGGTAATCTTCGTCATCGTACATGGTGAGAAACAGCACTTTGGTTTCGGGACGGTTCTTCTTGATCTGGCGGGTGGCTTCAAAGCTGCTGAGGCCGGGCATGCCGATGTCCATCAGCACGACGTCCGGGCGGAGTTCGGCTGCCTTTTCGACGGCATCGCCGCCATTGGACGCTTCGCCGACCACTTCCATGTCGGCTTCCGCGGAGATCAGGGTTCTGATGCCTTGGCGGAAGAGCGTGTGGTCGTCCGCCAGCATGATGCGAGTCTTGGCCATATCGTATACCCTAGTTACCTACTGTCTCGAATCCCTTTCGTAAGCTTGAGCTTTCCGCCTTGCGCAGCTACGCTCCGGCCGCCCCCACTGCTCTGATTCTGCGCGCCGGACGTGCTCCCATTGGTTTCGCCCCTATCGGCTTGCTGGCGAAGGGATCGATCAAGCCCGATTCCGGCGGCTGCTTGGCTACCGGAAGACGGATCAAAATCTTGGTTCCCCGACCCGTTTTCTTCCGATCCGCCAGCCTTCTCTTACCGGTCCCGACCCCCGCCCCCATTCCGGTGCCATTTCCTGCCCCGGCATTGGGATAACTGCGAATTTCAAACCTGCCTCCGAGAAGGGCAACGCGCTCCCTCATGCCAGAAAGCCCGAACGCATCTTTCCGAGCCAGCGCTTCCTCGACTCTAAACCCGACTCCGTTGTCTTCAACGGCCAGTCTGACCCATCCATCGGCGGAACTAACGGAAATGTTTACGTTATTCGCGGCGGAGTGCTTGGCGATATTGTTGCAACACTCCTGCACCAGCCTATAAACAATGATTTCAGTGTGTTGCGGCAGCCGCCCCAGCCGGCCCAGAAGCAGCTTTACTCGAATGGGATGCAGGCGCCGGAAGCGGTTCACCAGTTGCCGGGTGGCGGCTCCCAGGCCGAGCTGTTCCAGCACCGCCGGGCTCAAGGCGGCGATCAAGCGGCGCATCTCGAGAATGGTCCGCTCGGTAAGGTCCCGCGCCTCCTTCAGACGCCCGATCCACTCGGCATATTCAGGCGGAATAGCCTGCTCCAGCAGCTCCAGTTGCAAACGGATGCACAACAGCGACTGCCCGGCTTCGTCATGCAGCTCACGGCTGATGCGGCGGCGCTCCATTTCCTCCACGTGCAGCATGTGCTCGGCGAGCTGGCGGACCTGCTCTTCGCGCGCCGCGAGATCTTCCATCAGACGGGCCTTTTCGGCGGCCATCAGACAGCGCTCCGCCGCTGCGGCCAGCAGTTCCTGCTCCCGCGGGAGCCAATCGTAGGATTTCGAAAAACCGAACTGCATCAGGCCGGCGGTGCGCCCGGCGATGGCCAGCGGGATTGACCAGACGGTCTGAAAGCGGTCTTTCCAACCCGGCTCCAGCAGCAACGTCCCGGCGCCAGGCTCTTTGGTCTCAATCTGGCGCGAACGGGCCAGCGTCCGCAGCCGCGCGCGGCCATTGGCCACCTGCGCGAGTGCAGGCTTCTTGGCTCCCGCGGTTTGAGCCTGGGCACGCAAGACCCAGGCGCTGCGCTGATCGTTCAGCAAATACAGATGGCCGGCATCGGCGCGACAGACCTGGACCAGTGCATCCAGAAAGCGGCGCAGCAGTTCTTCCAGATTGCGCGATTCCAGCTCCACCCGGAACAGCTCATAGAAGGCCTGCGTTTCCGATTCCCGAACCTGGTAATACGCGTTATTCAGCGTCAGGATGACGCAAAAATGCAGTTGCTCGCGCACCCACTGGAAGTTCGCGTATTCGTTGGGCAGCAGCTTTCTGAGCAGCGGCGTCAGCAGCCGGTCATACTCCTGCAAGGCCGCCACGATGCTGCTCGGCGGAAGGTTCAGCTTGGCCAGACGGCGTCCGTTGTACTCCACCTGCTCGATGAACTTGAGCGGCGGGTGCCCTTGCGCGAGAATGCGCGCCGCGGCTCCTGGAGTGATACCCGCCAGCGCGCCGCGAATCTTGGGCTCCAGCTGGCGCTGCTCGAACTGCCGCGGCTCCAGTTGCCGGCCTCCGAATTGACGGTCTTTGAGCTTGGCGAAGAAGCGCCGGTCCAGCGCTTCGGCGTGCGGAAGCAGAAACACCGCCAGCCGGTGCAGGTGGACGCGAAGCTGATCACTGAGAACGTCGGCTGCGTCGGCCAGTTCCGGCGATATTTCCGTCAGCGGCACCTTGCCTTGCTATCGGCAACTAGGGGGAAAGCTTTAGCTTGGCCTCAGCGAACCGCGACAAGCTGCGAGACGTCCCGAATGTGCCAGGCCGGCCAAAGGCCAATCGCCAATGGCAATCCGGTGGCCAGGGCGCGTTGAAGTTTTGCCGCCCCGTGCGGTACCCTATTATTCGTACACGAATGGCAAATACACTCTCAGCGCTGAAGCGCACCCGGCAGACCAAACGGAAAACGATCGTCAATCGTCTTCGTAAATCGCGGCTTCGCCACCAGATCCGGTCCATGCGCCGGCTGCTCGCTTCGAAGGATTCCAAAGGCGCCAACGAGGCGCTGCCCGCCACGTTTTCGATGATTGACCGCTCGGCCCGCTGGGGCATCATCAAAAAGAACACCGCGGCGCGTTACAAGAGCCGGCTCACGGCCAGGCTCAAAGCGATCGCGTAGGCTTCGCTGCTTTAAGCCAACTGCTTTTTGATCGGCAACTCGCGGATCCGCTTCCCCGTCGCCGCAAAAATCGCATTGCAAATCGCCGGCGACATCGGCGGAACGCCCGGCTCTCCCACCCCGGCCGGCGGCTCCGAGCTTGGCACGATGTGAACGTGCGTGGCCACGGGCGCCTCGTTCATCCGCGCCACCGGGTAATTATTGAAATTCGATTGCGTGACGCGCCCGTTCGCCGCCGTGATCTCGCCCATCAGCGCCACGCTGGTGCCGAATACCGCCGCGCCTTCCAGCTGCGCGTTCACGCGATCGGGATGAATCACCTTCCCGGTATCGATCGCGATATCCACGCGCGGAATGCGGATCCCGCCTTTCGAATCCACCTCCACCTCCACCACCTCGGCCACATAGGTCAGGAAGCTGCGATGCACCGCGATCCCGAGCGCCCGCCCGTTCCCCGGCTTTTTCTTCGCCCATCCTGACTGCTCCGCCGCGATCTCGATCACGCGCCGCATCCGCGCCGTATCGAGAATGTAGGGATCCGGCCCCTTGCGCTCCTTGGGCGGCCGCAGATCGATGGTCCGCGATTTTCCGAGCACCTCGAGCAAATACTCCACCCGATCCCGCCCCGCCGCCGCTGCCAATTCATCGGTGAAGGACTGCACCGCGAACGCGTGCGGAATATTGGCCACAGACCGCATCCACCCGATGCGCACGTGCGTGTCCGCCGGCCCGCACTCGGCACGGAAGTTGGCCAATTCATAGGGAACGTCCACCCAGCCCATGTCCAGCTCGAAGGTCCCGTATTTCGCGTTCACGTCGTCCTGCGACCCGATCGGCGGAAACACGCTGCGCTGCAGCCACGCCACCGGATGGCCCTTCTGATCCGTGCCCGCCTTCATGTACATGGCGGCCACGGCGTGATAAAAATCGAACTGGATATCGTCCTCGCGGCTCCAGACCACTTTCACCGGCTTCCCGAGCTGCTTCGACAGAATCGCCGCCTCGGCCACATAATCCGGCTTCGATTTGCGCCCGAACCCGCCGCCCAAGAGCGTGACATGACAGGTCACATCGGCCGGCTTGATGCCCACCGCCTTGGCCACCGTATCCTGCACCGCTTGCGGATTCTGCGTCGATGTCCACGCCTCCACTTTGCCGTTCTTGAACTCGGCCACGGCCACCAGCGGCTCCATCGCAGCGTGCGCCAGCAGCGGAACATAGTATTCGGCTTCGTGAATCTTCGCCGCCTTGGCGAACGCCGCGTCCACGTCGCCGTCGTTGCGCGCCACCTTGCAAGTCTTGCGTGCCGTCTGCTGCAGCGTCTTCTTATAAACCGCCGAATCGAAACTCGCGTTCGGCCCGTGCTCCCAATCCACTTTCAGCTTGCGCCGGCCCTGCATCGCAGCCCAGGTGTTATCGGCGATTACCGCCACTCCGCCCAGCGGCTGGAATCCGTACGGCGGCGTGAACCCGGGAACGGTCAGGGTCTTTGAAACGCCGCGCACTTTGCGCGCTTCCGCGTCGTCGTAGCCCTTGACCTTTCCGCCAAACACCGGCGGATGTTCGATGGACGCGTAAACCATCCCCGGCATCCGCGCGTCCATACCGAACGTCGCGCGCCCCACCAGGATGTCGTCCAGGTCCGCAATCGGCACGTTCTTGCCGATATAGCGATACTCGGCCGGCGATTTGAACTTGAGCTGCTCTTTCTTCGGCACCGGCTGCTTGGCGGCCGCGGCAACCAATTCGCCAAAGCCCGCCTTGCGCCCCGACTTGGCATGCACCACTTCGTGATTTTTCGCCCGGCATTCGGCGATCGGCACGCCCCACTTCGCCGCCGCCGCGCTTTCCAGCATCATGCGCGCCGAAGCACCCGCCTCGCGCATCGGATCATAAAAATCGCGGATCGATTCCGACCCGTCCGTGTCCTGGCTGCCGTACTTGGGATCGCCGATGGCCTGCTCGATCTTCACGCGCTTCCAGTCGGCTTCCAGTTCATCGGCCACGATCATCGGCAGCGACGTCCGAATGCCCGTGCCCATTTCCGAGCGATGCGCGATGATGATCACGCGCCCGTCCGGTTCCAGGCCCAGATAAACGCTCGGCTGCCAGGCTGCATCGGCGGTTGGCGCGGCATCCGCGTCGGAGGACAGAACGTTCGGCAGTATGCCGGCGCCCAGCACCAACGCGCCCGCCGAAAATACGCCGCCCAGAAAATCGCGGCGGTGGACCACCGTGATCGATTCGTTGGTGATCGATTGGTTCTTCATGCTTTCACCCCCGCGGCCATCTTCACCGCCTGCCGGATTCTTTGATACGTTCCGCAGCGGCAGATGTTGCCCTGCATGTTTTCCTCGATCTCGCGATCGGTCGGCTTGGGCGTTTGCGCCAGCAGCGACGCCGCCTGCATGATCTGTCCCGCCTGGCAGTACCCGCACTGCGGCACGTTGGCTTCGCGCCAGGCTTTCTGCAGCGGATGATCGCCATTAGCAGCCAGGCCCTCGATGGTGGTGATCTTCTTGCCCGCCACGTCGCTCATGTTGGTGACGCAGCTCCGCGTCGCCTTCCCTTCCACGTGCACCGTGCAGGCGCCGCACAATCCCATGCCGCAGCCGAATTTCGCCCCCGTCAGTTCCAGCAGATCGCGCAGATACCACAGCACCGGCATCGCGGGATCGCCGTCATAAGTCTTAACCGACCCGTTGACAGTCAGTTGAATCATGCTCGTTGTCCTCCTTGCGTGTGGATTGGATCCACCCAGCGCACGGGGCTCGGCTCCTCCACCGGTTCAATGTCCAGATTCACCACCACCGCTTCGTTGTCGCTCCGCACCAGCACGCATTCCAGCGGCTCATTCGCCGACGCGTTGATCTCCTGATGCGGGACATAGGGTGGCACGTAGATAAAATCGCCCGGTCCCGCTTCGGCGACGTATTCCAAATGATCGCCCCAGCGCATCCGCGCCTTTCCGCTCACTACATAAATGACGCTTTCGAGCGCGCCGTGATGATGCGCGCCGGTTTTGGCGTTGGCGCAAATGCTTACCGTTCCGGCCCAGATCTTCTGCGCGCCCACCCGCGCATAGTTGATCGCCGCCGCCCGATTCATGCCGGCGGTTTGCGGCGTATTGGTGTCGAGGGAATCCTTGGGGATCACCTTGACGCCCTGGGTTTTCCAATCGACGGTCGGCTCGCTCATGGACTGGGTTTAACCCAGTTTACCCGACTTTACACAATTCACGTAGGGCCGTGATAGTCTTGCAAATTCATGCGCGCGCTCGCAACCATTCTCTTCCTCACCACCCTCGCTCCCCTCCACGCCGCCCCACCCGACTTCCAGCTCCAAAAAATCGGCCCCGGAATCTGGGCCGCGATCGTCAGCGACACGGGCCTTGCCGGCGGCAATGCCGGATTCGTCATCGGCGACGACGGCGTGCTCGTGATCGACACCTTCCAGGACCCCCGCCCCGCCAAAACCCTGCTCGCCGAGATCCGCAAGCTGACTCCGCTGCCCATCCGCTTCGTCGTCAACACGCATTACCATCTCGATCACGTCAACGGAAACGACGTTTTCGCCGCCGCCGGCGCCACCATCGTCGCCCACCGCAACGTGCGCGCCTGGATGCGAACTGAAAACATCAAGATGCTCGATCCGCCCGTCACGCCGGAGAAAAAAGCCCGCGTCGCGTCGCTCACCCTGCCCACCGTCGTCTACGACAGCCATCTCGATCTCTTCCTCGGCGCGCGCCGCATCAACGTCCGCTATTATCCCGGCCACACCGGCGGCGATTCCGTGGTCTCCATCCCCGATGCCCACGTCGTCTTCTGCGGCGACATGCTGTGGAAGGATCACATTCCCAACCTGATCGACGCCTCCACCGGGCCGTGGGTCCAATCGCTCGACGCCATGCCGAAGGATTACGGCCCGTCCACCTGGGTTCCCGGCCACGGCGGCATCGCGAGCGCGCAGGACGTCGTCACCTTTCGCAAATATCTAGCGGATCTGCGCGCTCAGGTGAAGCGCGCCCAGGCCGAAAAGAAGAGCGGAAAGAAATCCGGCGACGCCATTGTTCAGGAAATTCTTCCGTCGCTCAAAGCCAACTACGGGAAATGGGGCTTCTTCAACGATTACGCGGCCGACGACATCCAGCAGATCGCCCAGGAATTCTCCGGAACCAAGCGCCTTCCGCCCCCTAGTCCCGAGCGCTGACCGCAAGCTGCGGCGCTTTCGCCGGATCCAGAAACACGGTCTGATGCGCGATGCGCGCGAGCGACGCGCGATGCGTGATCAAAATCGATGTCCGCCCCCTCGCCACCCGCACCAGCGTCTCCGCAATCGCGCGTTCGTTGGCTTCATCCAGCGCCGAAGTCGGTTCATCCAGGATCAGCACCCGCGGATCGGCCAGCAGCGCGCGCGCCAGCGCGATGCGTTGCCGCTCTCCCGCCGAAAGCGTTTGCCCGCGCTCCGCCACTACGGTATCGTAGCCCTCCGGCAGCGCCAGGATCCGATCGTGGATCGACGCCTCCTGCGCGGCCCGTACAATCTCTTCCAGCGTCGCGTCCGGCCGCGCGTAAGCGATGTTCTCGCGGATGCTGGAATGAAAAAGATACGGCGCTTGATCCACCAGCATCACCGCCCGCCGCAGATCCGCCAGCGGCACGTCGCGTAAATCGCGCCCGTCGATCCGGATCGACCCCGCACCCGGATCGTAAAACCGCACCAAAAGATCCGCCAGCGTCGATTTGCCCACGCCGCTCGGGCCCAAAATCGCGCAGATCGTCCCCGGCTCAATGCGGAACGATAGTTCGTCCAGCACCATATCGCCGCCATAGCCGAACGAGACGCCGTCGAACTCGATTTCGCCCCGCGCCTCGCCCAGCGCCCTCGCGCCCGGCCGGTCCGTAATCTCCGCCCGCGTATCGAACAGCTCCCAGACTCGCGACAGCGACACGCCGCCCGTCACCAGGTTGCTGTACAGGCTCATCAGATTCTGCACCGGCGACAGCAGCCGCATATGGTACGCCATCACCGCCACCAGCGCGCCGATCGTCAAATGGCGATCGATCACCAGCTTGCCCCCGTACAGAAAAATCGCGGCGGTCGACAGCGTCAGAATGGTCCCCGGAACCGCGCCCGATAAGAACGCCATCAGCTGCATGCTGAGCAGCGCGTCCAGAAAGCCTTGATTGCGTCCGCGAAACCGCTCTACTTCCCGCGCTTCGGACCGCGTCGTCACGATCAGCCGGATCCCGAGCAAACTCTCCAGCAGAAAGCTTCCGATATCGGCGCTCCGCTCCCGCACCACGCGCACCCGCGCCGCCAGCCGGTGCTGATAATGCTGCAGCGCCCAAACTCCCGCCGGAACCGCCGCCACGCTCACCAGAAACAGCCGCGGGCTCAGCCCGATCATGATCGCCGCGCTGCCGATCAGAAACACCACGTTCGACAGGACGCTCAGTAAGCTGTCCGAAGCGATCCGCTGCACTTCCGCGATGTCGTTATTAATGCGCGACACCACGTCGCCCAGTTTCCGGCTGGCCCAAAAGCGCGGCGACAGCGTCTGCAGGTGCTGGTACAACGCCAGCCGCATGTCGAACAGCACCGATGCCGAAACCCGCACGTACTGATAGCTCGACAAAATGTTCAGCGCGAAGTTCAGCACCGTGACGCCGAACATCAGGCCGCTCACGATCAGCAGCATGCGGAAGTTGTGTTTCAGCAGCGCGTCGTCGATCAGGAGCTTGGATATGTACGGTTGCAGCAGGCCGAAACCCGTCGCCGCCACTCCCGCCAGCAGCACAAACACCAGCCGCGGCCAATACGGGACGATAAACCGCAGCGCGCGGCGATAGCCGTCAAGCGGAATGGTCTGGCGCGGAACGGCTTCACCTGGCATGGGTCACTGTAGGGATCACTTCGTTAATAGCACATGTCGGATCAACGGCCCGCGCGGTGATCGCGCTCATAAACAACTTTTCTATCGCGAGTCACTATGCATAGGTGTATGATATCCGAATAAGGTTATGAAAATTCTGCTTGCAACGATTCTGGCGGTTCCCTTGCTTGCTCAGGCCCAGACGCCGCAAGCTGCTGCTTCCGACGCCGCGGCAAAGCCAGTGGCCGGCATCCCCGTCACCAATCAATTGGTCATCTCCAAATGCGGAGCCTGCCATACCCGCGACGAAAAAGGCGACATGCTGCGCATCTCCTGGGAGCGCGGTACGCCGGAAGCCTGGGAAGAGGCCCTCAAGCGCATGATGCGTTTGCGCGGCGTCAAGCTCACGCCCGAAGAAGCCCGCGCCATTCTGAAGTATTTGGCGACCGATCATGGCCTGGCGCCCGAAGAAGCCAAGCCGGTCATGTACTACGCCGAAAAACGAATTCAGGACGAGACCATCATCCCCAACGACAACGTGAAGGGCGCCTGCGCCAATTGCCACGCCCTGGCCCGTCCGCTCTCCTGGCGCCGAACCGCCGAAGATTGGAAAGATCTCGCCAACCTCCACATCGCTCTCTATCCGCAGGCTGACGAAGCCTTCCGGCTCGGAATCAACGCCGGCGGCTTCGATGAAGGACAGCACCACGCGGAGCCGGGTGCACCCCTCCCCGTCGACATCGCGCTCGAATATTTGGCGAAAGCCGCTCCGCTCGACACTCCCGAGTGGGCCGCCTGGCACGCCCGCATGCGCGCTCCCAAGCTCGACGGCAAGTGGATGGTCACCGCCTACCTTCCGGGCAAAGGTAAGTTCATCGGAGAGATGGAAATCGAGAAAGCCGCCGGAACCGATGACGAGTTCAACACCAAGACCAAGCTCACGGCTATCAAGGACGGCTCATCGATCTCCCGTACCGGCCACATTCTCATTTATGCGGGCTACGCCTGGCGCGGTAAATCCAAAGGACCGGCTGCTGCCTCCACTCCCAACGATCTGAACAGCGAAACGCGCGAAGTGATGTGGGTTTCTCCGGACCAGAACACCGCGGAGGGCCGCTGGTTCTGGGGCGAATATCAGGAGTTCGGCTTCGACGTGAAACTACAGCGCGCTTCGGCTGACCCCACGCTGCTCGGCAACGATGTCACGATGCTCAAAACCGGCTCGAGTGGCGACCGCGTCCGCCTGATCGGCGAGAGTCTGCCCGCCCAGGTCTCCGCCTCCGATCTCGACTTTGGCACCGGCGTCACCGTGAAGCGCGTCGTCTCTCATACCCCAACGGAGATAGTGGCGGAGGTCGATGTAGCCGCCAATGCGGTGCCGGGAAAGCGCGATATTGCGTTCAAAAGGTCCGTTTTGCAGTCCGCAATCGCCGTTTATGACCGTATTGACTACGTCAAGGTGACGCCCGATTCTGCCCTCGCCCATCTCGGCAGCGACGTGCATCCCAAGGGTTTTCAACAGTTTGAGGCGATTGCCTATCAGCGCGGCGAAGACGGCAAGCCCCACACCGCCGACGACGTCGAGCTCGGCCCCATCGACGTAAGTTGGTCAATGGAAGAGTTTTATTCGTCTTACGGCGACGACGACCGCGAATTCGTCGGCTCGCTCAGCGCCGCCGGCCTTTTTACGCCGTCGTCGGACGGCCCGAACCCGCAGCGGCAGTTCAGCAAGAACAACTATGGCAACGTCTGGGTGGTGGCGACGGCCAAGGATCTAAAGGATAAGGACGGACGGCCGTTGGTCGGCAAGTCCTATCTGGTTGTGACCGTGCCCACTTACATCAAGTGGGATCAGCCGGAGGTCGACGGCCAGTGACACCGGTTGCAACAGAGGCGGTTTATCGCCTGGGCGAGTTTCATCGCTTCGAGGCGGAAGGTGCGCAGTTTCTGTATCTTGTACCGGCTGGGGCGATCTTCGCCGTGGACCGGTCCGTCGGCAGGCTGATCGATTGCCTGTCGCAGGGCGAACTCCCGCACGAAAAGCTGGTGAGCGCCCTCGAATCGAGCGGTTCGAGCCGGGCCGATGCCGAAGAGCTGATCGCGGAGATGCTGTACTCCAACGTGATTCTCACGCCGGAATCCGCGCCACAGCAGCCCCAAACGCCGCCCGACGTTTTCCCCATCCAGACGCTGGTGATGAACCTCACCAACCAGTGCAATCTGTCGTGTCAATATTGTTACGAGTTCGGCGCCGATAAGCTGGCCACGCCGGAAGGCAAGCCGAAGTTCATGGACCTGGAAACGGCCAAGGCTTCGGTGGATTTCCTGCTGACCCAGTCCGAGGGCCGGCAGTCGATTCACATCACGTTCTTCGGCGGCGAAACGCTCATGAATTACCCGCTGCTCAAGCAGGTAGTGGCGTATGCCAACCAGCG
>Ga0335074_10003488_pt1 | contig 21514 bp, 11 predicted proteins | sample Lox_Sample_23_FD_206715 | JGI IMG/M metagenome (GOLD analysis project Ga0335074, IMG submission 206715) | Soil microbial communities from Loxahatchee National Wildlife Refuge, Florida, United States - Lox_Sample_2.3 | ecosystem: Environmental > Terrestrial > Soil > Wetlands | place: USA... | reverse complement strand
GGGTTCTATAGCAGCGTCGCGCGACAACTCTTTGAGCAGGATGAAGCTTATTCCTGTTCTTGTCGGCATTATCATCCTGAGCATCAACCTTTCGGCCGCGCCCAGTCCCGCCGCCCGCAAGCAGGAGGCGCGCGAGCAGTTCGACAAGGCCGAGCAGATGCGCGAGTCGCTAAACGGCATGCCCGCGAATGAACGCACTCGCAAGGACTACCAGCACGTCGCCGATGCCTATCGCAAGGTCTACTACGTCTCGCCGGCGTCGAGTAAGGCCGACGCCAGCGTGGTCGCAGTCGCCGAGATCCTGGCCGCGGAGGGCCGCCAGTTTCAGCCCGGCGAAAAGGACCTGCGGGCGGCGATCAGCCAATACGAGTTCCTGCGCCGCGAATATCCGGGCAGCAAGTATCGCTTCCAGGCGCTGTTCACCATCGGCCAGATCTACAAAGAGGATCTCGGCGACGACGACGCGGCGCGCGAGACCTTCCAGGACTTTCTGAAGCATTACCCGCGAAACTCGCTCGCTCCGGAAGCGAAGCAGGCGCTGGCCGAATTGAATCAGCCGAAGCCAGCCGCGAAACCAGCCGAAGAGCGACCCGAGGCCTCCGCGAATGAGATTTCTTCTGCGCCAACAACCGCTCCATCCCCGGCTCCTGCCTCATTGACCATGAAGAAGAAATCAGGCCTGGTCCTGGTGACGGGAATCCGTCACTGGTCGACGCCCGACTACACGCGCGTGGCCATTGATCTCGAAGACGAAGTGAAGTACGAAGCGGGGCGGGTACCGAATCCTGACCGCATTTTCTTTGATCTGGCGGGCACCAAGCTGGCTTCGGTTCTGGTGGGCAAGAGTTTCGATGTGCAGGACGGTTTCCTGAAGAAGATTCGTGTGGCGCAGTACCAGCCGGATTCGACGCGTGTGGTGCTGGAAGTTGCCGATGTTTCTGACTATTCGGCCTTCCTGCTGCCCAACCCTTATCGCCTGATCATCGACATTCACGGCCGCCAGCCACAGTCGCAGACGCTGATTGCGAAGGCCAACGCGGCGTCGAGCGCCGCCAATGTGGACGGCACGGTGACCTCCGTCACCAAGGAGAAGTCGTACCGCTCCGTCGAGAAGGCGAATGAAGCGGACAGGGTTGCGGCAAGCGAGTCCGCCAAGAAGACGACGGCGTCAGTCGACGATACTACGACGGTGACCCAGTCCCCTCAGCCCACGACTACGGCGACTTCGAAGAGGACGCCGCGCAAGGTAGTGGTCGACGACAACGACGATAGCGCCGATGAGGTCGCGCCATCCGGCGAGCACACCACCAGGACCGCGGCTCTGAAACCAACCGATCCGCTCTTCGCGGGACCGAAGGATACCAGCGGCCCAGAGCTGAAGGCGACGTCCGAGCCTACGACGGCTCCGACCGCCGTAGCGGTTGCGCCGCGCGCCAAGGACAAGAAATCCGCCAAAACGGCCTCGGCAAGTACACCAACTGGACATGAAGCCGAACCGACCTCGCTCGGCGATCGCAGTCTGACCCGAACGCTGGGATTGAAGATCGGGCGCATCGTAGTCGATGCCGGGCATGGCGGTCATGACACCGGCACCATCGGCCCTGACGGTCTGATGGAAAAAGATCTGGTTCTCGACGTGGCGCTACGCCTCGGCCGCCTGCTGGAAACGCGCCTGGGTGCCGACGTCATCTATACCCGCGACGACGATACCTTCATTCCGCTGGAAACCCGAACGGCGATCGCCAACGAGCACCAGGCCGACCTGTTCATTTCTATCCACGCTAATTCCAGCAGCGATCCTTCAGCCCGTGGAGTCGAGACCTACTACCTCAACTTCACCTCCAACCCCGACGCGCTGGAAGTCGCAGCGCGCGAGAACGCGGTCTCGCAGAAATCGATCTTCGAGCTGCAGGATCTGGTAAAGAAGATCACGCTGAAAGACAAGATCGAGGAATCGCGCGAACTGGCCACCGATGTTCAGGAATGCTTGTATGCCGGCCTCGCAAGCAAGCACTCAACCCTGCGCGACCGCGGCGTGAAGAAAGCACCATTCGTGGTGCTGATTGGCGCCAACATGCCCAGCATCCTGACCGAGATCTCCTTCGTTTCCAATCCCACCGACGAGGCCAAACTGGAAACTCCGGAGTATCGGGAGAAGATCGCCGAGTCGCTCTATAAGGGCATCGCGAAGTACGCTGGCGGCCTCAGCGGGGTGAAGGTCGCCACCAAGTTCAACAGAGAGGCGAGCCAGTAAAGCAGCTTCGAGCTATGGGCCGTGAGCTGTGAGCTACAGCATGCCAGTCCACGGAAAATTGTCATTCCCGAAGATCGCCATTCCCGAAGATCTTCATTCCCGAAGATCTTCATTCCCGAAGATCGCCATTCCCGAAGATTGTCCCCTTACGAGATTGTCATCTTGAGGAGGGGTTCACGCCGACGAAAGATCTGCGGTTAGTCGCGAACAACCGAATCCTTCCGGTTCCGGCGGACCGCAGATCCCTCAACTCCGCTTCGCTCCGTTCGGGATGACAACTTTGAGGGACCTGTTCAGAGCTCACGCCTCATAGCCCATAGCCCACGGCTCACGGCCCACAGCTCCCACCCCAGCGTTGCTTCCTGGAAACTTTGCCCAAGCCGCAGTAGTCTAATCAATGAAGGCTAATTCGTTGTCTCGTCGTTCCATAAAGCGAACCGTTTTAGTGGCTTTCTTGTGCCTGTGCGTTGAGGCTCCGGCAATCGCCGCCGACAATCCCACGTTTCTGCCGAAATCGTTTGCCGGATGGATCCAAACCGGGCAGCCGCAGGTCACGACCGATGCCGCACAAGCCGATGCCGCTTATCCCGCCGTCCTGAAGGAGTACGGCTTCATCGATGCGGAGACAGCCACATACACCCGCAATGACGGCCGCAAGCTGACCATCAAAGCGGCGCGATTCGCCGACGCCACCGGCGCTTACGGCGCGTTCACGTTTTATCGCCAGCCGGTGATGCGGACTGAGGAGATTGGTACTAAGGCTGCGTCGGCCAACAACCGAGTGCTCTTCTTCCGCAGCAACGTACTGGTGGAGGCGAACTTCGATCGCATCAGCGAAATGTCGGCCAGCGAGCTTCGTGACCTGGCCGCGATGTTGCCTGCCGCGCAAGGACCGGCCGACAATCTGCCCAACCTGCCGGAGTACCTGCCCAAGAAGGACGCGGTCGAGAACTCCGCGAAGTATGTACTCGGTCCTCAAGCTCTTGCAGCCGCCAAGTTACCGCTTACCGCCGAGCAGGTCGACTTCGCCTTTCAACCCGAGGTCCTGACACAGGATTACACCTCCAGGAGCGGCGATCTGACGCTGACGTTGATCAACTACCCGACACCGCAGATCGCGGGGGAGCGCTTCCGCGCGCTGCAAGGTGCGCAGAAGGGCGCGGGCAATTTTCTCGAGCGGCGGACCGGACCGATCCTGGAGGTGGTGACCGGCGCAATTGGCAGCAGCGAAGCGCAAGGTCTCCTCAACTCAGTGAACTACGAAGCCGAAGTGACGTGGAGCGAAGCGACCAGCGTGAGTCCCCGCAACAACATCGGCAACTTAATCCTCGCAGTCTTCGCGCTGATCGGAATCATTCTGCTGATCTCGCTCATCTTCGGAATTTTTTTCGGTGGCATTCGCCTTCTGGTGAAGCGATTCTTCCCCGATAAGGTGTTCGACCGTCCCGAGGAGATGGAGATTATCCAGCTTCATCTTGAGGGGCCAGTCGACCAGTAACCTATTTATTTACATTGGCTTAGGCGGAAATGTCCCGAAACGGACAAATTCCTGCCAATTCTCTACAGCTTTCTGAATTTCTTGCAAACCATTGAAAATACAGTAATTTAAGTCGCGAAAATTCCTTGACACGCACTTTGCGGAACCCTACTATTTGACCAGAAAGTTTTGACGGTCTAGCCTCCGTTGGAACTATTCTCCCTTGAAGAAGAGGCCGCCCCGTTGCCGGGTGGCCTTTTCCTTTGCGTGTGCTGTGGGAAATTGCGCGCTGTTGTGGAAAAGAGAAATCATTTCACCACAGAGAACACGGAGGACACGGAATTTTCATTTCAAATACCACCCCGATCACTTTGCAGTAACTGCAAAAGCTCAGCTTCTTGTCGCGGTTCGCACTAGCGGTGCTACACTCATTCGCTTCATGAAGACCGGAGGGTTGCGATGCGGTCGAGGATGCCAAGGCTATCTTGCCTCCTTGGCCGTGAGTTGCTGAACGCAGCCCTCATGCCTCATTCCTGGCAATTCGCTACTGAACGTCGCGAGCACGGGCCGAAATGAATCTCTCGCCGCGTGACCACGAAGAGCCTTCAACTACCGAAACCCAGAGAACACAGAGTGGTAAGAGCTGGCCTTCGGGACGGCGTTCGGCCTTTTCATATTTTGATCCCGAGCAGGCTTCAGCCCCGCGAGAGGTCTGCCGTTGGGAATGTTTCGTTCCCCAATGTGGACGTAGCGTAAGGATTCGTAAGAATGATCGGAGCCGCCAGAGCAGGATGAAATAAGGAAAACCCTGTCTGTCAGTTGATGGCGCCCGAGACCACGCCGGCGACTTTCATGGCTCAAGGGCGTCGCCGCCTGAACCAACTCCATGTCTCTGCACTACGCCCACAATCCTTGCCAGTCTGCGCGCATCAAAATCAGCAGCCTGCCCTGAAGTCGGGAGCACAATTTTCCGCATCGGATGACCAACCATCGCCAACTCACTTCTCCGCAGCAAAACACCGCCTCCGACTGGAAATTCGCCATTCGGTCGTTGCGCCATCGCAATTACGCGCTGTTCTTCTCCGGCCAGACGATCTCGCTGATCGGTACCTGGATGACGCGCATTGCTACCGCGTGGCTGGTCTATCGGCTCACCGGTTCGGCATTTCTGCTCGGTCTGGTGAGCTTCTCCGGCCAAATTCCCATGTTGTTGCTGGGACCGTTTGCGGGTGTCTGGGTGGATCGCTGGAACCGTCATCGCGTGCTGGTAGTCACGCAGACGTTGTCGATGGTGCAGTCGTTCTGGCTGGCGGCGCTGGCGCTGAGCCATCGCATCACCGTCGTGGACATCATCCTGCTTAGCGTGTTTCAGGGAACCATCAACGCCTTCGATATGCCCGGACGGCAGGCCTTCGTCATCCAGATGGTGGAAGACCGCGAGGATCTGCCCAACGCCATCGCGCTGAACTCTTCCATGGTCAACGCGTCCCGCCTGCTTGGTCCGTCGATTGCCGGCGCGGTCATTGCGATTTCCAGCGAAGGCTGGTGCTTTCTTATTGACGGCTTCAGTTACCTGGCGGTGATTGCGTCGCTGCTGGCGATGAGGAACTTCGCGGCGCAGCAGGTTGGCGCCCGCCGTCACGTGTGGCAGGAGCTGAGCGAAGGCTGGCGTTATGCTTCGGGCTTTCTGCCGATCCGTTCGATCCTCTCGCTGCTGGCACTGGTATCGCTGGTGGGGATGCCGTACAGCGTGCTGATGCCGCTGTTCGCCGCGCGCGTCCTGCACGGCGGCCCGCATACGCTGGGCTTCTTGATGGGCGCAGCCGGCGTGGGCGCGCTCATCAGCGCCGCCTGGCTGGCGGCGAGGAAATCGGTACTCGGGTTGGGCCGCGTGATCCCCACTACGGTGGCAATCTTCGGGGCAGCGTTGATTGCGTTTTCCTTCTCGCGCTGGCTGTGGTTGTCGCTGCTGCTGATGGTGGCGGCCGGCTTTGGCATGATGCAGCAGATGGCGGCCAGCAATACGGTTCTGCAAACCATCGTCGAGGACGACAAGCGCGGTCGCGTGATGAGCTTCTACTCCATCTGCATTCAGGGAATGATGCCCTTCGGCAGCCTGTTCGCCGGCATACTGGCCGCTCATATTGGCGCGCCCTTCACCCTGGCCGTCGGCGGCGCTTGTTGCATCGCCGGAGCCTTGTGGTTTGTGAGCAAGTTACCGCAAGTCCGCGCTCACATTCGGCCGATTTACCGCGAAATGGGAATCCTGCCGCAGATTGCGCAAGGTATTCAGGCCGCGGCTCTGCAGGCACAACAGGAAGACTAACGTAGTGCGACTCTCAGGTCGCACCGACAAACATGAAGTCCCGCGCAGCGGGACGGGATAAGAGAGCCCACCCCTTCAGGGGTGGGTAAGTAAGCGGGATTGGCGAGTCCCCCGGGGACGGCACCCGAGGGCATGTCGTGCCCAAGGCACTCAACCTCAGTCATATCGCCTACCCACCGTTGAAACGGTGGGCTTTCTTGTTTCGTCCCGCTGCGCGGGACTGACCCTACATCACGGGCGGCACAGTAATTCCCATGACTGCGAGCACGCGGGTTAGTTCGCGCCGCACGACCGCCGCGGTCGCCAGCAGGAAGCGCTTCCGATCCTCATCGGCCTCGGTGAGGATGTGATGCCGGTGATAGAAGTTATTGAACTGCTGCGCCAGCAGGAAGGCGTGCTTGGCGGCAAACGCCGGTTCGGTCGTCGCGATGCATTGCTCGACGACGAATGAGGTCTTCCCCGCCAGCAGCCACAGCTCCCAGATCTCCGTCCCGCTGGCGTCAGCGAAGTGGCGCGCGTAGTCGGTCTCGGCGGTGAGCGCGGCATCAGGATCGACTCCGGCTTTGCGAAAGATGTTGGACGCCCGCACCACCGCATATTGCGCATAAGGACCGGTCTCGCCCTCGAAAGCGAGCGCTTCCTTGAAGTCGAAGGCAATCACCGACTGCTTGGTGAACTTCAGCATGAAATAACGCAGTGCACCGATGGCAATCTGCTCAGCAATGTGGGTGCGCTCGGTGCTGTCCAGTTCGGGGTGACGGCTGTCGACCTCTTTCTTGGCGGCGGCGATCAGCGCGTCGAGCAGGTCGTCAGCTTTGACGCCAAAGCCGCGGCGGCCCGATACCTCAATGTAGGACTTGGCGCGATCTTCTTCTTTAATTTCGTATCCCAGCTCCAGCGCGCAACGCGGCGTCAGCGCCACCATGTCATAGGAGAAATGCGTGTAGTGCGCGGCCTGCTCGGTATAGCCGAGAAGGCGCAGCGCCTCGATCACGGTGTTTTGCGGATCGGATTGGCGGGAGTCGATGACGTTGTAGATGGCTTCAACATTGCCGAAGTGCGGATGGTCGGGCTCATCGTGATCGTGATCGGCAGAAATCCAGACCTCATGCCGATTGGGATATTGGTAGAAGCTCCGATAACCGAAGTCACGACCCAGCAGCCCAAACTTCCACAGATGATAGGCGATGTCCTTGCCGACATAGCCAACCGTACCGTTCGAACGGACGATGACCTTGGCGTCCTCATCAGGTACGGACTTCTCCGGTTCACCATCTGCGGAATCGTTCGGGTGCTCCAGGCTCGTCTGGCCAGCAGGGGAGTCCGGGTGGCCCGTCCTAGCTTCTTTTGCTAGGGCGGGGATTTTCGTCGGGCTGGAAGGAGTCGAAGACTTCGGTCTTGTCATCACCCAACAGCCCTTGTTCTTACCCTCGGTCTCGAAATAGAGAACCTTCTTCTCCTTCAGCAGCTCAAACGCCGCATCCCAGAAGTGCAGATGGAGGATCTCGCTCTCGCGCGGCAGGAAGTCATACTCAATGTCGAGACGATCCATGGTCTCGAGATGCCGGCGCAGGACCGCAGTAGAAATCAGCTCGGCAATTTCGGCCGTCTCGTTGCCGCCGCGCTCAATCGCGTGCAGCGCTTCGGCGCGGGCCTTCAGATGCTCCGTGTCCTGCTCGTACCATTGCGAGACACGGGCGTAGAGATCCCAGCAATAGTAGTCGAAGCGCGGGTCTGAGGTGATGAGCTCGGCGATCTGCTGCTTCGATTGCTTCTCCAGCTCGATGAAGCCAACCACAACGTCCGCAACCTGGACCCCGGTGTTGTCAATGTAGTTCTGAATATCAACGACGTGACCGGCCCCGCGCAGCAGGCGAACGAAAGTATCCCCCAGGATGGCGTTGCGCAGATGGCCGATGTGCGCGGCCTTGTTGGGATTGATCGAGGTGTGCTCGACCAGAATCTTGCCGCTAACATTGGCCGCGCCTTCGCCGACGTGGCTGAGAACTCCCACGAGCCGCCCATGAGCCAGCGCCCGCGCGGCAAGCTCGCGCTTCAGTCGCGCATTGATGTAACCGGCTCCGGCAACTTCGAACTTCTCGAATCCGGCGGGCAGCGGTAACTCAGCGACGATCTCTTCGGCAATTCTGCGCGGCGCTTTGCGCAGCTTTTTCGCCAGTTCAAACGCAAGCGGCATCGCGAACTCGCCCATCTCGAGGTTGGGCGGCTGATCGATGACGACGTTAGGCAGGTCGAGGTTGTACTTCTCGCGCAGGAATCCGCGAACGTGGGTGGCGAGGGTCCGTTGGTGTTCCAGGTACATGAAGTGCCGCTTTTCGCGATTCGCTTTTCGCTCTTTGCCAGAATAGCAAAGTGCAGGCACCGTCCGGCTCCAGCTATCAAGGAGCCAGGCGAGATTGCAGAGGAGCGCGAACTTTGGGCGAAGAGCGAATGGCGAAAAGCGAACAGCGGCCTTACCGTTTGACGCTCTATCGCCGCTTACCTATGATGAAATTTCTCCTTCTCGCGCCAATTTGTGCGCGGCCCGGGCGGCTCCCATGCGCATTGCCTATCTCGATTGCTTCTCCGGCATCAGCGGCGACATGTTTCTGGGCGCGCTCGTCGACGCCGGCCTTCCGTTCGAGCTATTCGAGAAGACCGTAGCGGAGCTGAACGTCGGAGCCAAGCTGGAGCACTCGCGCGTCGATCGCGCGGGCATCGCGGGGACGAAGCTGGATGTCATCGTCGACGGCGAGAAGGATATGCCGCGGGAAGAATTCTGGGAGAAGCAGAAGTCAGTGGCCAGCAGCCAGTCGCCAGTTGCCCAAAGCCAAGCGGCTAGGGATCGGGGATTGGAGACTAGGGAAGGACCAACTGGCGGGACAGCTAAGCACTCCCATGAACATGTTCACACCATCGGCCACGAGTACGCTCATTCGCCTCAGGGCTCGTCAATTGCCACGGCTGAACAGCATCATCACCGCGCTCCGGCTCGTGGACTGAGCGAGATACTGAAGATCATCGCGGCGGCGGCAATCAGCGAACCGGCCAGGCGAATCGCGAACGAGATTTTTCTGGCGCTCGGCGCCGCCGAGGCGAAGGTCCACCATGTGGGAGTTGACGATGTTCACTTTCACGAAGTAGGCGCGGCCGATGCGATCGTCGATGTTGTCTGTGCGGCGGTTGGCGTGGAGGCATTGGGCGTAGAGCAATTCATCTGCTCGCCACTGAATGTCGGTGGGGGAACAGTGACGTGCTTGCATGGTGTGATGCCGGTTCCCGCACCGGCGACGCTGGAGCTGCTGAAGGACGCACCGATCTATTCCTGCGAAATTCAGAAAGAACTGGTCACGCCGACCGGAGCCGCGATTGTGAAAGTGCTGGCAACAAGTTTTGGACCACGCCCGACAATGATGACGCAGAAGGTTGGCTACGGCGCAGGCTCACGCGACTTCGCCGGACATCCCAATGTCCTGCGAATCAGCATCGGCGAGGCGCAGCTTCCGGAGATCGAATCCGGCGGAACTCCGGTTGAGCAGATTGCGATTCTGGAAGCCAATCTCGACGATCTGAATCCGCAGGTCATCGGCTACATCGTCGATCGAGCGCTTGCCCAGGGCGCGCTGGATGCTTTTAGCACACCAGTGCAGATGAAGAAGAATCGGCCGGGAACACTGCTGACAATGCTTGCCCGACCGGAGAATGAGAAGCATCTGCGTGAGCTGTTATTCCGCGAAAGCAGCACTCTGGGTATAAGGACGCGCCATGAGCAGCGTTATGCACTGCCTCGCCGCCACGAAGCGGTGAAGACTCAGTGGGGTGAGGTGCGCATGAAGGTCGCCACGTTGAACGGCGAAGCTGTGCATTACGCACCTGAATATGAGGATTGCCGGCGCATTGCCGCCGAGCATCACGTCGCGTTGAAGACGGTGATGCAGGAAGTCATTCGTCTTTATATGGAAAAGTACTTGGAACGACAGCATGGATAACGGGAAACGACAGAAGTTCTACATCACCACGCCCATTTACTACGTCAACGCGCGGCCGCATATCGGGCACACGTATACAACCGTGGTGTGCGACACCATCGCCAGGCGGCAGCGCATGATGGGCATGGACACGTGGTTTCTCACCGGCACCGACGAGCACGGGCAGAAGATCGAGCGCTCAGCGGCGGCAGCGGGCTGCACGCCGAAGGAGTTTGCCGACAAAGTTTCGGGCGAGTTTCGCACGCTGTGGGAGCGGATGAAGATCACCAACGACGATTTCATCCGCACCACCGAGCCGCGACACGCGCGCGGTGTGCAGGCGCTGTTCGCGCGGTTGCAGGAGCGCGGATACATCTACAAAGGTTCCTATAGCGGCCAGTACTGCGTTTCAGACGAGCTCTATGTCGACGCGGCCGGTCCGGGCGCGCCCTGTCCGGAGTGCGGACGTCCGACGGAGACGGTACAGGAGGAAAATTACTTCTTCAAGCTGTCGGCGATGGGCGAGCGGCTGGTCAAGTATTACGCCGAGCATCCCGACTTCATCCGCCCGGAGACGCGGCGCAACGAAGTGATGGCGTTCGTGAACAGCGGGCTGCGGGATCTCTCGGTCAGCCGCACGTCATTCAAGTGGGGCATTCCGGTGCCCGGCGATCCCAAGCACGTCATCTATGTGTGGCTGGACGCGCTGGCCAATTACATCACCGCCATCGGCTATCCCGACGAGCAGGCGAAGCCCTGGCACTACTGGCCGGCCGATGTGCACATGATCGGCAAAGAGATTGTGCGCTTCCACTGCGTCTATTGGCCGGCGTTTCTGCTGGCGGCCGAACTGCCACTCCCGCGCTCGCTCTTCGCGCATGGCTGGCTGCTGTTTGAAGAGAGCAAGATGTCGAAGTCGCGCGGCAACATCGTGCGCAGCGAAACCATTCTCGACACGCTCGGCCAGGATGCGCTGCGGTATTTTCTGTTGCGTGAGATCGTCTTCGGACAGGACGGCGCGTTCAGCTTCGATGCGCTCGTGCAGCGCTACAACGCCGACCTGGCAAATGATCTCGGCAATCTGGCAAGCCGTTCGCTCAGCATGATTGTGCGCTACTTCGAAGGGGAGATTCCGTATGTTTCGGCGCGATCGCGCACCCCGGCGGATGAGGCGATCGTAAGCCTGGCGCAACAGACGATCACCAATTTTCACGCGCAGTTTGAGCAGTATCAATTGTCGCGGGCGCTGGAGACGGCATGGACGCTGGTCGCCGGCGTCAACAAATACATCGTGGAGAATGAGCCGTGGGCGGTTGCCGAGCGCGACGATCGCGACTCACGCGCGCGTCTGGCGACCATTCTGCACACCTCGGCCGAAGCCCTGCGCATTGTCGCGGCGCTGGTGCACCCGGTGATCCCAGAGGCGACGGCGCGCATCTGGACGCAACTGGGCGTAGGCGAGATCAAGAAGTTCGATCTGCGCAGCCTCGCCTGGGGACAGATTCAGGCGGGAACGAAGCTGGGCAAGGTTGAGCCGGTGTTTCCGCGCGCCGACAAGAGCGTGATCGAAAAGATGCAACAGATGGAACAGGAACGCTCCGCAGAGAGCGAAACGAAAACAGCGAGCGAGAAGCCCCCAGCCGCGAGCCCCCAGCCGCGAGCGGAATCGCAGCCCGCCGCAGCAGGCGCACAGGCGGGACAACGGGCTACAGAAGCGATTGGCGCGGCGGGATCCTCGACTGCGGGTGCCCCATCCTTGTCGGCTGGTTCTGCCGACAGAGTGGGAGACAAGACCGACAAGATCAGCGCTGACGACTTCTTCAAAGTCGAAATGCGCGTTGGATTGGTGAAGGTCGCCGAGAAGGTCAAAGGGGCCGACAAGCTGCTGCGTCTGGAAGTTGACATTGGGACCGAAGTGCGGCAGGTGGTCGCCGGCATCGCGAAGGCGTATGAGCCGGAGAAGCTCGTCGGGCGCAAAGTTGTCATCGTCGCCAACCTGCAGCCGCGCAAGTTGCGCGGGCTGGAGTCGAATGGAATGATCGTCGCGGCGTCGCTGGACGATGGATCGCCCGTATTGGCGACATTTCTGGAAGACGTGCCCATCGGGGCGAGGCTGAAGTGAAGCAGAAACCAGTTGCCGGTAATCAGTAGCCGGTTGTCGGTGATCAGCTAACGGCGATACTGCAGAAGCGGTTATCCCGTCTGTCAGAAATTTGCATGTGATTGAACACGATTTGCAGTGGTATTCGAGGAGGCTTCAACTGGCTGGAGCGCGCACGCGCCTTGATCTCCTCGGGCTGGACGGTCTGGGAGATCACCCCGTGAGCATGCCTACATTTGACGGCGGAAGAAGCCGAGGACGGCGTCGAGGGGTGGAGTTGCGAGGGCGGCGTTCAACACCGCGCCATAGATTGCCGTCAGACCGGTAACGCCCGCGAGAACGCGTCGAATCCGCTGGGCGGAAATCTCTTGCCAAAACAGCGCGATCAAGCAAGCACCCTCGAATGTCAGCAGCCCGGCGAAATCTGGCAGGTAACGCCCGAGTACCCATCCCACCAAACAAAGCAGACAAAATATAAGGATTGCGGACCAGTACATCATCAGCAGCAACCAGTGCGACGGTTCGTCCAGAGCATGCGCAAATCGTTTTCCCGCAAGCAAGAATGGCGCCAGCAAACCGAGCAGGGCCCATGGCGCCGCCGGAATTAATCCAACCATGTCTTCCCCCCAGATAGGCTTGCCGGTTCGTCCCACCAAGGGATTCGTAAAAACGGTGTAGAAAAATGGCGGCCTCCCGTCGACTCGGGGTATGACCAGGAGGAACTGTTTGGCTGAACGCAGAATCCCATTCGGGTTCAGCTCCAGCCCGTAATAATCTGTCAACGGGTTGCTGGGAAACAGGGTTAATTGGTAGGTGCGGCCAAACTCCAACGGATCGTCGAAGCGCACGTAGTTATACCACCCCAAAGCTAGAGCGCATGCTGCCATTCCCGTTGCCATCGCAAGTACGAGCCTGGGATTCCGCCGGGAGCGAATTGCAAAGCTTCCGAGAACGATGACGCATACGATTACCAAGTGGGGACGGCAGCCCACGGCCAAACCCAAGAGAAGCCCGGCAATCACCAGCCATTTAGGTGATGCAAGGCCCGGCACCAGCGCCTTGGCAAGTGCTAAGAATCCCGTCATGACGCAAAAGTAGCCCGCGGAAATAGCCACCTGATAAAAGGCCGGCCGGCGCACGAGCAGGGACAGTAACGACATCGATCCTAAGCACACAACCATCGCGCATCGCAGCCAGAGCGGGAGAGTCCAGCGATTACGGCGGGCAAGCAGAAAGAAAAGCGCACACGAGCTGACATATCCGGCGATGCAGAAGATCGGCACGGCGATACGGTTGGGCAAGTCTCTGCCCGTGACCAGCCGATAGGGAAGAAATAGAGTGACCGCCGGAACGGGGCCAAAATAAAGGTAGTAACGGCCCCTATACAAAGACGCATCCAGCACGCGGTACTGCGAATTCTCCTTGGGGTCATAGGGATCGGAAAGCGCTAACAATTCGCGCCTCGGCTCGATTGGCAAGGCTGTCGTTCCCTGAAGAAAGCTGCGTGCCAGCAGAGCATACAGCTCCATCCCGGGCCGAGGCCCTCGAGCGCCGGACAACAATAGGTAAGTCGAGCTAACAGCAAAGATGATGAGGCCAATGATTGCGGGCCTGGCTGGCGCAGCGATTGTGTGCGAGGGGTAACGTTCTACAGCCGGAATTACGGTGGCCGCTTCGGCCGGAACTTCGCTGGCCGGTTCGGCTGGAAGTACGGTGGTCGCCGCCTCCATGTTCAAAACCTCGCATTGAACAAGAGCTGCGATGGGGGGATGATCACATCAACGAGCGCAGAATCGAGGCTCGTAGATGACGCAGGTCAAATTGCCGGGAACTCGGCGTGCCCAGCATATTGCCGCGTGGCTGCATCAGCAATATGAATCAGGCAGTGGAGCGTGGGGCAGTTCCAATTCGGGACTGCGACGGCACAGATTCACTTGTCATTTCGGGCAGAGTGAGGGTGGTAACGGCACCGGAAAATCCACGCCTCGTCGTCCCTGGCGCACTCCACGTCGTCGATCATGTCGATCAGTACGGCCGACCTTGGCCAGCAGAGTGGTGGCGAAATGCCGGCGGCGAGTGAGGCTCGTCATGCGGCGCGTGGCGTCGCGTCATGGCTTCGCAACTCGGCTGCGACAAGAGGCCAGCCTTCCAAAGCGCTCTTCACCGCAGGAGCCCAGTGCGAGGCACGTTTGAGTTTGGCATTGGAGACTCGCTGCGAGCGCGAGAAGTATCGCCAGACGTGGCCGAACATCATCGGACCGAGGAAGGCCGGCATGTGCAGCGGCTTCTTGGCAGCGGCAGCGGCGGCGAGCGCTCGAAGATATTCAGCGAAGAGCACCGGCTGGTCGTCGCAGACGTTGAAGATGCCCGCAGGAGCGGCAAGCGCGGCGGCAACTGCGCGTCCTGCGTCGGATACATAGATAGATGAGAAGTAGTTTTCGCCGGAGCCGATCTGGAAGAGCAGGCGTCGACGCGCCATGGCGATCATCTCGAGCGTGGACGGAGCATCGGCGCCGTAGAAGCCGGCGAAGCGCAGCACAATTCCCTTCCCTCCGGTGGCTGAGAAGCGCGCGGCTTCTTGCTCACCCGCCAGCGCTGCGCGCACGATCTCGCTGCCGGCGTCATCGCTGTGGGAGTCTTCGGTGAGCCAGCGCGTGCCGCCGTCGCCATAGAGAAACGTTACCGACTCATGAATATAGGTTGGCACACCTTCGGAGATGGCTGCGTCAACCAGGATTCGCGCGCCTTCGGTGCGCAGGTGGTTAGTCTCGGCCCAGACCTTCGGGTCGCGAATCTTTGCCATCGAGCTGATCTTTGTGGTGAGCCGGATGACAGCGTCGCATCCGGCAATCACTTTGCGAAGCGAGGCGCGGTCGTAGACATCGCATACAACCGGCTCGGCGCCCATGCGGCCAACGAGTTCCGCTTTATCTTTTCCACGCGCGGTGGAGCGCACGTTGTGACCGGCTGCAATCAATGCCGGCAGGCTGGCGCGGCCCAAAACCCCTGTCCCGCCGGCGACAAAAACCTTCAACGGCACGGCTACCACCTCTTAGTTGGTTTGGATAGCAGAACTGAGGCGAAGGACGCAGGTGAAATCGAGCACTTCATTTGTATCGCAACGCCGCGATGAGATCGACAACCGGGGAGTTGAGAAGTGGCGCCGTCTGGTAGAATCGCGCGCACATGACAATCAGACGGCGAGCATTTCTAAAGCTGGCGGGCTTGGCCGCGGGTGGGGTATTGCTCCGCGACCTGCCGAGCTGGGCGCTGCCGCAGAGCCAGACGGCGATGGCTGGCCAGTCGATGCGCGTCGTGATTCTGGGCGCAGGATTGGCGGGACTCTCCGCGGGATGGGAGTTGCATCAGAGCGGGCACCAGGTCGTCATTCTGGAAGCCCAGACGCATCCCGGCGGGCGCGTGCACACCATTCGCGAAGGACTGTCGGACGATATGTACGCCGAGGCCGGCGCCGGGCGCATTCCCAACACGCACACCGTCACCCGCGAGTGGGTGAAGTATTTCAATCTTCAGCTGGAGCCGTTTTGGCCCACCGATGGCGCGGATGTCGCGCTGCTGAAGGGCAAACGCGTGATGATGCCGGTGGGCAAACCTGTGGACATGTCGCAGGTGCCGCTGGACCTGACGCTGGAGGAGCGGCGCATTGGGTTGTCGAATTTCGATGAGCATTACTACGGCCCAATGATGCGCAAGATTGGCGGCCATATTCGCGAAGATTGGCCGCCCGAGATCATGGCGCTGGCCGACATCAGCATGGCGGATTATCTGCGGCAGCAGGGCGCGTCGGAGGACGCGATCAACTACATGGTGCTGGGCTTTCAGGATGATGCCGCGCTGGATTTCATTCGCGACGCCTATAACCACCACACCGAATCGCTGGCAAAGATCAAAGGTGGCAACGATCAGCTGCCGCGCGCCTTTGCGGCGAAGCTGAGCAGCCAGATTCGTTATGGCTGCGCGGTCACGCATATTCAGCGTGACGAAGATCGCGTGCGCATCACGTATCAGCAAGAGGGACTGCAAGACCAGGTCGACGCGGACGCGGTGGTCTGCGCGATTCCGTTCGGCGTGCTGCGGACGATTGCGGTAACACCGGAGTGGTCGCCGGCGAAGCGACATGCGATCGACAGGCTGTCGTATGGACCCGTGGTGCGGACGACCTTCCAGGTGAATCGTCGCTATTGGCAGGACGACGGCGAGAATGGATTTGGCACGTCGGACAAGAACTTCGAGGTGTGGCATCCGACGTACGGCAAGCCGGGCCCGCGCGGGTTGTTGCAGGCTTACGTGTACGAAAAGTACGCGCGTCATCTCGATGGGCTCAGCGAGAGCGCGCGGGTTGACCAGATGATTGCGGACATGGACGCGGTGCATCCCGGGCTGCGGCCGCATCTGGAGACCGTCGTGGTGAAGTCGTGGATGAACGATCCGTGGCAGCGCGGCGCGTATACCAACTACTACGTTGGCGAGCAGAAGCTGTATCCGGATGTGTGCCGTCGCGAGGATCGAATATGGTTTGCCGGGGAACATGCGTCGCCCTGGCCGGGATGGATGCAGGGCGCGATTTACTCCGGCACCAAAGCGGCGAAAGAGATTAATGCGGAAAGCCAGAAAGGTGTGGGTTAGCTCGCAAACGCACGGGTAGAGCGAGCCTTTAGGCTCGCGGCGTCGACTTCATCTTAGAAAGGTTCAGGCGCTGAGGTCATCAACCTCAGCGCCTGAATTGTTTGTTTGCGCGCCCCGGACGCAGACCTGAAGGCCTGCTCTACCGACCCTTCCGACGCAGGCCCGAAGGCCTGCTCTACCTTTGGTCTACCGCGACGTTGCCCCAGTCGTTATCGCGCTGGCATCGGAGGCGCTGGTCGCGTTGCCTTGCTGCTTCAACCATGCAGCCAGATTACCCTGCTGCTGATCGCGCAGCGCGACACAGTTATCGATACTCTCAATGGCCTGCTTCTGATTGCGTTCGGTGCCCGGGAAGGGATGCTGGTCGAAGAACTGCTTCACCTCCGTGGCCTTTTCCGTGCTACAGAAGCTTTGTGCGCCGTAGAGGAAGATTCCCACGCCGCCGAGGCCACCACCGGTCTTCTTCATCAGGGCGTCAAAGTTAGTCCTCATGAACTTCCACGTCGCATCCTGGCTGGTGGGATTGTTGAGCATGGGAATCAGCAGGTACAAGTCCTGACCCCGCACATCCGGCGACAGCGTCCACTCCAGTGTCTGCTTCGTCAGATCGGGTTGCTGAAACTCACACAGCGCATAGAAGTAGCCGTAATACTGCTCCGGCGGCAGATTGGGTTTCTGCATCTGCGCCTTGTATTGCGTGTAAAGCTGCACGTCGCCGTGATGTGCAGCCACCGCCAGTACCGGGCGGACCATGGTGCCGTCGATGGAATCCGGATTCTTCATATACTCCTGCACCATGATCTGTGCCTGGCGAATGACTTGAGGATCGTCGGCCATATTGCCCAGACCCTCAAACAGCAAGGCTCGCTTCTGCTTGACTTCCGGCGTATCGCCAGGCCGACCGTTATATCCCAACTGCTGCAGCATGGGAGAGAACTCGCTCCGCAGCCAAGCCTGGAAGGCGGGACGATCTGCATCCGTCAGCATGTAATCGTTGATCACGTTGAGGCGATCACCGAAGGAAGCCAGCAGATCGGCGCCACGCGTATTCTTCAACTGCCCACCCAGAGCCAGATAATCGCCTAGGCTATGCTTGCCGATGCGCATCAGTGCCCACTCATTGCCGATCAGAGCAATGCGTTCTTCGGGCGTGAAGACGGTGTCGACAGCGTTGCCGAGCTGATGCAACGCGCCGCTGTCATAGTTGAAGCGGTAGTAGCCCAGCGCGTTGGAATCGGGGAAGACAAAGTTGGAGCAGCCCTTCATGGTGAAGGTCTGCTCGCGCTCGGTGAGCAGTAAGCACTCCTGCTTGCCGGCGGAGCTCCCGTTGATGCCCTTGGCGCAGACGGGAATCTGCCAGATCTGCTTGTCGGGCTGATTGAAGACAGCAGGGTTATCGAAATAACGTTTCTGCGAAAGTTTCAGTGTAGTATTGCCGCCTTCGCACTTGGACTCGGCGTCGACGAACGGTACGCCGGGCTGCAGGACAAAGGTGGGCATGATCTGATCGATCGGCTTCTTCGAGGCCCGCGCCATCGCGCTCCAAAAATCAGCAGCGGTAGCGTTGCCGTAGGCGTGTTCCTTCAGATAAAGGTTGACGCCCTTGCGGAAGTTTTCCGGTCCAACATACGACTCGAGCATGTGCAGCACAGCCGCAGACTTGCCATAAGCGATGCCGTCGAAGAGCTGCTCGATTTCGGCGCGGGTCGTAGCTTCCTGATGAATGGGACGCGTGTTCTGCACCGAATCACCCGCCATGGCGCGATCGTTATCGGCAACCACTCTCTGGCCTTCCATCCAATCGGGCTTCCACTGCGCCAGCGGATGCGGTGTCATCCAGGTGGCGAAACCTTCGTTGAGCCAGATGTCGTCCCACCAAGCCATGGTCACCAGATCGCCGAACCACTGGTGCGCCATCTCGTGGGCAATGGTCTCGGCCACTCCCTGCTTGTCTTCGACCGACGCGTTCTTGTCGTCCACCAGCAGCGCGGTCTCGCGATAGATGATGGCGCCCCAGTTCTCCATGGCGCCGGCCTGAAAGTCAGGCACGGCGATGTTGTCCAGCTTGGGCAGCGGATACTTGATGCCGTAATAGCTGTCGTAATAGTGGAGAATGTATTTCACGGCGGCAAGCGGGAATTGGGTCAGATTCTCTTTGCCCGGCACGGTACAAACGCTGACCTTCACGCCATCGGTGTGGTCGGAGACACACTTCCAATCACCGACGGTGAGCGCGACCAGATAGCTCGACATCTTTGGCGAAGTGGAGAACTTGAGGGTGTGCTTGTCGCCGGGTCCCGGCGTGTCGGAGACGATCTCACCGTTGGAAATGGCGGTGTCACCCTTGTCGACGATGGCGGTGATGTCGAAGGTAGCTTTGTACGCCGGCTCGTCAAAGCACGGGAAGGCCACGCGCGCGTCAGTCGATTCCATCTGCGAGACTTCGTACTTGCGGCCCTTGTAGGTGCTGAGATAGAAGCCGCGCAGCTTGTCGTTGAGATGGCCGGTGTACTTGATGTGAACCACGGCGGCGCCGGCAGGAAGTTCTTTGCCGACGGTGAAGGTCGCCTGCTCGTTCTTGTCGTCGAGCGAAACCTTCGCCGTCTGCGTCTGGCCGCCAGCAGTCACTGTAACGTCATGGAAGTCGATCTCGACCGCGTTCAGCGTAATGGTTGTCGTCGGTTTAGTGAGCTTGAGGTCAATGGTTTCATCGCCGTCGTAGCTGTCGGTGGGGAAGTTGATGTTGATGGTCAGCGCGTAGTGATCGGGAGACGCGCCTCCGGGAAGGCGCTGCGCAACGGCTGTGCCGCAGGCAAGAAGGCCGGCTACAAAAATAAGCAGGATCTTTTTCATATCACTCTCTCAAGATCGGAAGATTACTTAGTGACGGACGAAAGGAATTACGACTGGAACATGTAAATAGTTCCACACACGGCTATGAACAATATTAGACGATTATGTGGAGAGCGTGTGAGCGAACAACGATCGAAGTTGGTCGTGTCCGTTTTCGCACAGAGAAAAGCGTATTTGTCCGATTTCGTACAGTATTCGCGCAGAGATTTTCCGGTGAGTATTTGGCATTTCAGGCAGGGATAGAGGCCCGCGTGTTTAGCCGGCTATCTTGCCACGGCCAGAAATTGTAAACGCGACTGTTGGTGCCGTCGGCTAAGGCCGACTGCGGCAAGAAAGAGGAGCAGCGTAGATGCTGGTCTGAAAGCCGGCTCTACCCAGGCCAGCACTATCTGGTCTAGTGACCGAAGGAATATCCCAGCGTTACTCCCAGACGACTCGCAAAGGCGCTGGAGTACTCAATATTGTTGTTGATGAAGTACTGGCGAAATTCAGGACGAAGAAAAATTCCGTGAGAAACGTAGAAGCGCACCGCGACTCCTAGATCCCCCATGAAGTGACTACTGCTGTAGTAGTTCTGGCAGCTATAGAAGCTGCAGGTGTAGTACGGCACGTAGAAGTGGGTAGTAATCGCACCCAGTCCACCTAACAACTCCAGTTGCGCGTGCGACCCAAGAGGCGGAGCATAAATGGCATTGAAGTCATAAAGGATGGGGCGATAGGGTTGTTGGAATGCCACATTGAAACCCTGGCTCGCGCGCCATGCGACTTCGCCCTGCACGCCAAGATGATGCCAGAACAAATAGTCTCCGCCGGCAGCAAGATAAGTGCCTCCGCTGAGCGACTGCGGACTGTGATTGGTGGAGCTCAGTGAATACGAGGGAGCGAACAGCGTTCCCACACCGAAGCCGACGTCGAATTGTTGCGTCTCTCCGTAGTTCCGATATTGCGCGGAAGCCCACGTGGTTCCAAGCACAACAACAACCAATATGCCGAATGCGAACTGTCCCTTCACGGCTCTGCCTCCGCAATAGAGCTACACTGACAGATGCGGCCACGGCGGCAGCGTTTGTACCGAGAGGTGTTTTGCCCGGTTGGCGCCCAGGACAATTTTCTGTAAAACGAAGCCTTCCCCGGCTCGTGGGCGCCATTGGTCGAGCAGCGCGCTGAATGGAAGGTAAGAGGTCGATCAGGTTAAAAATCGATTCGGAATGGCTGAGGCGCGGATTTTATCTGCTCAAAATCCGAGTCTCCGATTCCGCGGCAGGGGAATCGGAGCGAAGTTAATTTCAAATACTCCCCAATCCTGCCGCTGGAAGGATCGGAGCCACCTGCCGGAATGCCGATGCTGCGGGCTCGACTAGTACTGCAGCGTCGGAGCCTCGCCCGGGCTACCACTTCCTACCGCATGGATCAACTGGTCGAGATCTTCACGATCCATCCAATTCGCGTCGGGGCGCTCGACCCGAATCAGACCGCGCAGGATCTCCGCCTGGTGTGCAGCCTCGGCCAGGCTGCGGTTGAACTGATCTTCGTTCACCTCTAACGCCGCTCGCATGCGTTCCACTTGTGCGCGGACGATGCGGAGGCTCTCGTCGAGTTTGGCCAGTGCGGACGAAAATTCAGCAGACATACACGTTCCTTTCGCACCCTTCGCTCTTGCACTACGCTGAGGTGCAACTGCGTGTTTGGTACAGACCTGGACCCTTGGACCCTAAGCAGTGGCTGTTCGTTTGGTGAAGTTGTACCTCGGTTTTCTGCCGAATAAAAGATGCAAAAGTGGGTATCGGATCGCCACCTGCGTCGTAGCTTGCAACCCAAAACTAAGTGCCAAGCATTGGGATAGGGAGTACAAAGGTAAGTGCCATGGCCGTCTGCCCCTGTTGGGCGA
>Ga0335074_10003486_pt1 | contig 21521 bp, 20 predicted proteins | sample Lox_Sample_23_FD_206715 | JGI IMG/M metagenome (GOLD analysis project Ga0335074, IMG submission 206715) | Soil microbial communities from Loxahatchee National Wildlife Refuge, Florida, United States - Lox_Sample_2.3 | ecosystem: Environmental > Terrestrial > Soil > Wetlands | place: USA... | reverse complement strand
CCGGTGCCTGGCGGAACGACTTTGAGCTGGCTGAACGCCTGCTGGCCCCAGCGCAGGAAGCCAAATCGCTCGGCGTTGCGCTCGAACTCGAACTCAACGTTGCGCTCGAACGCGTCCGGCCGGTTGAACACGTCCGCGACCACGGAGTGGTCGATTACGAGCTCGGCCGGGACCAGCGGGTTGATCCGGCCGGGGTCGGCGCCGAGGTCCCGCATGGCCTCGCGCATCGCGGCCAGGTCCACGACGGCGGGCACCCCGGTCAGGTCCTGCATGAGCACCCGCGCCGGGCTGAACTGAATCTCGGTGGACGGCTCGGCCGCGGCGTCCCACGACCCGAGCGCCGTGACCTGCTCGGGCGTGACGTTCATGCCGTCCTCGGTCCGCAGCAGGTTCTCCAGCAGCACCTTGAGCGAGAACGGGAGGTCGCTGCTGCCGTCGACGGCGTCCAGCCGGTGGATCTCATAGCTGGTGTCGCCGACGCGCAGCGCGCCGCGGCTGCCAAAACTGTTGCCTGTCATCGCATGGCCTCCATCGTGTGGCCTCCTGGCCCTGTGGCTCTTGCCGGCGTCCCGCCCCTAGTCAACTATCCCGCCTGCCCGCCCTTATCCCGGCTGCCCGCCCTTATCCCGCCCGCAGGCGTCCATTCGGCGCTAACGGCATCTTGCCGCAGCAGCGGGCGCGCGGTTTCCCCGGCCCTGCCGCGGCCCTGGGCTGCGCGCGATATCTCGACATCAAGCTATCTATGGTGAGGCTACCCCGGAAACTATCTCGACGTCAAGGTATCTGGGCCCCTCCGGCTCGCGCCGAACGGGACGAATCAGGCACCCGCCGAGATGCGAACGCGGCGGACGCAGACACCCGGCGGCCGCCGATGAGCTCACCCAGATTTGCCCGGCGCAGATATGCCGTCCGCACAGACTGGATAAATGATGCGTCAATTGTCGCTAAGCGGAGCCCGTGCCTCGTTTGCTCCGCCAAAGTGCCGGGTACTCGGAAGGGACTATAAGGGGGATATTTCTTTTAGCACATCGGGGGATTCATGCGCCTTGTCAGGTGCGTCGCTGCCATCGCTGGGCTGATCATGGCCGCGCTCGTGAGTGGCGCCCCTGGGGCGCTGGCGAGCGGCGGCGGCCCGTCGCCGGTGAGCGTATACCCAAACCCGTCCACACCGGGCACCTCGACGACGTTCACGATCGACTGCTCGACGGGGGCGGACACTCCGTGCACCTCGGCGACGCTGGACGGCTCCTCACTCGGCCTTCCGGCGCAGATCCCGATGCAGCAAGGCAGCCAGAACGACGTGTTCGTCACCACCGTGGTCCTGCCGAGCTCGCTCGCCCCCGGCACCTACAACCCCGAGATCACGTGCTCCAACGGGGTGTCGGCGTCGGCGACGCTGACCGTGAACGCGCTTCCCACCGCGGCACCGCAGACCGGCGACGGCACGACGTCCACCGCGACCGATACCCCGCTCGCGAACGTCGGCTTCGGCCTGCTCGCAGCCGGGGCGCTCGCCGGGTTCGTGGTGCTGACCAGGCGCTGGTCCGGTCGCTCGTCGGGCTGACCCCGCCGATAGCAGGGACGCTCACCATGCCCAAGCTGCTCAGTGGGGCCGTCGTGGCCCTGGTCGCGGCCGGCCTCGTGCTCGCGTTCGTCGGCACCCACACCCTGCGCTGGTCGCCGCCGGCGCCGCCGCCGAGGTGGGAGGCACCGTCCCGGAGCCACACGCCAGCCCCGCCGGCGAAAAAGGCGTCAGCGAGCGGCCACGCCGCCGCGCCAACGGTCCGGGTGGCGGGCTACCGCTACCAGGTGACGCCGATGGCGCACTCGGTTCCCGTCTCCGTGTACATCCCGCACATCAAGGTCCGGGCCGAGATCATCTCACTCGGCCTGACGTCCGGCGGCGCGGTCGGAGTGCCGTCGCTGAACACGCCGTTCCTCACGAGCTGGTTCAACAAGGGCCCAACGCCCGGCTCCCCGGGGGCCGCGGTCATCTTCGGGCACGTCGACTCGGCGGCGGTCGGGCCCGCGGTCTTCTACCACCTCGGTAACCTCCGCCCGGGCGACCTTGTCTACGTCAACCTCAAGGACGGGCGCACGGCGCTGTTCCGGGTGTACTCGGCCGCGCTGTACACCAAGGCGGAATTTCCCGATAACACCATCTATTCCTATACGACCTGGCCCTCGCTGCGGCTTGTCACGTGCGGCGGGCAATTCGACCACGCGACCGGCCATTACCTGTCGAACACCGTTGTCTTCGCGCAGTATGTCGGGCAGCGGACCGGGGTGTCCGGCGTCTCCGGGTCATAGGCCGCGGACGCGACGCGCGGCCCGGGTCCTTAGCTGGTAGCGTCAACGTCGCTTCGGCCACGTCCCGGACGCCGGCAGGCCCGCACCGTGAGGAGACGTTGATGGCTGGGACTCATGCGGCGGGATGGCTCGAGGTCGCCCCGGACCATCCATTCGGCCTGCAGGCCCTCCCCTACTGCTCGTTCACCACACCCGGCCGGCCGACGGAGCCACGCGTCGGCGTGGCGATCGGCGACAGCGTTCTCGACCTGTCGGCCGCCACCTACCGCCTGTGGGCCGGCCGCGCGGACCTGATGCGCTCGGGCCGGCTCGACGAGTTCCTCGCCGCAGGCGATCGCGCCTGGGAGCAGATCCGCGCGGCGCTCACCCGCTGGCTCAGCCACGACGAATACCGCGAGGCCCTGCAGGATCTCCTGACACCCGCCGCCGACGTCACGCTGCATCTGCCGTTCACGGTCGCCGACTACGCCGACTTCTTCGCGTCCGAGGACCACGCCAGCAACGCAGGCCGGATATTCAGGCCGGGCGGTGAGCCGCTGTCCGCGAACTGGCGGCATCAGCCGATCGCCTATCACGGCCGGGCCGGGACGGTGATCATGTCCGGCACCCCGGTACGCCGCCCGTACGGCCCGTGCCGGCCGGCCGGGGGCGCAGGGCCCGTATTCTGCCCCACGGACAGGCTGGACTTCGAGGCCGAACTCGGCTTCGTCGTCGGCGCGGAGAGCGTGCTCGGCGAGCCGGTGACCGCGGGCCGCTTCACCGAGCACGTGTTCGGCGTGTGCCTGGTTAATGACTGGTCGGCGAGGGACATCCAGGCCTGGGAGTCCGTGCCCCTCGGCCCGTTCCTCGGCAAGTCGTTCGCGACCACGATCTCGCCGTGGGTCCTTCCGCTCGCGGCGCTGGAGCACGCCAGGGTCCGGCCCCCGTCGCTCGACACCGAGCTGATGCCCTACCTCGCCGAGCCCGCCGACTGGGGTCTGGATATCGAATTCGAGGTGCGCCTGAACGGCCACGTGATCTCCCGGCCGCCGTACGCCACCATGCACTGGAGCCCGGCGCAGATGCTGGCCCACATGACCGTGAACGGGGCGTCGCTGCGCACCGGTGACCTGTACGCCTCGGGAACCGTCAGCGGCCCGAGGCCCGATCAGCGCGGCTGCATGCTGGAGCTGGCCTGGGGCGGGTCAGAGGCGCTGGCCCTGCCCGACGGCACCACGCGCACCTGGCTCGAGGATGGCGACGAACTGTCGATCACCGCCACGGCGCCCGGCCCGGACGGCACCAGGATCGGCCTCGGTGAGGCACGCGGCCAGATCATGCCGGCGCAGAACCCGACGGCCATCTGACGGCCTGCCCCGTAGATGACAGCCACCATCGACCACCTGGTCTACCTCTGCCCCGATCTAGGGCCTGCCGTCGAGCACATCGCGGCGCAGACGGGGGTGCGGCCCGCGTTCGGTGGCCAGCATCCGGGCCTCGGCACGCATAACGCGCTGCTCTCCCTGGCCAGCCGTACGTATCTGGAGATCATCGCTCCCGATCCGGCCCAACCCCGTCCGGCCGAGCTGCCGTTCGGCCTCGCCGCGGTGACGCAGCCGGGACTGCGTGCCTGGGCGCTCGCACCAGATGATCTCGATACGGCCGTTCGCCGGGCGGCGTCGGCAGGATTCGGCTACCCCGCGATCGTGAGCCGACGGCGCCGCAGTCCGGACGGGCGCGAGCTCACCTGGCGCATGACCACCTACCCGCAGCCGTCGGGGAACGCGGTCATACCGTTCCTGATCGACTGGGGCGGCAGTGAGCACCCCGCCGCCGCCGCGCCGGCGGGACTCAGCCTGGATCGGTTCCTTTTGCGCTCACCAGAACCGGGTCGCCTGGCCGCGCTGCTCCGCTCGCTCGGGCTGGACCTGAACGTGGAGAGCGCCAGCCGGCCGGAGATCACCGCGGTGCTGCGCGCCCCGCAGGGTCAGCGCCTGGCGCTCGGAGGCTGACGGCCGGCGGTTCAGCGCCTGGCCGGTTCCTGCCGGATGGCCGCGGCCGACCTGACCGGCGTGGCCGGCGGCGTCAGCGCGGTGAGCAGGCCGGTCAGCGCCAGCACCGCGGCGATCGCGCCGCACTCCACCTTCGTCGCCAGCGCCGGGCCGGCCCCGGGCGCCGGGTGACGGCGCAGCCAGACCCGGCCGGCCATAGCCAGCCCGGCCGCGATCGCGACCAGCACCGCCTTGGCGATCAGCACCAGCCCATACGCGGTCGTCAGGGAGCGCAGCGGGACCAGCACGAGCGCGGAGATGATCCCGGTCACCACGATCACCGTGAACAGCCACGCGGCCGCCGTCGCGTACAGCCGCATCAGCCCGCGCATGTCGGCCGGGTGGTACCGCCAGGCCATGGCGGCCCGCAGCGTGTAGAAGAGCATGCCCGCCCAGATCGCGGCGGGCAGCAGGTGACAGTACGTGATGAGCGCGCCCGCCACCGGGATGATGCTCTCCGGGTGGGCGCGCACGCCCTCGGCAGCCACCACGCCGAGCAGCGGCAGCACGGCCAGGCCCGGCTGCCGCAGCCGCAGCAGCCCGGCGGCGATCACGAACGCCGCGAACTCGACGCCGGCGATCGCGCCGGCCGTGGTGTGCAGCAGCCGCGGCAGGTGCGGGAAGCCGGTCACCAGCCCCGCGCCGCCGACCGCGATCAGGGCCAGCCAGGCGCTCGCGGCCGCGCCGAGCAGCGAGCCGCGCAGCGCCCACGGCGTCGGCAGCGGAACCGGGAACGCCCCCTTGTACTGCCGCGCAAGGCCGCGCCCGGCCAAGCCGCCGAGGGCGACCGAGAGCCCAGCGAACAGCAGCCAGCGCGCCACAGCGGTCTCCCACGTGGCCGGCATCGACAGCCGGGCGGACACCCCGTCGGACAGCAGAGTGGTCACCGGCATGACAGTAGCGGTATGCCCGATACCGCCGTACGGCGGTCAGCGCGGTTCTGCCTCCCCGACGGTCACCGGGGCGAGCAGGCCGCGCCGGACGTTGCGGGCGCCGATCGCCCAGAACGCGATCCCGACCAGGACCATCACCGCGAACGCGCCCAGCGTCACCCACTCGAAGAACGCCCGGGACACGCCCCAGCTCGCCTCGACCGAGTAAGACTGGCCGAACAGCGCGTTGACCGCACCGGGCCAGAGCAGCGTGACCGCGGTGATCACCACGAACGCCTCGGTGATGATCGCGGCCGCCCAGGCGCCCGCCATGCCGCCGGGGACCCGGTACGGGCGGTTCGTCTCCGGGTACAGCCGCCGCAGCCGCACCAGCGCCGGGAAGATGAAGAAGTAGCTGACCGCGGTCGTGGACACGGTGAGCGACAGCATAACGGCGAAGAAGTCCGACAGCTTCCCGCTGGTCAGCAGGAATACCAGGAACACGAACGCCGACGAGACGACGCCGGACGAAATGTTGACCGCGATCGGCGTCCCGAAGCTGGTGAACCGCCCCATCCACTTCGGCCCGGCGCCGTCGAGGGAGGCGATGGCCTGCGTCCGGTCGGCGCCCTCCAGCCAGACCGCGCCGCTGGCCAGCAGCGTCACGATCAGGCCAATCGCGAACACCACGTTGAGCGCGCGGCTGTGGAACACCCCCGAGACCGCGTTGTACGCGTCCACGAAGCCGCTCACGCTGGACAGGCCCGACTTCGGGATCACCAGGACGACGCCAATGATCACGGCCCCGTAGATGATCGCGCAGATGACGCCGGACCGCAGGATCATCTTGGGCACGTCGCGCTGCGGGTTGCGCATCTCCTCGCCCGCGCCGTTGGCGAGCTCGAAGCCGACCCAGAGGAAGACCATCAGGCCGATCACGGTCACGAACCCGCTCACCGACGGCTTCAGGTCCGCGGCCGTCGACGCGCCAGCCGGACGGCCATGCTGGACCAGGAACGCGATGAACATGATCGTGAACAGGGTGACCACGGCGATCTTGATGAACGTGCCGATGTTCGGTCCCCACTTGCCGATGCGGAAGGCGACGATCGCGATCGCGACAGTGACCCAGACGAACGCCAGGCCCACGAGGATCTCCGCGGTCGTGCCGAGCGCCTTGTGCAGCACCAGACCGTCCAGCGTGGCGATCGTTGACGCGGTCAGCGTCCCGCCGATCCAGGTGGGGTTGGACAGCCAGTACAAGATCGCCGTCACCGAGCCCGGGCAGCGGCCGAACGCCAGCCGGGCCCACTCGTAGGGGCCGCCCTCGACGGGGAACGCGGAGCCGAGCTCGGCGGTCAGCATCCCGTACGGGATCAGGAAGATCACCAGGGAGATCAGCAGCCAGGTGACCGCCTGCGCACCCGCCTCCGCCGTGGCGGCCACCGTGTCGAATCCCAGGATCGCGCAGGCGGTGAACAGCACCAAGTCAATCCGGCCGAGGACCTTCCTGAGCTTGGCTTTCTCCAGTGTCGCCGCCGCGGTTTGCAATGGCGGAGTAACGGCATTTGCCTCGGCCATATGAGCTCCTGACGCTCAGGCGCAGAAACCGGTCACAGGAAAGCGTAGGCCGATTTCGTCTCCTCGCCGAGGGGCAGCGATCATAACGATTCGTCACGGAACTGGCGGCCGGTCCGGCGTGGTCGCCTGGGACGGCATCGAGTTGCTGGTCGGCAGCGGGTACGGGATGCCGACGTCGAGGGTTCCGGCCAGCGCGTTCAGCACCGCTTCCTCGGCCACGGTGGTGTCACCGAGCGAGGTGGCCGGCAGCGACGGGACCGTGGTGTCGGGCGGAGCGGTGAAATTCAGCGCTCCGGTCATGTCGCCGGTGACGCCGCGCCGCCAGGCGCTCAGGTTCGGCACTTCCACGCCGAACCTGGTCTCGATGAACCGCAGCGTCGAGGTGTGGTCGAGCACACCGGAGTATTTGTACCCGCCGGCGCTGAAGGGCGAGATCACAAGGCACGGAGTGCGGAAACCGAGCCCGATCGGCCCGGCGATCCCGTCGGCAGCGGACGGCAGCGTGGTCAGGTACTCCCCCGTGGTTCCGGCGGGCGCGGTCACCGGCGGCACGTGGTCAAAGAAGCCGCCGTTCTCGTCGTAGATGACGAGGAACACGGTCTGCGCCCACATGTCGGGATTGGACACCAGCGTGTTCAGGATCTGCTGCACCAGGTACTCGCCGTACTCGGGCGGGGCAGCGGGATGCTCGCACTCGGCCAGTGGCGGGATGATCCACGACACCGACGGCAGGCTCCCCGAGGCCACGTCCGAGGCAAAGGTGCCCGGGTAGGTCGGGGTGAGCGCCTTGGCGATCAGCTCCAGGCCCGTGATCGACAGCGGGTTGTTGTACGCCTTGAAGTACGGCAGTGGGCTGAGCCCGAGCAGGCCGGTCGGGTCGTTGTAGACCTTCCAGCTCACCCCGGCGGATAGCAGCGCCTGGGGCATCGTCTCCCAGGAGAGATTGCCGTACTCGGCCAGCCGGTCGGTGAACGTCTCGACCACCGGCCCGCCGTTGGTGCCGTGCGGGTCGATCCACGCCGACATGCCCATCAGCCGGTTCGGGTCGGTCGGCCCGAGCACCGAGCAGAAGTACCCGTCGCAGACCGTGAACGCGTCGGCCAGCGCGTAATAGAAGGCCAGTTCCGCGGACGTGTAGTAGCCCATGGTGACCGGGCCGTTGGTGTCGCCATCGGAGGCCAGGTGCGCGGTCATGAACGCGTCCATCGCCCCGCTGTTCCAGCTGTTGTGCTGGGTGCCCCAGTCGTGCGCGATGTCGTTGGTGGTCTCGCCGTTCTCCTTCGGAGGGTCGTTGACGAGGTTGAACGGCTGCATGTACCCGCTGGCGTCGACGCCGGCCCCGGGCTGGTAGCCGAACTGGTCGAACACCGGGTAGCTGGCCCCGCCGACGGTCTGCGTCAGCACGTCCGGGTCGGAGAACCCGCGTACCGAAGACATCGTGCCGAAGTAGTGGTCGAACGAGCGGTTCTCCTGCATCAGGATGACCACGTGCTTGACGTCGCTGAGCTGGGCGTTCGACGTCGCCGAGGACAGCGCCTTGTCGATCAGACGCTGCTGCGCCGCCGACGCCCGGCCCGGCCGCGCGGCGGACGCCGCCGCCCCGAGCCCGACCGCCGCTGCTCCGCCCGCGATAAACGTGCGCCGGGTCGGCTTTCCGTCCTCGGTGTGCTCAACCACTGGTTCTCCGTTCCGCAGGGGCGATAAATGGCCGCGTAACGGGCGGCACCGGACACGATAAACAAGCCATCTTGCCCTGAACCAACCCGCAGGTAACATCCCGCCAAACGCTAGCCCGAATGGCCTCACCGGTCGTCGAGGATCACCGGAGCGGTCCCGGCTCAGCGGAGCGTGATGACGTTGGCCGTGATCAGCGCGGCCGCGTCCGAGGCCAGGTACGCGATGACCTCGGCCACCTCCGCCGGATCCGCGACGTGGATCAGTGTGGGGGTCGCCGCGACCGCCTCGCGGACGCTGTCGGTGACCCAGCCGGTGTCGGTGACCGGCGGATGCACCATGTTCGCCGTGATCCCGTGGGAGGCCAGCTCCAGCGCGGCCGACATCGTGTAATCCTCCTGGGCGGCCTTGGCCGCGCCGTACGAGACCTCTTCGGGGAAGCCAAGACCGGCGCCCGAGGTGAGCCCGATGATGCGGCCCCATTCCGCACCGCGGGCGATGTGCCGCCGGGCAAACTCCCGGATCAGCAGCGCCGGCGCCATGGCATCGACGGTGAACTGCTGCCGCCAGGTCACCGCGCTCACCGGCCGAAGTGACCGGCCGAGCCGGTCGGTGGCTCCCGCCGCGAACGTGTCGGCGACCCAGCCGGTCGCGTTGTTCACCAGGATGTCCACCGGACCGAGCCGCTCCTCGGCGGCGTCGAACAGCGCAGCCGGGACCGCCGGGTCGGACAGGTCGGCCTCCACCGCCACGGCGCGCCCGCCGTCTTGCTCGATCCGCGCGACCACGGCCCCGGCGTCCCGGCTCCGGCGCTCGCCGTAGGCCCGCGGCCTGCCCGGGTCGTCAGAGTCTTCGACCCGCAGGTAGGTGCACAGCACGGCGCAGCCGCGCCGGGCCAGCGCCACGGCGGTTGCCGCGCCGATGCCGTGGTTTGCGCCGGTGACGATCGCCGTGTGTGCTGCAGCCGGCTCGTGAGTCACGGCGCACCTCCCATCGGACCCGGCAGACTCTACGCCGCACCGGCCGATGAGTAGCCACGCCGAGGCCGGATAGCCCGCTACACAGAGGCCCGGCCGGGTCCAGCCGGGTCCGCCGTCACGGTGGAATTCGAGCTCAACGGGCTGTTCTGGCAGGTCTGCCCCGCCGAGCTCATCGACATGGTCACCGACCCCGACCCGGAGAAGGCGCGGCGCACCAACGAGGCCATGTTCACGATGAAGAAGCTCGACCTCGCCGCGCTGCGGCGGGCCTACGCGGGCGGCTGACCCGCCGCGAGAGTGGGTCCCCCAGAATGGCGTGGTGGGGAAGGCGCCGTGACTGGGATGTGGCAGCGGGCCGCTCGGCTGCGCACGCCGGCCGTCGCCGGCTGGCTCACCGACATCGTCCCGGCCTGGCTGGTGACCGCGATGCGGCCAAAGCCGGCGCCGGTCCCATGGGCGGAGATGCTGCGCGCGGGGATCGCGATCTGCGTGCCGATGGCCGCCGGGATCGCGTCCGGTCAGCGTGCGGTCGGGCTGCTGATCGCCATGGGCGGCCTGCTCGGCATCGTCGCGGACAACGGCGGCGCGTACGCCACCCGGCTCCGGCGGGTCGGCTCGGCCGCCGTGTTCGGCGGCGCGGCGGGCCTCACGATCGGCTCGCTCATCCACGGCCGCGGCTGGACCGCCGTGGTCGCCCTCGTCGTGGTCGCCGGGGCGTCGGCGGTGCTGAGCGCGATCAGCGACATCGGCTCGGTGACCGGCCTGCAGCTGCTGGTGTACAGCTCGCTCGGCCTCGGCCCGATCGGCGCGCTTCGGCCCTGGTGGCACACGGCGCTTGGGGTCGTGCTCGGCACGGTGTGGGCGCTCCTGCTCACCGTGCCCGGCTGGCTGCTTTCCCCGCGGGCCGCGGAGCAGCGAAGCGTGGCCGCGGTCTACCACGCGCTGGCCGCGCAGCTGCGCGCGATCGGCACGGCCGGCTTCGCCGCAGCGCGGCGGGCCGGGACAGCGGCGATGAACACCGCCTACGACACCGTGCTCACGGCACGGTCGACGGCGGGCGGCCGCGACGATCAGATGCGGCGCCTGGTGGCCGTGCTCAACCAGGCCAACCTGCTCGCCGAGGCGGCATCCGCGCTCGGCCTGGAGGGGAACCGGCCGCCACCCGCGGTCGCCGACGCGATCGACGGGGCCGCCGACGCAATCGCAGCGGGCGCGGGGCCGCCGCCCCTCCCTCCGGTACCAGGGGACAGCCCCGGGGCGGTCGAGCTGCGCGACGGCCTGGCCGGGCTGGCCCGCGTGATGTCGCGCAACTGGTCGCCGCCCACGGCGCGGCCGGCGCCGCGACCGTCGCTGCCCGACCGGCTCGGTGCGCTGGCCGACAGGCTGACCAGCCCGCTCACCCGCAGGTTCACGGTGCGGCTGATGGTGTGCGTCGGTGTGGCGGGCGTGGTCAGCGAGGTGCTGCCGCTGCAGCGGTCGTACTGGGTCGTGCTGACCGTCGCCGTCGTGCTCAAGCCGGACTTCGGGTCGGTGTTCGCCCGGGCGGTGCAGCGCGGCATCGGCACCGTCACCGGGGCCGTCCTGGGCGCGGTGATCATCACGGCGATCCCGTACGGGCCGTGGCTGCTGATCCCGTTCGGCCTGCTCGCGGCGCTGCTGCCGTACGGCCGGAGCCGGAACTACGGCCTGATGGCGGTGTTCCTCACCCCGCTGGTGGTCGTGCTCATCGACCTGCTGGCGCCGGGCGGCTGGCGGCTGGCCGAGGACCGGCTGGTCGACACGCTGATCGGCTGCGCGATCGTGCTGCTCATCGGCTACGCCCCGTGGCCGGGGAGCTGGCAGGCGCACCTGCCGGGCCGGTTCGCCGACGCGATCCGTGACGTGAGCCTGTACCTGCAGGTGGCGCTCGCGAGCCCGCCCGCCGAGCGCTCGGGAGCGTCCGGCGGGGACGCTGGCGCGCGGGTGGCGGACTCTGGCCCGCTGCCGAACCGGATCCGGTTGCGGCGCCAGGCCCGGCGGAGCCTCTCCGACCTGCGTGCCGAGTTCGAGCGGACGATGTCGGAGCCGCGGGCCATCAGCCGCCAGGCGACGGCCTGGTGGCCCGCGGTGGTCGGGCTCGACGAGGTGATGGACGCGGTGACCGCCACCGCGGTGGCGATCGAGCACGGGGCGCCCGCCCCCTCCCCCGGGGCGGTAGCCCAGCTGGCGGCCGCGCTCGGCTCCGTCGCGGCCGCCGTGCAGGCCGGCGTGCCACCGTCGAGCCCGCCGGACCTGCCTCCCGAGGAACCACTCCAGCCGGTGACGGAGGCAGTCCGGGCGGTGCTCGGCGTTCTGGCCAGTCCTAAGGGGCGGGCGCCGGAACCCGGGAACACCGTGCCTACGGGATCGTGAGGACGGCCTTGCCGATCACCTGACCGGCTTCCAGGGCCCGGTGGGCATCGGCGGCCTGCGCGAGCGGGAACGTGGCGCCGACCTCAACCCGCAGATCACCCGCGTCGAAGTGCGCCGCCGCCTGCTCGAGGATCGCGCACTGCCGCTCCCGCCGCTCCGGCCAGCCGAAGACCGAGGGCGCCGGCATCCAGGTGAACGAGACACGCAGGTTCCGCTGCTGGAAGGCGGTGACGGCCTCGTCCGCCCACGGGCTCTCGACGTTCGAGACCAGGTCGCCGTACGGGCGGACCAGGGAGAAGCACGCGGTGAACGTCCTGCCGCCGACCGTGTCGTGGACCACGTCGGCGCCGTCCGCGCCGGTCCAGGCGCGCACCTTCGCCCCGACGTCCTCGTGGGTGTAGTCGATGCAGAGTTCCGCTCCGAGCGACGACGCGAGCTCGGTCTTGCGCCCCGGTGTGACCGTGGCCGCCACCCGCGCCCCGGCCAGCCGGGCGATCTGCACGGACATGTGGCCGACGCCGCCCGCCCCGGCCTGCACCAGCACGAACTGGCCGCTGGTCACCCGGGCCCGCTCGCGCACGGCCTCCCACGCCGTGATCGTCACCAGTGGCGCCGCGGCGGCCTCGACAAACGACAGCCGCCGGGGCTTGTGCGCCAGGTACCGCTCGTCGACGATCTTGGCCTCTTCGTAGGTGCCGGGAGCGGGCCCGAATCCGCCGTCGCTGAAGTAGACCTCGTCACCGGGACGCACCCGGGTCACGGCCGCGCCCACGGCCTCCACCACCCCGGCGCCGTCCCAGCCCAGGACGGCCGGCAGCGACCCGCCGATCAGCCCTCCGGCGCGCAGCTTGTAGTCGACCGGGTTGATGCCCGCGGCCCGCAGGCGCACCCGCACGTCGCGGGGGCCGGTGATCTCCGGCTCGGGGACGTCGGCCAGCTTCAGGACATCGGGCCCGCCAACTGCGGTCATCAGCACAGCGCGCATGTGTCCGTCTTACCCGCTCCGGCTGTATCGTGTCGCACCATGGAACACGAAGCCCCGCCGGTCGCCTGCACGCTGGGCCAGGTTGACGCCGCGCAGCGTGCCGACCGCTGGCGCGCCCTGACCACACGCGCGCTGGCGCAGAGTTCCGCGACTCAGCGTGGCGTGCGGCTCGTGTTCGATGCCGTCCCCGGCGTCGCTGACGAACTCCAGGCGCTGGCCGCGCTGGAGCGCGACTGCTGCGCGTTCGCGGCCTGGTCGGTCCGCGCGGACGGCGCCCAGCTCACCCTGGAGGTCGCCGGCGACGGTGACGAGGCGGCCGCCGCCGTCCAGTCGATGTTCGCCGCGCTCCGCTAGCGCGGCGGCGCGATCCAGTCCCCGCGCCGCAGCCGGTACTCGACGTCGCCGTGCTCATTGCCGTCCAGCGGCTCCTCCCAGGTCAGGTGCACCGTGCGGGCATATACCAGTCCGGCTTTCTGCATCACGGCCCGGGACCGCGTGTTGACGGTCATCGTGGTCGCGACGACTTCGTGGACGCCAAGCTCGGTGAACGCCCGGCGGACCAGCGCCCGCGCCCCCTCGGTCGCGTATCCGTGGCCCCATGCGCCGCGCCGCGAGCCGCATATCCGGCTGCGCCAACGACAGCGCCGGCACGCCGCTGTCGCTCTAGCGGCAGCGCCGGCGCGCTGCTGCTGTCCCCGCGCGCGCCAGCGCCGCAGGCGCGCACGCCCAGCGAGGTCCGGTTCGCCGAGCCCGTCATCGGCCGCTCCTGACCGCCCGGTTGCAACCGGATGGATGGCTCGGCGCATCTGTATGTGTGTCGACATGTCGGGCACAGGGGCGTCGCCATGCCTTTTACTGAGCTATGCCGCGCTACACAGGCGCTGACCACGTGACTCCCGCGGAGGAGTTCATCGAGTTCGCGACCGTCACGTCGCCGCGGCTGCGGCGAACCGCGTTCCTGCTGTGCGGAGACTGGCACACCGCCGAGGATCTCGCGCAGGCAACGCTGGTCAAGGTGTTCGCGTCCTGGCGCCGCATCAGCCGTAAGGACGCCGCGGACGCCTACGCGACGCGCACGTTAGTGAACACCTACCTCGCGGACAAACGCCGCAAGCGCGTCGGCGAGGTCCTCACCGGCACCCTGCCCGAGCGCCCGGTCCAGGCCCAGACGCCCGAGGTCCGCGTGCTGGTGCTCAACGCGCTGGCCACGCTGCCGCCCAAGGCCCGCGCGGTGGTGGTGCTGCGCTACTGGTCGGACCTGAGCGTGGAACAAGTCGCGACGCTGCTGGACTGCTCGACCGGCAACGTGAAGAGCCAAAGCGCTCGCGCCCTGGACAAGCTGCGGGTGCTGCTCGCTGACGCCCCGGGGGATGACGGCCCAGCGGGTCGGCGGCCCGGTATGAACGAGACCATGGGGGCCTCAGATGGATGAGCCATGGCTGCGCGACCTGCTGGACCGCGCCACGGCCAGTGAGCCACCCATTGGCCCGCTGGCGATTAACGCGCTGCGCGTCGGCGTGAGGCGGCGCCGGCGCCGGCGTGCCCAGGGCGCCGTGGCGTGCGTGGCCGCGGTCGCCCTGATCGGCACCGCCGCCGTCGCCGCGGCCAGGACGGCCGGCACCCCGGCCGCCCGGCCGGCGAGGGTTACGGGCCCTACGACGACGTGGGTGCTGAGCGGCGAGGGCAACCTGTACGCGATCCCGAACTCCACGAAACTGCGCAGTAAGAAGATCCTGCTGCCGGGCGGGCGGCAGTTCATGGTGATCACGCCGAACGGCAGGACCATCTACGTCAGCGGCGACGAGCCGAACGCGGTCATACCGGTGTCCACCGCCACGCATAAGGTCGGGAAGCCGATCGAGTTCGGCCGCGAGGTGCCAATGGAGATGGTGATCACGCCGAACGGCAAGACCGTGTACGTCCTCCCGGATGGGGGGAACGAGATCATCCCGATCTCGACGGCCACGAACACCCTCGAGAAACCCATAAAAGCCGGGCAGGGAGTCGGCGGGCAATATCAGATGGCGATCACGCCGAACGGCAAGACCCTGTACACCGTCTCGTCGAAGCTGCCGTTCACGGGCCCGTCGTACGTGATCCCGATCTCGACGGCCACGAACAAGCCCGGCAAGCCCATCAGGATCCGGGATGGCGCCGCCATCGCCGTCCTCATGAACCCCGATGGCAGGACCGTGTACGCGTTCGCCCAGTCGACCACGGGCATCGAGGTCATCCCGATCGCCACAGCCACCAACACACCCGGCAAGCCGGTCAGCGTCAGCGGGAACGCTCCCCTGGCGATCACGCCCAATGGGCAGATCCTCTACGTGGTCAAGTACAGCATCAAAACCGTGACGTCCGGCTTGATCCCGTTCGCGACGGCCACGAACACGCCTGAGAAGCAGATCAAGATCGACGGCTGGCCTTACGCCATCGCGGTCACCCCGGACGGCGGCACCGCCTACGTCGCCAGCCAGCCCAGGCAGGCCTCAGGTCCGGGCTGCACCGGCCAGACGGGCCTGGTTACGCCCATTTCTACTGCCACGAACCGGCCGGGGCGCCCGATCCGGGTGGCCTGTGATCCCTTCGCGCTCGTGGTCACCCCCGACGGCAAGACGGTCTGGGCTGGCAGCAGAAACTGGGTCACCCCGATCTCAACCGCCACGGGCAAGCCCGGGATGCCGCTCACCTTCCGCGGCTCGTTCGTTGCGATCGTCATTGGCCCCTCGCCCTGACCATCCGGCCAATCCCGGCCGCCATCCGGCGGTCGCGCACCAGACCACCCCGCGCGACCGTGAAGCGCTGCCGGGCCCCCGTCTGCCTTGACAGCCGAGTCGTTCCCTGTAACCTTGTCTTATGACAATAGATAAAGGGACCAGTGGTCCGGCCGGGGCGGAAGCCGCCTCGCCGTCCCGCGGGGACGACGGCGACGGCAAACCGCCCCCGCAGGAGCGCCGGGGATCAGGCTCGCCGATCGAGTTCCGGCTCGACACGGGCTCGGGGGTGCCGACGTACCTGCAGCTGGTCCAGCAGGTCGAGCACGCGCTGCGGCTGGGCTACCTGAAGCCCGGCGACCAGCTGCCCAAGGTCAGGGACGTGGTGGCCTCGCTGGCGATCAACCCGAACACGGTGCTCAAGGCCTACCGCGAACTGGAGACCAAGGGCCTCGCCGCGGGCCGACCCGGCCAGGGGACGTTCGTCGAGGCAACGCTGAGCCAGGTCGCCCTGCCCGAGCTGGCCACGCTGCGCCGCTCGCTGCTCGGCTGGCTCGCATCCGCCGACGGCGCGGGCCTGGACGAGGACGGGATCGTGGCCCTGTTCAGCAGCGCGCTGCGGGATTTCTTTAAGGGCCGGGATCGCTCGGCCGGCCCGCGTGCTGACGGCAAGGGCGGAAGGACGGGTGTCGCGTGAACGTCATCGAGACCAGCGGCCTGGGCAAGCGCTATCACCAGACCTGGGCGCTGCGCGAGTGCTCGCTGGCGATCCCAGCCGGGCACGTGGCCGCGCTGGTCGGCCCGAACGGCGCGGGCAAGACCACGCTGCTGAACCTGACCGTCGGCCTGGCGACGCCGAGCGCGGGCGCCGTGACCGTGCTCGGCGGCATACCCGCGGGGTCGCCGGGCGCTCTGGACGGCATCGCGTTCGTGGCCCAGGACACGCCGGTGTACAAGAACCTGTCGGTCACGGACATGCTGCACCTGACCCGCAACCTCAACCGGCACTTCGACCAGGGATACGCGCGGGCCCGGCTCGACGAGCTGGGCATCCCGCTGAAGCGCAAGGCCGGAAAGCTCTCCGGCGGCCAGCAGGCCCAGCTCGCGCTGACCCTGGCGCTGGCCAGGCGGCCGCGGTTGCTCGTTCTCGACGAGCCGCTGGCGAACCTCGACCCGCTGGCGCGGCACGACTTCATGGCCACGGTCATGGCCGCGGTGGCAGGGAAGGGGGAAGGGGAGGTGGGCGCGGGGATGTCGGTTGTGCTGTCCTCGCACGTGCTCGCCGAGCTGGAACGGGTGGCCGACTACCTCATCCTGGTGTCGGGCGGCCGGGTCCAGGTCGCCGGCGAGGTCGACGACCTGCTCGCCCGCCACCGCGTGCTGACCGGCCCGGCCACCGATGTGCACACGCCCGAGGAACTGGCTGTGGTGCACGAAAGGCGCGGCGAGGCGCAGGCCCACCTGCTGGTGCGGACCGGCGGGCCGGCCGACGCGGTGCCGCCCGGCTGGGAGGCGCACCCCGTCAGCCTGGAAGAACTCGTCCTGGCGTACCTGCGCCAGCCCGGCGCCGGGGCGCTGCCCGGCCCGGCACGCACCAGGAACGCCGAGTCCACGGAGGTAACGAGATGACCGCGATGGCCACACCGGCACGGCCGGCCCGCGACGTGCGGCTGCGGCCGGTGCCATGGCGGGGAATGGCCTGGGTCAGCTGGCGGCAGCACCGCGCCACGCTGGCCGGCCTCGTCGCCGTGCTCGGTGTCACTGGCCTGTACCTGTACGTCACGGGCCTGCACCTGCGCCACGACGTGGCCGCCTACGGCGAAATGTTCACCGCAAACGGCAGCGGCAAGATGGAGATGACGCCGACCGCGGCCCTGCTCCAGGTGCTGCCGGCGCTGATCGGCGCGTTCGTCGGTGCGCCGGTGCTGGCCAGGGAGCTGGAAACCGGCACGTTCCGGTACACCTGGACGCAGGGCTTCGGGCGGGAGCGGTGGGCCGCGGCCAAGCTCGCGCAGATCGCGGTCGCGGTCACGGTCGTCGCCGGGGCGTTCGGTTTCCTTTTCTCCTGGTGCTACGAGCCGATCATCGGCGTGCGCCAGGGCCTCAGCCCGCTCATGGCCATCACGTTCGACCTGCGCGGGGTCGCGTTCGCCGGGTGGGCGCTGGTCGCCTTCGCGATCGGCGTGCTGGCCGGCGTTCTGATCCGCCGGGTCGTCCCGGCCATGTTCACCACGCTCGCCGCGTGGAGCGGGCTCGCCGTCGTCACCGGTGCGTACCTGCGACCGCACTACGAGACGCCGCTGGTGACCAGCGGATTCAGGCCGCTCTCTGCTGCCTGGGTGATCGGCCAGCGGTGGACCCTGCACGGCAAGCCGGTCAGTCTCTCCACCGTCGACCAGGTTCTGCACAAGCTCGGCGCGATTGAGGTCGCGCCCGGAGTATTCGGCGCGGCACCCGGCGGCTCGGGTCAGACGGGCGGCGGCTTCGGCCAGACGGCCAGCCAGGCCAGCCCGGCCTCACGAAACGTGAATCCTGTCCCATACCTCATCCACCACGGCTTTGCGCAGCTGACGACGTACCAGCCGGCCAGCCGGTTCTGGCCGTTCCAGTGGATCGAGGCCGGCTGGCTGCTCGCGCTCTCTCTCCTGCTCATCGCCGCAACCATCTGGCTCGTCCGCCGCCACGCGGCCTGATACCGGAGGCAACGACATGACCACGCTGACGACACCCGCTCAGCCGGGCCAGCACACCCCACGGCCGGTGCCGTGGTCCAAGCTGGCCTGGGTCAGCTGGCGGCAGTACCGGGTCGGGCTCATCGGCGCGCTGGCCTTCCTCGGCCTGCTGGCGGTCTATCTGCTGGTCATGGGGCTGAGATTCCACAGCGCCTACGACAGCGTGACCTCCTGCCATCCAGCGAGCTCGCAGGCCTGCCAGGACGTGGCCGACCTGTTCAGCAACCAGTACTTCATCACGGCGGAGGTCAGCGCGGCCCTGCTGAACGCGGTTCCGGTGCTGGTCGGCGTGTTTGCGGGGGCGCCGATCCTGGCCCGGGAGCTGGACACCGGCACCTTCCGGTTCGCGTGGACCCAGGGCGCGGGGCGAATTCGGTGGACGGTCGCCAGACTCGCGCTCCCCGCGGTGACGGTGACGGTCGCGGCCGCCGCGTTCAGCTTGCTCTTCAACTGGTATTACTGGCCGTTCTTCGCCTCGGGGATGGACAGCCGGTTCGCGGGCCAGTTCTTCAACCTCACCGGGGTCGCGTTCGCGGCCTGGACGCTGGCCGCGTTCGCGATCGGCGCCCTGGCCGGCGTGCTCATCCGCCGCGCCGTGGCGGCCATGGCGGCCGCCATGGCCGTATGGGCCGGTCTCATGCTGGTGACCTACGCGTTCCTGCGCAGGCATTACCTGGCACCGCTGCTGAACAAGGGCGCCGGGGTACCCGGCCAGGGTAATAATCCTGCCTGGGTGCTCAGCCAGTGGTGGACCGGGCCGAACGGCAAGCCAGTCCCGTTCAACACGCTCATGGGGCTCATCCGGGGTGTGCCCAAAGGGCCTACCAAGCAGGTCGGGCCGCACTCTTTCTCGACCGTCGTCGACCCGTTCCGGTGGCTGACCCAGCATGGCTACACCGAATGGACGACCTACCAGCCGGCCAACCGGTACTGGCCGTTCCAGTTCATCGAGGGCGGCTGGCTGCTCGCGCTCTCGCTGCTGCTCATCGTCGCGACCATCTGGCTGGTCCGCCGCCGCGCTACATGAGGGGCCGGTGGTCCTAAGACGAACGGCCGATGTGCGGGCGAGGCACACGGAGTTACGTTCCTGGCATGACGAACTTTGTGCGCGCCGTATCCACGGCGGATATCCCGGAAGGGCACAGCAAGCTCTGGCGTCACGGCGATAAGCGGATCGCGCTGTTCCGCACCGCCGCGGGCGTGTACGCGGCGGACAACCGGTGCCCGCACCAGGGATACGCGCTGAAGGACGGCGACATCCGCGAAGACGTCCTGACGTGTGCGTGGCACAACTGGAAGTTCCGGCTGAGCGACGGCAAGTGCGTGTTCGGCGGGGAGAACATCCGGACGTACCCCGTCTCGGTTCGTGACGGCTGGGTGTACGTGGACACCACCGATCCCGCGCCGGAAGAGATCGCACCGGAGCTGTTCGCGAGCCTGCTCGACGCCATGGGTGACGTGGATACCGACCGCCTGGCCCGGGATACGATGCGCCTGCGCGCGATCGGGACGCCGCTGGCCGAGGTGGTGCGCGCCGGCGTGATGTACGGCGCCACCCGGGCCGAGTACGGCTGGAACCACTCCCTGGCCACGCTTGCTGACTGCCTGACGATGGCCGCCGCGTTCGAGGGACCGCTGGGCGCGCTGCCGGTCATCCAGGGCCTGTCCACGGTGAGCCGCACCGAGGTGCGCCGGCCGCCGCGGCCGCAGCCGGAGCCGCTGGATGTTGCTGCGTCATACGGTTCGGTGGCCGACGGTCTGGCCGCGTTTCCTGCTCTCGTCGACGCCGAGCAGGGCGGGGAAGCCGAGGCGCTGCTGCGCGGCCTGCTGGCGGCCGGCGCCTCGCCGGCGCAGGTACGGCATGCGTTCCTCAGCGCGATCACCGACCACTTCCTCGGGTACGGGCACCCGATGATCTACTGCCAGAAGGCGTTCGACCTGCTCGATCGCATCGGCTGGGAGCAGGCGGACACGGTGCTGGCGCCGCTGGTGCCGGCGATCACGTTGTCGACCCGGTACGACCGGCTCCCGTACATGCGCCGCTTCCTGGGAGCCTGGCGGGCGGTGGAAGGCGATGTGGCCGCCCCGGATCACATCTCCAGCCCGGATCCAGGTCTCTCCGGACTGCGGCGGGTGCTGCTGGACGGGATGCCGGAGGACGCGGTCGCCGCGGTCACCGGTGCGGTCCGCGGTGGCGCGGCGGTGCCGCACATCATCGACGCGATCGCGTCGGTTGCGGCAACCAGGCTCGGCCGGTTCGACATCGCCTCGGACACCGACGACTCAAAGGACGCCGGGTGGCTGGACGTCACGCACACGCTGACCTACACGAACGCGCTGCGCTGGGCGTGGTCGGTCGACCCGGGCCCGCTTGTGCTGCGCGGGGTCTTCCACGCGGCCTGGTTCGTCCAGTGGACGTCGAAGTTCGACGCCAAGGGGGAACCGGCGCCGGTGGCGCCGTTCCCGGGATCGGACGCGGATGCGGTGCTGGCCTCGATCAGGAAGCGCGACCCGGACCAGGCGGTGGCGCTGGTCAAGGGCTACGACGGCCCGGCGGCGCCGCTGGAGACCGCGCTAACTCAGGCCGCCGCCGAGGACAATTCCACCGCGTCGATCATGGTCGCGCACGCGGTGAAGACCACCACCGCCGCAATCTCCGAGTCCCGCGGCGGGGCCGGTCGGCCTCCGCTGGCCGCGGCTGCCAGATTCCTCGCCGCGCCCAAGCGCGAGCGCTTCGTCTACCAGGCAACCCTCGAAGCGATTGACTTCATCCAGGGCCGCGCGAAGGGCGATGCCGAGGTCTAGCCGCGACGCGACTGGGGATCTGGCAGCGCGTCCATCAGCCGGTCGAGCTCGGCGTCGTTGTTGTAGTAGTGCACCGACGCGCGGACCAGTTCCGTCAGGCCGCGGCGGGGCAGGTCGAACCGCGCGGATTCCACCGCCGAGACGCTCGTGTTCACGCCATGGGCGGAAAGCTGACGCTGCACGTCCAGGGCCGCGACCCCGTCCACGGTGAAGGTGACGATGCCGCAGCGACGCCGCCCCTGGTCGTGCACCCGAACCCCGTCAGCGCCGCCGAGCCGCTCGCGCAGGCGGTCCGCCAGCGTGGTGACCCGGGCCTCGATGTCCTCCAGACCCCAGGAAAGCGCATAGTTCACGGCCACGCCGAGCCCGATCTTGCCCGCGTAGTTGGTTTCCCAGTTCTCGAAGCGCCGCGCGTCGCCGCGGATCTCGTAGCGGTCGGGAGCGGTC
>Ga0335074_10003485_pt1 | contig 21530 bp, 11 predicted proteins | sample Lox_Sample_23_FD_206715 | JGI IMG/M metagenome (GOLD analysis project Ga0335074, IMG submission 206715) | Soil microbial communities from Loxahatchee National Wildlife Refuge, Florida, United States - Lox_Sample_2.3 | ecosystem: Environmental > Terrestrial > Soil > Wetlands | place: USA... | reverse complement strand
GGCTGGCAACTTCCCCGCGCAGCACCCCAGGAACAGTCAGGGCTCAACAACAACCGGCTGCTCGCGCACAGTCGAAGCGGCATTTGAGCAAAGTGGCCGCCTCCGCAGGAAGGCTGTTTCGGAAGATCTCCTGCACAGGCACACTTTCTCCGGTTCCGTTTCTGGGAGGTGTGTATGTCAGCTCAGGCTCATCCACTCGAACCCTTCTTCCAGCAGGTCGTGCGCAATAACTACGAAGGCAAGCTGGGCCTGCACGATCCCGCCGTTACCGGCTACGTTGCCCGCCTGCTCTGCAACTTCTGCGAAGCCGACAACCTTTTCAGTCTGCGCGACGAGACCGGCCGCCCCATTGAAGAATTGGAAGACATGGTGCGCGCTGCCGATCCCGTCAACGGCACGGCTGCCTCGTTCGACGAAGAGCGCGCCCTGCGCAAGCACATCGGCGACTACGCACTTTTCGTGGCCGGCATGTATCCCGAATCCACCGGCTCCAACCGCCGTCTCCGTCTGCACTATCCCAGCCTCGGCGAGCTCATCCGCGCCGGCAAGGAAAGCTATTACATCGTTAGCCAGTTCAATCTTTTTGAGTACGAACAGGAAGCGCCGCTTTTTGCGCGCCTCTCTGACCGTTTTGAGCGCTGGATTCTGGGCTTGACGCTGGTGCGCGAGGAGCTGGCCCCACGGAAAGCGTTTCCGCTGCCGCGCGTGAACTGAAAGCAGTTTATAGTTCACAGTTCGCAGTTACGCCACGCCGCAGATAAATTATCACGGAAGCCGAGCCAAGAAACTGTGAACTGAGAACTACGAACTGTGAACTGTGTTCAGTCCGGCAGCTTGGGATCGTGGTGGCGGCGTTCCAGCACAAACTCCGTGAACAGGTGTCCCCCGATACGCGTAGCAAAGATGAGCCGTGAGCCAACGAAGCCGTCGATTGCCGTGTGGCCGGGAACCCAGTACGCGTTGGCGAAAATCGGTCCCGTCATGTCGGTGATTGTCGGAGTCAGCGTGAAGAATCGATGACCGTCGCTGTCGTGCCGTGCAGTCACTTCCGCCAGCAGCGCGTTTTCAATCTTGCGATGGATCGAGCAGCCGTGACAGGGGATGTAGCGCAGATCTTCCTTGAAGAGCGCTTCCATCCCATAACGCACGTTGCCGTCAATCACGGTAACCGCGCTCGCGCTGCCGAAGCGCTGGCCGAAGCCTGGCCAGTCCTGTCCCCACTCTTCCGGCTTGCCCCTGCCCTGCGCCCAAGCCACCCGCGCCGAGATACGCGCCAGCGCCGGCCAGCCGTAAGAATCGCGCAAATAGTCTTTGAACTGGTCTTTGGAGGTCGGACGCACGTACGGCCGGCCGTTGATCATCACTGGCGCGCTCTTCGCCGAAATAGCCGCGGCCGCTCTGAATTGCTGCTCTCCGCCGCCAGCGGCATCCGATTTTGCCGGCGCGTCGGGCAGTTTGATCGCGCTCGAGGATGCCGGACTCGCGGCTGGCACTGGCGCCGGAGTCGTGCTTGAGGGCGGCGTCTGTCCAACGCAGCAGTTTTCAAGCGCACAGCATCCAGCCAGAAGCAAAGCTCCGGCTACGCCCAATGGCGCACGCAGATAGGGAAAGAGCGCGATTAAAAACTCCAGCTTCGATCTTATTTGGATTGGATTTTACCGCAGTTGTGGGCAATTCAACACCAAATTCGCAAGCGCCCCGCAATGCATTCCAGCGCAATGAGTTCTGCCGCGGCCGCACATCGGAGAACCTATACTGCGGGGCATCCCCGCCGCGGCGATCGCCGGCCAAATGTCCTCCCTCGTCGGAAAGCCGGCTTCATCTTTCGTCGTCGAGAGATTGGTTTGGTATCGCCAATCGAGTGTCTCGAAAGAGGTACAGGTAGACCAATGCTGCTATCGACCACATGACAAGAAGGGGTATCAGGCTCGGAATGCCGCGCAGCCCGAAAAAAACTCCGGCATTCGAGCCCACACTCGAGGCGTAGTCCATTGGCACCTGACCGGCCGCGAATGCTTTCACGAGCTGCGGGATCGGTCTCGCCCAATCCTCGTCGGGCTGCGGGTAAGTCGAGACCGCAACGAGAGTCAGGGAAATCCCCGACGCAGTCAGTACAGTGAGGAAGGCCCGCATCTTAGCGCCGGCGGCTGTCCAAACCAGCGCCAGAGCCGGCAACAGAAAGAAAAGGCCGGCGGATAGATAGCGAGGGCCATAACACCAGCCGCCATACCAGTTGACGTAGGAGGAATTGAGCAGATAGTAGTACAGCGGAATTCCTGCCACCACCAAAAGGTGTCGCCGTGTTTTTGGGTTTCGCCAAATCATGGCGAGCCCGACCGGAGCCAAAAGCAACTCAGGAGCCAGAGGCAGAAGGCCCCGGTAAAGACCCGCGAGGAGAGACCACATCACGCGAAGCTTTGGGTATCCAATACCGAAAAACCCCTGTTGTGTTTCCGGAAAACCGACCTGGTACTTATAGCTGAGATTCGCGATGGAGTGGAACGCAGCCCAGTTGTAGCTGCAAAGAATCACGGCACAAAGCATTGCGCCGCAGGCGATGCTCAAGCCAACGCGCCACATTCGCCCCCGCTGGCCCTTCCAGGCATTCAGAAATGCATAGCCGGCCAGGATCGCTGCGGCAGGAGCGGCCGGATATTCAATAAGCGTTGCCCACCCCCCCGCCAAGCCAACTGCCAGGCCGAGCCACACCGCCTTTGCAGGGGAGCCGGGTTCGCCTAATGCCATTGCGGCTGCAAAGGCGAACACGAGAAATGCTCCCGCGGCTGCGTGCCCCCAGAATAGTGTTGCGTAGCACCAAAGGGGCGACCCCAACCCCAGCGCAATGGCGCCGAAAACGGCGCCGCCCGGCGAGGCTCCCATCTTGAGCGCGGCTAGAAGCAGCAGCGCCAGAGCGAGGGCCGCGGGAAGCGCGACCGTGACAACTCCGGCTGCATAGAGGCCCGCCTTAACAGTCCTCTCAGACGACGGATCGTTGCCCATTATCCGAGCAACTGCCCTTACCAGCTCCCACACCGGAGCAGCCAGCAGGGATAGGCCCGGTGCTTTGTCGCAGTAATAATGACCCTGAAAGAACGCCGCATCCCCCGTGTTCCATTGATAAGCATCCATTTGGATCGTGTGCTGTTCCACCAAGGCTCGAGTTAAATCAAAGTGCGAATTTTGATTTGCGCCGGTACCTGAGTAGAAGTATGCATAGGAGCAGAAGAGCACGACTCCAATAAAGAGGGACACGCGCGAACTGGTCGGATCATGACCTCCATCATCGGCCGGATGCGTTTTGGCGAGTTGGTGCGGAGCTCCCATTTTGATCTGTTGCGCCAGCGTGAGAGTTAGTGTAGCGCAGCGATGAGGGTTCCAGAATCGTTACGGCGCTGACGGAGTGTTCCGGTACTTTTCGAGCTGCATCACCGGCTGCCGAGCCGGCAGATACGCGATCAAGGCGACCAGAACATGAAGCGCTCGATGTCCGGCGACAAGATGGAAATTCCGATTGAGTGAAGACGGGTTCACGAGGCCAGGGCAAAGGTCAGCGGACAGCTCGGCAGCGAGTCACCAGGCCGGTGAGTTCGCCGCAACCTACGGCTTGCGGCTCCGCCATCTCCACACGTTAGCCGCCAATACGCCCATGCCGCCCACCAACGCCAGCACAATCGCCGGGCCCTCGGGCGAGTCTTCGCAGCCAGTCTGCGCGCGCAATGGGAGGGCCCTGGCAAGCGTCAAGGCGAAGCCAATCATGAGAAGTATCTTTCTTAAATTCACCGCGACCTCGACCTTCGATTTAGGACATTCTCGAAGATCGCGCAGTGTAAAGGTGCGGGTGAACGGCCGGACGAAACTGCGCCCGGCCGGGCGGAATCAAGGCATGTTGACGGCGTAAACACCGTAGCCATCCGAGGTCAGGAGGTTGGCGACGATGGGCGTAGCCACCGGCGTAGCAGCGCCTACGAACTCGGTGAGGGTGCCGTAGTTGTAGCCCGTCATCCAGACATCCCCGGAGCCGTCGACGGCAACTCCGAAGGGAAGACCCATCTCCGCTTCGAACGAGTTGCCATAGCCGTAGCCTTCTGCGGGGGAAAGCCATGCGCTGGTGGAAGGGCTGTACTCACTGATGCCGCCACTGTTCGAGTCCGCAGCCCAAATGTTTCCGGCGCCGTCGATGGCGACGCCCTTAGCCCCAACCAGGTAGGACGGGGAGCCGGAGACGTTCGCGCCGGTCACGGTCCCCAGCCCGGCGCCAGTCCCGGCGGACGTGGGAGTGAGTTCCGTAAGGCTGTTGTTGGAGTTCGTCGCCCAAACATTGCCGGAGGCATCGATGGCGATGCCAAAGGGGTAATCCGTTGAACCCTCGGTGTAGCCGGTCGAAAGGGGCGAGCTGAACCAGCCGTCGGCGGTGCTGTACTGGGTGATGGAGCTGTTTCCTCCATTGGCGATCCAGATATTGTTGGAAAGATCGACTGCGATCTGGTCCGAAAAGTCGAGTTGCCCGCCTCCGGCAAAGGCTGAGAACGCGTTGCCCGGCGGCGGACTGAATTCAGTCAGGTAACCGCCCTCGGAGTTCGCGGTCCAGACGTTGCCGTACTGGTCGATCGCGACGCCCCTGGGATAATCAAGTTGGGAGGTGCCGGCGGTGCTGCCATCAGGGAACGTTGAGATCAATGCGCCAGTGGAGGAGTTGAATTCGCTGAGAGTTTGGCCGCCAGTACCGCCGGAGGCATTCGACACCCAGACATTGCCGGAGTTATCGATGGCGATGCCCCAAGGCTCGACCGCGCCGGAAAAGGGAGAGCCGGAAGCCGCTGCGTAGAAAGAAGATGCACTGAATTCGCTGATGGTGTCGTTTGCGCCGTTGGCTACCCAGACGTTGCCGGATTCGTCGATGGCAACACTTTGCGGGGAGTTCAGCCCGCCCTCGGTGTAGGTAATGGCGATGGTGAAGTCGTTGGGCGCGGAAGTCAGCTCGGGGCTCGGAAAGGGCGCGCCCGACCCCAGCCCCGATTGCAGCATAAACAGATTGGCGACCTCGACGGCCGGATTGTGCGCGATGTTGATCGCCGCCGTCGCCGTATCTGTCGGTTGCTTCCCCGTCGTTCCGGCTGACAAAGCATTGGTGAAGAGCGTATAGCAAGGCGTTGGATTTGGCGGTCCGGTGACGGCTCCGGTCGAGTTGACGCAAGCAGACAGGATGTTCGCCAGAGTGTCGATCTCGGCCGCCGGCACCGTGCCGTTGCCCCCAAACGTTGTCGTGTTCGCCGTGCCCGCAAAGAACCCGGTCTCCGGGTTATACGTCACCAGGTTCAGGAAGTTCAAAAATGCATTCTGAAAGCCTGCTGCGGCCCGCGAGGAGGTGCCGGGAAACGACACCTGTGTCGCACTGCTTGCGAAACCTGCGAAGGCGTATGCCGCCGCAACCGTCGACACCTCGTTCACGACGACAACGTAGGAAGCAGCGGTGACCGCGTTGCAGTTGCCCAGCGGGGCTGCCAGAACTGCCGCCGAGTTGTTGATTCCCGTGTTGGGAGGGCCGCCGCCTATCGCCAACAGGTAGACCGGAGCCGAAGAATTGCACGTGTAGTCGCCGGAGATGCCCCAGTTGCCGTTCATGTCGGTCATCACGTACTCGCCGTAGGCGTCCAAGCCGGCGCAGCAGCCGGAGTTCAGGATCGACGTTGCCTGCTTGCCGTAACCGGCTTCATTGACCTGGTACAGATACACGTGGGCGTTCTGTATCGGACTCTGCCCGCCGTGCACGACGCCGTGCAAAGCCACGCCGGGAACGGAACCAGTTGGGTTTGAGGTTGATGTCGTAAACGGCGCACTCACGCAGCCGCACAGAAGAAGCGCGCATGAAGACAGCGCAATCGACCATAAGAAACGCATGGCGGAAACCCCCTTCATCGGTCGTGCAGTGAAATTGACGAACTTTGCCGGATGGATGAGGAAAAAAGGAATTGAGCGAGCCCGGGAAGCAGCGGAGAGAAACTGAAGCCTGTATATCACGCCCGATGCAACCAATCAATGGAAAAATCCGGCGGCGCGTCTCAGCGGAAATTCACCTTGAGCCGCTGCGGACACAGCCGGCCCTCGCGCCGCCTCTTTGAGGCTCGATGAACGTGACTTCAAATGCCCTGGAGCGGGCGATCGCCGGGTCGCGGGGCCCAAGGGGCCGCCTGGCTGCCTGACATGGCCTTTGCAGAGTGGATGAGATCACAATGCCCTGCAATGAGGGCGCCTTGCGCTTCCCGTTGCGGGAATCGCATCCAAGCTGGAAGCCACTTGCAGGCACGGTGACAGCAGTCACTCGACAGCCGTGTATCCGGATGATAGCCTTCCCGGTGGTAACCCCCGGAGTATTCGCGAGGTCGTTCCGGGGCCGTTGTTCCAACGGCTTCAAAAACTTAGGTCTGGAGGGTGTGTGACTGTACTCGATTGTATGTACTTCTTTCTGGGGGTGAGCGTGTTCTCGCTCTTTGTAGCCGCGTTTTTTAGGCGTCTGGTTATCGGTTCCGGCATCGGCGCCGCGGACATGCAAGGGATTGCCGCAGCCATCAAGGAAGGCTCGGCGCCTTTCCTGAGTCGCCAGTCGAAGAGGGCGGCGGCCATCGTGGCCTTGCTGCTTTCCGCATTCGCTCCCACGTTCGTCCAGGCGCAGACCGAACACGCCGGCGGAGGCGAAGCCAACCTGGTGCTGCCGAATTTATCCACGCCGGACGTTAGTTTCTTTGGCATGAGCGGCCATGCCCTGCTCCTATGGGGATTGCTGTTCTGCGTGGGCGGCCTTTTGTTTGGAATGACGATTTTTGTGCAGTTGAAGAATCTGCCGGTGCATCGCACCATGCTCGAAATCTCCGAGATGATCTATGAGACCTGCAAGACGTATCTGATCACGCAGGGCAAGTTCATTCTCATGCTTTGGGCATTCATCGCGGTGATTATCTCGCTGTACTTCGGGGTTCTGGCGCCGGTGCCGGGAAAACCCATCGCGCTGACACTGCCGATCATTTTAGGGTTCAGCCTGCTCGGCATCGCGGGCAGCTACGGGGTAGCGTGGTTTGGAATTCGCGTGAACACATTTGCGAATTCGCGGACGGCGTTCGCGGGATTGCGCGGCAAACCGTATCCCTGCATGGCGATTCCGCTCAAGTCGGGTATGAGCGTCGGCATGATGCTGATCTCGGTCGAGCTGCTCATCATGCTCTGCATCCTTCTGTTTATCCCCGCCGATTACGCTGGTCCCTGCTTTATCGGCTTCGCGATTGGCGAGAGCCTCGGCGCCGCAGCGCTGCGTATTGCAGGCGGCATCTTCACCAAGATCGCCGACATCGGCGCCGACCTGATGAAGATCGTCTTCAAGATCAAGGAAGACGATGCGCGCAACCCTGGAGTCATCGCGGACTGCACCGGCGACAACGCGGGCGACTCCGTGGGCCCCAGCGCAGACGGATTCGAGACCTACGGCGTGACCGGCGTGGCGCTGATCACTTTTATTTTGCTGGCCGTTCCCAATGCCACAACCCAAGTGCAACTGCTGGTGTGGATCTTCGTCATGCGCGTGGCCATGCTGATTTCCAGCTCGGGCGCGTATTTTCTCAATGGCGCAATCGCTCACGCGAAATACGGAAGCGCCGATGAAATGGACTTTGAGACGCCACTCACCTCACTGGTGTGGATCACCTCGATCATTTCGATCATTTTGACCTACATCGTTTCCTACCTGATGATCCCCTCGCTTGGCGACGGCACACTCTGGTGGAAACTGGCTTCGATCATCTCCTGCGGAACTTTGGCGGGCGCAATCATACCGGAACTGGTGAAGGTTTTCACGTCAACCAAATCGGACCACGTGAGAGAGGTGGTGAAATCGGCACAGGAGGGCGGAGCTTCGCTGGGAATTCTGTCGGGATTTGTGGCCGGCAATTTTTCGGCCTACTGGCTGGGACTGTGCATGGTAGCGCTCATGGGGCTGGGCTATTACTTTACGACAGGCCCGTCGATGGCAAGCTTGATGCTGGCCCCGGCGGTGTTCGCGTTCGGCCTGGTCGCGTTCGGATTCCTTGGCATGGGCCCGGTGACGATTGCTGTCGATTCCTACGGGCCGGTCACTGACAATGCGCAATCCGTCTACGAATTGTCGCTGATCGAAAACGTTCCCGGCATCGAAGCCGAGCTGAAGAAGAACTACAACTTCGACGTGCAGTTCGAGCGCGCGAAACACCTGCTGGAAGCCAACGACGGAGCCGGCAACACCTTCAAGGCTTCGGCCAAGCCGGTGCTGATCGGTACAGCCGTAGTGGGCGCAACGACCATGATTTTCTCGATCATCATGGCGCTCACCGGCGGGCTGACGCATGACGTGGCCAGTCTGTCACTGCTGCACGCGCCATTCATGCTCGGGTTGATCACCGGGGGCGCAATGATCTACTGGTTCACCGGCGCTTCAACGCAGGCGGTCACCACCGGCGCTTACCGTGCCGTCGAGTTCATCAAGGCGCACATCAAACTGGAAGGCATCGACAAGGCATCGGTCGCCGACTCGAAGAGGGTGGTCGAAATTTGCACCAAATACGCGCAAAAGGGCATGTGGAACATCTTTCTCGCCGTCTTCTTTGCCACGCTAGCGTTCGCGTTCATTGAGCCGTTCTTCTTTATCGGCTATCTGATCTCGATTGCGGTCTTCGGACTGTACCAGGCGATCTTTATGGCCAATGCCGGCGGCGCCTGGGACAACGCGAAGAAGATTGTCGAGGTCGATCTGAAGCAAAAAGGAACTCCTCTGCACGACGCAACCGTCATCGGAGACACGGTCGGCGATCCGTTCAAGGACACCTCATCGGTGGCATTGAATCCGGTCATCAAGTTCACCACGTTGTTCGGATTGCTGGCAGTGGAGCTTGCGGTGACGCTCAGTTCAAACAATCCGCGGCTTACAGAGGTGCTGGCGGTCGCGTTCTTCCTGGTGTCGGTGTTCTTCGTGCACAAATCGTTCTACGGAATGAGGATTGAAACCAAGACGAACTGATTTTTGAGTTGTTGGTGTGTTGTAAACTTTGCGGCTCCGCGTGCAATCGCATGTGGGGCCGCAGTTGTTTTTGAGTTAGAAATCGCTGAGTCTGGCCCATTTCAGGTGCGTATTCTCCATCATCTGCTGCCACAGGGCACCTGGATCGGGAGTGAAGACCGCGGTCGCGTCTGCCGGGAAGATGTACCAGGCGCCCAACTGCACCTCATTGCGCAATTGATCCTGGGTCCATCCCGTGTACCCGAGGTAAACGTGAAAGTTGCCGGGGTCGGGATGCGCGGAGAGGGTCTGATTGAAGAGCTCTTTGTCGGAGATGAGATAGACGCCGTCGAAGACCTTTTCGGCCTTTTTGATGGTGGACGTGGACTGAACCAGGGCAAACACATCGGAGGCTCCGACGGGGCCGCCGAGATAGACCGGGTCGGTTCGGTCCTTGGCGGACTTGAGGTCGAGCACCTGAGAGAGCGGTATGTGCGTGCGCCGGTTGAGAATCAGTCCGAAGACGCCTTTTTCATCATAGTGAATCAGCAGGACTACGGTTGCAGCGAAGTCCGGATCGGCCACGCCGCGGCTCGCGACCAGGAGCTTGCCCGCTGCCAGATCGTTGGGGTTCCTGAACTGAGCGGGAAACGACAACGCCGTCAGCGAGGAACTTCTCTGTGCTGATAGGTTGCGCCAAAGATCCGGCGTATGTGCCCGGCGGGCGTGGCCCGAAGGCAACGCGGCTGCGCTCGAAGCTGGAGCGCAGAACGCTGGGCTTAGCCTCGGTTCATCCGCCTTGGCAGGGCAATCGTTGGGCCTTACGTACGGCGCCAAGGCTGCGACGGTGAACAGCATAGCAAAAGGCAAGCGTTGGCGCAGCGACATGACCGGCTCCCCTTCCCGAGGAGATTATGCGCTATTTTCGGGAGGTCGCGCGTGCGAATTGCTTTGGATTTTGCCGGAGATCAATCGAAGTCCTCGTCGTCGCCGATCGGCATTCCCGGTGGGGCCGCGACCGGTTTCACCGGAACGAACTTCTCCGGATCTTTCTCGAACTCCTCAACCCTTTCGATCATCGCCTTGCGGTGGATGGCTTCAGCGGAGTCAGTGGGAGCGGGCTCGCTTGTCCACTGTTTTTGAAGATCCTCAATATGCGAGCGTGCAATGGCGCGTGCCTGCGAAGATGCCTCCGGGTTCAAGGCCAGCGTGAACATGGCTTCGAGACCGCGAAACTCGACCGCGCGTTCCACCTCTGACGACATGGTGTGGCCGCCCTCGGGGCGCTCGGCAGTGGCTTTTGAAACTGCCTCGAGCACATTACGCAGGCCGGGAGTCGATGTATCGCGCATGTGATACTGCACCAGCCGCGACGCCCGAGCCGGATCGAGAAGGACCCCGAGGGTGAGGTCGGCTGCGGATTCCGCCGCAGCGACCGGGTCGAAGGTCAATCCGGTTTCAGAGGGAAACGATTCCTGCGTTCGCGCCAGGCCCATCGGACGCGGTGGCAGAATTTTAAGCAGCGACTCCGGAATGGTGAGCGTCTCCGGTGAAAGGGTCTTCAGCACCGCATCGAGCGCCTTCTTCTGTTCGGCCGGCGCCACAATCTCAGGCATCAGCTGCCCGTCGCCGCGCAGGCTATAGCGATAGTCGAGCCCGCCAATTATCTTGATCGCGGCTTCGGTCTGGTAACGGTGCAGCAGATAAAGCGGCACCAGCGTGTCTTCAAGCTGCGCCAGCGGCGCGCCTTCCTTGATGGCGTTTTCTCCGAAGCGGTTGAGCGCAGCCGTGCGAATGGTGAGAATGCGTTCCAGCTCGTCCGCCGCATCGGTTCCGTTGTCCCACAAGTGCGTATGAGGACTTGCACTGCTGAAGGGGCGCGCATCTTCGTCGGAAATAAAATACAGGCCGTTCTTCGCGCCCGCGTCGAGGATCTTATTCAGCTCCGCGTGCACGTCGCTGTTTGCGGGGAACTCGCGATAGCCGTAATCGATTGAGACCTTATCCCACGAGCCGATGCCGACTCCGTAAGCGTGGCTCAGGTCGGGAACGCCGTCAGCGCCCAGCGTGATCCATGGAAACGGATAGTCCATCACGGAGACGGTTTGCTCAGGAGTATGCGGAAACGAACTGGCAGCAAAGTTGTGCGCCAGTCCGAGAGTGTGGCCAGTCTCGTGCGCGGCCAGCTGGCGCATGCGCATCAGCACCATGGCCAGCATGGGATCATCGTCGGAGTTAAAAGTCTTGCCCTGCACGTACGGGCTCAGCAACGCCTCGGCAATCAAATAGTCCTGGCGTCCGCGCAGGCTGCCCAGAGTCACATTGCCTTTGATGATTTCGCCGGTGCGCGGGTCGGAAATAGTTTCGCCGTAACTCCAGCCGCGCGTATAGCGATGCACCCACTGGATGATGTTATAGCGCACATCCATGGGGTCCGCACCCACGGGCAACAGATCAACCTTGAACGTGCCTGGCGCCCAGCCCGCAGCCTGAAAGGCCTGATCCCACCAGCGCGCGCCCTCCAGCAGCGCCGTGCGGATCGGCTCCGGCGCACCGTTGTCAACGTAATACTGGATGGGCGTAACCGCAACGCAGCTCTTAGTACAGTTGGGATCTTTCTTGATGAGACGGTGCCGCAGGATGAGCTGCCGATCGAAGTCGCCGCCTAACGGCGCGGAGTAATCGCGAAAGCTTAAGTCGAAATAGCCAGATCGCGGATCGAAGCGACGCGGCACAAAACCGGGACCAGGCAACTGAATGAACGACTGGTGCTCCTGCACGGTCATGGCGTGCGGATCAGGCGTAACGTCGGCGACAAATGAACGCCTCTCCGACACAGTATCAGTGACAAACGTCAGCAGCGCGTCCACCTCGGTGTTCTTTGGGAAAGCCTTGGTCGCATCGAGGTTGATGGTCGAGCGCATGGCATCGAGTTTGTACGCGCCCTGATGCAGGCGCGTCAGTGTTTCGGCAACGCCGTGTACGTCGCGCAAAAAGAATTCCGTCGCATCCACAAGAACCGTGCCGGATGCGTCGGCGGCTTCCACCTTGAATCCCCCAAGCACCGACACGGGAAACGACTGCCGGACCGCAAGCCGCTGAGCCGGATCCACTGAAGACGACCGAAACTTCTCGTTGGACTCAATGAGAAGGACCTTCGGTCCCGTGCGCTCGAAGTGAACAAGGGTTCCGCGGGAGATCTGCCCGCGATCGAGTCCCAGGTCATTCGATCCGGTTCCGTAGGGCAGCGAGTTCGTATAAAGCAACTCGTCACTCGATCCATCGGCGTGGAGTGGAATTTCGAGGTAGAGCTTGCCTTCGCGGGCGTCCCAATCCAGCGGCAGCAAGCCTGGCATGTGCGTCATGGCGACCGTACGCGCGGCAATGGTTGGCAACGCCCCCGAGTGAGCTGGTTGCTCCGGTTTTGGCTGCTGGGCGACGAGGGGCGTCGGCGCAAGCAGCCGAACCCCGAGCAAGGCAACAGGAATCAAATTGAAGAGGTGGACTCGCATGCTCCTTTTTAGCACGAGAACAGGCAGGCCGCATTTTCGAAGGCCGGAAACAATCTCGAAGCCGGCCCCCCGGGGTTGTCCACAACTTGAACAACAATGCAGCCGAACTGCACCGTTTCTGCGCCTTGTGCCGGACCCGGGCCGGGGCTAGGCTTGGTGTATTGGCCGAGGAGCGGGGCGGGGCCGGATATGCCCGGGCGGACCACAGTTCTTGCCCTCGTTTCAGGGCAAATCAGGGACGTCAAACCCACGCCCTGCAAGGCGATTTGGAGCTTTCCACAGGCAAATGGCCGTGTTTAGGAAGCAGGTGCCCGAAATGACAACAAAATACAAGATGTTGTGGTTTCTTGTTGACAGGCACCAAGGACAGCGGTATTTTTTCATCTGCGGCTGTTAACGGATTGTTACGAATGCGGCGCGATGAGCGTCAAGAAGGTCGCTGAAAGTGAAGCCGAAGACGGCAAATTTCTAGTCCCAGTTTTCCGTTCGTTTTCAAGAAGTTGCAGACTATTCAATTTCCTGGCCGTTTGGCCGGATGAACGGCAGTTTTTCACCGATTTTTTGCTCCTGAGAGGTTTTCCGATGAACGAGGCTCAACTTAAGACTTCGAGTGCTGCTTTCCAGCCCGCGACCCACACCCACGAGGGGCTTACCTTTGCCCGCCGCTTTTCAACGGAAGGCGTCTCTCCCTACGACGAATTGCAATGGGAGCGCCGCACCGCGGCCATTACCGACACCAAAGGCAACACCATTTTCGAGCAGAAAGACGTGGAAGTGCCCGCCGACTGGTCGATGACGGCCACCAATATAGTTGCTTCGAAATACCTGCACGGGCAGATGGGCACGCCGGAGCGCGAAACGGGCGTCCGCCAACTGGTGGCCCGCGTGGCGGAGACGGTGCGCGACTGGGGCCTGGCCAGCGGCTATTTTGCCACGCCCGTCGATGCGGTCATCTTCCACGACGAGTTGGCGCACATGCTGCTGACGCAGAAGGCAGCCTTCAACTCACCGGTGTGGTTCAACGTGGGCTGCGACCGGCTGGAGCCGAAGGCCGACGGACAGAACTGGCACTGGGATCCGGTAACCGGCGGCGTCCAATATTCGGCCACCGGCTACAGGAATCCGCAATGCTCGGCCTGCTTCATCAACGCAGTCGATGACTCGCTGGATTCGATTCTGACGCTGGCCAAGACTGAGGGAATGCTGTTCAAGTGGGGTTCGGGAACGGGCACGAATCTCTCTTCGCTGCGCGGTTCCATGGAACAGCTTTCGGGAGGCGGCCAGGCCAGCGGACCCCTCAGCTTCATGCGCGGATTCGACGCTTTTGCCGGCGTCATCAAGAGCGGCGGCAAAACGCGGCGCGCGGCCAAGATGGTGATCCTGAATGTGGACCACCCCGATATCGTGGAATTCATCGAGTGCAAGTCGAAGGAAGAAGCCAAGGCTTTCACGCTCATCAAGGCGGGCTACGACGGAAGTGGGCCGGATTCCGAGGCTTTTTCGTCCATTTTCTTCCAGAACGCCAACAATTCGGTTCGGGTCAGTGACGAATTTATGCGCGCCTACGAGGCGGACGGCGACTTCACCACCTATACGGTGAAGGGGCACGAGCCGGTAAAGACCTACAAAGCGCGCGACATCATGCAGAAGATCGCCGAGTCCACCTGGGCTTGCGGCGATCCGGGAATGCAGTTCGACACCACCATTAACAAGTGGCACACCAGCAAGAACACGGCGCGCATCAACGCGTCGAATCCATGCAGCGAGTACATGTTCCTCGACAACTCGGCCTGCAATTTGGCGAGCCTGAATCTGATGCGGTTCGTCACGCCGGCGGGAGTATTCGATATCGCGGCCTACCGGCATGCCATCTCGGTGATGATCACCGCAATGGAGATTCTGGTGGACAACTCGGGCTACCCGACCGAGGCCATCTCGCGCAATTCGCACGATTACCGGCCGCTCGGGTTGGGCTACGCCAACCTCGGCGCGCTGCTCATGTCCTTCGGCCTGCCCTACGATTCCGAAGCCGGGCGCGATTTGGCTGCCAGCATGACCGCGATCATGTGCGGCCAGGCGTATCTGCAGTCGGCGATCATCGCCGCGCAGTGCCCGCCGCTCGCATCGGCCACGCCGCTCACCGCATCTGTGGAGCATCAGGGCGGAGCCTGCCCCGGGTTTTACGTCAACCGCGAGCCTTTCCTTGACGTTATCCGCATGCACCGCGCAGAAGTGAACAACATCGGCGAGTCGCGTGCCTCCGACGAGCCCTTCGTGGTGCCCCAACTGGAGGCGCTCATCGACGCCAGCCGCGAGTGCTGGGACATGGCGCTGCTTTACGGCGAACGCCACGGCTATCGCAATTCGCAGGTCACGGTGCTGGCGCCCACCGGCACCATCGGCTTCATGATGGACTGCGACACCACGGGCATTGAACCTGACCTGGCGCTGGTCAAGTACAAGAAGCTGGTTGGCGGCGGCATGATCAAGATCGTGAACAACACCGTGCCGGCCGCGCTGTTCAAGCTGGGCTATTCGAGCGACGAAGTGAACGCAATCGTCAGCTACATCGACGCGACGGGCACCATTGAGGGCGCACCGGGCATCCTGCCGGAGCACCTGGCGGTCTTCGATTGCAGCTTCAAGCCCGCCAAGGGCACGCGCTCCATCCACTATATGGGGCACATCAAAATGATGGCGGCGGCGCAGCCGTTTCTTTCGGGCGCGATCTCGAAGACTGTGAACCTGCCTCATGAGGCCTCGGCCGACGAAGTTGCCGAGGCCTACGCAGAAAGCTGGCGCCAGGGCATCAAGGCCGTCGCGATTTACCGCGACGGCTCCAAGGGCACGCAGCCGCTGAACACAAGCATTGACGCGAAGAAAGAACCGTCAGCGCTGGACGCGGTCGGCAGCCGCATGCTCGGCCACATGGCGGCATCGCAGCCCGCAGCTGAATCTGACCTCAAAACTCTGGAGGCGCACGGCGCCGACAAGCTGGAAGTTAGCGCGAAGCAATTGCTCGCCGCCGCGCAGGCTTACCAGAAGTCTCTCGAAGAAATTGCTACTGCCGCGGCCGTCCCGGTGCTCACCCCGACGCCGTCGATCAACACTGGAGATCTGACCAAGGCCAGCGAGCAGGACCTGCACGCCCCGCCGCGCGCCGTCCGTCATCGCTTGCAGGAAGAGCGTGCGTCCATCACGCACAAGTTCTCCATCGCCGGCCACGAAGGCTATATCACTGTCGGCCTCTATCCCAACGGACAGCCGGGCGAAATTTTTATCCGCATGGCCAAGGAGGGATCGACTGTTTCCGGCCTGATGGATGCATTCGCCACGTCGGTCTCGCTCGCCCTCCAGCACGGCGTTCCGCTCAAGGTGCTGTGCGAAAAGTTCGCGCACACGCGCTTCGAGCCTTCCGGCTGGACCGGCAACGAGCAGATCGGCTATGCCAAGAGCCTTATGGACTACATGTTCCGCTGGCTCAATCTGCGCTTTCTTTCTGGCGAGCAGTTGACGCTCTTCGCGGGCCTCGCTCCCAAGGCGCCGCAACTGCCGGCCTCGCCCAGCCTCAATCCGGAGAGCGATGTAGAAGAGGACGAGGGCAGGACGCAGCAGCACATTGCGCGCCTGGCACAGGAAGTTGCCAGACGCCTGCAGCAGATGGGCGGCAGCGTAACCGCGGGCGGCGGAATTGCACCTGAAGTCCAGCCGCGCCCTGCACCGGCTGAACCCACGCACCTGCCCAGCCTGCAGGATCGCGGCCTGTATCACGCAGCCGACGCCATGCGCGATATGTACGACATGGGCGACGCGCCCAGTTGTAACATGTGCGGCGCCATCATGGTGCGCAACGGCAGTTGCTACCGCTGCATGAGCTGCGGGTCAACCAGCGGTTGCAGCTAAAAGACAACGACCAAGGGAACGAGGAAGCAAGAAAACCAGGGACCGGCAACATCGCGATTCAACGCGATAGGGATCAGGCGGATGGGCAAAACCCATCCGCCTTTCTTGTCTGCGGGCGCCGCCCCCAAATCAGAGACGACGCCCCTTCAGCGACCGTCGGCGTCCGGAAGCGAAGTTGCGGTAGAATCCTCAGCAGCAACACTTCCCCCGCATCCCTGGAATCCGGCGGTGTCCGCATGATCGCCCTCGCCCCTCAGGGGCTAAAAGCCCTCGTCTTTGGTTCTTCTTCGGCACGACCGAAATCGTGCCCTGACACAAATCGTATTTCCAATTCGCGCCAATCGATGAAGCGCGGTGCCGGCGCGATCTGCCTGTGGGCGCTGGCGCTGACGGCGCTCGCCGGCATTGCCGCGCGCGCACAACAGCAACAGACTCCCACCACGCCGCCCATGGAGATCTTCGAGTCGTCGGGCGATCCGCCAGTGCAACAGGCCTTTCAGAAGCTCTATGCGCTCACAGCTGAAATCACCGCCGACCCCAGCTCCTTTTATCTTCAGGCACAGGTGGATAAGTCCAACTGGCCGGCAGTCGACCAGGCTCAGGCGCAATGGGACAACGCGATGCTCCAGGCGGGCACTGCGCTAACACAGGATCAGCGGAACGACATTGTTCCTTGCGTAGCCCATTTGAACGCCGCGATTGACGACATGAAGCGGGGCTACGTCATTCACATCACCCAGGAGTCGAACTCTGCGGCTCAGAACGAGGCGCAGCTTCTCTATGAGGAGGGCAAGCAGGAGTTTGCGAAGTGCCTGGCATCAGGCGTCGCGACCGACGCTGGAGGCACGCCGGGTGCGACAGCTGGCAACACGCCGGGGACTACAGGCGGCGGTACTCCGGGAACACCAAACGAAGGCGCTCCGGGAACGCCGCAGCTGGGGTCGCCGGGCACACCGCAATCCGCAACCCCGCCTTCAAACTCCGGCAGGAACCCGCCCCTGAAGGCCGGCGCCACGAGTGGGCCCTCGCAGGGCGGACCCGAACCCCAGCCTACCGCGACCAACGGCACCCCTGATCCAGGCAACTACCCCCTGGGCATCATGATTGGGCTTAGCAACTGCATCCAGAGCTTTCCCAATCTTCTTAGCGGCCTGGGCTACTTCATGCAGGGCGATTTTGTCAACGCCGCAAAGTCGTGGGGAATCGATCCGAAAACCGGCGGCGCGACGATTTTGAAGAAGGAATTGTCGGTGCCTGTCATTGGCAATAACGGCAAAACATTGGTGCCGAACAACCTGACGCCATACCAGCAGGGAGTCGTCGATGGGCAGCGGCTCTGCGGCTACACTCTCTCGGGGCTTGCCGGCAAAGGCGTTGGCGCCGCAGCGAAGAGCGTCGCGGGCAAGCTCGCGCCCGCGCTGAAAGGAGGCGTAGGGGCCACCGGCCCCAAACCGGCCGGCGGCGCGCCAACTCCGGGCGAGGGGACACCGGTGACCGGCACGCCCGGTGAACCCGGGGCGCCGGGTGGAAATGGCGCCGAGCCTGCCCAACCGGCGCCGGGCGAACCGAGCAGGGAACCACCCCCTGTCGATAAGACGGTGGTTACCAACCCGGATAAGACAGCGGTTACCAACCCTGCGCCGAGCTCTTCTGAACCCACCCCCATCAAGGGCGGCGTGTCTGCCCAGGACCCCATCGAGGGCGACGAGCTGAAGAGCGCCCTCACCAATGACCTGAACAATGACTCCGATGCGCCGGCCCTGGCGAACAAGTTCGTTCAACTGTCGGACGGACCCGTGAAGCTGGGCGGCTTCATCAACCAGGGCACTTTTGCCGGCGTCTTCGAAGATGGCGCCAACCTGGTGAGGAAAGTGGCCAAGAACAGCGGAGATGGGTACTTCAACCAACAACTCAAGGGCCAGTACGACGGCTCTCAGGTCCTGCAAAAACTTGAAATTGATCACCCTGAAGTGACCAAGTTCTCTGAGGGCGAGGGGGACGTGCCGTCATCGCTCGAGCAAGAAAACACCGCTCAAAAATATCCGGGCTCTCAGGAGCTGACCTCCGCCAACTTCCGGAAAGCGTCCGCGGCGATGCAAACCCAAATGCTGGACGGCGTAAAATCCGTGCTCGATAAGCTCGCCAGCAACGGCTACGTCATGTTCGACATTAACCCCGCCAACTTCACCATGTTTGAAAAAGCCGGCGTGCTGGAAGCGATTCCCCATGACACCGACATGATCATGACGTTGGAACAAATTAACGAAGCATTCAAGGAAGGGAACCCAGTGGTGCCGCGAGTGCTGAACGGCTCGCTTGGCGCGTCGGGCGCAAAAGCCTACGTCCCCGGATCTTACGCCACCGCGGAGGCGCTGGCGAATCAGCTCTTCATCGGCCTGGAGGACTGGCTCTATAACGGGCCTCGCAACGCGCCTCCGATGCAATAAAGCCGATTCCGCAGCCGGTTCGCAGGAGTCAAGCTGAGCCGGATCGGCATCACGCGCCGGATGCCAAATTGCGGCGATTGCGCCGCTCATCCGCCGGCAAAATTGCGGTAGAATCCGGACAGCACGTTCCCCCGAAATCCCCAGTCAGGTGCACACAGCCATGCTGAATTCCGCACGGGTCCATTTTTGGATCGCAACAGCGGCGTTGTCGCTCGCGGCCGCTTTGACCGCCGCAGCCCAGGAGCCTGCGCCAGCGCAAGGGACGGACGTGTTTGCAAACACGAGCACGGGATACGGAACCAACTCAGACGTGCCCATCTACGAGGACCAGTTTTCCAGCAATTGCGACAAGCAAAAGAGCCAGGCGCCGGTTGGCACCATTCCTCAGCAGGGTGGTACCCCTTTCCCTAACCCAATCACCCGCAGCATATACGTGGACGGCTATGACCCGGCGGTTTGCGTTAAGTACCCGAGGCAGCCCGGGTATCCGTGCTTTCCCTCCCCTCCGCCACTGGGCGTGACGGACGCAGGGCAGTCGGCCGACACCTGCTACACCTGCAGCTCGCCGAATATGGCGGGGAAGCAGATCGTCATCGCGCAGGACCTGTTAAGCCAGCTCGGCATTCCCTCTTACGCATGGATTTGCGCGGTAAACAGCGAAGATGGGCAGTGCTATCTCTCGTGCTTCGGCGACATCCCGAATTTCACGCCGCCGCCAGGGGTGACGGAAATCAGCGGCAAGACCGGGAAGGAGTTGGCGAGCGGAGGGCCGCCGACAAAATTTCAACTGCAAATATCGAACACCCCCGGCCCGTGCGAGCCCGCAGGGCCAACGGGACCTAATATTTGTGACTATCCGAACGTTCCGCGGCCCCCCGGATGCACGTGCAGCAAGACGCCGGGGCCCCAAGCAAGCACGCAGCCTACCCCCAAGCCCACGCCACAACCTGCAACGCCATCCACAAGCCAGCCTCCGGACGAGGCTCAATACCTTATGGGCATCGTGGATGGGCTTGGCGATTGTCTGAAAAACCTGCAGACGAGCATGCTGGGCCTGATGGCCGGCGCCGGCTACTTCGCGCAGGGAGATTTCGTTCAGGCATCGCAAATGTGGGGACTGCAGCCAGGCCAATCGATCTATCTCAAGGCAATTTGGGCGGACCTGAACACGCCGATCATCAGCACATCCACCAACAAGGTCACGGCCTACAGCCGGGGCGTTATTGATGGCAAGCGCATCTGCCAGTATATTCTTCTTCCGGCCGCGAAGCAGATCGCCAAATCGGCTCTGAAAGGTGGCGTGGGAACGACCGGCGGCACAACGCCCGCGGGCCCGGCGACAAAGATCGCCAGTACGGGCGGCAAGCCGGCACAGCTTCCTGGGAGCAAGGGTGGTGCGTCGCCAAAACTTCCGGGCGGGACCAGTACATCGGGCACCAGCCCACCGCCGCAGCTTCCGGGTAGTTCGGGCGGAGCGCCGCCCAAGCTCCCCAGCGCAGGGGGAACACCAAGCGCGATTCCACCAGCGCCAACACCGCCGTCGCTGCCCGGCTTCCTGCCGAGCGTTCCCGACAATGGCGCAGGCGGAGTTCCGGCGGCTCCAGTTAACAATGGCGGAGTTCCGGCGCCTGCCAACGGCGGCTCATCGGGATCGGGGCCAAACGACGTTTCCACAACGAAGCCCTCCACGCCTGGGGCGGGCAGCGAAGCCGCAGGAGGAGGAGACGGCTCATCTGCGAAGACTCCGTACTTCGGTGGCCTATTACAATCGGGTCTCAACGGAGACCCCAATAACCCTGAACAATTCAACCCCAAAGACCTCGGCGACAAATATGTCCAGTTGCAAAAGGGCCCGGTTCTGCTCGGCGACTTTATCGACAACGGGAGCTTCGCCGACGTTTACAAATACAACGGCGATGTGATGAAGCTGAGCAGGAACGGCACTGGGCCGGGTAGCTATGGCCCCGCCTCCATCAAGGGCCAACTTGACGGAGCGCAACGCCTGCAGGGCACCGGCGTGCAGTTTCCCACGGTTGACGCAGACAGCTTTCAGCCCGGCGACGCCAACAATCCCGCATCGCTCGTCACCCGCGACGCAAAGGATCAATTTCCGGGCTACGAGCCGATCACACGCGCAGACTTCCAGAAAATGCCAGCGGCACAGCAGCAGGCAATCCTCGATGCACAGAATAAATTGACCAACGCAGCGGCGGCAAAAGGCTTAGTGTTGGTTGATACCAACACGGGCAACGTCTGGTTCAAGCAGAACGGCAACTCTTATGATGCGATGCTCGTCGATACGGACATGGTGATGACACCGCAGGAGATTCAAAATTCGTTTGATGCGTTTAATGCTGCGGTTGAAAATCCAGCGCTCCCCGGATCGGTGCCTGGATCGGTGTTTGTTACTGGAGTTGTGTACGGCAATGGTCTAAGTCTTCTCGGTAGCCTTCCCAGCGCAAGTGCGCAGCAAATCACGGATGTCCTCAATCAGGGTCGCGCGAATCGGTTCATGACCCCTCTGCCTGCCGCGAACCCGGGCGGCGGCGAGGATGCACCTGAATAGCACCTTCGCCGGCATGAGGTTTGCATTTAGAGCATTTCTCTTTAAGGTGTATAGTATGAGTGGCGATGCTCCGCGCACATGCTATG
>Ga0335074_10003484_pt1 | contig 21534 bp, 18 predicted proteins | sample Lox_Sample_23_FD_206715 | JGI IMG/M metagenome (GOLD analysis project Ga0335074, IMG submission 206715) | Soil microbial communities from Loxahatchee National Wildlife Refuge, Florida, United States - Lox_Sample_2.3 | ecosystem: Environmental > Terrestrial > Soil > Wetlands | place: USA... | reverse complement strand
CCATGGCCGCGACCACCGCGTCGGCGGCGGCGGCGTCCCATGCGTACAGCAGCGCCCTGGCCGCCCAGACCCGCAGGAAGTACCGCTGGTCGGCCCGGGGATGCGGGCCGAGCACCGAGTCCGCCGCTGGCCCGCCGATGGCCCGGGCGAACTCCAGGTCGGTGTCGCCGCCGCGCAGCAGCGCGACGCACCGGGCCACCACCTGGTCCTCGCCGCGGCGCTCGCATTCCCGCTCGACGCTCTCGCGCGGGCTCAGGTCCCAGTGGGCGGCGGGTGGCATGACGGGCGCCGCCGCTCAGCCCGCGACGTTCAGGTACCGGCAGAACAGGAACCCCTGGTCCTCGAGCACATGGCCGAGGCTGAGCCCGCACCGCGAGCCGTCGCCGTCGCGGCCGGGCTTGACGCCGGGCATGCCGGCCAGGATCCGCCCGGCGTGCCCGCCCTCCAGCAGCGGGCTGACCGTGAGGCAGAGCTCGTCAAGGAGCCCGGCGGTGACGAGCTCCCCGAGCAGGGTCGGGCCGCCCTCGACCAGGATGCGCCGGTGGCCGCGCTCGGCCAGCGCGGCGACCAGGTCAGCTGGCGAGACCTCGTCGCCGCCCGTCACGACCAGGTCGGCGTACCGGGCCACGGCGGCCCTGCGGGCCGGAGGCGCCGCCTTCGTCGTGAACACGATCGTGCGCGCACCCTGCGGCGCGCTGGTCAGCAACGGGTCGTCGGCCGAGATGGAGAGCCCGCGGGTGACGACCGCGATCGGCGGGGTGGGCGTGCGTCCCTGCCGCAGCTGCGGCCAGACCTCGCCTTCGCGGACCGGGCGGTACCGCTCGGCACGGGCGGTGCCCGCCCCGGCGACGATGACGTCCGCCAGGCTGCGGAGCACCTTGAACAGGGTCCGGTCGGCGCTGCCGGACAGCCCGCCCGAGCGCGCGTCGAGTGAGCCGGCGCCGTCCGCGCTGGCGACCATGTTCGCCCGCACCCAGGGCGCCGAGCCCGCGGCCGGGTCGGGATAGGCGTACAGCGTGGCGAGGCGGGCCACGGCCGCCTCCGCCGGCGGCCCGTCGCCGTCGCCGGCCGGACCTATCTCGGGCGCGGTCGAGGGCGCCGGGAAGATCTTGCGCACGGCAAGTCAGTCAATCAGACGCTGCGGCGGCAGCGAAGAGCGGCGTCCGCCGGGCAGGCCGGGGATCGGCTTGTAACGGGACGAATATTGCACTATGCACGTTTCAGCTCCGGTTGGCGGGTGGATAGAGCAGGATGTGCTGCCAAGGCAGGACGCGGGCGGCCGCGAGGGGAGACGGGATGCAGATCGTCGCCACGGTGATCTGGTGCGCGACCGCTTGCTTCGGCCTCTACCTGCTCGGAGTCTGGCTGTCTCATGGCGGGCTGCGGCAGCAGTGCACCAGGATCACCGTGTTCCCGGCCGCGCTGATCTTCGCTCACCCGGTCCTGGCCGCCAGCGGCCTGTCGTTATGGATCGCCTTCCTGCTCATGCACCGTGCGATCTACGCGTGGTGCGGCTTCGGCGTGCTGGCCGGGTCGGCGATGCTCGGCTTCGTGCTGCTGACCCGGTGGCTGGTCGGCCGCGGCGGGCGGCACGCCAGGGGCGCCGAGCAGCACTTCCCGGCCAAGGTGGTGGCGGTGCACGGCGCGGTCGGCCTGATGACGTTCGCGCTCGTGCTGATCGCGGCCACGCAGGCGACCCGCACCTAGGTCGCGTCAGGCGGTGCCGCGCCGGGCGTCTTCCCCGGCCGCGCGCAGCACGATGACCGAGCGTCCGGCCAGGACCAGGCGCTGGCCGGACGGCACCGTGACGGGCTGGTCGGCCGCGGTCCTTGCCGCGGCCGCCGCCGTGTCAACGAGCACGTCCCAGGCGGCGCCGAACCTCTGCCCCGGCACGGTGAACGTGACCGGCTCGCGGTTCGCGTTGAACAGCAGCAGGAAGCTCTGATCGCGCACGCTCTCGCCGCGCGGCCCTGGCTCGGTGATCGCTTCCCCGTTCAGGAACACCGCGAGCGACCGGGCATAACCGGTCTGCCAGTCGCCCTCGGTCATCTGCTGGCCGGCCGGGGTCAGCCAGACGATGTCCTGGACCCCGGCATGCTCCCCACCCGCCTCCCCTGCCCCCTCGGCCGCGGGCGCCGCCTGGCCGCTGAAGAACCGGCGACGGCGGAAGACCGGGTGCGCCTGGCGCAGCCCGGAGAGCGCGCAGGTGAGCTCGATCAGGTCCTGCTGCTTGCCGGCGGCCTCCCAGTCGATCCACGACGTCTCGTTGTCCTGGCAGTAGGCGTTGTTGTTGCCCTGCTGGGTGCGGCCCATCTCGTCGCCGGCCAGCAGCATGGGCACGCCCTGTGAGCAGAACAGCGTGACCAGGAAGTTGCGGACCTGCCTGGCCCGCAGCTCGTTGACGGCGGGATCGTCGGTCGGCCCCTCGGTGCCGCAGTTCCACGACCGGTTGTCGTCGGTGCCGTCCCGGCCCTCGTCGCCGTTGGCGTCGTTGTGCTTGCGGTCGTAGCTGACCAGGTCCCGAAGCGTGAACCCGTCGTGGCAGGTGACGAAGTTCACCGAGGCGACCGGCCGGCGGGCGCTGGTCTCGTACAAGTCGCTGGAGCCGGTCAGCCGGGACGCGAACTCGGGCAGCGTCGCCGCCCGGCCCCGCCAGAAGTCGCGCACGGTGTCGCGGTACTTGCCGTTCCACTCCGACCACAGCGGAGGGAAGTGGCCCACCTGGTACCCGCCCTCGCCCACGTCCCACGGCTCGGCGATGAGCTTGACCTGGGATACCACCGGATCCTGCTGGACCAGGTCGAAGAAGGCCGACAGCCGGTCCACGTCGTGCAGCTCGCGGGCGAGCGCCGCGGCCAGGTCGAAGCGGAAGCCGTCCACGTGCATGTCCAGGATCCAGTACCGCAGCGAGTCCATGATCAGCTGGAGCGGGTGCGGGTTGCGCACGTTCAGGCTGTTTCCGCAGCCGGTGTAGTCCAGGTATTTCTCCGGGCTGGCGGAGTCGAGCTGGTAGTAGGCCGCGTTGTCGATGCCGCGGAAGGACAGCGTGGGGCCGAGCGCCCCGGACTCGGCCGTGTGGTTGTAGACCACGTCGAGCAGGACCTCGATGCCCGCGGCGTGCAGCGCCCTGACCATCGCCTTGAACTCGGCGACCTGGCCGTAGGGGGCGGCGGAGGAGGAGTAGCGGTTGTCCGGGGCGAGGAACGCGATCGTGTTGTAGCCCCAGTAGTTGGTGAGGCCCCGCCGGATCAGCGCGGGCTCGGGCACCGACTGGTGTACCGGCATCAGCTCGACCGCCGTGACGCCTAGCCGGGTCAGGTGCTCGACGACCGCCGGGTGGGCCAGCCCCGCGTAGCTGCCGCGGTCCTGCGCCGGCACATCCGGGTGGCGCATCGTCAGGCCGCGCACGTGGGCCTCGTAGATGAGCGTCTCGTGGTACGGCGTGCGCGGCGGCCGGTCATCGCCCCAGTCGAAGTACGGGTTTATCACCACGTTCCGTGGCATGTACGGCGCGCTGTCGTCGGTGTTCAGCACCCAGGGATTGCCGTGCTGGTAGGAGTACACCGCCTGGTGCCAGCTGACCTCGCCGTCCACGGCCTTGCCGTAGGGATCGAGCAGCAGCTTGGCCGGGTTGCACCGGTGACCGCGCTCGGGCTGGTACGGGCCGTGCACCCGGTACCCGTAGTGCTGGCCCGGCTGGACTCCGGGAAGGTAGCAGTGCCAGACCAGGCCATCCACCTCGGTGACGGCGACCCTGGTCTCGGCCGGGTAGCGGCCCGATGCGTCGGGGTCGAACAGGCACAGCTCCACCCGCTCGGCCACCTCGGAGAACAGGGCAAAGTTCGTGCCAGCTCCGTCCCAGGTCGCGCCCAGCGGGTACGGGGTTCCTGGCCAGACCTGCATCCGCAGACCCTACCCGGGAACGCTGACAGTGGCCCGGTCGAGCACGGGGCCCAGGTCGAGCCCGTCGGGCAGCATGCCGAACGAGCCGCCCGGGCCGACGGTCCCGTCCGCGGCGAGCCGGGAGGCGCAGAACGCGTCCGCGACCGCCGGCGGGCCGTGCCGCGTCAGCAGTGCGGCCTGCAGCGTGGTCGCGATCAGCGTGGCCAGCCTCCTGGCCCGGTACTGCGCCTGCGCCCCGTCGGCGGCGGTGGCGTCCTTCAGCTCGCGGCGCAGCCGGTCCTGCGCGGCGTCGAGGCGCCGGTCGGCGCCCGCGGCCTGGTTGATCTCGGCGAGCAGGGCGTCGGCCGCTCCGGGGACGCGGGCAAGCGCGCGCAGCACGTCCAGCGCGGTGACGTTGCCCGAGCCCTCCCAGATCGAGTTGAGCGGCGCGTCCCGGTACAGCCGCGGCAGCCCGGATTCCTCGACGTAGCCGTTGCCGCCGAGGCATTCGAGCGCCTCGGCGGCCGCGATCGGCGCCCGCTTGCATACCCAGTACTTGGCCGCTGGCAGCGCCAGCCGCAGCAGCGCGGCCTCGTGGGCGTCGCCGCGTGCCGTCCGGTCGGCCGCCCCGGCCAGCCGTATGGCCAGCGCGGTCGCGGCCTCGGATTCGAGCACAAGGTCGGCCAGGACGCAGGCCATCAGCGGGTGCGAGACCAGCGGCGCGCCGAACGACTGCCTGTGCCGAGCGTGGTGCAGCGCCGCGACGGAGCCCGAGCGGATCGCGGCCGCGCTGCCGAGGACGCAGTCCAGCCGGGTGGCGGTCACCATCTCGAGGATGGTCGCCACGCCCCGGCCCGGCTCGCCCACCCGCCAGGCGAACGCGCCGTCGTACTCGACCTCCGACGACGCGTTGGACCGGTTGCCCAGCTTGTCCTTGAGCCGTTGCAGGCGCATGGCGTTGCGGGTCCCGTCCGGAAGCACCCTTGGGAGCAGGAAGCAGGTCAGGCCCTCCGGGGCCTGGGCGAGGACCAGGAACAGATCGCACATCGGCGCCGAGCAGAACCACTTGTGGCCGGTGAGCAGGTAGCCGTCGCCCGCGGGCACGGCGCGGGTGGTGCCCGCCCGGACGTCCGATCCGCCCTGTTTCTCGGTCATGGCCATCCCGGCAAGCAGCCCGGCCTTGCCATCGGGCACCCGCAGGCCCGGGTCGTACTCGCGGGAGGCGAGCAGCGGCCCGAACCGGGCGGCGAGCGCCGGCTCGTGGCGCAGCGCCGGAAGCGACGCGTACGTCATCGAGATCGGGCAGCCGTGGCCGGCCTCCGCCTGCGTCCAGACGTAGAACCGGGCGGCGCGGGTCACGTGCGCCCCCGGCGCGTCATCGAGCCAGGGCGCCGCGTGCAGGCCCTCGCCCACGGCGGCGGCCATCAGCTGGTGCCAGGCCGGGTGAAACTCGACCTCGTCGATCCGGTGCCCGCGGGCATCGTGCGTGCGCAGCACCGGAGGATGCTCGTTGGCCAGCCGGGCCAGCTCCGCGGTCTCGGCTGACCCGGCCCGCGCGCCGAGCTCGTGCAGCCCGCCGATGGCGGCATCGCCTGCCTCGCGCGCCACGGCCTCGGTCAGTGCCGGATCGTCGGCCATGTCGTACCCGGCCAGCGGCGGGACCTGGTTGAGCACCTCGTGCGTGACATGCGGTGTCGCGCGGGTCATGGGCACCTCCTGATCCCATTTCACCACTAATGGCCGTAATCGCGAACGCGCCGTCCCGGCGGCCCGGTTCTTGGCATACCCCGGACGTCAGGCGTACCGGCGCCGGTCCCCGGCGCCGAGCGGGGCGGCCTCGCGGTAGCGCTCGAGGATCACGTCGGCCACCTCGGGCGCGGCCCCGAGGGGGGCCGAGACGGCCCGGGCGCCTGCGGCGAGCGCCTGGCCGCGTATGTGGTCCGCGAAGACGCCAGGCGCCAGCAGGTAGGTGGCGACGACCACGTGCGGGGCGCCACCGCGGAGCAGACCGGCCACGGCCTCGCCGGGTCCTGGCGATCCGGCCGAGGCGTAGGCGGGCACCACGGCGCGCCAGCCCCGGGCCCGCTGCCAGTCAGCCGCCGCACGGGCCACCGCGGCGTTCGCCGCCGGGCGGCTGGAGCCAGCCGCCGCGAGGACCACGGCGGTGTCGGCGGGCCTGCCCGTGACCCGGGCCGCCGCCATGGCCTCGGCCAGGCGGCGGTCCATCGCCCGCAGCAGCCCGGGATGGGGGCCGAGCGGCTCGCCGTAGCGGATGCTCAGCCAGGGGAGCAGGCCGCGGGCCTCGCGCAGCACGGCGGGCAGGTCGGTGTCGCTGTGGTAGGCGCCGGTGAGCAGCAGCGGCAGCACCACGGCCTCGGGCCGCGCTCCGGGCGCGGCCTGCCCCGCGCCGGCCCGGTCGCCCAGGGTCGCCAGCACGTCCGGCAGCGACGGCAGGGCGTGCCCGAGGTACGCCGCCCGCACCGGGAGGCCGGGCAGCCCGGCCAGGGCGGCCCGCGTCGCGGTGAGCGCCATCAGGTCGGTGACGGCGGCCGCCGCCAGCGGATTGGTGCTGCCGTGTGCCACGGCGACCAGGGTGGCGGCCCGGGCCGTGGCCGGCCCGGGCCGGTCGCTCACAGGTGAATGCCGCATTCGGTCTTGCCGGTACCGGCCCAGCGCCCGCTGCGGGCGTCACCGCCGGCCTCGACCCTGGCCGTGCACGTGGCGCAGCCGATCGAGGGATAGCCGTCGTAGACCAGCGGGTTGACCAGCACGCCGTTGTCCGCGATGTAGGCGTCGACCTGATCCTGGGTCCAGTCGACGATCGGGTTGACCTTCACCATCTCCCGCCGCGCGTCCCACTGCACGACGCGGGTGTCGCTGCGGGCGTCGGTCTCCGCCTTGCGGATCCCGGTGAACCAGGCGTCGTACGGCTCGAGAGCGCCCTCCAGCGGGACCACCTTGCGCAGGTAGCAGCACAGGTCGGGGTTGCGGCTATACAGTCGCGGGCCCATCTGCTCGTCCTGCTCGGCGACGGTCTGCGCCGGCGTGACGTTGATCACATTGACCGGGTAAACGACGGACACGGCGTCGCGCGTGCCGATGGTCTCGGCGAAGTGGTAGCCGGTGTCGAGGAAGACCACGTCGATCCCCGGACGCACCTGGGACACCAGGTGGATGATGACCGCGTCACTCATCGACGAGGTGATGCAGATCCGCTCGCCGAACGTGTCGATCGCCCACCGGACCACGTCCTGCGCTGGCGCGCCGGCCAGCTCCTGCGCCGCTTCCCTGGCCAGGCTCTCCATGCGGACGAGTTCCTCCAGACGAGCAGGTGTCGGGTCAGCGGTCGCCGGCTCCGGGGTAGCCTGCCGGGTCGGCCTGGTCGCATCGCGGCTCACCGGATGGCTCCGGTTCCCGCAAAGCGTAGCCGGAACGAGCGCACGCAGCTGCGGCAACGCCATTCGCCGTCCGCTTGCTGGGGCTCCAGGTCTTCTTCACCGCAGTAGGGGCAATAGAACGGAACCGCGCGTTCCGCCGGGAAGCTCTGGATCGGCGGTGGCGGTGGCACGGGCGGCGTGGTCATGTGAGGTCCTCCTCCTTGGCTCTGGCAGCCCACGCGGCGAACGTCTCACCCTGCATCCGGTCCGCTTCGAAGCGCCGCAGTACCCGCTCGACATAGTCGGGTAGCTGGTCGGCGGTGGTCTTCAGCCCTCTGATCTTCCTGCCGAAGCCTGAGGTTTCTCCGTCCCCTCCATCCAGGCTTCCCCCGAGGTGCACCTGGAATCCTTCGACCTGCTCTCCGCCCGGAAGCGTCACAAGCGTGCCCTTGAGGCCGATATCGGCGGTCTGGATCCGCGCGCAGGAGTTCGGGCACCCGTTGACGTTGATGGTGACCGGCTCGGTGAACTCAGGCAGACGCCGCTCCAGCTCGGCGATGAGGTCCGAGGCCCGGCCCTTGGTCTCGACGATCGCCAGCTTGCAGAACTCGATGCCGGTGCACGCCATCGTGTGCCGGCGGAACATGCTCGGGGCGGCCGGCAGGCCGGCCGCGTCGAGCTCGGCTGCCAGGGCGGCCGTCCGGTCCCCGGGGACGTCAAGGATCACCATCTTCTGCTCGGTGGTGGTCCTGACCCGCCCGCTGCCGTATTCAGCGGCAAGCCGGGCAACCGCGTCCAGCGCGTCCGCCGACATCCGGCCGACCCGCGGGGCGAAGCCGACGTAGTAGCGTCCGTCGCGCTGCTTGTGGATCCCGACGTGATCGCGCTCGCCGCTGCCGGGCGCCTTCGGCGCCGGGCCGTCCGCCAGCGGGTAGCCGAGGTAGTCGCGCTCGAGCACCTCGCGGAACCGACCGGGGCCCCAGTCCGCCATGAGGAACTTCAGCCGGGCCCGGTGCCGCAGCCGCCGGTAGCCGTAGTCGCGGAAGATCGACGTGACGGCGGCCCAGACCTCCCCGACCTGATCCGGCCGGACGAAGGCCCCGAGCCTCTTGCCGATCATCGGGTTTGTCGACAGCCCGCCGCCCACCCAGAGGTCGTAGCCGGCCTCGCCGTCCGGGCCGGGCACGCCGACAAAGGCGATGTCGTTGATCTCATGCACGGTGCACTGCACCGCGCAGCCGCTCATCGCCGATTTGTACTTGCGCGGCAGGTTGGAGAACGCCGGGTCGCCGACGTAGCGCTCCGCTGTCTCGCTGATCTGGGGCGTCGCGTCGATGATCTCCTCGGCGTCGATGCCGGCCAGCGGGCACCCCAGGATTACCCGGGGAGTGTCGCCGCAGGCTTCGGTGGTCGACAGGCCGACAGCCTCCAGGGCCTCCCAGATCGCGGGGACGTCCTCGATGCGCACCCAGTGCAGCTGGATGTTCTGCCGGTCGGTCACGTCCGCTGTACCCCGGGCGTACCGGCGCGAGACGTCCGCCACGGTCGCAAGCTGCTCGCGGCTGAGCTGCCCGCCGTCGATGCGGATCCGGAGCATGAAGTACCGGTCGTCCAGCTCCTCGGGCTCCAGGGTGGCGGTCCTGCCGCCGTCGATGCCGGGCCGGCGCTGGGTGTAGAGGCCGAACCAGCGGAACCTCCCGCGCAGGTCGGCGGGGTCGATCGAGTCGAAGCCGCGGTGGGCGTAGACGTTGATGATCCGGTCGCGGACGTTCAGTCCGTCGTCGTTCTTCTTGAGCTCTTCGTTCTTGTTTAGCGGCTCACGGTAGCCAAGTGCCCACTGGCCGTCACCACGACCCTGGCGGCGGCTGCGCAGGCTCCTGGCATCGGGCGGCGTTGTGGGACCGGGCGTGGTACTCGTCGGCGCGGGCAATGTGCGGCGTCCCTTCGGTCACGGGGCGCGTGCCGGATGCTTGCGGGCGGCAGCCTGTGCCGGCGGCTTACTCCTCGGTCCGGCCCCCGGGCTGCTGGCGGCACGCGCCCGTCAGAGATGACGGGCTGTGGTCAGCGGCCGCGGGAACAGAGCGCGCTGCCGATGCGAAGGAAGTCGACATGCCTGCGGATGACAAGCAGCGGGTCGGCCGGGCTCACCGACGCTGGCGGACGCACCGCACGGAGCGTGCGGCCCGCTGGCGCGGGCGGCTGCGCATCGAGTGGATCCGGTGCCGAAGACACGACGCTGGCTCCCATGTGTCATCCCAACGGCGCGACATTCACGCCTATTCCGCCCTCACGCGATCAACCCTGCCGGATCCAGCTGAGCCGCGGCTCGGCGCCAGGATCCGGCTGGCGGTGCTGGCAGTCGCACCAGGTTCCGCCCGGGCACTTCTCGTGGTGCTGCTGCCGGCAGGACAAGCAGATCATGTCTCCATTGTCCACGCGGCACGGCCATGGCGGGAGCGGCGGCCCCGGCCGTCAGGCCGCGTTGGCCCGGCGCATCCGGCGGCGGCGCTCGGCCGACCGCTCGTCCTCGTTCAGGCCGCCCCAGGTGCCGTACTTTTCGGGGCGGCTGACGGCATAGTTAAGGCAGTCGGCCCGGACCGGGCACGCGGCGCAAACGGCCTTCGCCTTGCGCTCGCGGATTTCGCGTTCCGGCTGCCGCTCACCATCGGGGCCGAAGAAGAGCACGACTTCCTTACCGCGGCACGCAGCGTCGTCTTGCCAGCCCCAGTTCGGCCGCGGAATCAAGACGGCCTGACGGCGTACCTCAGACATGGATAACTCTCCTCAACCAGCTCACCGTGTAGTTCCTCGCCTAGCGGAGCGTCCGGCTCACTGGACGCACTAAATATCTCGCGTGATGCGGCATTCGCCCCGTCGCAATGTGCAACGCACTACGCGGCCGTCGTGTTCCCGCGAGCACGGGCATCGCCTGATGGGCGAAGCGGCGGCCACACAGCCGCCTGGCCAGTAAGCCGACGCAACATCATGCCATCGGTGCCGCAGTTCGCGCAGGCAAGATCGCGAAACTGGCCTCTCAGTTTACTCGGTGCCCCGACGGGCCGGCTTAGCGCAACTGCGCACGAACTAGACAAAGCCGATGGTTCGGCGTCACGATGGGCTCCATGTCGTCATCAGATGCGGCTCCGCTGCCCCGTCTGGGCGAGGTGTTCTTCGACGTCCGGGGGAATTCCCGGAGCATGCGGCTTAGCTGGTACGCCGACACCGGAGTGGCGGTCCTGAGCATCTGGCAGGGCGGGATGTGCACCGGCACTTTCCGGCTGGCCATTGCCGACCTGCCCAGGATGGTGCAGACGCTGCAGCGCGGCCCGGTGGCGCCGCGGCCGGAGTGGGATGGCGAGGCGCCCGGCGCAGAGCCAGAGCCGGCTCGGGTCCGCATGCGGGCGATGCCGCCGCTGCCAGGCGATGACCTGCTGGCCGAGTCCGAGGGTCCGCGAACCGGGGTCGCTGATTACCTGGCCGGACCCGCCGACGACCCCCGGGCGACCTCGGCCGCGTACCCGGCCGGCCGGGCCGACGACCTCCGGTCGGCCTCGACCCAGTACCTTGCCCCGGCAGGCGACTACCGGGCGGATCCGCCCGATCTGCCAGACCGCCGCTACCAGGCGGATCCGGCCGATCACCGGGCCGCGCCGCCGGACTACCTGGCCGGCCCGCCCGCCGACCTGACCCCCGCTCCGGGCTACCTGCCCGACCCGCCCGGCGACCTGACCCCGGCTCCGGGCTACCTGGCCGGCCCGGCGGACGACCGGGTCCCGCCTTCCGACTATCTGGCCGGGCCACCAGGGCGCCGGCCGGCCTCCTCGGCCGGGTACCTCGCCGACCGGCCGGAGCACTCAGCGCAGGCCCCGGCGGACTACCTCGCCGACCGGTCAGAGCACCCGGCCCCGGCCCCGCCCGACTACCTGGCGGAACGGCCCGCGCAGCATGGGGCCGACCTACGCGGATACCCGGCCGGCCGGCCCGAATATCCGGCAGACCGGCCCGATTACCCGGCCGATCCGCCGGCCAGCTACCTGGCCGGACCCGAGAACTATCGTGAGCATGAGGCCGGCTACCGGCGCGAGTACCCGGCGGACCTCCCGAGCACGCCCGGGATCGGCCCGGCCGGCTACGAGGACGCCCTTCCCCCGGCCGGCCGCCCCGGCGCCTGGAATCCCGGCACCGACCGCTCTTCGTATCCCCGTGATCCGGGCGGTCCGGCCGCCTACCCGGAGGGTCCTTACCCGGACCGCCCGGGTTCAGCGGATTATCGGGGCGAGTCGCCTGCCCCGCTTTACCAGGCCGGAAGTTCTGCTCCTGGCGATGGCGATGCGCTGGGCCGAACTGGCGCCGATTATCCCGCGCATTACGCGAGCACCGTTACCGATGACGACCCGCTTGGTCCGTCTCCGGATTCGTTTCCCTACGGCCGCCCGCCTGGCGCTCGCCGTGCAGGCAGCCGGCATGCGGCGCCTGAAGCGCCGTTCGAGTGATCTGACGGAGCTTTCCGCGCCGGTTCGGCAAATCCCAAAGACACCCTGAAAACAGGTGGTAGCGCCGCCGTTACAGGTGCCATGTGCCTGGGGATATATTCGCCTCGGGGGAAGGGGGAGCACAAGTGGCACAGAAGGTATCGGTCACATTCGCCTGTGACTACGACTCAAAAGAGATCCCGGAAGGCGAGCACATGGTCCGTGCGTTCAGCCTCGACGGCCGGGACTATGAGATCGACCTATGCGAGAAGCACAGCGAAAAGTTCGATGACGCGCTGAAGCGGTTCTCGGACCGGGCGCGCAAGGTGACCGGCCGGGTATCCCGCACGAAGCGCAGAACGGCGGCTCACCGCCAGCACAGCGCAGAAGTCCGCGCCTGGGCGAAGCGCAGCGGCATCGAGGTCAGCGACCGGGGCCGGATCCCGGCCAACGTCATCGACAGGTACGACGCGAGCCACCGCTGAGGGTCTCGCTCAGGAGGGCTGGCTGCCAGTGTCGCGCCTTAGGGCTGCGCCTGCGGGGGCTGGGCATCCGGCTGTGGCGGGGCGCCCTCCGCCTTGGCTTCCTGGGCCTGGACCGGTTGCCCCTGGGCGTCCTGCGCCTGGGTCTTCTGCGCCTGGTCTGCCTGGGCGGGCGCCTGCGCCTCGGCTGATTCGCCGCCGAGCGCGGCGGCGGCCGGGCCGGCCGCCGTCATCTCGGCGCCGCCCGGCGCCGGGGACTGGGCTGGCGACGCCGCGGCATCGGCGGGCGGGGGTGCTGCCGCCGCGGGCGGCGGGAGGGCTCCGGCCGGGCCGACCGCGGCCGCTAGTACCTGCGAATTCGGCACGTGGATCGGTCCGTTCGCGGTCGCCAGCGTGACGTAGGTGATGCTCACCTCGCTGACGGTTCCCTCGAGCAGTCCGGAGAGGGCTCCGGACCTGATGCCGACCTGATCGCCCACCCGGAACGGCCTGGCCATCAGCAGGACGATGCCCGCGAACACATTGGCCAGGCTCTGCTGGGCCGCGATGCCAACCAGCACGCCGGTCAGGGCGCCGCCGACGACCAGCTGAGTGACCGCGATGTTGAGCAGTTGCAGGGTGATCACGATCGTGGCCAGGCCACCGGTCACCAAGACGGCGAACCGGACCACCGCGGCGTGCGACGAGCCGACTGAACGCTCGAGCACTTCGCGGGTCTTGTTGCCCAGGCCGATGGTGCCGATCCCGGCCAGAAGGCAGAACGCCACCGCCGTCCCGTAGGACAGGCCCAGGTTGCCCGTATGGTCTAGCCGGGCGAGCACGCCCGCGCTCTCCATGTCCTGCGGCTTCAGGCCGGCCGCATAGCGGGCCTGGACGGAGACGGCCGCCGCGACCACGGCGAGGACGAGGGCGAAGACGTATCTCCACGGTCGCGTGCGCGCCCTCACCTTGGCCATCTGGTGGCGCGCGGCCTCGATCTGGTGCCTTTCCTGGAGATCCACGTGCCTACGGTACCGATGCAGAAAAGTGCCCGGTCCCGGGTACTCTTGCGGGTTCCCGGGACCGGGCGCGGTCCTGATGGCCTGGGCGGGTTAGTCGCCGAGGTTGAGCAGCGGCTTGCCCACCGGGAAGACGGGCCTGCCCTTGTGCCCGTTCATCACCCCGGCCGCCGACGTATACCAGGCCACAATCGCGGTCACGACTCCGATGTAACCACCGACCTGGATCAGGTTGCCCGTGTCCGGCGGCAGGATCGGCGTCTTGGTGGCGAAGTTGCCGATCAACAGGAAGATCTCCGTCAACTCCAGGGTCAGGAACACCAGGAAGACCGCCATGTTCACCTGGGTGCTAACGATCAGCATGTAGGTGTTGAAAATCGCGAAGGCCAGCAGGATCCAGCCGAGATCCCGGTTGATCTGGATCGGGTGGGTGGCCGTCGGCGCGACGAAGTGCAGCCACAGGCCAAGGCCGATCCAGAACCCGCCATAGGTGGAGAACGCCGTCGCGCCGAAGACGTTGCGATTGCGGAACTCCCACATGCCGGCCAGGAGCTGGCCCAGGCCGCCGTAGGCGATCGCGTATCCCCACCAGTCGCCGCCGGTCGTGTTCTTCGCCCAGCCGGCGTTGATGGCGGACAGCAGGAAAGTGGTCAGGGCGAACGCGGCTAGCCCGAGCGGAGCCGGGTCGGCGATGCCGGTTCCGGCTACGGCGGGTGCGGTTGCCGGTGCTGCAGGGGCCTCTGAGGTGCTCAAATATTCCTCCTGTGGGGCATGCGCCGCCCGGACCTGCCGGCAAATGTGGCCCGCGGGGCAGGGCAGGCGCTATCGGTGGACGGAAGGAGCACAATGGCCCGACCACGCAGGACTCGCTGCCGGGTCCCGGAGCCCCCGGCAGCTACCGCCGGAACAAAAAGCACAAATATGGCCATATACGGACCTTCCTGCTCTTCACAGCTGGCTCAGCAGAACCAGATGGAAGATCTGCCCTGAGCGTAACTCCGCTAGCGCGGTTTAGGGAGACCCAGTTTCCGGCGGTGCCGGCCGTTCTGCTCCCGGTGCCTCGCGGGACCGGCCCCGGGCGAGCACCCGGCTGAGTCCGGTCCGCGTGGCCACGATCACCAGCCGGTCGGCTGTCCGGATCTGGTCGCCGGGCCTGGGCGACCAGTCCACGCCGGTACCGCCCCGCCGCCGCAGGGCGATCAGCCGGACGTCACTGCCGTTATGAACGTCGTCGACCCGCAGGCCGGCGAGCTCCGCGCCTTCCTCCACTGCGACCTCGGCGATGAGCAGCACGTGCCGTCCCACCGGGATGGTCCGCAGCACCTGGTGCTCGAGCATGGCCGCCGCGAACGCTGGCGCGGCCAGATACGACACCGATCGCGAGATCGTGTTGCCGACGTTCTTCTGCACCCGCTCGGCGAGGTCGTCGTCGTAGAGCCGCACCACGACGCGGGGCTGCTCGGCAAGGGAGCGCGCGTGCAGCGCGGTCTCCAGGTTGACAATGTCGCTGTCGGTGACCGAGACCAGCGCCTGGCAGGTGCCGATCCCGGCCTCCAGCAGGGTCTCCTCCCTGTGGGTCTCGCCGATCACGACCTTCAGCCCGAGCCGGCGGGCCAGCGGCAGGCCGGCCGCGTTCTCGCTCTTGTCCACGCAGACCACGTCGACCCCGAGGTCGTGCAGCTGGCCGAGCACGCGGGTGCCGACGTTGCCGAGTCCGGCCACGATGACGTGGTCGCTGACCGGCCGCTCCCGGCCGTGCACCGAGCCGGTGAGCCTGGCCCCGACCACCGCGGCGGTGACCAGCGGCAGGAAGGCCATGCCGTCGAAGGTGAGCAGGAACTGCGCGATCTTTTCCGGGGTGCGAACGCTGGGGCTGGCCACGGCCGTCCCGGCCGCGTCGAGCAGCGTGAGGTACAGCGCGGTTGCGGGGGAGTAGTGCACGGCCGTGGCCAGCAGCGCGAAGCCAACGCCCAGAATCGCGATCAGGCAGGCGAAGGCGGCGCCGATCCGGTGCCAGAACACCATGCGGAACAACCGCGCCAGCGCCCGCAGCAGGCGACGGCGCTGCCGGGCCAGGGGGTTGCGCGGGGTGCCGTCGGCCACCGCGAGCACAAGCTCCGTGGTGGCATCCAGGGCCGGGGTCAGCCGCGGCGAGCCCCCGTCGGACCCGGCGGCCACCCCGCAGATCACGTGCTCCGCGTCGGTGCCGTCGCGCCTGGCGACGTAGAGCGTGCGCCCGGCCAGGCGGACGTGGCTCGGCGTCGGCTCGCCCAGGGCCGCCGCGACGAACGAGGGGGCGGCCATCGAGGAGTCCGACAGCACAGCGCAGTCGGTGAAGAACGTCTGGATCCGCTCGCCCAGGCTGGTGTTGAAGATCGCGACCACGAGCCGCAGGCTGGCGTTGAGCTCCTGGGCGCGCAGTGCCGCGTGGAAGTTGCCGAGATCGTCCTGGCGCAGCAGGGCGAGTGCCCGCGCCGACGGCAGGTCGGCGGCGAGGAAGGCCTGATGGTCGAGGTCGGCGCGTTCGATGATCCGCACGCCGGGCAGCCGGGCCATGACCGGCCCGTGTTCGCGCTGCGCCGAGGGCATGATCACGGTGACCCGCTCGCCGTACCTGACGGTCAGCTCCTCGACCATGCGCGAGGCGAGGGCGTCGTCTCCGCAGACAACCAGGTGATCACGACCGGCAACGATGCGGGGATCTGTGGCCACGGCGCGATCCTAACCAGCACCGGTCAAATCATCCGGAAAAGCCGCATCCCGGCATCCGCCCGGTCCGCGGGCCCGTCCGGATCTGCCTGTTCTCCCGGGTCGTCAGGGCGAGGCGAGGCGGCCGAGTTGCGCGGGCACCCTGGCCGCCGCCGCCCGGTCCAGCAGGAACAACGTCTGCTGCCGGCCTCGCGCGCCCGCCGCCGGGACCTGCACAGGACCGGCCGCGGACAGCGCGAGCCGGATCGCGCCCGCCTTGTCGGCGCCGGAGGCGATGATCCAGACCTCGCGGGCAGCGGTGATCGCCGGGAGCGTCAGGGTCAGCCGGGTGGGCGGAGGCTTGGGCGCCCCGTGCACCGCCACCACGGTCCGTTCCTCGTACATGGCCGGCATGCCCGGGAACAGCGAGGCGACGTGCGCCTCCGGCCCGATGCCTAGCAACAGCACGTCAAACGACGGGACCTGGCTGTGATCCTCGGGCTGCGAGGCGGCCAGCAGCCAGCCCGCGTAGCGAGCGGCCGCGGCCTCGGGGTCGGGCCCGTCCGGCCCGTCCGGCCCCGGCATCGGGTGCACGCGCTCCGGGCTCGCATCGACGTGGTCGAGCAGGGCGCGCCGGGCCGCGGTGTCGTTCCGCTCCGGATCCCCGGCCGGCAGGAATCGCTCGTCGCCCCACCAGATGTCCACGTGCCGCCAGTCCACCGCGTCCCGGGCCGGGGCCGCGGCCAGCTCGGCCAGCACCTGGGTGCCGATGCCGCCGCCGGTCAGCACGAGCGACGCGTGAGCACGCGCCGCGCAGACGTCTACCAGCCGGGTCACCAGCCGGGCGGCCACGGCCTTTGCCAGCAGCTCGGCGTCCCGGTGAATGAGGACCTGGGGGGCGCTGATCGCCCTACCTCCGCGCGCTGGCGGCGAAGCGCGCCAGCGCCTCGCCGTACACCTCGTCGGGATTCAGCCTGCGCAGCTCCTCGGCCATCAGCTCGGCAGTATCCCTGCGGTGCAGCGCGACCCGGCGCTCGGGCTGTCCGGGCCGGCTCAAGGTTGCCATCCGGCCGTCCGGCCTGGCAATCGTGATGTCCCCGTCGGCGGCGGTGAACCGCACCTCGGTGATGCCCGGCCCGGAGGACTCGTCACGGGTGAACGGCGCGCCGAGCCGGCCCGAGAGCCAGGCCGCGATCAGGTCCGCGCTGGGGTTCCGCGGCTCGGCGCTGACCACGCCGCCAGTGATCTCGCCGTGCGGCAGATCGAGCGTGGCGGCCAGCAGCGAGCGCCAGGGCGTGGCCCGGGTCCAGGCCAGGTCGGTGTCGCCTGGCCGGTAGCCGGCCGCGAGCGCGGTGAGCGCCTGGACCGGGTCGGGCGCCGAGGCGGCATCGGTCACCCGGCGCTGCGCGAGCATGCCGAGCGGGTCACCGGACGGCGCGGCGGGCCCGCTGCGCGGCCACCAGGTGACAATCGGCGTATCGGGCACCAGCAGCGGGGTGACCACGGAGTCCGCGTGCAGCCCCATCGGGCCGTACATGCGCAGCAGCACGGTCTGCCCCGGAGCGCCCTCGCCGGTCCTGATCTCGGCGTCGAGCCGGGACTCGGCGCCGAGATCCCTGGCGATCACGCCGAGCACCCGGCAGGGGTGCTCGCGGCCCGCCTGGCTCGCCGCGCGCACCGCGTCATACTGCGCCGACTCGTCGGTCATGATGATCAGGTTCAGCACCATGCCGGTGGTCGGCCCGCCCATCTGATCCCGGACGCGGGTGAGCGCATCCCGGACCGCATGGGTATTGGTATCGGTCAGGTCGATCATCATCGTGCCTCTCCTACTCCTCCATCGCGGAGCCTGCTCCGCGTCGGGGGGTTATAGGGGTCCCAAGGCCGGCCAGGCGCCGGCTAGAGCCGGCGCCAGACCCGCCCGTCGCGGGCGACCAGCGCGTCCGCGCTTGACGGGCCGGGCGTTCCGGCCGGGTACTGCTCGGGCTTGGCGTGCCCGGCCCAGAAGTCCTCGATCGGGTCGAGGATCTTCCAGGACAGCTCGACTTCGCGCTGCCGAGGGAACAGCGGCGGGTCTCCGATCAGCACGTCCAGTATCAGCCGCTCGTAGGCCTCGGGGCTGGACTCAGTGAACGACTCCCCGTAGGCGAAGTCCATGTTGACGTCCCGGACCTCCATCGCCGATCCGGGAACCTTCGAGCCGAACCTGACCGTGATGCCCTCGTCCGGCTGCACCCGGATCACCAGCGCGTTCTCGCCAAGCTCCTCGGTGTCGGTGCGCGCGAACGGCAGGTGCGGCGCGCGCTGGAACATCAGCGCGATCTCGGTCATCCGGCTCGGCAGCCGCTTGCCGGTGCGCAGGTAGAACGGGACCCCGGCCCATCGCCTGGTGTCCACCTCGAGACGCATGGCCGCGTAGGTCTCGGTCGTCGAGTCGGGCGCTATTCCCTCTTCCTCGAGGTAGCCGGGCACCTCGACCCCGCCCTGCCAGCCCGTCGCATACTGGCCGCGGGCGGTGCCGACAGCGAGATCCTCGGGGATCTTGACCGCGGAGAGGGTCTTTTCCTTCTCCATCCGCAGCGAGTCCGCTTCGAACGAAACGGGCTCCTCCATGGCGGTGAGCGCCAGCAGTTGCAGCAAGTGATTCTGGATGACGTCGCGGGCGGCGCCGATCCCGTCGTAGTAACCGGCCCGGCCGCCGATGCCGATGTCCTCGGCCATGGTGATCTGGACGTGATCCACGTAGCTGCGGTTCCAGATCGGCTCGAACAGCGTGTTGGCGAAGCGCAGCGCCAGGATGTTCTGGACGGTCTCCTTGCCCAGGTAGTGGTCGATACGGAAGACGGAGTGCTCGGGGAACACCGCGCTCAGCATCGCGTTGAGCTCCTTCGCGCTGGCCAGGTCATGGCCGAACGGCTTCTCGATCACAACCCGGCGCCAGGGCTGCGGCCTGCCGTCGTGCGGCTCCGGCGGGGTAGACAGCCCGGACCGCTTCAGCTGCCCGACGACCTGAGGGAAGGCCTTCGGCGGCACGGACAGGTAGAACGCGTAGTTCCCGCCGGTGCCTCGCTCCGCGTCCAGTTGCGCCACGGTGTCGGCCAGCCGGTCGAACGCCTCGTCGTCCCCGAACTCGCCGGGAACGAACCGCACGCCCTCGTAGACCTGCTGCCACACGGCGTCGCGGAACGGCGTGCGCGCGTGCGCCTTCACCGCGTCGTGGGTGAGCCTCGCGAAGTCCTCGTCCGCCCAGTCCCGCCGGGCGAAGCCCACAAGCGAGAATCCCGGCGGGAGCAGGCCGCGGTTGGCCAGGTCGTAGATGGCCGGAAGCAGCTTCTTGGTGGCCAGGTCGCCGGTGACGCCGAAAAGGACAAGGACGCACGGCTCCGCGACCCGGGGGATCCTGCGGTCGCGCGGGTCGCGTAGTGGATTCGATGTCATGCGGTCCCTCCGCCGCCGTGCCCTACCGGCTCACTCGCCGGCCGCGGGCGCGGCGGCCATCTCGGTCCTGATCGTGTCGAGCAGTTCGTTCCAGGAGGCCTCGAACTTCTGCACGCCCTGCTGCTCCAGCACCGTCACCACGTCGTCGTAGCCGATGCCCAGCCCTTCGAGCTGCTCGAAGACCTTCCGGGATGCGTCGTACGTTCCGTGGATCGTGTCGCCATGCAGCGTGCCATGGGCCTGGGTCGCGTGCAGCGTCGCCTCGGGCATGGTGTTGACCGTGTCCGGGGCAACGAGCTCCACCACGTACATCGTGTCGGCGAACGACGGGTCCTTGACGCTGGTGGAGGCCCACAGCGGCCGCTGCACCCGGGCGCCGCGCGCGCTCAGCTCCGACCATCGGGGGGCGGCGAACTTCTGCTCGTAGAGCTCGTAGGCCAGCCTGGCGTTGGCCAGCGCAGCCTTGCCGCGCAGCGCCTCGGCCTCAGGCGTGCCGATCTTGTCCAGCCGCTCGTCGACCTCGGTGTCCACCCTGCTCACGAAGAAGGACGCCACGGAGGCGATCTTGGACAGGTCGCGGCCTGCCGCCGCCGCGGCCTCCAGTCCCGCCATGAAGGCGTCGATGACCTCGCCGTAACGCTGCAGCGAGAAGATGAGGGTCACGTTGACGCTGATGCCCTCGGCAAGGCTCTGGGTGATGGCCGGAAGCCCCGCCTCGGTGGCCGGGATCTTGATGAACAGGTTCGGCCGGTCCACCAGCCACCACAGCGCCTTGGCCTCGGCAAAGGTCTTGCCTGTCGTGTCGTTGGCGATCCGCGGATCGACCTCCAGCGAGACCCGGCCGTCGAGCCCGTTGGTCTCCTCGTATACCGGGCGGAGCACGTCGCACGCCCAGCGGATGTCGTAGGTGGTGATCGCCCGGGAGGCTTCGTCCACCGAGACCCCGCGCAGCGCGAGGTCGGCGATCTGGCCCTCGTACGCGGAGCCGCTGGAGATCGCCTTCGCGAAGATCGTGGGATTGGACGTCACGCCGCGTACGTGCAGGTCCCGCATGAGCATCTCGAGGTTGCCCGTGGACAGCCGTTCCCGGCTGATGTCGTCGAGCCACACCGCCACGCCGGCGTCGGTCAGCTGAGCGAGTGTGTCGTCTGGGCGCGAATTCATGAGCCTTGCTCCTTGGCTAGTCGCCAGCGCCGGCGCTCTGCCTGGCCAGGCTGGTCCGGGCGGCCTCCGCCACCCGCTGTGGGGTAATCCCGAACTCGGCGTACAGGGTCTGGTAGGCCGCCGATGCGCCGAAATGCTCCAGGCTGACGCATTCGCCGAGATCACCGGCGAAGGCGCGCCAGCCGAGGGCGATGCCAGCTTCAACGCACACCCGGGCCCTGATTCCTGGGGGGAGTACTTCCTCTTGATATGAAGCATCCTGCTCCGCGAACCATTCCACGCACGGCATGGACACCACCCGCACGGACGTTCCCTCGCGCTGCAGCGCTTCGCGTGCCTCCAGCGCGATCTGGACCTCGCTGCCGGTGGCGATCAGCACCACGTCGGGTCGCCCGCCCTGGCCGTCGGCGAGCACGTACCCGCCGCGCGCCGCGCCATCGGCACTGCCCAGGCCGGTTTCGCGGGAGCGGTCGAAGACCGGGACGTTCTGCCGGGTCAGGCACAGGCCGGCCGGGCGCTCGGTCCGCTGCAGGATCGTCCGCCACGCGACCACGGTCTCGTTCGCGTCTGCCGGACGTACGACGTCCAGGCCCGGAATCGCGCGCAGCGCCCAGAGATGCTCGACTGGCTGGTGCGTCGGCCCGTCCTCGCCGAGCCCGATCGAGTCGTGCGTCCACACGTAGGTGACCGGCAGCCGCATCAGCGCCGCGAGCCGGACAGCGGGTCGCATGTAGTCGCTGAAGACCAGGAACGTCCCGCCGTAGGGTCGCGTGAGGCCGTGCAGCGCGATGCCGTTGGCGATCGCGCCCATGGCGTGCTCGCGGATGCCGAAGTGCAGCGTCCGGCCGTACTCGCTGCCCGGGTACAGGCGGGTCTGGTGCACCTCGGGGATGAACGAGGGCTCGCCCTCCATTGTGGTGTCGTTGCTTCCCGCCAGGTCGGCGGAGCCGCCCCAGAGCTCGGGAAGCACCCCGGCGAGCGCGGTCAGGACCTTGCCCGACGCCTTCCTGGTGGCGAGGCCCTTGCTGTCAGG
>Ga0335074_10003483_pt1 | contig 21536 bp, 23 predicted proteins | sample Lox_Sample_23_FD_206715 | JGI IMG/M metagenome (GOLD analysis project Ga0335074, IMG submission 206715) | Soil microbial communities from Loxahatchee National Wildlife Refuge, Florida, United States - Lox_Sample_2.3 | ecosystem: Environmental > Terrestrial > Soil > Wetlands | place: USA... | reverse complement strand
TAGCGGCCGCCCGGCTTGACCCGTGGCCGCTTCCACAGCCGGACCGACAGCGTGATTTCTCCCGCCAGGACGTCATCGCGCAACTCGCGGCTGAACTCCACAACCGGGACGCTAGCTGGCCCTAGCGCGTGAGGATCTGATTGAGAAACCCGATCGCGCGCGGGTAGGCGTCGAGCTGGTTCGCGAGCCGCGCGAGCCCGTGCCCCTCGTCGTCGTAGATGAGGAGCTCGCACGGCACTCCCCGCCGCCTCAGGCTTTCGGTCAGCTGTTCGGCCTCGCTCACGGGTACACGCGGGTCATTGCGACCGTGGATCACGAACAGAGGCGCGCAAATCGCGTCGACGTGGGTGAGTGGTGACGCCTCGACCAGGAACTCACGATCGCGGGCGAGCGAGCCATACTCGAGCTCGCGCTGCGCCCGCCGGTAGTCGGCGGTGTGCTGCAGGAACGTGACCAGATTCGAGATCCCGACGATGTCGACGCCCGCAGCCCACAGCTCTGGCTGCAACGCGAGCCCGGCGAGCACCATGTAACCGCCATAGGAGCCGCCCCACAGCACGGCGCGGCCCGCGTCGAGCCCCATCTCCTCAAGCGCCCCATGCACGGCCGCCAGATCCTGAACCGAATCGAGCCGCTTGGTCGTGTCATCGAGCGACGCGTACCGCTTACCGTAGCCCGTCGAGCCGCGGACGTTGGGAACGACCACACCGCAGCCGGCGGCTACCAGCGCCTGGATCACCGGATCGAACAACCGCCTCGCCTGCGATTCAGGCCCGCCGTGCACCAGGATCACGACAGGCGGCCGTCGCTCGCTCGACTTCGGGCGGTAGACGAGCAGGGGGATCCGCTCCCCATCGAAGCTCGCCACCTCGCCGAGCTCGGGACTGACCAGAGCATCGGGTGCGAGCTCTGCCGGACTGTGCGTCAGACGGCTGCTCACCCCGCTGCGCGTGTCGCATCTGTAGACATCGCCCGCCTCGCGGGGCGTCGTCAGTGAATAGACGACACGCGACCCATCGGCCGACAGCCTCGGCGCCACCAGGAAGAAGAAGTGGCTCACACCCGGCTCGGGGAGCGCGATGCCTGCCCTTCGTTCCCCGGTGAGCGGATCGACGACTTCCATCACGTCGGCGCCGTTGCGGTTCTCGATGACCATCACGGTCCTGCCATCCCCGCTCGTCACCACCTCGGCGTCGAACTGTTCCCCCGTCCCCGGGACCGGTCTCGTGATGCCGGTGGCCAGGTCATGGTGGACTATCGCCGCCAAGTCGCGGCCGACGTTTGATGACGCGTAGAAGCTCGCAGACCCGGCCCACGCCGGAGCACCGACGGTCGCCGCCTCCGCGGGATGGGCGAGCGGAATCGTCACTTCGCCCGTGGCGACATCGACCAACAGCAGATCAACATCGAGCGGACGCGCACCCGGTCGAAGCACGGAAACGAGGCCCCCGTCGGGCGAGAACCCGCCGGCCGCGTGAAGCCAAGCGCCGCCGGCGTAAAGAAGACGGTGCTCCCCGCTCGCGATATCGCACATCCACAGATCGAAATCGACACCGTTCGCCCGATTCGAGACGTACGCCAGCCACCGCCCATCGGGTGACACGCCGGCGCTCTCATGGGCAAACCTGGGATCGTCCGTGAGCGGCCGCAACCGGTCGAAGCTGAGCACGACCGACGCCGCCGCCGCTTGGAGGTCGAGCACGTACAGCTGGTGGCGCTCGTTTCCACCCGCGTCGATCGCCAGCACCGCCTGACGAGTCCCCGGCACGTACTCCGCCGTTGCGACCGGCTCCGGAAGTGAGGTCAGTTCGATCAGCTCGCCCGCCGCGAGCTCGTAAAGCTGGAAGGTTCCCCGGAGATCGCTGCGCACCAACATGCGATCCGCCGCATCCCCCAGCTCGACATCTGCGAGCAGGGTTCTGCGCGTCCGCAGCAGCGCACGAACGACATCGGACCCAACCCGGTCAGGCATGCCGCCATTCTCCCGCTCGGTATCGCGACACGCTGGCTAGCATGCGGCCGTGCGCGAGCTACAAGCCGGGCTCTGGCAGTGGCAGGCGCCCCACCCGGAGTGGACACCGAAGCAACGCTGGCCCCGCGAGGTGTCGTCCTGCGCGATCGACGACGGCGAGCGTCTGCTCCTGTTCGATCCGCTCGCTGTGCCCGATGCGCTCCTCGCACGCGCGCGGGAACGTGAGCCAGTGATCGTGCTCACCGCGCCGTGGCACGAGCGCGATGCGCGTGCGCTCGTCGAACGTCTCGATGCCACTTTGTTCGCGCCGCCGCCCGATACCGCGCAGGATCTGATCGATAAGTACGGCATCACTGCCGACCAGGCGGGAGACGGGAGTCCCGACTTGGGGTGGCTTCGGGGCGGCGGCGTTCCGGTCCATTGGTACAGGCCCGGCGACCGGCTCCCGGTCGGGATCGAAGCGCACGAGGGACGCGAGCACAACGATCTCGTGCTGTGGATCGAGAGTCACCGCGCGGTCGTTGCCGGCGATTCGCTGGGCGAGTTCGGGGAGCACCTCGCGCTGAACCCGTGGTTGCGTGGCGGTGTCGCCCGCGAGCAGGTCCTCGAGCGGCTGCGGCCGCTGCTCGAGCTACCGGTCGAGGTTGTGCTCCCGGCGCATGGCGCAGCGACAGACCGGGCCGCCCTCGAGCGCGCGTTATCTTGATCGGCCCCGGGCGGGGCGATCTCAGCGGCCGTCTTTGACCTGGGTCAAGGGACCTGTGTACGTGCGTAGCGCACGAGGCTCCGCAGAAGCCAGAGGTCGAGGGCCAGAAACGGAAGGAAGACGAGTGCCCACCAGTAGCCCTTCACACACAGGAACACTGTGACGAAGAGGATCCACGGCGCGAGTAGCGCGCGCACGACGATCATCTGCTTGTAGTGCTGACGCGCCCACCGGCTGCCCCAGCCGATGCGTTGGTCGTGTGTCGTCATTTCAGATAACCATCCGCTCGGAAAACGCCAGGAAGGCCCTACCGGAAACTCAAGCTTGCATCCGGGTCGCGCTTTGCGACTCGAAGCAGGCGGTACGCGAGGCCGAAGTGCAAGACCGCTATTGCGACGAGCAACAACTCCCACGGACCGCCCACTCCGGCGCTGTAGAGAATCGCCGTCAGGAGCAGTAGCCAGATACCGACGCCCACACGCACGCGGGCGATCTGCTGGTGGCTCCAGGACCGGAGCTCGAAGGCGGGCTTACGTGATTCATTGGCGTTCATGATCCCTCCTCGGGAACTGCTTGGAAGCTAATAGCTGAATGATATCATCCTGCTACTAGGCGCGCAAGCCAGCTCATCCGTTTGGGGTGAGGCCTCCTCCGTGCCGGCACGCGATATTGCGGCTATGGGGCCCAACCTGGAGATGAGCCGGGCGGCAGCGTGATTGGACTCAGGCAAGCGCTCGCCCGCGGGCGTGCGGGACTCACGACGGTTGGCAGATCGGCTTGCCGGTGACAGCGACAGTCGGCACGGATGAGTCGGACTCGCGGGGCACGACTCGGAGGCTCGGGATTCTGCTCGCGATGGCGATGTTTGTGCTCGTGGTCGACACGTCGCTGATGAACGTCTCGATCTCGGCGGTGGTTCGAGATCTGCACACAACAGCCAGCGGCGTTCAATCGGCGATCGCGCTCGAGGCTCTGGTGTCCGCCGCGTTCATCCTGATCGGTAGCAAGGTGGGAGATCTCATCGGCCGCAAACGCGCGTATGTGCTTGGTCTGCTCGGTTACGCAGTGGGCGCGCTGGCGATGGCGCTCGCGCAGAGCCTGACCGCGATCATCGTCTTCTGGGCCATCGTGGGCGGCCTCGGGGCCTCACTGCTGCTGCCCGCGATGCAGTCCCTGATCCACGGCAACTTCGAGGGGAAGGATCAGCAGAAGGCGTACGCGCTCGTCGGCGCCGCGGCTGCGATCGCCGCCGCGGTGGGTCCTCTGCTCGGAGGATTCTTGACGACCTACCTGTCGTGGCGCGTCGGGTTCCTGCTCGAGGATCTGGTGATCCTGATCGTGCTGTCGGGGATAAAGCTGGTCCGCGACGTTCCGTACACGGGGGACCGGCACATCGATCTCGTCGGTGCGGCGCTCTCGGTTCTGGGGATGGGTGGTGTCGTGGTCGGGATTCTGGTCTGGCAGGAGGGCGGTGAGTCGGTCGCGGCTTTGCTCGCGGTCGGCCTGGTCGGCCTGGTCGGCCTGGCCTATTGGCTCACACGACGCAAGCGCGAGAACAAGCCGGCGCTGATCGACCCCGACCTGTTCAGATCACCGCTCTACCGGCTCGGCATATCCGGTCAGACGCTCCAGCAGATCGCACTCGGCGGGATGATGATCGCGCTGCCCTTGTATCTGCAAATGGTGCTCGAGTACAACGCGTTGCAGGCCGGCGTGTCCCTCGCGCCACTGTCACTGAGCATGTTCGCGGTGGCGGTGGTGGCCGGGAAGCGGACGGGCAAACGGCGTCCTAGCAGCATCATCCGTGCGGGCTTCGCGCTCGTTGCCCTCGGGGTTGCGGTGATCATCCCGCTCGTGCCCAGGGTCGATTCCGGCTGGTATCTCGCGGTGCCGCTGTTGATCGCGGGATCGGGATTGGGCCTGCTCGTATCGCAACTCAACAACTACACGCTGTCTCCGATCTCCGAGGAGCGGGTCAGCGAGGCAGCCGGCGTGAACTCGGCGGGCGGCTCGTTCGGGCTGTCCTTCGGGTTGGCCTTCGCCGGGGCGATCATGCTGGCGACGCTCTCGGTCGCGTTCACGAAGATGGCGGACGCCAGCACCGTGCTGTCGCCGACCGAGCAGCAGCAGGTATCGACGGCGCTGGAGCACGACGCCGAGATCATGAGCAACACCGCCCTCAAGGAGCAACTCAAGGGCCACCCGCCGGCGACCCAGGACGAGATCATCCGTATAAACACCGACTCGAGGCACCTGGCCCTTCAGGTGGCGTTGCTTATTCCGCTGTTAGCGGCGCTCCTCGGGCTCTTCAACGCCTTCCGAATGATGCGACTTGCGGACCCCAGACCGTCGAGCGCAGCCGAAGGCATGGTCCTCGGCTGACGACCCTGCGGCGCGTTCGCTGGCAAACACGACTCGCCCCATCGTCATCGCGCCGGTGCTCGGCCGACGTCTTGGTGTCTGGCCGGGCTACAGCGTCAGGCGTGCTGGGTGTGCAGGTCGGCTATCCGGATGATCTCCTTCCAGCGTCCCTTGCCGAACCGACCTGCACGCTCCAGACCCTCCGCAGCGAGATCACGTACCTGCTTTTCGATCTCGGGGTCGTGCGTGCCGTAGGCCGCGTCGGTCAGAAGTCTCGCCGCTTCCTTGTCATCGCCAGCGGCAAGACAGTCCCGCGCCTCGGTTACGAGGCCCTTCACATTGGGATCATCGACCATGGTCCCTCCTCTGCATTTGTTGGGAATGCAGCGTAATGAGCGCGTTCCCCAACCAACTACTGACGTGCAGCCATGCTGTGGGCGAGGGCCATTCCTACGGCTTGCTCGGACCCAAAAGTACAGCGCTGCTGTCGGGCACCCTGGACCCTCCGTAGACACGTTGATCATGCGGATCAGATTTGCCAAGGCGGACCGCGGGTAGCGGCATATGTGTGAGCCAATCGGCACCCGAGCCGCGTACTGGCTCTGGCAAGGGTCCGTTCACAGAATCTGTCTGCCTCTGGCCGCGATCGGAACAGATCCGTCACAAACGGTGCGGGACAATTGAGTCGTCTCGGCAGAGATTCCGGCAGGCAGCAACGATGCAGAGTTCCGACAGATTTCAACAACGGGGCCGGTGAGCGTGGGCGCAGCGGCTCTCAGCGGCTCCATGGATCACGGTTCCCTCGCGAGCAGGTTCGCGTTGGCCGGCGCGGGCGGTGGGTCTTCCACCGGCTCGGTGGCGATTGCCCTGACCATCGGGATCCTCGTGGTCATCCTGCTCGGTACCGCGTGGCTCGTCCTCGGACGGTTCAGTCACGGTACGCCAGGTGGCGACGACGATGACGCCAGCCCCGGTCCCGGTGGCGGCGGATGGGGGCGACCTCCGAGCGGTCCGTGCGGCCCGACATCCGAGCCAGAGTGGTGGGGAGAGTTCGAACGGCAGTTCGCCGCCCACGTCCAGAGCCTGCCCAAGAGCGCTGACGCGCTCCCCGTGAAGGGCGGGCGCGCCACCTCAAGCGCGACCGAAGCCGCTACCGACTCCTAAGAAGCGCCACCGGGGCAGTTGGGCGCTGGGACCCGAGCGTTCGCCCTCGGGGCGGAGCCCCGTTTGGAGCGGACACCGGTAGACCGGGCTCAGCGGTTGTGGGAGAATCGGCGGCGTGTGGGCTCGGAGTAGGCCGGGGTTATACGCGTTTGCCCTGGCCGCCCTGATCGGCTTCCTGGCATTTGCCGTCCGGTCCGGACCATTCGCGTCACGCGCGTCCGCCGCAACGCTTCGGCCATGCTCGACCTACCCGGTCCCGGGGACGGTGGCGCCGCCGGGAAGCTTGATCCCTGGGTCGATCCTGCGCAGATACGGCCTGTTCCGACGCGGCCAACAAGCCAACGACGAGCTCAGCCTCGGGGCGTTGCCGGAGACGCTGCCGGCGTCGGGGATCGTGACTTCAGGGATTCGCTTTCTCGGGCGGGCGGGCGATCGGGGACGCCTGTACGCAATCCCGGCCGAGCACTTCCTTCCCCGCCGGATGGCGCCCTTGCGCTGCCTGCCCGTGGGGCAGCGTCAGATCGAGCGTGACCTGCTGCCGTTGCTGCGTCGGGACTATGCACAGCCGGCGGTGTGTGTCGCTGAGCTCGGCGGCGATAGCCGGGCGGCGGCCCCTGTCGAGAACTGTGCACCGCTGGCCGGAGCCCCGGACGCCATGCTTGCAACCAGGCGGACACCGCTAGTTGGGCTCGCTCCGGACGGCGTCACCGCGGTCACGGCCCGCTTCCTGACCGCCCCGGCCCGGACAGTCAAGGTGCGTGACAACTTCTATGAGATCGCCGCGCGATCGCCGACGAGCTCACCATGCGGGGTGGAGTGGCTGGACGCGTCAGGGAACGTCGCGAGGTCGATAGCGGGCTGTGACTACCTCCCGGCCGAGCTCGGGCCACTGATCACCTATCGAACCCGGTATGTGCTCAAGGAGCTGGCGACGGTGCGGCTCGACCTGACAGCGCTGTCGGGGGCGATCAGCGCCGGCGATCTCGCTGAGGCGCAGTCCGACTGGTTGACCGCCCACCTGGCTTGGCTCGACATCGGCCAGGACGACGGAGCCTACGGCTGCTTCGGAGAGCTTGGCGGCGAGATCGACGGGACGGCAGCGGGTCTCGTGGGCGGCACCGCCAGCGCCCAGTTCACCGGCTTTCACAAGGTCGAGCTCGATCTCTGGACGGACGGGAATCTGACCGCGGCGGCCGCTGACACCACCACTCTGCAGCAACTCGTGAAGGCGGTGATCGCAACCCCAATCGAGACGTTCCTTCCCGCGACCCAAGCCGGGATCGCGAACTGGGTCCTGCGGCCGCACGAGATCCTCGAGGATGCCATGCGTGACACGTTGACCGGCGATGACGACTACGGCAGCGGAACCGGCCTGGCTTCGATCACAGCCGACGTCTCGGCGGTCAGCGAGCTGCTGGGGCTGCTCGCCCCCGTCCTGGATCCGCTCGCGCCCCACCTTGTCGCGCGCGCGGGTGGGCAACTGAACGCGATCCTCGCGGCCGTCGATCAGACCCAGGTCAATGGCACGTGGGTCGCCGTTGGCGATCTCCCGACCGTCGCTCGCGAGCGGGTCGACGCAGCCGTCGGCGCAGCCCTCGAGACCCTCGCGCCGATCCCGGATCTCCTGACAAGCACCGGCAACGTTGCACCGCTGACCTAGCCTGGCCTTTTACTCAGGGCTGGCGCGCTGATCACGCGGCGAACCTATCCCCCGGTCTCGGGGCCAACAGAACGTCAATCGAGCGTCTGGGATCATGCGCCGTGAGCATGAGCCTGGATCGCCGCCAATTTCTGACCCGCACAGGCGCTGCCGCGGTCGGCGCCGCAGGAGCGCTCGGTGCGCCGGGCATCGCCCAGGCGGCCGCCAAGGGCGGGAAACACGGCCGAACCGGCCGCGCCGATCCACTCCTCGCCGACGGCGCCCTGCAGACAGCGGTCGTCAACGACCCATCCGCGCGGCTCCCGGCGATCCCCTTCCACGGCCGTCATCAAGCTGGGATCACCAACTCGCCGCCACCCGCCGCATGCTTCGCGGTGTTCGACGTCACCGCGGAGACGCGCGGTGAGCTGATCGGCACGCTCCAGGCGCTAACTCAGCGTGCCCGGTTTCTCACCCACGGAGGCGTTCCGGCTGACCTCGGCACGGTCTCACCGCCGTCCGACAGCGGCACGCTCGGCCCCGACATCCCGCCCGACGGGCTGACGGTCACAATCGGTCTCGGCGCCAGTCTCTTCGAGAACCCGGCCTTCGGGCTAGCCGACAAGAAGCCCAGACGGCTGACCGAGATGACCTCGTTCCCGAACGACAATCTGCAGCCCGATATCACCGGGGGCGACATTCTTCTGCAGATCTGCGCCGGCCAGCCGGACACGGCCATCCACGCGCTGCGGGACATCGCCAAGCACACTCGGGCGGGCATGCAGATCGCCTACCGGATGGACGGGTTTCAGGCGCCGCAGAGGCCGAACGGTGTGCCGCGGAACCACCTTGGGCACATGGATGGGATCGCCAACCCTGACGTGGCGGACCCGTACGTGGCCGACCGGCTGCTCTGGGTCACCGACAAGACAAATGAACCCGCGTGGGCGCGCGGAGGCACCTATCACGTGTTCCGCATCATTCGGATGTTCATCGAGTTCTGGGACCGCGTGTCCTTGAACGAGCAACAGACCATGATCGGCCGCTACCGGGCCTCGGGCGCGATGCTCGGCACGAACTCGATCACCGACGTGCTGGACTTCTCCAAGGACCCGCAGGGCAAAATCATGCCGCTCACCGCGCACATCCGGCTTTCCAACCCGCGCACCAAGGCCACCGAGGACAGCCGCATCCTCCGGCGCGGTTACAACTACGACAACGGTATTGACCTGGCCGGCAATCTCAACATGGGCCTGCTGTTCAACTGCTTCCAGCAGGATTTGGTGCGTCAGTTCGTGGCCAACCAGACACGGCTGATCGGCGAGCCCCTGGTGGACTACATCTCGCCGGTCGGGGGCGGTTACTTCTTCGCCCTGCCCGGCGTTCAGGACGCTAGCGATTGGTACGCGCGGCGACTGTTTGACTGAACACGGTCATCAATCGCCGCCCGACTCTTGCCCACCGGCGTCGTGCACGACGATCACGGGACAAGGGGCGTGCTTGACGACACCTTTGGAGGTGCTGCCCTCGAACCTTGCCCGGAGTCCGCTCAGGCCGCGAGAACCGACGACGATCGTCGCCGCCTTCCGTTCCTGAGCCACCTCTACGATCGTCCGGGCGATGTCGCGGACGTCGGCGATGGCCAGCGGTTCGGCATCTAACCCCAGAGATCTCGCAAACTCGGCTCCCTCGTTGGCCACGCGCTCGGCGTGGCCCCGTAACGCCTCGTCGAACTTGAGCACCGTCGCTGGATCGACGCTAGGAGTCATCGCGACGTCGGGCGCAGAGGCCACCGCTGCATGGGCCAGCGCCGCCTCCCAGACAGTGAGCACGATCGTCACGCGCGGCTTGAGCAACGCGGCCGCCGCGGCCACCGCCTGACGGGACGCGGCCGAGCCGTCGAACGCAACCAGAGTTGGACCGTCGTCAGGGTTCATCCGGCCAGGATATTCGAGGCACACGATCAGCACGTTTCGAATCCCGCAATCTCAAACATCGGCCGGCTACAGAGGCTCGACCTCGGCCTCCCCCACCCCATCGCCCAGCCCGATCCGGAAGCGAAGCTGGACTCGTTGCAAGATACGGTTAGCGGATGCCTCACCTCCGGATGCGACCTACTCGTGAGCAGCTGGCAAACATGCTCCCCGAGCACGGCGAGGCGGATCTCGCCGAGCGCGTGCTGAGCATCACGGACGCCGAGTTAGAGCGTATTGGTGACCTCGGTGGCTACTACGCCTGGTCCGAGGAAGCGCTGGAGTTATTAGGCGGCAGCATGGGAGGCACGAGCGCTCTCCCTGGCAGCCCAAGAGCACTCGCTCAGACTCCGTGCTACCACCGACGGCCGGCCCCGTTCAGACGCCTGACCGCTCACAGCACACAGTGCTGTTTTGATCGGAGGCCGTCGCGTAAGGCTGCACACCGGAGACTAATTGTGAGCAGATAACAACTGCCTCCGGGCCGAGGCCCGAGCCGGGTCAAACTTTGGCGCTGACGCCTCACATATGTCAGCTGCATCGCCAAAGTTCGCCCTCGATCGTTCGAGTGGTTGTGTACCGTCCACAATGGCGATCGTTTGGGCAACTGCCTCGTCGAGAACCAGCAGTAAACACGTTCCCGCGGAAACGCAACTGAGTCGTTGCGCATCTCGGGAGCGCCTCTGTTCCTCTATCAGGCGGAAGATCTCCTTTCGCCCCCGGCTGGATGTGTGCCCCATCCGTGCTCGAGCCCACGGACGAATGAGCGGCTTCATCCTCGCAGTGCCGTCAGCTGCGGATCACGTGACCGCCGGCCGTGAGGTTGCGCGGAGACGGCTGGTGACCGCTCTGGCGGCGTGCGCCAGGCTGGCCGCCTCGTCGGCCAGCAGTGCCCTGCCGGCCGGTGTCAGGGTGTAGTCGCGGCGTTGGCGTCCTCCCTCCATGTACGGCTCACCTGCGATCACCAGCGCCTCGGCAAGCGCGCGTTCCAGCAGCGCGTACAGCGTTCCGGTCGAGAGGCGCACCCGCCCGTCCGACAGCTCGCGGGCGCGTTGCGCAATCGCGTAGCCGTGCAACGGGCCATCGATCAGCGCCGCAAGCGCGAAATAACTCGGCGGGCGAAGCTCCACGCCGACACGATATGTCGAGAGTCAACGTATTGTCAAGCTCGCGACCCCGGTTACACCGATCCAGACGCCAGCCGGCACCGCACCGGTCCTCGAGAGCCGCTGCCCTCGCCGTCCTACCCCGAGGAGGCTGCGGTGGCGCTCTGCTCAGCGAACCCGCTGTCCACGTCCTTACACGCCGCCGCGGCCTTCTGGAATTGCGGCGAACTGGTGTCGAGGCCGCCACTCGCGCTGTTGATCTGGATCACCCCCTGACCGTTGGGATCAGGAAAGTTCGGCACACCGTTTGACCGCATGCACGTGGCGTACTTGAGTGCGACGGCATTGGCCGCTGCCTTTTCTGCGGACGTGTGCGGCCCGAGGTCGGGCAGGTCCTTCCGGCAGGCGCGCTGAGCCGCGGGAAGCGCCTCAGCCTGGGCTTTGGCGTTCATGCTCCAGGAGTCATTCCAGGAGGGCAAGCCGTTCGAGCCGACGGTCGGATCCGGGAAGTCCGTGACCCCGTGAGAGCGCACGCACCCGGAGAACTTCACCGCCATCGTCTCCGCCGAGGCTGACGCCGCGGGACTCGAACAGCCCGAGGGCGAACACCCGGAAACCGCAAGGTTCGACGCGGCGTCGGTGGACCCGCCCCCGCACGCCGCCAATCCCAAGCCGGAGGCGATAAAAGCGACCAGCAGCGCCGCCAAGCGCAGGATGCGATGGTCGCCCCTCAGCGTCCGAGACGACGTCGACGCTGCGCCTGGGCGACGAGGATCCATGACGAGGCACAATACATCGATTGTCAACCTGTTGGCAAGCGATATATCTGCCGTCAACCTATCGACGAATCTCGGGCCCCGGCAATGACCGGCGCCACCGATAACGACCGGCAACTTGCGCGGCCCCACTCCACAGTCGACGACATCTGCGTGCGGCAGCGGCGGCGAGGCCTGTCGCCGTCGACCGCGACGGGTCTAAGTCACGAGCTTGATCGTGCGCTTGACGAAACTTCCCCCGCGGAAACCGGCCGGCGGGAGAAGGATCCCGAGACTGAGCACGTACTTGCCCGAGCGCACGGAAACGTACCCCTCGAGCGGCCCTTCGCCCATGCGGCACGCGAGCCGGCGCGGGAGCTTGCCCGAGATGGTCAGCGAGCCGGCGGGTGCCGACGCAGCACCCACGCGCGCCGAGCAATCCGTCGGACTTTCGCCGCTGGACGACAGCTGAACAGCCAGCAGCAACGTGTAGCGGCCAGGTTTGAGCCCGTCCGCGCGCACCGTGATTCGCGCGCCGACCCGTGCATGGGAAGGAGCAGTCATCGTGGCGACGGTGACGGAGTGAGGCGTGAGCGAGCCGCACAGACGGAAGTCCTCGATAACCGGCTTCGGCACATGCGGAACCCGGCAGCCGCCGCTGCTGGTGACAAAGCTGCTGCCAGCGGTCACGCCCCGCCAGCGCCCCGCGCGGTAGCGAAAGATACTCACGCCATTGGCCGCGTACTTCTCGCAACCAGACGGCATCGGCCGTGGCGCTCCCCAAAGACCGGTGAAATAGATCTCAGCGAACGATCGATTGGCCGTCGAGATCCGCGCTGTGAGGCAGCGCGCCGGAACCTGGCCGTCCCCGAGAGCCTTCTCCAGCGCCCGCTTCTGGCTCTGGGTCGCCGGTGCGGAGGCGACGGCAGCCGCCGGGAATCCCAGAAGCCCAACCAGCACGATCAACGGCCTCACATATCTCACTTCGCGCCTCCTCTGTCGGACGCCCCCCGGCCCGGGAGCTTAGATTGCGGTCCGGCGGCCCGAGCGCGGTCACGGTCGCGTACGTGCCTCCCCAGGACGCACCCGCAGTGTCGGGTCTGACAGCGAGAGCGGCTGGAAGGTCGTCCCGAACGGGACCACCACATGCGAAGCGGCCGTCGCACCGGCGCGACGACAAACTTCGGCAGCTAGTCGAACGCGCAGGCGAACAAGCTGATCGACGAAACCATCTCGGGCCGGCCTGCGAGGAGGCTGCCGCTCTGAGCTCGTACTCCGCCGACATGTCGAATCAGCTGCCGGTGATCTATCAGCCGACCTCGATCGGCCTCTACTCCGCGAACGCCGGCACGCTCGTGTCACAAACTCGGAGGCTTCAGCGCCACCACGTTCACGTATCTCACCCCGAGGCCTGGTACCTGGTCAAGTGAGCGCCCCTGGGGCATCGGCGAGGGGCGAGGTGGCTCTTTCACCGCCTGGCCTGGAGCTCGGCGTATCGCTTGGCGAACTCGTCAGCGGCCTTGTCCGGTGACCACGCGGTGAGCTCCAGGTCGAGCGGCTCAACGTCCTGCAGTTCGGGCCAGTGCCAGATCTCGGCACTGAAAGCGCGCCGCTCGGTGGCCAGCAGCGCGCGGTCCACGGCCTTCACTTCGGGGACGCTCCGCTTGATCTTGAACCGGTCGCGGATCGCTTCCTCAAGCTGCGCCTCCGCGTCACGGAACGCTGCGCCGAGGGCGCTTCGGTGCTTGAGCGGATGCGGCATATCGCCGAGGTAGGCCTCGCCGGCGTCGTGCATGAGTGCGGCGAACACGTCCTCGACGTCGCCCCCGCGCTCCTCGACGACGCGCGAGACGATCACGCAATGCTGCGCGACCGAGTAGAAGACGCGGCTGTGGCCGCCGAACCGGCACTGGTTGGCCAGGGCACGGGCGATGTCGCTTGCGTCCAGCTGCGCGGGATCTGGGTCGAAGGGATTCACCCAGCGTCCGGAGACGGTCTGCAGGTAGGGGCCTGCGGCGGGCGGGGCGTCGTGCGAGGAGGTGGTCACCTCGGTCAGGCTACCGTGGGGCTCGGCCCGACCAAAGGGGGCTACGCGCGCCCGAGGCGATGTTCGCACGGGATCGTTACTTGAACCGCCATACCCGGTGCGGTCCGGCGCGATCACCGCCAGCCCTCGCCCGCGTGCGGCGGACCGAGAGCGGCGAGCTGGCGCCACGACCCGGGCGTACCGTGCAGGACGACGACCGGCAGGCCGGAGGGATCGCCGAGCACCTCGTACTCGAGCCTCCTGGAATCGGGAAGAGTGATGACCGCCACACGCGCGATGCTACGCGTGGCGCATGGGACCGCCGACGAGAATCGCTCAGGCGGCCGCGCCGGCGACGTGCAGCGCGATCGGGGTCAGCGAATCGGTCGGAACGAGCAGCCGGAAGTCGCTCCACGACACCCTCCGCCCGGCCGGGTCGGCCTCGACCCACACCCACTGGGGCCGGTGGCACGCATAGCCGCGCGGGCGGGGCGACACCTCGTAGCCATTGATACTGAAAGCCAGCTCGCGCGCCGAGCGAGAACGGTCCGCCCAGTCCTCCACCCGGAACTCGAACTGGGCAACGGCCACGTCCTTGATGCTGATGAAGCTCGTACCCATTTCGGTCCGACCGTTCTATCGGCCCTCCGGCGCTCCCCCTTTTGCGTATGGCGGGCAAAGCGGACGGTATGCAAGACCATGATGCTGATCGTCGTCCCCCGAAGGGGTGCTCAGATGCCGCGCTGCCGCGCAGCGCGTCGGCGCCACCCAGCCTGGGCGTGCGTAAGCGCGATCGCGGTCGGCGCCGCCCACGCCAGAAGGATGGCGACGTCGGTCACCTGGGCCTGGTCGAGCGCCTGGGCGGCCGACATGGCAGACAGGTAGACGCCGGTCGCCGTCCAGACCAGCGCGGTCGCGATCCACAGCCGCGGATCGATCGCGATCAGCAGCAGGCCGACAGTCGTCAGCGCGCTCAGCCCGATCAGCACGCCTGGCAGGATCCCGAACGCGTCGACGGATGCGAACAGGAGCGCGATCGCGCTCAGCGGCAGCAGCCACGCCCGCCCGCGCAAAGCCCGCGCCGGCGGGGAGTGCCCGACGACCATCAGCACGAATCCGACGAACGGAATCGCGTACCACGCGAGTAGGCACCACAGCGGGGAGCCGGGACCGCCGAGCGAGCCGAACCGCCGCTCGAGGCCCGCGGTGAGCATGGCGATTCCGCAGACTCCCGCCGCTCGCCTGTACCCCAGCACCCAGCAGATGAGGACCGCGGGGATCAGCAGCGCCAGCACGTGCGGCGGGCGCCAGTGCGACTGGAGGCGCGGGTGCAGCAGCACCGTGAGGACGAGGGCAATCCAGATCACCGTGGCCCGTCGGAAGGCCTCGGCAACCAGGCTGGCCGTGCTCATCTTCGCGCCGGCGCTCGCGCGCTCGCGCAGTCCTGCGAACCCAAGCGATGCCGCCTCAAATGCGAACGCGCGGGTCGACCCGGAGCTCGCGTCAAGCATCGTGTCGAGCATCTCCCGGCCGCGTTGCGCGCGCGCCTGGTGCGGAAAGCAGCGCAGCACCAACCGCCCGATCCGTTCGCGGGTCACGCCGCCTGGACCCCCGCGGTGGCCCGCAACCTGACGTTCACCGCCCGGGCGGCTTGGGCCATCCGCTCGGATTCGTGCTGCAGCGCGGTTCGGCCGGCGGGCGTCAGCGCGTAATCACGCCGCTGGCGGCCACCCTCGAGGTACCAGTCACCGGCGACCACCAGTGACTCGCCGATCGCACGCTCGAGCACCGAGTACAAGGAGCCGGTCGACAAGCGCACGCGACCGTCGGACAGCTCCCTCGCGCGGCGCATGATCGCGTAGCCGTGCAGCGGGCCGTCGATCATCGCAGCCAGAGCGAAGTAACCAGCCGGCCTGAGCTCCATGCCGGGAGCATATGTCGGTAGCAGACATATTGTCAACAGTCGACCGGCTCCTTGCATCACTTGCCGCCGTCCGCCGGGGGCGCGACACTTCCTGCCGTGAGTGTCCAACCCATCAGCCCAGGTGCCATCGTCTCCCGGATCTGGGCGATCTACCGTGATCAGTTCTCGGTCCTGGTCAGCACCGCCGTTGCGCTGTATGCCATCCAGTTCGTCATCTACCTGGTGCTCGGCAGCGCGGTCAGCTTCGCCCTCGCAATCTTGTTCTGGGCCCTCAGCATCCTGTATCAGGGGATGGTGGTGAAGCTGGTTCAGGACATCCAGGACGGGCAACGCGATCACTCGGTCCGCGATCTGGTACGCAGCGTCGAGCCAGTGCTCTGGCCGCTGGCCGCGGTGTCGATCCTGTTCGGGATCGGCGTCGGGATTGGCTTTGTCCTCCTGATCATCCCGGGACTCATCCTGCTCGTCATCTGGTCGGTGGTAGCGCCGGTTACCGTCCTGGAGCGGCCCGGGATTTTCCGCGCCTTCGGGCGCAGCCGCGAGCTTGTGCGCGGCAACGGCTGGAACGTGTTCGGGGTCATCGTGCTGGTGTTCCTGGCCGTCGCGGTCGTCAGCCTCGCCGCCGGCCTGGCCGCCTCCTCGCTGGGATCACTCGGGCAGGCGGTGGTTCAGTGGGCCGTGAACGCGGCGATCGCTCCGGTTACCGCCCTCGCGGCCTCGGTGCTCTATTTCGCGCTAATCGCCTAGCGGCCCGCGAGATCAACCAGCGCGAGTTAGCGGTTTTTCCGCAAGCTCCGGAGCACCGCGGCTCGCTCTGCGGTGACGCCATTGGCCCGCTGCTGCGCCGCCTCTTCGGGGCTGAGCCCGGCGCCGATCCAGTCGGCTACTTCGTCGAACGGGATGCCGGCCCGCCACCACGCCTTGGCGGTTTGCATCGGGCTCATCTCGCGCGCTCGGTAGCACTCGACCTCGACCGGCGTAAGTCCGAGTTCCTTCCAGGCGAGCGCGTCGGCGGCCTCGATGCCGTGCGTCGCCCACGCGATCGCCTCGTCGTCGAACCACTGGCGCTGCATGTAGGAGTGCATCACGCGTGGGTCCCGGCCGCGAACCGCCTCCATGAAGCGCCGATGACCCACCCCGATGCGGGACACACCGGCCTGCGAGGCGGCCGGGTACGTCACCGCCGTGCTCACCCGGCGGTCGTGGCCGTAGGCCTGCACGGCGCTGCGGCCGGCGCGCTTGTGCTTGCGCGCCGCGGCGACGTTAAACCCAAGCTCGGTCCAGGCAACCGCTTCTCGCGCGTCGATCTTGGCGTACACCCATTCACGCACGGTGTCCGGGCCGATGCCGGCGATCCTCCAGCGAACCGCGTCGATCGGTTCGGTGACCTCGGCGCGCTGCCAGCGCAGCGCGTCCCGTGGCTCGATTCGGTGCGTGAACCAGGCACGGCCGCTTTCCCTGGAGAAGCCCAGCTCTCGCCAGCGCTCGGGGTCGAAGCGGCGGTGATCCTCGGCATCGGGCCGTCCGGGCACCGGGTTTGTCATCGTGCCGCTCCCGCCAGGTCGCCGACGAGCACGGTTTCTGCCCAGTCGGGTGTCCTTCCACCGCGGTCCATCAGGCCGACGACGACGCGGATGCCGCCCGGCGGGGCGCTGCGCCAGGGGGTGAAGCCGTCGGTAAGCACGATGATCAGATCGGGCCGAGGCCGCAGGGCCGCCGCGGCCTCCAGTCCTGCGCCCATATCGGTGCCACCGCCGCCCTCCAGACGGATCGCCCCGAGGTCGCGCACCACCTGCGCCCGGTAGGCCCGCGCGTCGCAGGCGATCACCCGCAGGTTGCGTCGCGCGACGCCCAGGCTGCGCAGCACCCCGGCGACCTCGCCCAGAGCCTGGCCCAGCATCGCATCGCTCATGCTGCCCGAGGTGTCGATCACCAGCGCGACCTGGGGCAGTGGCTGGCGCAGGCTCGGCATCACCACGTCCGGGATCGCGCTGGCCCGCCGCGATGGCCTGCGGTAGGTGAAGTCGACCCGACCGGCGACATCGGCCGCTCCGCGACGAACATGCGCGGCGAGTGCTCGCCGCCAGTTGACGGTCGGCTCCAGCATGTCGTCCGCCCACCGCTGCCACCCCTCGGGAATGTCTCCCCGCTGCTGGGTGTGCTCCCGGATCCGCCGTGCCGTGTTCGTGGCGACCATGCGCACGTCGACGGGGCTCAGCCCGGGTGCAGCGCAATCCCAAGCCCGGGGCTGGCCATCGCAGCCGCTTCCGCAGTCAGACGCATCGCCGATCGCGGATTCGCAGAGCGCCTCGGCCTCGTCATCCTCCGGGACGAGTGCGTCCCAGTACTGCTCGGCCGTCCAGCTCTCGGGCAGGCCGAGCGCCTCCGGGTGGATCGCGCGACCGGGCAGCTGGAGCCGTGCCGTGTGGAGGTCGTCGTTGATCTCGGCATCGCCCGCGACGTTCCAGCGCCGGGAATCCCGCGTGCGGGGGCCGTCTGGCCGGACGCCGGGCGACGCGGTGGAGCGCTCGCCGGGATAGCGGACGGCGTGCTCACGCAGCAAATGGCTGACCTGGTGCAGCAGCCAGAACCCGAGTTCGCTGACGGGTGTCTCGGCAAGCACCCGTGGATCCACATAGAGGTGCCAGTCGGGGTCGGCCGGAAACGCGCGGAGATCGATCTCCCGGTCGTCGCGCTCGCGCTCGATCACGACCGCCTGGAGGGCGAGCAGCGCGGTCGCGAGATACGGCGCCTCGTGCGCCGCCCACACCCGCCCGGCCGCCCACTGCCGGCGTAGCTCGTGGCTCAGATCGTCAATCCGGAGGAATCTCACGCCCAGTCACCAGGAGTCACAGCAACCCCGCCGCGCGGAGAACCGGCGCGAGCTCGAGCAGGGTCTCCGGTACTTCGGCTCCCGGAGGACGGTTGGCGGCCAGCGTGCGGGCCACCAGCGTCGCTACGTCGGGCGCGGCATCGGCGGCCCGCGCGACGACCCTCCACGCCTGCTCCCAGCGCTCGGCGGTTCCATCGACGACCGCCACGGATGCGACGGCGGTCAGCACCGCGAACGCCCGGTCGCTGCGCTCGGGCAGCACGAAACTGTCGGGATCGGCGAGCACGGCCTCCGGATCGGGCAGGTCCAGATGCTCCAGCCAAGCCAGAAACTCGAGCGCTGCACCGTCCCCCACCGCCCCTTCGACCAGGGCCGCGCGCGCCGCCTCGGAGGCATGCGCCGCCTCGCACGCCGCGAGCAACCTCGCCACCGCCTCCCAGCTGCGGGGGCTGGGCCAGCCGCGTCCCGCAGCCGAGGCCGATCGCGGCAGTTGCAGCGCCAGTGGAGGACGGACCTCCAGGAAGGCGCCGACCGCCGACCGGGCGGCCATCGCCTGCGCCGGCGTGGGTGGATTCTCGATCCCGGCCAGCACCGGGCGTGGGAAGCCGACCGCGAGGCCCTTCGCGATGTGCTTTCCGTCGACGGGCCAGTCAAGGTGAACGAGCCGGTTGGCGAGCGGCGCCGCGAGCTCCCAGCCGTCCGCAGCCTCATCCGGCGGATTTGCCGCGGCCACGACGCGCACGCCGTCGGGCAGCCTCGCATCACCGACGACACGTTCGAGCACCACCCGGAGCATCGCCGCCTGCACCGCGGGCGGCGCCGTGGTCAGCTCATCAAGGAACAGGAGCCCAACTCCGGCCGCGGACAGCCGTGTCGCCCAGGCGGGAGGTGAGAGCCGCACCGAGCCTTCGATCACGACCGGAAGTCCGGCGAAGTCGCTCGGCTCCCGGATCGAACCGATCACCGTCTCTACAGGCCACTCCAGCGCCTCGCCCAACGCCAGCACCGCGGACGTTTTCCCCGTCCCGGGGCTCCCCCACAACAGCACCGGGACACCCGCCGACACGGCGACGGCCAGTGCCTCGAGGGCTACTTCGCTGTTCATGAACCCAGGTTACCGGCCCGCCTAAACGCAACCGTGAGCCTTTGTGAGCGGTCATTTACAGATCCGCGCACCCTGCGCCGATAACTCACATGAGCGGAATGCGACACTCACGAATCTGGCTGCTCGCGGCACTGCTGGCAGCGCTGCTGAGCTCGATCGCCGCGATGGCTCACGGCTGGCTCGTCTTCCGCGCGCCACCCCAGAGTCGCGATAACCCGCACGCGACCGTGCCCCTGTCCTCGCGCCCGGCGGATTTCTGGCGGACTGCCGGTGAGGCGGTGGCGATCGCCGACCGCCAGCCCGCGGTCCGGAGCCTGCGCGCCCGCTATCCGGCCATGCCATTCACGGTGTTCCCTGGCATCGACGGGCAACGCATGCTCGGCGTCTGGGAGGTCACCTATTTCCCACCGACCGGCCATCACGCCACGCTGTTTGGTCAGAGCGGTCACGTCGTGTTGATCGCCGACCGGTCGGGCATCGTGCTTGAGACCAGCTCGCAGGCGTGGCCCATTCCCTGGGAGACGGGCGTCCAGAATCCCACCTGGCGGGTACGGGACGAGCTCGTGAGCGCGCTGCTCGGGGCGGTGCTGCTGGTGCTGATGTGGGATACGCGGCGGTTCTTCACCGTCCGCAACATCGACCTGCTGGCGGTCCTCTCGCTGGGGATCTCGATGGCGTTCTACGACCGGGGGCTGGTGCTCGTCTCGGTGCCGTTGCAATACCCGCCCCTGCTGTACCTGGCGGTCCGCCTGGCGTGGGTGGGCGCCCGCCGCGTGCAGGCCGGCCTGGTCAGCCGCGAGCCTGCCGCCTGGGCGAACATGCGGACGCTCTGGGTCGCCCTGGCCGCACTTCTCGTCGCTCGTGCCCTCTACAACCTGCTGCTCGGCGACACGAGCGATGTCGCCTTCGCCTCCGTACTCGGCGCCAACGGCATCCATCACGGTTGGCCGCTGTACTGGCCCGGCAACGCCCACCTCGACACCTACGGGCCGGCGATGTACCTCTCCTACCTACCCTTTGAGGTGCTGTTCCCGGATCCGAACTGGCTCTGGAACTGGCTTCCCGCCGCGCACGTGGCGGCCATCACCTTCGACGCCCTGACCGTCGGCGGTCTCATCCTGCTCGGCCGGCGGCTGAAGCCCGGCGAGAGCGGCACGCGCCTCGGCCTGGTGCTGGCACTCGGGTGGACCGCCAACCCGTGGACGCTCCAGCCCCTGGCGGCTTCGACCAACGACGGGCTCATCGCGCTCCTGCTCGTGGCCGTACTGCTGGCCGCGAGCTCCCCAATCATCCGGGGCACGGTGCTCGGCTGGGCCGTGGCGGCCAAGTTCGCACCGCTGGCCCTGGCGGGACTCTTCTGCTTCTCCACCGACGGCGTGCGCCGCCCCAGGTCGGCGATTCTGTTCGGGGCGGCGCTGAGTGCGACCGCCGGCATCATCATCTGGGCCTTCCTACCGCCGCAGGGCTTCTCGCTGTTCTGGGCCCACACGATCGGCTTTCAGCTCGGCCGCCATTCGTTCATGGGCATCTGGGACCAGTTGCCCCAGCTCGAGCCTCTCCGGATGGTCCTCGAGGCCGGCGTGGTCGGGCTCGCCGCGGCCCTCCTCGTCTGGCCGCGCCGCCGCGAGCTCTACCAGGTGTCGGCGCTTGCCGGCCTCATCGTCATTGGCCTCGAGCTCACCATGCGGTCGTGGTCCTACCTGTACGTCGATTGGTACATGCCCGCTGCGCTGGTCGCGATCCTCGGCGCCCCCGCGCTCGTGCCCGTCTCCTCCCCGGTGCACGTGCACGGCGCCGAGCCGCTAGCCGCGACGGCTGGCGCCGGCTGAGCACCCGGTTGAGACTGTCCCTGTAGGTTGGGCGCATGTCCCCGGTCGAGCTCGCCCTGTCCTGGAGCGGCGGCAAGGACTCGGCGCTCGCGCTGCGCGCCCTGCGCGCAGCGTCCGGACCAGCCGTCGGCGCCCTGATCACC
>Ga0335074_10003482_pt1 | contig 21543 bp, 19 predicted proteins | sample Lox_Sample_23_FD_206715 | JGI IMG/M metagenome (GOLD analysis project Ga0335074, IMG submission 206715) | Soil microbial communities from Loxahatchee National Wildlife Refuge, Florida, United States - Lox_Sample_2.3 | ecosystem: Environmental > Terrestrial > Soil > Wetlands | place: USA... | reverse complement strand
CACTGCGGCTGCTTGACCGCAAGCGACTCGAACTGGCGCGGGCGCTCGCCATGGCGCCGAAGGTGCTGCTGCTCGACGAGATCGCCGGCGGTCTCAGCGACCCGGAGGCCGAAGTGCTGATCGGGACGATCCGCACCGTGAACTCGGCAGGCACGGCGATTGTCTGGGTCGAGCACGTGCTGCGAGTGCTCACCGCGGTCGTGACCAGGCTGGTGTGCCTGGCTGACGGGGAAATCATCGCCGACGGGGCACCGTCAGAAGTGCTTGCCAGCGATGCGGTGCACACTGCCTTCCTTGGCGGCGGGGTGCTATGAGGCCGCTGCTCGAAGTGCAGGGACTCGACGTCTGCTATGGCGACTTCCAGGCGCTCTTCGGTATCTCCCTGACGGTCGAGGGCGGCTCCGCGCTGGCTCTCGTCGGTGCCAACGGCGCGGGAAAGACCACCTTGCTCCGCTCGATCGCGGGTGCTCAGGCTACCTCGTCCGGGCTCATCAGGCATGAGGGCACGGACATCACGTCCGCACCGCCCTACCAGCGAGTCGCCCGCGGCATCGCCTTGGTACCAGAAGGCCGCAAGCTCTTCCCGAGCCTCACGGTCGAAGAAAACATCAAGGTCGGTGCCTCGGCCTCGGCTTCTGATGCCTGGCCCCTGACGCGCATCTACGATGCGTTCCCGCTGGTCGCCCGCTGCCGTAAGCGGCGCGCGTCGACCTTGTCAGGCGGCGAGCAGCAGGCCGTGGCGATCGCACGCGCACTAGCCTCTGGTCCTTCGCTGCTGCTGCTCGATGAGGTCTCGCTCGGCCTGGCCCCGAGAATCGTGGGAGAGCTTTACCAGATACTCGCGCAACTGCGCGAGGCCGGCGCCACGCTGGTGATCGTCGAGCAGGACCTGCGCCGCGCCATGTCCGCCTGCGACAGCCTCGTGTGCCTGCTCGAGGGGCGGGTCGCGCTGGCTGCTGCCGTGGCCGAGGTCAGCATCGATCAGGTCGTCGCCGCCTACTTCGGTGAGGTGCGATCATGACCTGGGTTAACTCCGTCGTCCAGGGGATGCTGCTCGGCGGCCAGTACGCGCTGATCGCCTGCGGGCTGTCGCTCGCCTTCGGTGTCATGCGCATCGTCAACCTCGCGCACGGCGACCTCGCTGTCTGCGGTGCCTACCTCGGGCTCGTGCTTTCTTCGGCGCTCGGGGTGCCCGTCTGGGTTACGCTTCCGCTGCTGCTCCCTGCCGCGTTCGCCGTCGGCGTCGCCTTGCAGTGGCTGCTGTTCGGGCGCGCCCTGCGGCGCGGCGTGCTCGCTCCTGTGCTCGTCACGTTCGGGCTCTCCGTGATGATCGAGAACCTGCTGCAGGTCGGGGCGACGTCAGACCCGCGCGGACTCAATGGCGGCTCGCTGGCACTGGCCAGCTTCCATCTCGGCAGTCTCGTGGTTTCCTGGCTGTTCATGACGGCCTTTCTTACCGCCTGCGCCGTGCTCACCTGCCTTCAGCTTGCGTTGTCCCGCACGTCGTGGGGCCGTAAGGTGCGTGCCACCGCCGATGACCTCGACACGGCGCGGCTGGTCGGGATCAAGGTGCAGCCGGTGTTCGCCAGCGTGGCCGGGGTAGCCGTCGCCACCGCCGCCCTAGCCGGGGTGTTCATCGGCACGATCGGCACCTTTGACCCTCTCGCCGGGACGAACACGCTGATCTTCGCGTTCGAGGCCGTCGTGATCGGCGGCATCGGCTCCCTGTGGGGAACTCTGGCAGGCGGGCTGGCACTCGGTGTGACGCAGGTCGTCGTCGGCCAGATCAACCAGGACTACGCGGTGCTCGCGGTTCACTTGCTGTTCCTCGCCGTGCTCACGGTCAGGCCCGGCGGACTGTTCACCAGCAGTCATGCGATCCGCGAGATCGGCGCGCAGGGAGCCGCAGGATGACGGCACAGGTCGCGGTCAGCCGCTGGAGCCGCACGGCTTCCGGCTTCACCGGGGTGAGCTTGCTTGTCGTGGCCTTCCTGGCGGCGGTCCCTTATGTTTTCGGCGGGCCCGCCGAACAGCCGCTGATTACCCTGCTCACCTTCATCGCGCTGGCGAGCATGTGGAACCTGCTGGCAGGCTTCAGCGGCCTGACCTCATTCGGCCAGCAGGCATACCTCGGACTCGGCGCCTACGCGCTGTACCTGATCGCCGAGCACGGGATAAACCCGTTCGCCGGCATCATCCCCGCGGCCATCGCCGCGGCGGTCATCTCCTTGCCGGTAGCCGGGCTGGTGCTGCGCTTGTCAGGCGGGTACTTCGCGGTGGCGACCCTGGTCGTCGCCGCCGTGTTCCAGATCGCGGCGACGCTGTCTCCCTCGGTCGGCGGTACCACGGGCGTGAGCCTACCGGGACTCGCCGGCTACAGCGACGTGCTCAGGGAGGCACTCATTTACTGGGCCACGCTCGCGGTCGCGGTCGTCAGCGTGGCCGGCGTGTACCTGCTCGTCAGGCGGACCTTCGGACTCGACGCCCGCGCGGTTAGCAGCGACCAGGTCGCGGCGGCCAGCGCGGGTGTCAGGGTCGGCCGGATCAGGCTGCTTGCGTACGTCGTCGCGGCCGGCCTGGCCGGAGCGGTCGGCGCGCTGATCGCGCTCCAGACCCTGTATGTCGAGCCGACTTCGGTCTTCAGCATCCAGTACAGCGTGGACATGCTGTTCATGGTGCTGATCGGCGGCGTGGGCACGATCGAGGGCCCGATCCTCGGCGCGCTGGTGTTGTTCGGGCTACAGGAAACCCTGTCCGCTTACGGCGCCTGGTACCTGGTCATCGTCGGCGGTCTCGCGGTCGGCGTCACGCTGATCGCCTCGCGCGGCATCTGGGGTTACGCCAGCGAGCGACTCGGCTGGTCGTTCCTCCCGATCGGCTACCAGGTCGGCCGCGAGTCCTGACAAGCGGCGCGTTCCGGACATTCCCCCAGTGCTTACCGCATCGGCGGCTCTCCGTTGTCGTTGCCGGGCCAGGGCCAGCGACATCTATGGCCAGTTGATGTTGTCCACGCCGCAACGCGGAGCCAGCGATGCTGCCGGCCCCAGGATGCCTGCGACATCGGTGGCTCCGCGATGCTGTTGCGGGGCCTGACGCACGGCGCCCGCGCCGCTGACCGACGCCTTAACGTGACGGTCGATCGTGGATGAGGGCCGCGTCATAATCCGTTTGCTGGCCGGCGGAAGGCCGGCCATCCTTGGCTGATGACCAGACCGCCGGAAACGCTTACTCACGGGCAGGTTACCCTCCGCCGCTGGCGCCTTGAGGACGCCGCCGAGTTGCTCATCGCCATTACCGAGTCGCTCGACGAACTGAGGCCCTGGATGCCGTGGGCACAGGAGTACGACGGCGATAAGGCAGCGGAGTACCTGAGCAACAGCGCGGCGCAGTGGGATTCTGGCAGCGACTTCTCCTATGCGATCACTGTCGGTGATCGGATCGTGGGCAGCGCGGGCCTGCATCGGCGCGTGGGCGATGACGCGCTCGAGATCGGTTACTGGGTGCATAGTGGCTGGACAAAAAGAGGCATCGCGACCGACGCGGCCGCGGCGCTGACCGAGGCCGCCCTTGCGATGCCCGGCATCATGCGCGTGGAGATCTATCACGATGCCGCGAACGCGGCGAGCGGACGCATCCCGGCGAAGCTCGGTTACACGCGGCTCGGCGAGCGGCCGGCCCGTGACCTCGGCCCCACCGCACCCGGTCAGACCGGCATCGACGTGATCTGGCAGATCACCCGCTAGGGGCGCGCCTGGCGAGGGGGCCCCTCACTGTCGTCAGAGCAACAGGAAGGGGCCCCCGCCGATCCGGGTTCAGCCCTCGATCTTGCGCAGGGCGCTGATGAAGACCTGGCCGTTCGGCGTGCCGATGCCGGTCATGTTGTCATAGCCCTTGACGGTGACCTGACCGTCGTAGCCGAACATGTTCGGGTTCTGGTCGTCGAAGGTGAGCAGCGCCTCCCCGCCGCAGAAGGACACGGTGCACGCCTCGCCACGGTAGAACGCCAGGGTCTTGGAAGTAGAAGGAAGGATGTCGTGGAACGCTGGCGTTCCGTTGAGGTGGTAGAGGACGGGATCGGTAAACCCGAAGGCCTTGCGGCCCTGCTGGGCGTCGGCGATCATTCCTGCCACCAGCGGCGACGCCATGCTGGTGCCGCCGACCGTCAGCTTGATGAACTTCAGTCCCTTCTTGCTGCTGATGATGAGCCCGGTGCTGAAGCCGGTGTAAAGGTCCGCGTCGGCGGACAGGTCAGGCTCTGACCTGACCAGGCCAGGACGGTTCCCCGGCGTGGTGGCCATCGACCGCGGCACCACTCCGCGCTGGTAATGCGGCTGAGCCCAGAGAAGGCTCGGGCCGCCGCTGGTGGCACCGTCCTCGCCCGCGAGCACCCACTGCTTCTTGCGGGCGAAGGAGAAGCCGGTGGACCAGCCGGTTTCGAACAGGCGCTGGTTATGACTGCCGACCCCGAGAGAGGTGCCGCCCACCAGGATCGTGAACGGGTCGTCAGGGGTCTCCACGCCCGATGCGTCGCCCGACGCGAAGTACATGCCGACGCCTTGCGCGGCCGCGCGCACGAGATAGGCGTGCATGATGTTGGTGTCGATGGCCGGCTGGGTGTCGTCACCAGGCCCCCAGGAGTTGGAGCTGATGTTCGACAGCGGGTGGTGAGTGCTCCCCATGCCGTCGATGACGACAAGGTCGGCGTCGAACAGGCCCTGGAGGCCGAAGTCGCCGTTGTTGCAGCTATCGCCGCCGACCACGAGCTGGTTCGCGCCAGGCGCCATGTCATAAGAGGTCTCGACGTCAAGCTGCTCTTCCACGTCGAACGGGTCGCCGCAGGCGTTGCTTCCGAGCGACAGTTCGGTGTAATGGTTCGGGTCAGGCGCGGTGAAGTGCTGCGACGCCTCCAGGTCCTTCAGCGTCGTGAACATGTAAGGAGCCAGGCCGAGTTCGATAAGGGAGATCGTCTGCCCGCGACCGTTGTTGCTCGTGTTCATGCCGTAGGCGCCGCGTAGCTGCTGTGCGCCGTAGCCGCAGATCTGGGTCGGGAACGACGTGACCCCGAACTGCTTGGGCAGGCCGGAGATCTCATGCTGGCCGTAGTACTGCGAGCAGTGAGCCGCAGGCGCCTTGCCCGCGCCCTTAGGAGCGCGCATGAGCGGCAGCCTCGGCGCGGCGTTGTCCAGGCCGGTTACTCCGAGTACGTACTGCGACATCGACCTCGGGATGGCCAGGGGCCTGGCATTGGCCCTGAGCTGATAACGGCCGGCGTTCACGGTAGCCGATGACGGGTAATTCTCTAGCTGGGTCTTGAAGGCCGCGTCGATAGCCGACACGGAGCCGGTGGCCCGTACGTAGTTGCGCTGCGCGTCGGGCTGGAGGCTGGTGAAGCCCTGGCTGCGCAGCCATGACTCCACCGCGCGAGCGGCCGTCCTGCTGGCACCGAACCTCGCGGTGTAGGCGTCAGGGCTGAGGTAGTGGTGGAACAGCTTGTTGCCCGGCGTGCTCACCGCCGTCGCATACTGCTGCGCGGCGGTGAGGTGGCCTGGGCGCATCCAGACCTGGATGGTCAGCCGGGCGGAGCCCGCGACCGGTCCTGTCGGCCTGCTGTAGCTGGTGAACGGCACCGCGCTGCCAGGCAGCTGCAGGTAGCCGTGGACTGGCGCGGCCCCGGCGGTACCGCCCAGGCTCGTGACCGTCATGGCTGTGACCATCGCCGTCCCTGCGGCGAGGCTGACGACCCTGCGACCTATGGACACTGACTCTCCTCTGCCCTCGTACGCCCGCGAAATCCGGGCGAAATGAACCCGCAATACGCTGGCAAAGTAACACGCAATGCGCGCAATAGAAATCACGATTCAGAAACGGGGGACATTCGCCAAATAAACGACAGTTGCCCGTTTCAGGTCAGCCAGCGCACCCAGGTTCCGTGACTGTCACCAGTTCCGAGCGGCCGCCCGTCGCGGGCAAGCACGTGGAGGTGGCCGTCTGGTGCCGCCAACGGCAAGTCCGCCGTCCCCGCGACCACGCCGGGGCTTTCGCAAGACAGCCAGATCGCCCCGAGATCGCGGATGGCCGCGGCCACCGCCTCCCGCGACTCGGGGCGCACCTGATAGAGGACTGAACTGTGGTAGACGACCAGGGTCACTCCGGCCGGCGCCCGCGCCGCCAGCGCGGGCAGGTCCGTGAGCAGGTCGCCTTGATGCACGGCAGGCGGATCACGGCGAGCCGAGGCGATCGCGGCGGCGAGTCGTTCCGCGCGGTCACCTTCGCCCGGCCAGACCAGGCAGGACAGCCAGCGGACGTCGTCCTCGCTGGTAACGTCGAGCGGACTGAGGTCTAGGCCGGCCCGCCAGGCGATGTCGGGAACGCGCTCTGGAAGCGGCACAGGCCCTCTGGGTTCGCAGCGCAAGGTCGGTGCCGCCTCATCGCTGCCAGCGAGGCGGTATCCCCCATAGTCATATGAGTATCGGTCAAAAAGCATGATCAGCCCGGCGCTGGCACCGAGCTCGATCAGGGCGAGCGGTCCTTCGAGCTGGGCTAGCGCCGGAAGGAAGACCGCGCACCTGGCAGGCTCGTTGGTTTGCGTCCTGCGCTCCGCCATCACCTTCGCGAGCTCAGCGCCTGACTCCCTTACCAGGTCGCGCAGCCGCCCGAGGTCCGCAGGCGAGCCGAGCAGGTAACGCGCGGCCGCGAACAGCAGGTTCGGCTGCCGCTTGTCCCTGGGCAGCGAGGCAACGAACGGGGCCACGACCTCGTCCACGGCGACAGCTTCGGCGAGCGCCTCGTACGCAGGAGAGCGCCCGTGCGCCTCGGTTCTCGCGAACGCGCGGTACGTCTTCGCCACCGCCGCGATCGCTTCGCCGCCCGCACTCCTCACGCAGGCACCCCAGGTCCTCCCGCCGATCAGCCGGCTTCTCGCATGGACGCGCTGGCGATAACGCCACCGCTGATCACGTAGGTACCCTCGAATACCACGTTTGTCCCGTTCGTCTGGACAGCTGTGATCTGAACGGAGACGTCGTCGCCGTTCACGCCGGTGATGTCGAGTTCGTCGCGGACAGTGGTCGCGAAGCCCGCGGTGAAGGCAGAGTAGCTGCTCGCGAAGTGGTATCCGCCAAGTTGCCATGCCGCCTGGTAGTCGTGATCGTTGATGGCGCCGACGTAGTCCTCGACGACCGCGGCGGGATCAGCGACCGGCGTCGGGCTGGTGACCGGGGTCGATGTCGCCGTCGGGCTCGGGCTCGGAGCGTGACTGGTGCGGATCGCCTTCGGCCGGCGCGAAGCGCGCGCGGTATGGCGGGGAGCGGGCGATCGCGAACCGGCCGTGCGGCTCGGCGGGTCGGCAGTGGTGACCCGCTGCTTGGTCACCGGCCCTCCTGCGGTCTGGTGCCCGGCAAGGTTCTGGTGCACGATGATGGCTCCGGCGGCGGCGATTAACGTGATGGCCGCGACGACGAGCGCAGTCCGCACCGCCGCTACCCGCCCCGGCCTCCGCTCGGTGAACTCCTCAGCGGCCGCGAAATCTTGCGCTTCGCCTGGCGCCGTCGCCGAGATCAGCGCACCCCAGGCCGATGCCGTCAGCGGGCTGCGGTCGAGCCTTGCGGTGATCCCGAGAAACTGGCCGATGAGGTTTTCGACCTGGAACTCGCGGCTGGCTCCCCCGGTGACGTAGACCTCGGCGAGGTCGTCGGCGGTAAGGCCGGCCGACCTGATCGTGGCGAGCAGGTCGTAAATGCCGCGCCTGGCACTGACATCGAGCGGGTCATCTCCGGTCCTGGTCACAGTTCCCGGCGAGCCGATCAGCTCGAACCCGGCGGCCGTGCGCCGCAGCAATGCGGTGTCCACGCTGCCGTCGCCGACATCGAGGACCGCCACGATCTGCCCGGGAACGTTACCGCGAGCCAGGCACCAGGCCGCAGCGAACGGTTCGGCGAGGAACTCAGGATCGGGAAGTTCCGCGGCCGCCGCGGCGTCCCTGAGAACGTCGAGATGATCCTCGGTCCAGTTCGCGGGGTGGGTGAGGATCAGCCGGCCGGGGACGGCCTCTTCCCGTCCTTCCGCCGCCGTCTCGGCAACGGTTTGCAAGATCGCCGCGTAGAGTTCGGCTGCCGCCGCGGGAAAGTCGCTTTCGCTCGCAAGCGCGGGCGACACCATGAGCCGCTTCGGTGAGAGCAAGATCGTGCCGGGAGTAGCCGTAACCCGGTCATCCGCCAGCCAGACTCCCGCCTGCGGCGGCCCGTGCGAGCAGCGCACCAGCGCCGGCAGTACGGACCTGCCGTCAAACGTCACCAACTCAATGCCGGCCTCATCGCGAACAGCCGCGACAACGGCCGTCACGCCAACATCAACCGCCAGATCCCAGACACTCAAAGCAAGCAACCCCGCATTATTTCCGAGCCAATGATACCGGCCAAACGGCACCGTACCCGCAGGTCCGCTTCCCCGCTCCTAGCCAGGGGCGAGCGCGCGCTTCAGCGCGAAGTAGCTGGCCTTGGCCTTTCCTCTTGCGGTGAGGACGCCGAAGGACTGACTTCGACTGGCCCGGCCGGTGCCTAGGTCCTGGAATGAGTAGATGAAGGCCGGTCCAAGCCATGGCAGGGATCGCTCGTCCCGCACGACCTGGGTAAGGGCCGCGGCCTGCAGGCACTGGCTGTCGTGGCCGGAGTGCGGCACATCCGGCGCACTGACGCCGCAGCCGACGGCAGGGCCAGGACCGGCCGTAGGGGCGCCGACCTCGGTGATCCAGATCGGGACCTTACGGTCTCCGTTCGCCGCGAGTACCGAGCGCAGGCTCGGCGTCGTCTGCGCAAGCTGTGACCAGGCCGACCAGGGTTCGTACTGGTCGGGCAGCGCGGGGTAAGAGTATGGATGAATGCCGAAGGCGTCGAAGTAACCGTTCGCGCCATCATTAAGCATGTCCCTGGCGAACGTCAGGGCCGAGAAGTCGGTGCCGTTGTCTGCTTCAGGCGCCAGGCCGCCTGAGATGACTACCATCTGCGGGTCGGCGGCCTTGATCGCGATGTCGGCGGCCTTGAGCATCCGGGCGTAGAACGCGGGATCAGGAGCCGGATGCCAGAAGGTGACGTTATTTGGCTCGTTCCAGATTTCCTCGGCGCTGATGCCGTGCCAGAAATGCCGGGCGATCGCCGCCGCGTAGGTCGCGTAAAGCCGCGGGCTGGACGGCTGGCACTCGTCATAAGCCGCGTGACAGCCGGGCGCTTCCGCCCAGGGCGCGGAGAAATCGGCTTGCGCATCGACGTGCAGGCCGTAGGCGTCTGCCTCGGCGACGGCCCTGTCGTAGCGTCCCCAGTGGTAAGGGCCGTCTCTCACCGGCTGGACGACCGCCCAGGTGATGCTGAACCTGATCCAGGTGATGCCGAGCCGGCGGAAGTTCTTCAGCCAGGCAAGCTGCTCACGCCGTCGGAGAAAAGGAAAGGTGGGCACGCTGAACCCGATGCCCTTAGCGGTGGGACTGACCACGGCAGTGCCACCGCCATGAAAAATAGCTCTCTGGCCAGGACGCGCGACGGAGCAGCCCGTCATTGCAAGCAAGACGAGGATCGCCGCGCAGACCTTCATCCGCTGGTCTCGCCGTAGCCGGTGTTCCCGTTCAGGACAAGGCCGCCATCTACGAGCAGTTCATGCCCGGTGACGTAGCCGGCCTCGTCGGAGGCAAGGAAGATGACCGCGCCAACGATTTCGTCCGGGCGGGCTATCCGGCCCACCGCGATCTTCTCGGCATAAAGGTGCCGCACGGAGTCGGTGTACACCTCGCGGTTCAGCGGGGTGTCTGTCGCGCCAGGCGCGACGGCATTCACCGTGATGCCCTGGTGCCCGATTTCGAGTGCCAGCGCCTTGGTCAGCGCCACGACCCCGCCCTTGGCTGCGATGTAGGCGGTCATGCCGCTGATCGGCTGGATGCCGGCGGCCGAGGAGATGTTGATGATCCGGCCCCGGCCGCCCTCGAGCATGAGCGGGATGGCTTCGCGGCATCCGTAGAAGTAGCCGTTCAGGTTCGTCTGCAGCGTGTCGTGCCACTCTGTCAGCGTCATCGCGAGAAAGTCGCGCACCAAGATCCTTGCGGCATTGTTCACCCAGATATCGAGGCCGCCCCACTCATCCCTGATCCGCTGGCCGAAAGCCGCCATTTCCTCTGGCACCCCGACGTCACCTTGAACCATCAGGGCGCTGCGCCCGGCCGCCTCGATCGCGAGCCTCGTGATCTCGGCGCCCTCCGGATTGTCCAGGTACAGCGACGCGACGTCCGCGCCGGAGGCCGCGAGCCCGACCGCGATCGCCTGCCCGATCCCGCTTGACGCGCCGGTGACGACCGCTCGCTTTCCCTCAAGATCGAACATCATTCAGCCAGAAACGAACTGACGGCGGCAGCGAAGGCGGCCGGGTCATCGATCCAGGGGAAGTGCCCGGCACCCGGCTGGACGATGAGGGTGGCATCTCCGAACAACGGCGCGGCTTCCGCCAAAAGCGCTGGCGTGACCAGCGGATCGGCCTCTCCCGCGTAGAGCAATACGGGCGCAGCCAGTTGCTTCAGTTCAGCTCTGATCGCTGGCGGGTCAAAGGTGACGCCGTTGAAGAAGCCCAAGCGCGCGGGCTGATGCCGTTCGCTGACCCCCGACATCGCATTGGCCTCTGCCGCCTCATCCCAGTGGCCGTAATAAAAGGGACGTGACGCGCGGAAGTCATCGAACGACCGGCTCCCCGCCATGAGCTTCTTCATAGCCGCGAGAGCAGCCGGATACCACGGCTCGGACTTCCTGCTGGCCAGGTCGGCCTGGCGTTGCTCCTCCGAGCCCTCGAGGCCTACCGCCGCCAGACCTGGCGTGATCAGCACGAGCCTGGAGAGCCGTCCTGGATGCGCGGCCGCATAGAGGGTTCCGAGAATCGCGCCCGCCGAGTGCGCGAGCACGTCCATCTGGTCAAGGCCCAGGTGCACGCGGAGCGATTCCACGTCGCTGACCAGGCGGTCGACGCGGAAGCTCGCCGGGTCCGCCGGGTCGGCGGACTCCCCCACTCCGCGGGGGTCTAGCAGCACAAGCTGCCTTGACAGGTCAAGGCCGCCCAGATCACCCAGGTACTCGACCGACCGGCCAGGGCCGCCAGGTAGGCAGACAAGCGGAGTGCCATCACCAAGCAGCCGGTAGCTGATCTCAGTTCCGTCATAAGACGCGAATCGAGGCATGGTGTCCATCATCTCGCGCCTGGATCACTACGTATAACGGGGGCACGTAAGGTTGCCAGGGTGAGCGACTTCCTCCCGAGGCTCAGCCGCGTATTGCGCGAGGACCTGGATCAGTATCAGCGCTCGACGCTGGCAAGCTGGCTGGCCTTCACCGCTACGTTCGGCGCGGTGCGCGGAATCACGTACAGCATCAGGGCCGGGCGAGGTCCCTTCAAGAACCTCAGCGTCGGCGGCGAGCACCTGCACCACTACATGTGGGGCATCGGCTTGCTCGCCGGCGTCGGCGCTGTCGCGGTGCGCGGCAGCGAGCGGCAGCGAAAGCATCCCGCGGTCGCGGTCAGCTACGGCACAGGCCTGGCCCTGATCGTCGATGAGTTCGCTCTCCTGCTCGACCTCAAGGACGTGTACTGGGCACGGCAGGGGCGGGTCTCAGTCGACCTGGGCGTGGGCGGCATCGCGGCCGTCGGCTCCTACTTCGCCGCTCTCCCCGTCATGCGGGCACTGCACCACGACCGAGAAGCCGAAGCCGACGGCGATCAGCGTGAAAAATCGCCGCGCTAGGTCAGGTCGCGGCACTCACTTGTACCTGAAGTCAGCCGTGGTCGTGCCGTGACCTGAGCGGGTGAAGAAACTCTCGACGGTTTCCACGCGCACCGCGACCTTAGTGCCTGCCTTGCCCTTTGGTGAGGTCGCCGACAGGGTCACGGTGGAGCCGCAGTCGAGCAGAGCGGCCGTCGGCTTGAACGACCTGGCCTTGACCTTGCCGAAGAACACGCCGACCGCGCAGCCCAGGCTGGTACCGGCGACCGTGACCTTCGTTCCGCCCGCGGCCGGGCCTGACGCTGGCGAGACCGAGGTCACGTGCGGATTGCCCGGCGGGTACAGGTACAGCCGGTCGGCCTTGACCGCCTTGCTGCAGCCGCTCGTCGTGCAGAGCTGGACGTTGACGAGCGCCGGGTTCTGCTGCACTGTCTCGGTGTTCACCTTGGTATTGCCGACGACGGCATAGGAGTACTGAGTGCCGGCCGAGAACGGGCTCGAGGTGTCGTTGAACTCGACCAAGGTCAGCTGGCGGGCGAAGCCATTGCCGCTGATCGCGAGCTGGGTGCCGCCAGTGTCGGCAGCGCCGTGGATCCCGTTCAGCGTGGCGTGATTCTCAGTCGTGATCACGCCTGTCACCTTCGGCACGCCTGAGTAAAAGACCTTGGCCGGCGAGGACTGCCCGGCCAGCGAGTTGACGCTGAACGGCACCGCAGACAGACCTTCGGTCAGGCCCTTCCCAGGGGCGACGATCTGCATTTCGGTGCCGGTCATGAACACGAAGTCGGTGTTCTGCGAGAACTCCTGGTTCGCCGGGCCGAAGTCGGCCCAGTTGATCGTCAGCGGGTCGAGCCCCTTGCCCTTGACCGTGATCACCGAGCCGCCTTGCTCGCTCGCCAGGTTCGCCGCGCCTGAAGAGGTCGAGACCGAGGTGATCACGGGCGCCGGCGCGTAGTCGTACTCGGTTGGCGCCTGCTCGATCTCGCAGCCGCAGTTCGCCGGGGGCACGAGCACGCCAAGCGCGTTCAGCGTGACCGCACCTTCGTCTGGCGGGCGGATCTCGCTGGTCCTGCTGGTGAAGTTGGCGTTACCCACCCGAACCTGGACCTGGCAGATGTCGTTCGTCGCGTTCTCGCCCGCGTAGACACCGGAGTGCGGCAACGGCGCACACTGCGTGCTGCCCGAGAACGCGGGCGGAGTTGCCGTGATCCTGTTGTCGTTGTCTATCTTCCAGGTTGTCGCGGGGACGCCGCCGAACGTGACCGAGGTCGCGGTGTTGAAATCGGAACCAAGGATCGCCACCGGCTTCGGCTTGACCTCCGCCCCGGCGTAGGGGACCACGCCGGTGACGCTCGGGAAGTCGGCGTTCTTGATGCCAGTGTCCACGTACTCGAACGTTGAAGCGGAGCCTGGACGGCTGGACACGTCGTCCTTCAGCGTGACGATGACCTGGGCCGGGCCGGCGCCGTCCTGCGGCGATGGCGCCAGCGGCGGCAGCGCCGCGAGTCCTGAAGGCAACGTCGCGGTGATCGTCGTCGCGTTCACGACCTGGAACTCGCTCCCTGACAACTCGGCCGCGCCGATCTGGACGCCGCCCACGTCCGGCGTGCCGTGCGACTCAAAGCCGGTGCCGGTGATCGTCAGCGTCTGCCCGCCGTTAACGCTTCCCTCTGCAGGACTCAGGGCAGACACCGCGGGCCTGGCCGCAGACGCGCCGAGGCCGCACAGGTGGAAGGCAAGCCCCGCGCTGCCTGAGGGACCGGTCAGCCTGGGCGAGCCGAGACCTGAGGCCAGGTCGTAGCCCTTGCTCGCAGCGAACACCCGGCCGTCGTCGAGGCCGTAAATGTCGTTGTTGCCGAGCCTGATGTCGTTGAAGGACGCGCTGTAGGCGGCCGGGCTAGAGGCGACTTCGTAGAGCAGCGGGCTGGCGAAGCCGACTCCGTGCTTCGTAGCCGGGTTCGCGGTGCACGTTGATGAGGCATTCACCAGCGCGAGCATGGCTGCCCAGATCGGGGTCGCCGATGAGGTGCCGCCGATCGTGGTCCAGCCGCCGAACGCCGCCTGGTAGATCGTGATCGCGCCGGTGAACTCATCGGCCTGCGCCGATACGTCGGGTGCGGTTCGGCACGGCGTTGCCGCGGTCGCGCCAGCCAGAGTCGCCTGGCAGAAATTTGGCGGATATTTAAAGGTCTTTTCCACCTGAGCGGCATCCGCGTAGACCGCGCTTCCCGGGCGGGCGATGCCGGGGACGGTCGCCTCGCGCTGCCAGGACGGCATGGCCCAGGACTGCGAGATCCCGCCGCCACCGCCGCCGCCTGCGGCGCCGTCGTTCCACACTTGCTCGAGCGGCGGCTGCGCGGAAGCGTCGTTGATCGTGGTGCCGCCGACCGAGACGACGTAGGGCTGACTGGCCGGGTCGTCGAGCGACAGCGGGTTCTGCCCGGAGACCGGTGTCGTGGTCTCGAACGTGTTGCAGTCATCTGAGCCGTTGTCGCCCGCGGCGGAAAAGACCGACTGGCCCTGAGCGGCGGCCTGCTCGAACAGCAGGTTCTCCGCGACCTGCAGGCCGGGCTGCCCGGCTTCGATGGCCTGCTCGCAAAGGCCCCAGCTCGTGCTGATGACCTGGTCCTGGTCGGCGTTGATCATCGCGGCGTACTCATCGACCGGGTCGTAGATGGTGCCGTCTGAGCCCGGGCTCGGGCCGGTATAGACGTCGATCGTGGCTTGCGGTGCGAGCGCGGAGAGGTCTTCGACGTCGAGTATGGACTCGCCGCTGCCAGGTCCTGCGGGCTGGCCGCCGTCGACGGAGACCGTATGCAGCCGGCTGAGCATCTGCTTCGCGGCGGCGGCACCGAAGAAGCAGGTGTCGAAGGCCTTGACGTCCGAGCGCGCGAACGGCTCGAGCTCGTAGAGGGCGATGTGCTGGCCGGCACCGAAGTCGCCGGCGCCGTAGAGGCCGAAGGCACCGTAAGCGTGCGCGATCTGGTCGTCGGTGAGGCCGCCGAAGGCGGTCGCGGCCGCGGTAGCTGCCTTGCATGGCTTGGGCGAGCCAGCCGGGTGCGCGAAGGAGGCCGCCTTGGCCGGGCGGATCTTGCCCTTGTCCTTGGCCGGTGCCCGCACGATCCCCTCTGGCTGGGTCCTGACCAGGTTGTTCAGGCCGAGCACTGCGGCGACCGAGCCGGCGATGCTGCCTGGCAGCCTGACCGCCGAGGTCGTGGCCCGGCCGACGAAACCGCTCCTGAGCCGGTAGCTCTCAAGGCCCGTGCCGAAGGCGTGCTCGATCGCGGCCGCGCTGCCGCGGAAGTGGATCAGGAGGTCATCGCTTGCCACCGCTGTGACGTGGAGGCCATCGGACCTGAGTAGCGAAACGGCCTTGCTCACCGTGGATTTGGCCGGGCCGAAGCGGGACGCGTACGTGCCAGGCTTCAGGTAGTCGCGGAACGACGGCGAGTTCTGATTGGTCACCCGGGCGATGAACCGCTGTATCGCGGCGTTGTCGCGGGGCTTGAGCACGACGTCGCCACTGATCTGGGCCGCTGGGCTCAGCGCGCCTGCTGGCCTGGCGCCGGCCGGGACCGCCGGCGCAGGCTCGATGCTTCGCGGTCCCCGCGGCCGCGACGGCCGTGCCTGGCGGGCCTGCCGTGCCTGGACTGCGGCTGACGCCGGCCAGGTACCTGCCGCCCCGGCGGACAGGGCGAGTACGCCGAGAACCGCGGCACCTGCCCTGGCCAGGCGGAAACGATGAGCACCGGCTCTGCTGCTCAACATGGCGGCCTTCCTTCAGCACATTGCGGGGAATTCCGTGATCTGCCGTAGATCTTGCCATTAACAGCAGCGGGCTGTCTCGTCGGGTTAGTCGCCCTTAGCGCCGTCGATGCGTTCCCTGATCAGGTCGGCGTGTCCGCAGTGGCGCGCGTACTCCTCGATCATGTGGATGTAGATCCAGCGCAGGCTGATCTCGCGGTTGCGGCGGTTGACGAACGTCTCATCGAGCCCGCGTCCGGCCACCGCCGCCCGGCACGGCGCTAGCTCGGCGACAAACACGCCGTAATCGGCCTCGGCCGTAGCCGGTGACGCGCCATCGAAGTCTTCGTCTGATTCGGGTCCTGTCGTGTACGGCCTGTCCACGGCTTCGCGCGCGAACCCGTGCCTGAACCAGCTCCGCTCGACCTCGGTCATGTGCCTGAGCAAGCCGATGAGCGACAGATTCGACGGCGGCACGGCCCGGTCGGCGAGTTGCTCGGGTGTCAGGCCCCGGCACTTGGCCAGCAACGTGGCACGGTACCAGTCAAGAAAGCCTTCAAGCATGGCGCGCTCGCCGCCGGTGAAGGGCTCGTCGGCGCGTTCGACCTCCGGTGCGGTCCAGGTCACCCCGGCATGATCGCAGCTTCTGGCCAGATTCGCAGCGGAATATCCGCTGGCCTCCGCGCGGGCGGGCGACGGAGAATCGGATCATGGAACAGTTGTCTCGCAAGCGTCTTGAGGCAGGCCTCGGCCGGATACTCGACTCTCCCAAAGACGATGGCCTGGTAGTGCTCCTGGTCAGCCGTCCGGATGTGGGCCAGCGGGAGGTGCCAAGTGAGGCGCGGCTCGACTTGCTGAACGGGCTGACGGGAGATAGCTGGCTGGCCAGGGGCAGCAAGCACACGCCAGATGGGTCTGCCGAGCCAGGCAGGCAGATCACCGTCATGAATGCCAGGGTCGCCGAACTGGTGGCCGCAGGTACTGAGCGCATGCCGCTCTGCGGCGATCAAATCTATGTCGACCTGGATATCAGCCACCAGAACCTGCCCGCCGGGAGCCTGCTCGAGGTCGGCGGTGCCGTCCTTCGGATCAGCGAGGAACCGCATCTGGGATGCGCCAAGTTCGTCGAGCGCTTCGGCGCGGAGGCCATGCGCTTTGTCAACTCCCGCGTTGGCAGGCAATTGCGCCTGCGCGGGCTGAACGCCAGCGTCGTACGGCCAGGCATCGTCAGAAAGGGAGATTCCGCCAGGAAACTGGAGAGCCCCGTGCTCGCTACAGCTTCCTGTGCATGATGTGCAGGCCGACATATCCATGCGCCGGGTGAAGGAAGGCCTCTGGCACGGTCGCCAGGATGCGGAAGCCTAGTTCCTGCCACAGCCGCACAGCAGGGGCGTTGGTCTCGACGACGGCGTTGAACTGCATGGCCAGGTAGCCGTCTAGCCTGGCCTGCTCGATCACGTGCTCGGCGAGCGCTCGCCCGATCCCCTCACGGCGACGGCGAGGGTCGACGATAAAGCCGGCGTTGGCGACGTGAGAACCAGGTCCCGGATGGTTGGGATGGATGTCGGCGGTCCCTGCGACCGTTCCTTCTTCGTCGACGGCCACGAACGTGCGTCCTGGCGGCTCCCGCAGCCAGCCGGCTTTTGCCCGTGCTTCGGTTCGCCCTGGCTCCCAGGTCAAGGTCTCCCCCGCCGAGCCGACTTCACGCAAGATCGGCCAGATGGCGGGCCAGTCAGAATCTTCCGCATCACGTATCAGCACACGGAAAGCATGTCAGTTGTTGCACATGAGCTGATAGCTGGCAGAGACCTTGCGCCCGATCTTGGTCCGGCGGCGAGGGCCTGCGTGCTTCCTTGGCGGCGCCCGCACGGGCGGGTGGCTCGCCAGCAGGTTCTCGTTCCACACGGCTACCGTGAACCCGTCGGCGAGGTACGTGGCAGCCGGCCGGCCGTAGTTCCTGTACAGGCTGTCGGTGAGCGTCGGTGCGCACGGGTTGAAGATCAGGAAAGTGGCGTCGTGCCGCCTCGGGTTGTACCAGGACGCCTTGGTGTTCCAGTCGATCCGTGTCAATTGGCCGCGTGAGGTTATCTTGACGTCCCTGACCTGGACCTCGTTTCCGCTGTAAAGCGTGACGCCGTTGCTCGCGTACCAGGTCGCTGACAGCCCGTACTTGAGGTGGTGGGCCTCCAGCCAGCCGGCGAGCGTCCGGCCAGGGTTCGGCAGCGCCGGGTACAGCACGTTCACGGCCAGCGAGAACGCCAGGCAGGCAAGTACCGCAGCAAGGGCCGCGGCTAGCCTCTGCTGGAACACGCGCCGCGCCAGCATGCGCCCGGCCAGTGCCGCGCCGATCGGCAGCAACCCGACTGCTTCCCTTGCCCCGGTGCGGTACCCGAGCATGAAGCTGGCGAGCAGGAAAATGAAGGAGGCGGTCAGTACCTGTGTGGCCAGGTCGTCGTCCAGGGAAAGGAACTGCCTCACCGCGCGGGCGACGGCCCAGATCACGACGGCTACCGCGACCAGGTGAAGAACCGGGATCACCGCACGGGTCGCCGGCTGGCCGAAGAAGTCGGCGCCGAACACGGTCAGGACGCTGTTCACCTTCACCCAGAAGTTGCCCGTCAGGCCGGTGATCGTGCTGAACACCGGCGGTGCGGGATTGACGGCGAACCCGCCGTGCGTCCTGATCAGCCTCAGGGCGGCTATAGCCACGCCCGCTGAGGCAAGAGCACCCGCAGCCAGCGCGAAGTCATGCCGCTGGCCGCGCCACGGCCCCCGCCGCCGGTACATGCGGACTGCACAGACGGCAACTATCGGAAGGGCGCCCTCGAAGATCGCGGTCGAGTCCGCGATCTCTACCCAGGTCAGCAGGGCAGCGATAGCTAACGGCAGCCACCATTTCGGCCGTGCCCTGTCAAGCACCAGCCAGGTCAGTATCAGCGGCACCTGAGTACCCGTGTGATCGGGTGCCGAAAGCAAGATCCACGCGGGCGAGTATCCGAGGGAAAAGAGGATCCGGCCGAAGGCCGGAGCGAACATGATGCCCGCGCAGATCAGGACCCTCACCAGTGCCTCGCGGCCGGTTGCCCTGCCTTTCGCGAGTACGGCCGTCAGCACCACGAGCAGCGAGTAGGTCATCGCGGCCGCGATGTGCACCACGTCGGGATTCATCCTGGTCACGAGCTCGATGAGCAGGTACTGCGGCACCTCTGTGGTGTAGAAGGACACATCGCTGAGCACCCACCCGTGCAGCAGCAGGTTGCCGTGCAGCATGTCCTGCGCCTGCAGTGCCTGCGACGCCCCGTCGGCGAAGATCGGCAGCTTGTCAGCCTCGGCGAGATAAGCGAAGAACAAGGCCAGGCCCAGGGCGGTGAACGCGGCCGGTGCCGCCCATCGCCGGCGCCCTTTCGGCAGGCGACCGTCCTGTCCTTGACCCAGAAGCGGTTGAGCCCTCGGCGACTCAACCTCGGCCGTCGCCATAAGCCACCCTCAGATTGAACCTTCGCCAGCCGGGCGCCGCGTACGCCTGTATGACGCAATGGCAGCACCGAACGTTGGCAGCCGACCGCGAATCGTTACCAAACCCGCTTATCCCAGGAAGTCAGCACGGAGTCCCCACGTCACCCGCGCCCGGGCCAGCAGCAACGCTGGCTCTGCGTTGCTGCTGGCGGACGACGGCGAACGACTACGGTGGTCATCTGATGCTGCCAGTGTGACATCGCCGGGGCATTGATGCTGTAGCCGGAGCCGGACCAGCAGCATCGGTGGGCTGAGCATGCATAGAAGTAGGCTTCTTGCACTCGGTGACTGCGCTGCCGCCGATCCGCCCGCCTGTGACGGCGCGCTCCGGCCGGGCCGTATGGCAGCAGGCGCGGGCCCAGGCCGCACGCCACCGCCAGCCCGGCCAGGGCAACATCGGGCGTTGCAGCCGTCCGGGCCGGGTCAAGAACCGCCTGCATCCGCCCGAGCGGCGCGAACGCGCAATCAGAACTGACCGGTACCCACCGTGGCGCTCGCCACGGCCGCCGCGAGCTGACCTGTGACAGGTACCCCGAGTCAGCCAGCCTGGCGGCCACATGATCAGCAGCTCTGGCGGCCAGGAACACCAGCCACTCGCCGGCCGGACGCCACTCGCGATCGCGGGCCAGCACAGTCAGCACCTGCTGGCCTAACCGGTCGTGAGCGCGGGATCCGCCGATCTGAGTTACATGCCCTCCTCCGACGCGGATGGCGTCAGCGAACACCAGCTCGGCCAGCAAGCCACCAGCCAGGCCGATCCCCAGCGCACGCGGCTGCAAGTACGCCCTGCCGGTGACATCATGGTGCGCCAGCAGATACAAATCGTCGGCGAGCAGGCCGGTCCCGGTTAGCCGCACCACGTACCCGCCCTCAGCTTTCCGGCGGACTGAGCGAACCCAATGGGCAGCTCAAGTACCTGCCCCACACTGAACCGTCCCGGCAATGCTGCCCTGCCGTCGCTGACGGCTGCGCGGCAGAAGCCGCGTGATCCGCCTGGGACCGTGCGGGCATCGTCAGGCCAGGCAATCTGTGCCCAGACGACGCGCCCCCGCTCGTCTCCCGTCCACCCGGTCCGCGCCGACAGGCCGCGTACCAGCAGCAGTCCCCGGCCGCGTTCGCCGTCCAGGTCCTCGATGACCCGTGGTTCGCCCGGACTGCCGCCGTCGGCGACCGCGACGAGCATCACGGACCGGTGCCAGGTCACCTCCACCGCGAACGTGCCGCCTGGCGCTCCGCTGGCGGTGTGCTCAAGCGCGTTCGTCGCAAGCTCAGTAGCGATACTGAGAACTTCGTCGCGCTCGGGACAGTCCGGCAGCAGCGAGGACAGCCAGCGCCGCAGCCGCGAGAGTTCTCGCTCGCAACCGGGAAACACCCGCTGCCAGTGCCGCATCGCGGCAGCGGGAAGCATCATCAGACCGTCGGCATCGCGGCCGGGAAGGCTGACGGGTTCAGGCATCGTGATCTCCGTAAAGGGCTAGCTCGTGCAGTCGCTGCCGGATCTGGCGGGCAACGTCGGTGACGGTGGTGGCCGTGCAGTCGATGCGGTGGATGGTCCATCCGGCGTCGGTGAGCCGCTGGCAGGCCTGCCGGTAGTGGTGCCATTCGGTCTGTGAGGAGGACGGGAGGCGCTGGAGCCGGTTGTGCGGTCCCTTGTCTCGCAGCCGTCTGGCGATGACTGGTGGTTCTGCGTCGAGGATGACGGCGAGGTCTGGCTTGCGGGCCCTGGCGTTGACTCGCCACAGGTAGTCGGGGTCGACGCCGTCGAGTTGCTGCATGACCAGAGCTGATGGGATGTACCGGTCGGTGATCACGACGTTGCCGGCGTCGAGGCGGGGCGTGATCTCGGTGGCCAGGTGGTGGTAGCGGTCAGCGGCGTACAGGCAGGCCAGGGCGTTGCCGTGCACCGTGTCGGTCAGCTGGCGGGCGAGCTGGCCGATCGGGCCTTGCGAGGGTTCGCAGGTGAGGTGCACCGTCTTGCCGTCTTCTGCGATCAGCTGGCCGAGCGCGCGCACAGTGGTGCTCTTGCCGATGCCGGATGGTCCGTCTACTGAGATGAACAAGCCGCTAGAAGAGCGTGGCATCGCCGGCTCCCTGGCCATCCCGCAAGGCTTCGAAGGACAGGGAGCCAGACGGCGCTGACGTGGCCAGGCGGACGAAGAGCCGGGCGGTGACGAGCGCGTCGTAGCCCGCCCGGTGCGGGCGCAGCCCCGCCGGCAGGTCGTAGTCCAGGCCCAGCGCGGTCACGAGTGACCCGAGCCGGTAGCTGCGCTGGCCGGGCAGCAGCCGCCGCGACAGCACCAATGTGTCGAGCGCTGCGTCGGGCGCGAAGCCCGGCAGTTTTCGTTTCAGGACTCCGATGTCGACCCCGGCGTTGTGGGCCACGACCACGGCCCCGGCGAGGCGGGCCGCCACGTCAGCTGCGATGTCGGCGAAGACCGGCGCGGTTTCCGTCATCTGGTTGGTGATGCCGTGGATGCGGCGGGCCATGGGCGTGATGGGCTGGTCAGGCCGGACGAGCCAGGTCGCCGGCTGGCCGATTA
>Ga0335074_10003481_pt1 | contig 21545 bp, 17 predicted proteins | sample Lox_Sample_23_FD_206715 | JGI IMG/M metagenome (GOLD analysis project Ga0335074, IMG submission 206715) | Soil microbial communities from Loxahatchee National Wildlife Refuge, Florida, United States - Lox_Sample_2.3 | ecosystem: Environmental > Terrestrial > Soil > Wetlands | place: USA... | reverse complement strand
CGCGGACTGGCTCCCAGGGAGCCAGAAAGGCGCGGTTGACACGTTGCAGCTCGGCCAGGACGGGCGCATCGGCCAGCGTGATCAGGCGGCAGGAGGTCATCCGGTCATGATCCCGGGTCCAGCCGGCTTCCTGACGACTAGCGGCTGGCCTTTTCCAGGGCCTCGCGGATCACTGCCTCTCCCGCCGGAGTCCCGCTCTCGTCGCTGAACGAGCCGTACGGCGGCCCGTAGACCGGGGTTCCCGGCTCCTGCCGCCAGCTGTCGGCAAGGTTGCCGGCATCGACCTGCGCTCCGGCCAGCTGGCGCTGCAGCAACTCGCTGCTGGTCTCGATGCCGTCGTCCAGCACCGCGATGTGCCCGTCACGCTCCGGGTAGTAGTTGCAGGTGTCCAGCACGGCCTTGCCGGCCAGCGGCTCAGCCGGAACGCTGCGGTAAGCCCTGAACGGGATCGAGACGACGACGATGTCTCCTGTCGCCGCTGCTTCCTCCGCGCTTGCCGCCCTGGCCAGCGGGCCGATATCGGCCACGACGTCCGCCAGCGTGGCCGGCCCGCGCGAGTTGCTCATCACTACCTGATAGCCGGCTTCGACGCTCAGTCGCGCCACGGTGCCGCCGATATATCCGCTGCCGATAAAACCGATGATCGTCACGAAACGGGGTAACCCGCGGCAGCAGCCGGAGATTCCGCGCGGCGGTTGTGGCTACTGAGGAACTGCCGAGCCCACGCCGGCCAGCTGCAGCAAGCCGCCGATCGAGTCCAGGACGTGCGGCGCGCCAGCGGCCAGCAGCGATTCGCGGCTGCCCGCGCCGGTAGTAACTGCCGCCACGAGACCAGCCCCGGCTCGCAGGCCGGACTCGACGTCGCTTGCCGTGTCGCCGACCACTGCCAGCTCGCTCACCCGTCCGCCACCGAGCCGGATCAGCGCGGTCAGCGGCAGGTCTGGCCACGGCCGGCCGCGGCCCGCATCGGCGGGCGACAACGCCAGGTCGATCAGCGGCCGCCAGCCCAGCGCGTCCAGCAGCGCGTCCCTCGTCACCGGGGCGAACCCGGTCGCCAGGCAGACCTTGATTCCGGCCGCTCGGAGGGCGGTGATGGTCTCAATCGCGCCGGGCAGCGGGGCGACCAGGCCGGCCCGGACGGACTCCGCGTAGCTCTCCTCGAAGACGCGGTTCGCCTGCTGGGCGTGATCCTCCCCGGCCTGGCCAGTGCGGGCGAGCAGCCGGCGGAACACCTCAATCTTGGACTGGCCCATCGTCTCCTGCACGAACTCGATCGCCTCGTCGTATCCGGGCGCGCCCGGCACGAGGCCGAAGTCGGCTGCAGCAGCACCGAAGGCGGCCATCACGCTGCCGTCGTCGGCGACCGTCGTCCCGGCCATGTCAAGGCAGGCGACCGTAATCTCAGGCATCGCTCTCTCCCGCTGCGAACGTCTCCTCGGCTATGGCGGGCGAGCAGGTCATGCCGCGACCGCCAGGGCCCGTCACCAGCATGACACCGGGCGCTACCTGCGAGCGGTGATAAAGCTCCGGGCCAGTCACCTGGCTGTAGACGCCGGCCCAGCGCCGCCTGGTCGGCGGCAATGCAGTGCCGAGCAGCTGCTCCGCCCTGGCGCGCAGGTGATCGTAGGGCGCCTCGTCGACGTCAAAGTCGAACGGCTCCAGATAGCTGTGCGTGTCGCCGATGGTCAGGCTCCCGTCCAGGCGCTGAACCAGCAGCAGCTGAGCTGCGCTGGCCGCCGCGACGGGCGACTGCGGTGCCAGCCGGGTGCGGCCGGGCAGGTCGAAAGCCGGGTAGTAGCGGAGCGAGTCGCCGTCCGCCACCGCGGTGGTCAGCCGCCCGCCGAACGGCTCGGTCTGCAGCATCTGCAGCCGGACGCAGCGAACCGGCGGCCGCTCGTATCCGGCCAGGTGCGGGCCGGCGATCCCGGTATGCACGGCGCCGGTGCACAGCACTACCAGGTCGCCGCGATGCCAGCTGCCAGTGTGATCGCGCACCGCATGCGGAGCCACCTCGACTGCCTCGCGACCCGGCAGCCATTCATAGCCCCCGCCGCTGGCAGGCCGGCTGGCAAGCAGGTAGTCCCGGAACGCCGCCGGGACCAGGCGCGGCTCGACGATCGCGTCCCGCCGGCACAGCAGTGCCCCGGTGAAATCGCCGCCCAGCGCCGGATTGATCTCGGCGGCCGCAGCCCGGTCGAGCAGTTCGAACCCGCGCTCGGCTGCGTCCGGCAGGTCCGCTGCTTCCTTGAGCAAGCCAAGCTCGGTGTCGTCGGTGGCTACCGTCAGCGAGCCATGCGGGCGGAACCCCGCGGCTGGCACCGCCGAGCCCAGCTCTTCCCAGAGTGTCCGAGCACGTTGCGCCAGCGCGAGTTCAGGGCCAGCCGCCCGACCGCTGACCCAGACAAGGCCGAAGTTTCGCACGCTCGCCCCGCGCGGGCCAGCTTCCCGCTCCAGGTGCACAACTTCAATTCCGCGGCTACGAGCCTGGACCGCGTGCATCGTGCCCAGCACGCCGCCGCCGACGATCACAACCCTGTCCACCTGGCGAGCCCCTCCCCCAACCAGCCTCTGGCAGTGTCACTGCCGGCCGTCGGCCAGCAGGCGACGCGCTACTAGCCAACCGCGGCTAAGTAACTGCCCGGTGAATCCTATTTAACGAATGTCCCTTTAGCTGGCAGGGTCACGACGAGGTCACGCTGACGAAGCTCCTCGACCGCGCGGCGGGCTGTTCCGACGGCAACCTGATAATCGGCCGCGAGGTCGCGCTCTGCTGGCAGCCTGGCTCCGGCCGGCAACTCCCCCGACTCGATCCTGGCCGCGATGTGGTTAGCCACGCCGACGTAGACGTAGATCGGCCCGAGGGCATTGGCGTCGAACTTCGGGACCTTAGCCACGAAGATCACCCTAGAACGCTTGTGAACTGCGGAAAGAGTCAGAACGCGGTCTAGTGCTGCACACTGCTCTATACCGCGGTATGATGGAGCTCAAGCTGGCGACGGCAGCAGCGACAGGAGGGCCAGTGGACAGAAGCGATGCATCGGCGCTCGCGGACTTGCAAATGCACTGGGACGAGGCCTACACGATCGGTCTCGATGGTGACATCTGGGTGGCCAGGTTCCACGGCTCGGCCGATGAGCTCCGCGCGCACACCAGCATGGAACTACGCGAGGCGATCCGCGCCGACTACGCCTACCGGCGGCAGGTGCAGCGCGCTCGCAGCTTCGCGGACATCCGCGGGGAGCGCATGTCTACTTGAGCGGTACCCGGCAGACTCTGGCCTAGGCTGGGCCAGAGGAGCCGTACCGCCCGGCACGCCGCCGGGAGGAGATCACCGGAGGCAAGCGTGGCGCATGTGCTTGGCATCGACATTGGCGGCACGGGCATCAAGGCGGCCCCGGTTGATACGACGAGCGGCGAGCTGATCGCCGAACGGCAGAAGATCGACACGCCGCAGCCGTCCAGCCCGGACGCTGTCGCCGATGTGGTCCAGCAGCTGGTGACCGCGTTCCACTGGACCGGCTCGGCGGGCGTCACCTTTCCTGGTGTCGTGGTAGACGGCGTCATCCGGACGGCGGCCAACCTGGATCAGGGCTGGATCGGAGTTGACGGCGTCAAGGTCTTCGGTGCCGCTGCCAAGCTGCCGGTCACCGTCCTGAACGACGCCGATGCCGCGGGTATCGCCGAGGTGGCGTTCGGTGCGGGCAAGGGAGTTCGCGGCACGGTGCTCCTGCTCACGCTAGGCACCGGGATCGGCAGTGCGCTGTTCATCGACGGCACTCTGGTGCCGAATACGGAGTTCGGCCACATCCAGATCCGCGGCAAGGACGCGGAGAAGCGAGCCTCCGAGCACGCCCGAGAGGAACACGATCTCAGCTGGGGAGTGTGGGCAGGCCGGGTCGACGAGTACCTCGCTCACATGGAGGCACTGCTGTCGCCGGACCTGATCATCATCGGCGGAGGCGTGAGCAAGAAGTCCGGCAAGTTCTTTCCCCGCCTGTCCGGCCTGCGCGCCAAGGTGGTGCCGGCCGCCATGCTGAACGATGCCGGAATCGTCGGTGCCGCGATGGCAGTAGGACGCAGCGGCATCAGCTAGCCAGGATCCGGCTGCCCCGTACCAGGTTGTGCAGTACCAGGCTGCCCGTGGCCCGAAGGGCCAGATTCTGGACGCGGGACCTGATATGGCCGGGTCATGAACGAATCCATGCCTGGCATTGACACGCTGGCCGGGATCTGGCGCCGCATCCTCATCACGGCGAGCAGCTCAATGCCGCCCGCCACCGCAGCCGCGGCGAGCGGCCAGAAGGCCACCGCGCCATGCGCGCCAAGTGAGATAGGCGCGTAGATAAAGCTGCCCTTCCGGCTCGTCGTCAGCACTTGATTGAAGCCGGGACCGCCAGACGCCTGGTGCCCGAGCCACGCAGTGATCAAGCCAGCGACGATCGAGCCCGCAACCGCGCCGACCATTGGCAGTGCCCCGTATCGCCGGATGGCGAAAAAGTATGCCAGCAGGCCGAGCAGCGCGCCGCCCGCCAGCGCGATGAAGCAATACCAACCGTCGGCAGCAATGAACGCGCTGGTCTCCGGGTTGGTGGCATAGGCAGACGGTGGGCTCACCGTCACCATCTGGTACTGCACACGCGGTGCGACAGCCGCCCAGACCAGCCCGCCCGCGATGCCGATGACGGCACCTGCGGCGACTACCAGGACAGCAGCGAGCAACGCGCGGCCCCGCTCCGGACCAGGCCGCGCGTCGGCGGTATGGGGTGATGCCGGCCCGCCCGGTGGCGGAACCACGCTGTAATCGGTCATAGCTTCCTTGCAGGGTACGGGACGTGGCCGCATAGCCGGATCTCGACCGGCCCGTTTAGTGATCTTTACGCGATTCTGCGTGGCAATCGCAGCCGGGCGAAAGCCGGCGGTAGCAGCCGGCCAAGCTCTGGTAGCTTTGCAACGCGATAGGACTCAATTCCCGCGTCGCCGGATGAGGACACTCATGATCGAGGTCACTGACCTTAGTAAGAGCTTCGGGGACAAGGTGGCCGTCGATCACCTGTCCTTCACCGTTGAGCCGGGACGGGTGACCGGGTTCCTCGGTCCCAACGGCGCCGGCAAGTCGACCACGATGCGCCTCATTCTGGGGCTGGACCATCCCACTGGCGGCTCGGCCACGATCAACGGCAAGAAGTACGCCCAGCTCGCCCGGCCATTGCGGACGGTCGGTGCTCTGCTCGAGGCTAAATCAGTACATAGCGGACGGAGCGCGCGCAACCATCTGCTGTTCCTCGCCCAGACTCAAGGACTGCCAGGCAGACGGGTCGACGAGATGCTCGACCTGGTCGGCTTGCGTGATGTCGCTAACAAGCGGGCCGGCGGTTTCTCCCTCGGGATGGGGCAGCGGCTGGGAGTAGCCGCAGCACTGCTCGGGGATCCCCAGGTCCTGCTGCTGGACGAGCCGGTCAATGGCCTCGATCCGGAGGGCGTCCTGTGGATCAGGAACCTGATGAAGCACCTCGCCAGCCAGGGCAGGACGGTTCTGGTGTCAAGCCACCTGATGAACGAGATGGCCGTCACCGCTGATCATCTGATCGTGATCGGGCGCGGCAGGCTCATCGTCGCCGCCGGGACTGAGGAAGTGATCGCCCGCGGATCGGGCCAGACGGTCCGCGTCCGCACGCCGCAGCCGGACCGGCTGACGGACCTGATCGTGGCCGAGGGCGGCAAGGCCGTCCTGGGGGCCACCAGCAATGGCAACGGGACCGGCGCGGCATCCTCCGGCGACCAGGCTCCGGTCCTGACGGTCACCGGCGTGGCCGCGCCGCGGATCGGCGAGCTTGCGGCATCGGCCTCGATCGTCCTGCACGAGCTGACGCCGCAGCTCGGCACCCTCGAGGACGCGTTCCTCGAGCTCACCTCCGACAGCCTTGAGTTCGGGCACCTGGGCGCCGAGCCGGCCAGCCAGTCCATCGAGGGGACCGCCCGATGAGCATCACCGCAGCCTCCGGCCAGCTCGACTCCGCTGCCGCGCATGCCAGCCATCCGGCCGGGTTCGCCCGCCTGATGCAGGCGGAGTGGACCAAGATCCGCTCCGTCCGGTCAACAGTCTGGACGCTGCTCCTCTTCGTGATCATCACGGTCGGCCTGACTGCTTTGTTCAGCTGGCTGACCGTTTCGAACTGGAACGGGCCGCGCGCCGCTCCCCGCGATGCCAGGGTGCTGTCCGACCCCATCGGCTTCATCTTCGGCGCCGGAATCGGGCTGGGCCAGCTGACCATCTGCGTGCTCGGTGTCTTGCTGATTACGACCGAGTACACAACCGGAGTGATCCGCGCTTCATTGCTCGCCGTGCCGAAGCGATACCCGATGCTCGCCGCCAAGCTCGCCGTATTCGGCCTGCTGATGCTGGTTCTGTCCGAGATTGTCGCGTTCGGCTCGTTCTTCCTCGGCTCAGCGATCTTGCACAGCCGGGTGCCAGTGTCGCTGAGCGATGCCGGGGTGCTGCGCGCGACCCTGGGCGCGGGCTTCTACCTGACGGTTCTGGGCATCTTCGCGGTGGCGGTCGGGGCCCTGGTCCGGCACACCGCGGCCGGCATCAGCATCGTCATCGGGGTGGTGCTCGTCGTGCCTATCCTTGCTGGCCTGCTGCCCGGCAACTGGGGCGCGCACATCAACGCGTACCTGCCGCAGCAAGCCGGGTCGCTGATCTACGCGGTGCACTCCTCCAGCGGGCAGCTGCTCACGGCCTGGGAAGGCTTCGGCGTGTTCTGCATCTGGACGGTGCTGCTGCTAGCTGCGGCAACATTCTTGCTCGACCGACGGGACGCCTAGGTCGCCGCGACAGTCAGCGCCTCGCTGATGGACACGACCCGCTGGTAGGCGCGGCTGACGTCGGCCCGGTCGGCTGGCTCGTCGACGGTACCCGCGCTGAGCCGCTCGATCATGGAAGCCTGGTCGAGCAGGACCTGGCGGTCTTCGGGCACCGTGGTCCGCTCCATGATCCTCGCGAGCGCATCGAGCTCCCTGATCAGCAGGGCAGGCATAGCACTGGAGGCTTGCCTGACCTTCTCGAAGGCACGCTGCACAAGGCGCTCCCAGGTGGTCTCCGTGGCGATCACCCGCACTGCTCCGCCGCCGTCCCGGTAGACCCGCGTCGGCTGCCACCTGCCAGTGACTTTGCACAGGCTGTCACCGATCCAGTCGACGCAGGTCAGCGCCGTGAAGGTGTCGTTGACCGCTGGTGACAGCGCCCGGATGCAGATCTCCACCAGCTGATCGATCCCGAACGAAACATCCTGTGCAAGCGTGCGGTACGGCCCGGTGAGATGCGCTCTTGACAGCTCCCGCGACACCGCGCTGGCCGCCGCCGGAGGCCAGACTGTGGCGTACTCGGTCCCCTGGATGATGAAGTGACCGGGGCGATAGCGCAGGTGGACCACCGCGTCCACCTCGGTGGCGATGGTGACAAGCGTCCCGTGCTGGATGTACTGCAGGTAGCCGCTTCGCGGCGCCCTGACAACCCCGCCCTCCCCGTCCATCCCGGCGATCAGCAGCGCGGCCATCTCCGCGTTCGCGCCCACCGACGGATCACCCGCCTGCGACTCGATAGCGTCCTGCAGATCCCCGGCGATCCCGGCGATGACCTGCGGCAACTGGATCTGGACGGCGATGTGATGCAGGAAGTAGATCAGCACAGCCAGGTCGGCCAGCATCAGCGCCAGGGTCACGGTCACGCTGATATGCGGGACGAAGCTACCGTGGCTGCCCTGACCGACTGAACCGAGCGTCAGCACCGCGTAGACGAACGTGGCAACGTAGGTGCCCAGGGTGAGCTGAGTGCCGCGGTCACGGATGAAGTTGCGCAGCATCCGCGGCCCGAACTGGGTCGAGGTCAGCGTGAGGGCGACGATCACGATCGAGAACACCACGCCGATAACCGTGATGACCGCGGCCGCGATGGCAGTAAGCACAGTCCGCGCGACGTCCGGACTACCGCTGATAGCCCAGCCGGGAGTCGTGAAGACGCCGTCGTACGCCGCACGGTCGAGGGCATAAGTGCCGATGAACAAGATCACCGCAGCGATGACTTCGACGGCGGGCACGAGCCAGAGGTTGGTCCGCAGGACCTCACGGCGCCATTCAGACCCGCGCAGTAGCCGGCGGAGCGCTGGCCCCCGCCCCCGGCGCTGACCGTAGCGAAACATTGGCGGGCCTCCAAAAGGGCTGGTCAAAAAGTGCCGACCAGGCTTCCCGGCTCACCTCAGGCAACGATCTTACCCGGACCGGCTGGCCGATCCGCGCGGACGGTCCGCCCGCCGGAATCAGCCGACGCAGCCGGAATCAGCCGACGCAGCCCGCGCCGAGCAGCTGCTTGAGGTCAGCCAGCAGCGACGGCGACGGCTTAACCCGGAGCTTGTCATCGAGTCGCAGCACCTTGGTCCGGTCGCCGGTGAGCAGCCGCAGGTGGACCTCAATCGGGCCGGGGTGAGTCCGGAGTACCTCCTTCAGCCGTTCCACCACCGGCGGGACGCACCGGCCCTCCAGCATCGACACGACGAAAGGGCCGGACTGGCCTGCCGACATATCCGGCGTGCTGACCTCCATCGCGACCAGCTTCGGAACCTCCTCGCGGCGGTCCAGGCGGCCCCTCACGACCACGACCGCGTCGTCGATGACCTGGCTCATGCACTGGGCATAGGTGGCCGGGAAGAACAGGACCTCGATGGCGCCTTCCAGATCCTCGAGAGTTGCCGCTGCCCAGGTGCTCCCCTGCCGGGTTACTTTGCGCTGCACCCCGGACAGGATGCCGCCGACAGTGACCACCTGGCCGTCCCGATCGGGGCGGGAGCTACGGTCTTGCTCCTCCTCGGCCGAGCCGATGAGCTGCGCCAGCGAGCAGTCGGTCGCGGCAGCGAGGACGTGCTCCACTCCCAGCAGCGGATGATCCGACACGTACAGGCCGAGCATCTCCCGCTCGAAGGCGAGCAGCGTGGACTTCTCCCACTCCCCTTCCGGCACCGGCACATCGAACGTCACGTCGTGCGAACTCTCGTCACCGAACAGCGAGTCCTGGCCAATGGCCTCGTTTCGCTTCACGTCGATGATCGCGTCGACCGCCTGCTCGTGAATTAGCATCAGCCCGCGGCGCGGGTGCCCGAAGGAGTCGAAGGCGCCGGCCTTGACGAGCGACTCGATCACCCGCTTGTTGCAGACGTTGACCGGCACCTTGCGGAGGAAATCGGAGAAGCTGGTGAAGGCCCCCTTGGCAGTGCGCGCGGCCACGATCGAATCGACTACACCGGTGCCGACGTTCCGCACCGCCGCCATACCGAACCTGATGTCGTCCCCGACCGGGGTAAAGATCGCGTTCGACGCATTCACGTCGGGCGGCAGCACCTTGATGCCCATCCGGCGGCACTCGCTCAGGTACAGGGCCGACTTGTCCTTGTCCCCGGCGACGGAGGTGAGCAGGCCCGCCATGTACTCGGCCGGGAAGTTAGCCTTCAGGTACGCAGTCCAGTAGGCGACGAGCGCATAGCCTGCCGCGTGCGCTTTGTTGAACGCGTACCCGGAGAACGGGACCATGACGTCCCAGATAGTCCTGATGGCATCGTCGGAGTAGCCGTTCGCCTTCATGCCGGCCGCGAACGGCTCGTACTCCTTGTCCAGGATCTCCTTCTTCTTCTTGCCCATGGCCCGGCGCAGCAGGTCGGCCTTGCCAGGCGAGTACCCGGCCAGCTTCTGCGCCGCGTACATCACGTCCTCCTGGTAGACCAGCAGTCCGTAGCTCTCTCCCAGGATGTCTTCCAGCGCCTCGGCCAGCTCAGGGTGGATCGGCGTGACCGGAGCCCGGCCCGTCTTGCGGTCGGCATAGACCGGCGCGCTTGCCATCGGGCCCGGCCGGTACAGCGCGTTCACCGCGGAGATGTCCCCGAACTTGTCGGCACGCATCGCCCGCAGCAGCGCCCGCATGGGGCCGCCCTCCATCTGGAATACGCCGAGGGTATCGCCGCGCGCGAACAGCTCATAGGTGAGCCTGTCGTCGAGCGCAAGGTGGTCAAGGTCCACGTCGATGCCGCGGTTGGCCTTGATCCCGGCCACCGCGTCGTCCAGGATCGTGAGGTTCCGCAGCCCGAGGAAGTCCATCTTGAGCAGGCCGATGTCCTCACAGGCCGGGTAGTCGAACTGGGTGATGATTGCCCCGTCGGCCTCGCGCCGCCAGACCGGGATGTGATCCATCAGCGGCTCGGAACTCATGATGACCCCGGCCGCGTGCACGCCTGGCTGGCGGATCAGGCCTTCCAGCCCGCGGGCGGTGTCGATCACCTGGCGCACCTCGGGCTCCGCCTCGTAGATGCTCCGCAGCTCGGCGGCTTCGCCGTACCGGGCGTGATCGGTATCGAAGATCGCCGACAGCGTGATGTCCTTGCCGAGCACCGCGGGCGGGAACGCCTTCGTGATCCGGTCGCCGAGCGCGTACGGGAAGCCGAGCACCCGAGCGGAGTCCTTCACCGCCGCCTTGGCCTTGATGGTGCCATAGGTGATGATCTGTGCAACCCGGTCGTCACCATACTTTTCGGTCACGTACCGGATGACGTCGCCACGCCGGCGTTCGTCGAAGTCGACGTCGATGTCCGGCATCGAGACGCGTTCGGGGTTGAGGAACCGCTCGAACACCAGCCCGTGCCGGATCGGGTCCAGGTCGGTGATGCCAAGCGCGTACGACACGATCGAGCCGCCTGCCGAGCCGCGGCACGGCCCGACCCTGATCCCGTTCCGCTTCGCCCACATGATGAAGTCGGCGACTACCAGGAAGTACGAGCAGAAGCCCATCGTCTCGATGACGCCCATCTCGTACTCGGCCTGCTGACGGCGCTGGTCGTCGTAGCCGTCCGGGAAGCGCCAGTCCATGCCACGCCAGACTTCCTGGCGCATCCAGCTAGCCTCGGTCTCACCCTCCGGCAGCGGGAACACCGGCATCAGGTTGCTCTTGGTGAACTGAGCATCGGCGCGGTCGGCAATCAGCAGCGTGTTGTCGCAGCCAGCCCGCCAGTCGTCGTCGCTGCGCAGCTCCCGCATCTCCTGCGGGCTCTTCAGGTAGTAGCTCGAGCCCTCGAACCGGAACCTGTTGGGATCGGCCATGTTCGTACCGGTCTGCACGCACAGCAGGACCTCGTGCGCTCCGGCGTCTGGCTCGCGGGTGTAATGCGAATCATTGGTAACCAGGAACGGCAGATTGAGCTCCGCGGCGATCCGCTTCAGCCCGGCCTGGGACCGCTGCTCGACCTGCAGATCGTGGTGCATCAGTTCAACGAAGAAGTTATCCGGCCCGAAGATGTCCCTGAAGTCGGCCGCCGCCGCCAGAGCCTGGTCATACTGACCGAGCCGGAGCCTGGTCTGCACCTCACCTCCGACACAGCCAGTCGTCGCGATGATGCCCTTGGCGTACCTGGACAGCAGTTCCCGGTCCATCCGGGGCTTGCGGAAGTAGCCCTCGAGCGAGGCCAGCGACGAGAGCGTAAACAGGTTGTGCATGCCCTCGGTCGTCTCGGCAAGCAGCGTCATGTGCGTGTAAGCGCCCGCTCCGGAGACGTCGTCGTCCTTCTGGGCCGGGGTGCCCCACCGGACCGGCTGCTTATGCCCCCGGTGCTCGGGCGCGATATACGCCTCGGTGCCGATGATCGGCTTGACGCCGGCCGCCTGGGCCTTGGTCCAGAAGTCGTAGGCACCGTAGACGTTGCCGTGGTCGGTGATCGCCACGGCAGGCATCCCCTGGCGCTCGCATTCGGCGAACATTTCGGCGAGGCGCGCAGCACCGTCCAGCATGGAGTACTCGGTGTGCACGTGCAGGTGCACGAATGAGTCCGCCCGCGTGGTCTGGCTCGCCGCCATGAAGCACCGCCTCCTTCAGGCATGCTGCCATGACCCGCCGACAGTTCGGAGTGGGACGGCCACGATGCAGCCAGCACTGAGCGGGTGCGTCAGCTTCGGTGTACCTGCCATCATCGCCGACCGGGCGCCCTGGATTAGCCGCAACACGCCGACAAACGGGAACGGCCCGCTCCGGAGCCGGGCCTGTCTGGAGGTACGGCCGGTGGCTACGGAGTTATCGGCAGGTGAACGTTTCGTCTAGGGCGCGTTCAGACCTTAAATCGCCGGTTTCGGCGCGCCTAGGCTGACTCCTGACCGCCGTTCCCGCGTCACCAATCCCCAGGAAGGCCATGCGCTCCCGACGCCTGCTCGCTGTTGCCGCCAGCGCGGCGGCCGCCGCGGCCATGGCCGCATGTGGCAGTTCTCCTGCGCCGGCCTCCTCCTCGTCGACTGCCATCTCCTTCAACGACGGCTCCTGCGGCGCCGCGTGGCACCTGGCGAGTCCCGGCTGGCACACTTTCGAGATCACTAACGGGGCTGACTACGGCGCCGAGATCGACCTGACCGACCCGGCCAACGGCGCCGTCTACGACGAACTCGAGAACATCGGACCTGGCACGACCGCGCCGATGTCACTGAACGTCGGGTCGGGCAAATACGCGTTCCTCTGCATGGTGGAGGATTTCGACCCGATCGCCGGGCCCACGGTGACCGTGGGCGGGCACGCGGCGGGTACCCGGGCCATCCTCCCGGTTACCTACAACGATCTCTATCCGCCGGCCAAGCAGTACGCGAAGTACACCGAGGCCGGGCTGCAGGTCCTCGCCGGGCAGACAGCAAAGCTGGCGGCCGACGTGCGCGCCGGCAAGATCGCCGCAGCGAAGCGTGACTGGCTGAGCGCCCACCTGCAGTACGAGACGCTGGGAGCCGCCTATGACGCGTTCGGCAACTACGACGACGAGATCGACGGCCGGGCGGACGCTGTCGGAGTCAACAGCCCTAAGTGGACGGGCTTCTACCGCCTGGAGTATGGCCTCTGGCACGGACAGCCCGGGCATGAGCTCACCGCGGTCGCTGTCACCCTCAACACCAACGTGCACAAGCTCCTGGCCTGGTGGCCGACGCAGCAGATCCCGCTCATCGACATCGGGCTGCGCACGCACGAGATCCTGGAGAACGCACTCGAGTTCCAGCTCACCGGCCACGACGACTACGGCAGCGGCACAACCCTGGCCACCACCCTGGCCAACATTCAGGGCACCCGGTACCTGCTGTCGCTGCTGCACCCGCTGCTGGCCCCGCGTTACCCGCAGCTGCCCGAGGTCTACTCAGGCCTGAACCTCCTGCAGTCGCTGCTCGAGAAGGAGCACCTGAGAAACGGCTGGTGGGTTCCCGTTTCCGCGCTTCCTGCCAGCGCTCGCGAGGACATAGACGCGGCGTGCGGCCAGGTGCTGCAGGAACTCGCCCCGATCGCATCGATTGCCGAGCCGAGGCACACCCTCCATGAGTTCTGAATCTGCTGAGCCGTCGCAGGACGGCATGGCCACCGCACCCGACGCGCCGGTCAGCACACCGGGCCCGGCACGGCGGTCCTTCCTGCGCGGAATGGTCGGCGGCGCGGCCGGCGGAGTTGTCGCCGGCGGCATCGCTGGCGCGGCGAGTGGCTACGCCTACGGCGGCTCACGGACCGGCACGGATCCGGCCGGCGCCTCGAATCTGGCCGAGTTGCAGGGCCGGCTGCCCGCGGTGCCGTTCCACGGCCAGCACCAGGCGGGCATCCTGCCGGAGCCGAAGGCAGCGACCGCGGTTATCTCGTTCAACGCGACGGCGCAGAGCCGGGCCGAGCTGACCGAGCTGTTCCAAACGGTGACCGATCGCGCCCGGTTCCTGACCGCGGGCGGCACGCCGCCACCAGTCGGGATCGGCGGGCCGTCCTCCGATTCCGGCACCCTCGGGCCGGCCGTGGTCCCGGACGGCCTGACCGTCACCTTCGGCGTCGGGTCGACGCTGTTCGACGACCGGTACGGGCTGGCGTCCCGGCTCCCGCCGCACCTCACGCCGATGAAGTCGTTCCCCAACGACAACCTCGACCCAGCCCAGTGCGACGGTGACCTGGTCCTTCAGCTCACGGCAGGGCACGAGGACGTGGTGCTGCACGCGCTGCGCGACATCGCGAAGAACACGCGCGGCGGCATGCAGGCGAACTGGCGGATCGACGGGTTCTCCAGCCCGGCCCGCCCGGCCGGCACGGTGCCGCGCAACCAGCTGGGGTTCATGGACGGCATATCGAACCCGTCCGTCAAGAGCCCGCCGGAACTGAACAAGCTGGTGTGGGTACAGCCGGGTGCCGCGGGTGCGCCGTCCTGGACGGCCGGCGGCAGCTATCTCGTGGTGCGGCTGATCAGGATGTTCGTCGAGTTCTGGGACCGCGTGGACGTCTACGAGCAGCAGCTTATGTTCGGCCGGTACCGCGACTCTGGCTATCCGCTCGACGCCAAGGGCATCTACGCGACTCCGGACTACGCGGCCGACCCGACGGGCGATGTGATCCCGCTGAGCGCGCACATGCGCCTGGCGAACCCGCGGACGCCGCAGACCGCCGACAGCCGGATCCTGCGCCGGGCCTGGAACTATGACCGCGGGCTTGACCCGGTCGGCGACCTCGACGTGGGCCTTGTCTTCACCTGTTTCCAGCAGGACATCAAGCGCCAGTTCGAGACCGTGCAGACGCGGCTCATCGATGAACCGCTGGTCGACTACATCAGCCCGTTCGGCGGCGGGTACTTCCTCGCTCTGCCCGGCGTGGCGGACAGCAGAGACTACTTCGGCCGCGCGCTGCTCGCCTGAACGGTCTCCGCTAGTCAGCGCCTGCCGCGGCGTCCTGAACCTGGTTAGTCCATTGTTGATGGGTCGTTCGCCCTTTGGTCATGTATGACGCGTTACGCAGTCAACCTTTCGTGAAACGTTGAGGCGCGGGTGCATGCAGGTGCGCGCCCGCAGCGGCATCGGGCTTGTGCGAAACGTGTCGCTCACATTGGTTCTGCAGAACTCAGGAGGGTGGATTATGGCCGTAGGCCAAGCTACCTGGGGCCGCTTCAGGCGGTCTCGGACCTTCATCGCGCTCGGCGCGATGGCTATCCTCGGGGCGGGCGCTGGCATTGGCGTCTCCGCGGCAGGCGCAGCGGATGCTAGCCAGACTCTCGCGTCCAGGCTCGCGGCGGAGTTCCCGGGCTACCACATCCCGAAGACCGTCTCGAAGGCTCTGTACGATCACGCTGACACGAGCACGCCGATCAAGCACCTTGTCGTGATCTTTGACGAGAACGTCTCGTTCGACCACTACTTCGGCACCTATCCCTATGCGGCGAACACAGATGGCACCCCGTTCGTGGCCAAGCCGGGCACGCCGGCCGTGAATGGCTTGTACAGCGAGATCACTTCATCAGGTCCGATCGGGCCACTGCTGACCGACAATCCGAACGAGTACAACCCGCAGCGCCTCACTCCGGCCGAGGGCCTCACCTCGGACCAGAACCACGACTACGTGCCCGAGCAGCTTGCCGACGACAACAACAAGCAGGACGCGTTCGTCCAGAACACCGAGACGTCCAACCCGGCAGGCTGCGGTGCCGAGTACTGCCCGCCCGGCATCTCCATGGACTACTTCGACGGCAACACCGTCACCGGCATGTGGAACTACGCGCAGAACTACGCCATGAGCGACAACGACTTCGACACCGCGTTCGGGCCGTCGTCGCCCGGCGCGATTAACGTCGTCTCCGGGAACACCAGCGGCGGGTATGCGGTCGACGCGAACGACACCGCCACTCCGGGGGTCAAGACGACAGCCACGGGTGAGGTCTCCGCACTGGGCAGCGATGGTACCGGCACGATCTACGGTGACATCGACCCCTTCTACGACCAGTGCTCGGACAGCAACCACACGGGGACGAGCCCGGAGGGCGTGCTGACCGGCCAGAACATCGGCGACCTGCTCAACAACGCACACGTCACCTGGGGCTGGTTCCAGGGCGGCTTCGCTCCGACCTCGACCAACAGCGGCGGCGCAGTCTGCGCCTCGGAACACGAACTCGTGTCGAACGGCACGAACGTGACTGAGGAAACTGACTACGTGCCGCACCACGAGCCGTTCCAGTTCTATGCCTCAACGGCGAACCCGGCGCACCTGCCGCCGTCCTCGCTGTCCGAGATCGGCTACACCGACCAGGCGAACCACCAGTACGACATCTCGGACTTCAGCGACGCGCTGGACGGCACGGGTGGCGCGACTCTGCCCGCAGTGAGCTACCTCAAGCCGCCGAAGTACGAGAACGGCCACCCTGGCAACTCCACCCCGCAGACCGAGCAGGACTTCGTGGTCAACACGGTCAACCAGATTGAGGAGTCCAGGTACTGGCCATCCACCGCCATCATCATTACTTACGACGACTCCGACGGCTGGTACGACAGTGCCATCCCGCCGGTCATCAACGGATCCAACGACTCGACCGTCGGCGACACCAAGGTCTGCACGTCGGTCCCGATCACCGTCGGCACCGAGAATGACCGCTGCGGTTTCGGCGACCGGCTTCCGTTCCTGGTGATCTCGCCCTACACCCGGGCGAACACGGTCAGCAGCAAGCTGATCAACACCGCGTCGGTCGTCAACTTCATCGAGGACAACTGGCTGGGCGGCCAGCGCATCACCGATTCCTTCGACGCTGTGTCCGGCAGCATCGACGGGCCCGGCGGGCTGCTCAACTTCCACGTCGCGCCGCACTTCACGCCCGTCATACTCGACCCGACCACCGGTGCCGTCGTCAGCGGCGACAACTGGTGGGGAGACCGGGGACTGCTGAAGGCACCGAAGAAGTCGAAGAAGTAGCAGTAAGTACTTCCGGCTGAGCTCTCCATAGGGCCGCCCGGCACCGCTGCGGTGCCGGGCGGCTCTTATCTTGCCTGGCCCCGGGCTACGCCTCGGCCCCTAGTTTGTCGAGGGCGTGCTGCAAGTCGGCCGGGTACGAGCTGCTGAACTCGACCGGCCTGCCGTCCGCGGGATGGGCGAACCCTAGCCGGACCGCGTGCAGCCACTGCCGGGTCAGGCCGAGGCGTGCCGCCAGCACGGGATCTGCGCCGTACAGCCGGTCGCCAGCGCACGGGTGCCGGACCGCGGCCATGTGCACCCGGATCTGATGCGTCCTGCCGGTCTCCAGCCGGATCTCCAGCAGGCTGGCTGCGCGGAACGCTTCCAGCGTGTCGTAGTGCGTTACCGACGGCCGGCCGTCAGCCACGACCGCGAACCTGCCGTCTCCGGACGGGTGCCGGCCGATCGGAGCGTCGATCGTGCCGCGCAGCGGGTCGGGATGGCCTTGCACCAGCGCGTGATAGCGCTTGTCCACCTCGCGATCCCGGAAAGCCTGCTTCAGGACGCTGTAGGCATGCTCGCTCTTGGCGACGACCATGACCCCCGTCGTGGCAGCGTCCAGCCGGTGCACGATGCCCTGTCGCTCGGCCGCGCCGCTGGTGGCGATGGTATAGCCGGCCGCCAGCAGGCCCTGGATGACCGTCGGGCCGGTCCAGCCGGGCGTCGGGTGCGCCGCAACGCCGGCCGGCTTGTCCACCACGACAATGTCCGCATCGTCGTAGACCACCGTCATCCCCGGTACTGGCTCGGGGTTCGCCTGGATCGGCGCAGCCGGCGGAGGCAGCGTGACCTCGAGCCACTCCCCCGCTGGCACCCGGTCCGACTTGGTGGCGGGCTGACCGCTGATCAGGACGCCGCCGTTTGCGATAAGGTCAGCTGCCTGTGCCCTGGACAGCCCGAACATCCGGGCGAGCGCCGCGTCAAGGCGCTCTCCATCAAGGCCGTCGGGCACTGGCACCCGGCGGGCGACAGGTTGTGCTGGCCGAGGCGGGGTCGCCTGTGTCATCGGTGCTCGCGCTGACCGTCCAGCCGTATACCGCGGACGGACAGGAAGACTGCAAGGATGCCGCCGCAGACGATGGCGGAGTCGGCCAGGTTGAAAACGGGCCAGTGCGGGATCTGGATCCAGTCCACTACCCAGCCGCGGAACACGCCCGGGTACCGGAAGATGCGGTCGACCAGGTTGCCGGTCGCACCGCCGAGCAGCAGCCCCAGCGTGACAGCCCAGGGCGCGCTCCTGATGCGGCTGGCGGAGCGCAGGATCACCACGATCACGGTAATCGCGATCAGCGAGAACAAGATGGTCAGCGAGGGCGCGAAACTGAACGCCGCGCCTGGGTTGCGGTCCTCCCGCAGGTGCAGGAAGCCGCCGAGCAGACTGATGACCCGGCCGCTGAGGGTCGCTACAACAATGATCTTGGTCGCGATATCGAGCCCGAGGACGGCGACTGCCACTGCCAGCAGCAGCCATACGCGCCAGTGCCGCGGCCCGGCTTTCGGCTCGCCGGGAATGTCCGGCTTGTGATCCTGGTCTCCGCCCGCTGCCGACCCGGTCAGCGGCGTTCCTCGCGCTGCTTGCATGTCACGCATAGCGTAGCCCGAGGGAACGCCTGCAGCCGCGCCTTGCCGATCGCCTCACCACAAGACTCACAGGTGCCATAGGTGCCGGCCTCGATCCTGGCGATGGCGCGCTCGTTCTGGGCCAGCAGTTCGCGGGCGTTGTGGGTCAGCGCTAGCTCGTGCTCGCGCTCGAAGGTCTTGGCGCCGACGTCGGCCTGGTCCTCCCCGGCGTCGCCGACGGCATCGCCGAGCCGGCTGGCTATGTCGGTCTCGGCCCGGTCAATATCGGCCCGGAGGGCCGCGGCCTCTGCTGCCAGCTGATCACGCAGTTCGGCAACCTCTGCCTCGGTCCAGGGCTTTTCTCCGCGCCGCACGGGAAGGGCGGCAGCGCCTGAATGCGCGGTAGCGGTCATTATCCGCCTCCCTCAGTGCAGCTGGCTTTCGATCAACAATGCAAACAGTCACCGGAGGATAAGTGCTGACTGGCGCAATCCGCAAACGTACCCGCTGCCGCCGCGAGGGCAACCGGGCAATCTTGGCCCGGCCGGGGTCTGGGCCGGAACGAGAGGCCCGGCCCGCACCGGTCAGCCAAGCGTTTCTCGGATAGCCTGGAGCCACCATGCCGCGCCCGTTCTCTGCGCTGCCTACCAGCGCTGACCTGCCCGCATTCGAGCATGAGGTACTGCGGCGGTGGCACGAGGGCAAGATTTTCGAGCGGTCGCTCGACCAGACTGCGAGCGGGCCGCCGTGGATTTTCTACGAGGGTCCGCCTACAGCGAACGGCATGCCAGGCGTCCACCACATGGGCGCGCGCGTGTTCAAAGACATGTTGCCCCGGTTCAAGACCATGCAAGGTTTTCACGTCCCCCGGCGGGCTGGCTGGGACTGCCATGGCCTTCCCGTCGAGGTCGCGGTCGAGAAAGAGCTGGGTCTCACTTCAAAACGAGATATCGAGGCATATGGGATAACGGCATTCAATGCCCGCTGCCGCGAGTCTGTTTTGCGGCATGTCGATGCATTTGCTGAGTTCACCCGGCGAATGGGTTACTGGATCGACTTGTCACAGGCCTACCGCACCATGGACGCCAGCTACATCGAGTCGGTCTGGTGGTCGCTGAAACAGGTCTACGACAAGGGCCTGCTTGTCCGGGACTTCCGGATCAGCCCGTACTGCCCGCGCTGCGGAACGCCGCTCTCCGACCACGAGATGGGCCAGTCGGACGTCTACCGGACCGTCGCTGACCCGTCGGTAGTCGTCAGGTTCCCGCTACGGACGCTGCCGCCAACGGCTCCGCCCCAGCTTGAGGGTGCTGACCTGCTGGTCTGGACCACAACCCCGTGGACGCTGGTCTCGAATACGGCGGTTGCCGTCCATCCCCATGAGACTTACGCGCTTGCCCGCAAATCCGGCGTCGGCGACCGGGTGGTCGTCGCCGACTCGCTGTTCGCCCGCGTGCTCGGCGAGGGCTGGCACATAACCGACCGGTTCACCGGCGCCGAGCTAGCGGGGGCTACCTATGAGCCGCCGTTCCGGCTAGTGCCCGTTTCCGAGGTATATAAGGTAGTAACAGGCACTTTCGTGACGACAGAAGACGGCACGGGCCTGGTCCACCTGGCGCCTGCCTTCGGCGCCGATGACCTGGCGACGAGCCGGGAGCACGGGCTGCCAGTGGTGAATCCGGTCCTGCCAGACGGCCGGTTCAGCGACGACGTCCCGCTGGTCGGCGGGCTGTTCTTCAAGGCGGCAGACGCCCGGCTGATCGAGAGTTTGTCCGCGCGGGGCCTGTTGTTCAGTTCTTACCTGCACGAGCACAGCTACCCGCACTGCTGGCGCTGCGGCACACCGCTGCTGTACTACGCGCTGCCGTCGTGGTTCATCCGCACGACCGCGATCAAGGACCAGTTGCTGGCGGTGAACGAGGCGACGAACTGGCAGCCGCCGACCATCAAGCACGGCCGGTACGGGGACTGGCTGCGCAACAATGTCGACTGGGCGCTGTCCCGCTCGCGCTACTGGGGCACGCCGCTGCCGATCTGGCAGTGTGGCGAAGATCACCTTAGTTGCGTGGGCTCGCTGGGTGAACTGTCCGAGCTAGCCGGCACTGATGTGACGGGGATGGACCCGCACCGGCCGTTCGTCGACGATGTCGTCATCAGCTGTCCGCGCTGCGGCGGGGAGGCGCGCCGGGTGCCTGAGGTCATCGACGTCTGGTACGACTCAGGTGCGATGTCGTTTGCTCAGTTTGGCGCGCCGTTGCGGAATCTGGCGGAATTCGAGCGGTCTTTCCCGGCGCAGTTCGTCTGCGAGGGGATCGACCAGACACGCGGCTGGTTCTACTCCCTGATGACGATCAGCGCGCTGGTATTCGGCCAGTCCGCCTACCAGAACGTGGTCTGCCTCGGGCTGCTTGTCGACGATCGCGGCCGGAAGATGAGCAAGCATCTGGGCAACGTGCTGGAGCCCATGCAGCTCATGGAAACGCACGGCGCCGACGCGGTGCGCTGGTTCTTTGCCGCATCGGGGTCACCGTGGTCGACAAGGAAGATCGGCGCCGATGTCCTGGCGGAGATCGTCAGGAAGGTTCTGCTCACCTACTGGAATACGGTGTCGTTCCTCATCCTGTACACGAGCGCGGCTGCGCCTGCAGAGGCGGCGGTACCAGCGGCGGCGCCGGGCGAGCGCCCTGCGCTCGACCGGTGGCTGCTCAGCGAGCTGAACCTGGTGGTCCGGGATGCCACGGCAGCTCTGGAACTGTTCGACTCAGCCGCGGCTGGCCGGCGGATTGCCGGCTTCATCGACGATCTGTCCAACTGGTACGTGCGGCGATCCCGGCGCAGATTCTGGGATGGGCCTGTCACCGCTGACGGCGCGGCTGCCTTCGCTACCTTGTCGCAGGCGCTTGAGATCCTGACTCGGCTGATGGCGCCTGTTACTCCGTTCATCACCGACTACGTCTGGGACGTGCTGCGGAGCGAGGACTGGCCAGACTCGGTGCATCTTGCCGCGTGGCCAGTGGCTGACCAGGCCGTTATCGACACCGTGCTCGGTTCGCAGATGGCGCTGGCCCGGCGGCTCGTGGACCTCGGTAGATCAGCGCGGGCTGCGGCGCTTATCAAGGTGAGGCAGCCGCTGGCGCGCGCTGTGATCGCGGCGCCTGGGTTCGCCGCCTTGCCTGCTGAGCTGCGAGCGCTGGTC
>Ga0335074_10003480_pt1 | contig 21549 bp, 21 predicted proteins | sample Lox_Sample_23_FD_206715 | JGI IMG/M metagenome (GOLD analysis project Ga0335074, IMG submission 206715) | Soil microbial communities from Loxahatchee National Wildlife Refuge, Florida, United States - Lox_Sample_2.3 | ecosystem: Environmental > Terrestrial > Soil > Wetlands | place: USA... | reverse complement strand
GGGCCCGGGCGGATCTCACCGCGCCGGGCCCGGACAGAGTACCTCTGCGTCAGGCGGCGATGGCCTTGGCGTCGGCACTGACCTCGATCTTGCGCGGCTTGGCCTGCTCCGCGACGGGCACGTGCACAGTCAGCACGCCGTCGGCGTAATTGGCCTCGATCTTCTCCGCGTCAACCGCGTCCGACAGGCGGACCCGGCGGGTGTAGGAGCCCATCACCCGCTCGCGGATGAACGGCTTCTCGCCCTCGGTGTGCTCCTCGTTGCGGGTTGCGCTAACGGTCAGCACGCCACGGTCAACGGTGACGTCGATGCTCTCCCGGTCGATGCCGGGCAGGTCGAACCGGAGCTCAACCTCGTTCTCGCGCCGGACCGCGTCCATCCGGGCCAGGCGGGCGTAGTCGGCCGAACCGAACGCCCGTGCGAAGGGGTCAAAAGTTGTCAGCAGCACTGCGTTTCACCTCCACTGAGTACCAGGATTCGATCATCCAGGTAGATAATCTTGGCTCTCACTACCAGCAAACCTATGATCGGAGTTACATATTCCTTGCAGCGCAAAAAACTTTGAAGTACCGCCTTGAACGAGAAGTCGCGCCGGCAGAACGCCACCCGCCGGCCATACGGCAGCGGCGAAAGGGCCCACACGCGGCCCGTGCCATGATCGTGGTAGCTACGGAGCAGATGCGCTCGCCAGCTACCAGGATCATGGAAAAGCGGGTGCGCCCGAAGGCGCCGCGCGAGCCCGCGCGGCGCCTTGGCGGCCGCTATGCGTCAGTCGAGGCGCTCGATGATCGTGGCGTTCGCCTGGCCGCCGCCCTCGCACATGGTCTGCAGGCCGTAACGGCCGCCACTGCGCTCGAGCTCGTGGAGCAGCTTGGTCATCAGGATCGCGCCCGTCGCGCCGAGCGGGTGCCCGAGCGCGATCGCGCCGCCGTTCGGGTTGGTCTTCTTCAGCGAGGCGCCGGTGTCGGCAGACCATGCCAGCAGCACCGGGGCAAAAGCCTCGTTCACCTCGAACACGTCGATGTCGTCAACGGACAGCTTGCCGCGGGCCAGCACCTGCTCGGTGGCCGGGATCGGGCCGGTCAGCATGAACACTGGGTCGGAGCCGACGACGGTGAGCGCGTGGATCCGGGCGCGCGGCGTGAAGCCGTGCCGCCGCACGGCTTCCTCGGACGCGATCAGCACCGCGGCGGAGCCGTCGGAGATCTGCGACGCCGTGGCCGCGGTGAGCTCCCAGCCCTCCCGCAGCGGCTTCAGCTCGGCCATCTTCTCCGGGGAGGTATCCCGGCGCGGCCCCTCGTCGGTGGTGACCCCGTCGATCGCGGTGATCTCACGGTCGAACCTGCCCTCGTCGATCGCCTGGAGCGCCCTGGCGTGGCTCTCCAGCGAGAACTCCTCGAGCTGCGACCGCTTCAGGCCCCACTTCTCGCACACCAGTTGCGCGCCCCTGAACTGGGAGATCTCCTGGTCGCCGTACCGGTCCCGCCAGCCCTGCCCGAACGGGCCCGGCATGCCCTTCTCCAGCGGCAGGGCCACGGTGGAGCCCATCGGCACCATGCTCATGCTCTCGACGCCGGCCGCGACGACAAGGTCCTGGGTGCCGGACATCACGCCCTGGGCGGCGAAGTGCACCGCCTGCTGGGAGGAACCGCACTGGCGGTCGATGGTCACACCGGGGACGCTCTCCGGCAGGCCAGCCGAGAGCCAGGCGTTCCGCCCGATGTCGATGGACTGCGGGCCCACCTGAGAGACGCAGCCCATGATGACGTCGTCAACGGCGGAAGGATCGGCTCCGGTCCTGGCGATGAGCTCGGTGAGGACCTGGGCTGCCAGATCAACCGGGTGCACGCCCGCCAGGCCGCCGTTACGCCTGCCGACGGGGGAGCGCACAGCCCCGACGATGTAAGCCTCTGACACGATGTCCGCCCTCCGCTAGGACTTCCCACTGACCGGACCGCGCACCGGATTCGCGCCCTAGGCGAAACGCCCGCTTGGGTCCTTAATTCGAGATTACTCCGCAGATTCGCGAGCTCCATAGGCCCGCCAGGGACAAGATCCGTCGGCGGCGGGATTCCGACGGGATCCGGTCCTTAATTGGTAGTCGGAAGACTACTATGCGTGATGCACCTGGGCCTGGTCAGGGGGCCGGCCTGGGTACCGGCGTTCTGGGGGGATCGCCGCAGCAATCGGGGGGATACGAGATGGCAGCGAAGGTCGTCGACGATACGTCTGGCCTGGTGAGCATCGGGCAGTTGGCAAAGGCCGCAGGGGTCAGCAGCCGGACCATCCGGTACTACGAGGAACTCGGCATCCTGCCCGAGCCACGCCGGTCGCCGGGCGGGACACGCAGGTACCCGCGCGAGTACCGCGGCTATATCGACACCGCGCTGGCGCTCAAGGATCTCGGCTTCCGGCTCGAGGAGATCAAGCCCCTGGCCAGGCTGGCGCTCGGGCGCTCGGTCAGCGCTGGCCAGCGGGACATGGCGGCCCGGTTAGTGGACGAGCGGATCGAGGCGCTCGCGCGTCAGGCCAGCGTGCTGCGCAGGCTGCGGGACTCCGTCGGGGCTCCCGACGCGGCAACGGCGGTCCCGGGCGTGCTCAGTTCCGTGGACCTCTCGGTCGTCGCGCCGCTGCACGGCGACGGGGCGGCATAACCCGGTTTGCGCTGCCGCGGCTTATGCTCGGAGCAGGCGAACCCCGGGGAGACCGCGATGGCCGATGGACTGATCCTGCTGGCATTCCTTGGGATCCTGGTGGCCGTGTTCGCGGTCAGGGTGCGTCGGCGCATGGGCATCGCGTCGAACTCCAAGACCTGGTTAATGATCATTACCTGGGCCGTCATCCTCGGCCTGGTCCTGTGGGCCGCGAACACGCACTGAGCCTACGGGCTCGCTCAGCCCTGGCCAGACCGGTCAGGACACGCGGGCGCCGCCCTTGATCGGGATCTCGAACCACACCGCCTTGCCGTCCTGGGTCGGACGCGAGCCCCAGCGGGTCGCGAGCTGGTCGACCAGGTAAAGCCCCCGGCCGCCCTCGTCGTTCTCGCCCGCGCTGCGGAGCCGGGGAAGACGCAGGTCCGGGTCGAAGACCTCGACCCAGACGGCGGACTCGCCGCGGCGGAGCCGGAGCGTGAATTCCTTCCCGCCGAGCGGGGTGAAGTCCTCGGCGAACGGGGCGTTCCCCCAGTCGCCGGGCAGTCCTGACTCCAGCGCCTCGGCCGCCTCCAGGTCGAACTCGTGCCGGGGGCTCGGCGAGACCGCGGCGTGCAGCACCACGTTGGTCGCCACCTCGGAGACCAGCAGGCAGGCCAGGTCGGCCTGGTCGCCGTCCATGCCCCAGCTGGTGAACGTCTGGTGCGCCAGCCGCCTGGCCTCGGACACCCGGATCGGCTCGGCCGGGAAGTTCTTCTCCCGGGAGGCCAGCTCGACCGAAGACGTGCGGACCACCACGATCGCCATGTCGTCGTCGATCTCGCCGGGCACGGCCTGCTCCGCCGCCTGGGCGATCGCCTCCACCGTCCCGGTGGCGACCCCGCGCACCGACTCGCAGAGCATCTGCAGCGCCTCGGCCTCGGTGTAGTGGCCCCGGCCGTCGGCGCGCTGCCTGCGGTCGGTCAGGCCGTCGGTGTAGAACACCAGGGCCGAGCCGGGCGGCAGGTAACGGGTCTCCTCGCGGTAGGTCGGGACGCCGGGGATCCCCTTGCCGCGCACGCCGAGCAGCACGCCCTTGTGCTCGATCTCCATCTGGCCGACGTCGTTGTCGGTGATCAGCAGCGGGGCGTCGTGGCCCGCGTTGGCGAACGACAGCGTCCGGGACCAGGCGTCGTAGACCAGGTACGTGCAGCTCACGGTCGGTGGGTCGACGGCAGCGAAGCCGTGCTCCTCGGCGTTGGTCGGCTCCAGCGTGCGGCACCAGTCGTCGAGCCTGCGCAGGATCTCGGCGGGCGGCTTGTCGTCCTGTGCGAACGCCCGCAGCGCCGCCCTGAGCTGGCCCATGATCGCCGCGGCCCGGGCCCCGCGGCCCTCGACGTCGCCGATGACGATGCCCACCCGGCCGGCGGACAGCGGGATGATGTCGTACCAGTCTCCGCCCACCTGGGTCTGGATGCCCTGGCCGTGCGTCTCGAGCGGCTTGGCCGGCACGTACTTGTAGGCCACCTGCAGCCCGTCGACGGCTGGCGGCTCGCGCGGCAGCAGGCTGGTCTGGAAGGCGAGCGCGGTGCGGCGCTCCTCCTCGAAGAGCATCGCGTTGTCGATGGCCACGGCGACCCTGCTGCCGATCGCGCCGAGGAAGTCGCCGTCGTCGGCCTCGTAGTGCCGGTTTTCCCGCTCGGTCAGCCCGGACAGCGCCAGGCTCATCACGCCGAGCAGCTCGCCGCGCGCGATCAGCGGTGTCGCGATCACCGAGCAGAGGCCGATGCTGTCGCAGGTCTCGATGCTGCCCGGGCTGGGCGTCGGGACCGTCTGCGCCTCCAGGTCCGAGACCACGACCGTCGTACGGCGGTCCATCGCCTGCCGGCAGAAGTGCCCCTCCGGGTACGTGATCGGCTCACCGATCATGGCCCAGGTGCCCGGCGCCGGCATCCAGCCTCTCGAGTGGAATTGGGCTCTTCGCGCCAGTTTGTCGCCCTGGAACAGGTCGATCAGGCAGTGGTCGGCGAACTGTGGCACCAGCGTCTCCGCGACGTGACGGAGCGTCACATCGAGCTCGAGCGAACTGGCCAGCCGGTCCCCGATCCGATCGAGCAGCCGGAGCCGGTCCCGCTCCCGCCGACTGCTGCTCATCGTGGCCTCGCGCGCCACCATGGACAGGCCATAGATGTCGCCCGCCGGGTCGTAGAGCGCGGCGGCCCTCGCCCGGACCAGCAGCCGGGACCCGTCTGCCTGCTTGACCGCCAGCGTGCCTTCCCACGGCCTGCCGTGCACTATCTGCTTGACGAGGTCGGCGAGGCGGGGCCCGTCGCCCTCCTCGATCCCGAGCGCGATGAGAGACCGGCCGACCAGGTGCGAGGGGTGAGCGGGAAGCCCGAACAGCGCCGCCGCGTACGCGTTCGCGTACAGCAGGTTGCCATCCCGGTCGGCGGCCACCACGGCGTTGGGCTGCTGATCCAGGATGTCGGCAGAACTGGGGAGCAGGCGGACGTCGCCCCCGGCGGCTTGCGTCCTCATCCAGGCACCCCCCCTCGGGCTGCCGCGACCGCCACCACCGCGCGATTTGCGAAATTGCGGAGGTCAGGGCTTAGTGACGAAAACGTGTGCCGCAACCCGGAGCGGCAGCAACTCCGCTTCCAGATCACCGGTTCCATTCCCACCTGTCACTCGTACACCGTCGTCGCTTGCCGCGAGCGTTATCTCACGGCCCGGTTGGATCCCTATGTTCTTGAGTCTAAGCATCAGTGCCGAATCGCTCTGAACCTGCTCACTGATGCGGCGCACAACCACCGGCTCGGCCCGCCGCGACGCGATCATCGTCATGGCCACGTCGTCCTCGCGACCGGCCGCTACCGCGCGCCTGCTAGCATCCGCCGGGACGCCGAGTTCCGCAAGCCCCGGAATGATATTTCCGTGCGGGCAGCGCACCGGAAACGCGAGAAGTTCCACCAGGCGCCGCTCGACGCTGTCGGAAATTACATGCTCCCAGCGGCACGCCTCGATGTGCACTTCCTCCCAGGGCAGCCCGATAACGTCGACGAGGAGGCATTCGGCCAGCCGGTGCTTCCGCATTACCCGCATCGCCAGCGTCCGGCCGGAGTCGGTGAGCGACAGCTGGCGGTCACCCTCGACGCGCAGCAGGCCGTCACGCTCCATCCTGGCGACGGTCTGGCTTACCGTCGGGCCGCTCTGCGAGAGGCGCTCGGCAATGCGGGCGCGCAGCGGGACGATACCTTCCTCTTCCAGTTCAAAAACCGTGCGAAGGTACATCTCGGTGGTATCGATCAGCCCGTGCGCCGTCAAGGCCCGCCTCCTTCTGCACCGATGCTAATCCTGCGCGGCGACCGCGGCGAACCAGGAGATTTTGCGGAGACCGCCGAGAAGGTGCCGGATGCGAGCCCGGCGGGCGGCGGCGCTGTCGGGTGCTGGCTGCGAGGGCAGGCCGCAGGCCGGCCCGGGCAGACAGGAGGAGAGCTCCCCGGGGGGCAACCCCCCTGGTCTGGGGGTTACCCGCGGGGCCAGCACAGCATTACGGCGCCAGCCGCTCGACGGCCCATTGGCCCGCACCGCCCCGATACCGGAACCGGTCGTGCATCCGGTTCGTCCGCCCCTGCCAGAATTCGACGACGTCGGGAACCACCAGGTACCCGCCCCAGAAGTCCGGCATGGGGACGTCCGTTCCGTCCGGCCAGCGCCGCTCGAGCTCGGCGTACCGGTCGTCGAGCTCGGCCCGGGAGCCGATGACCGTGGACTGGCGGCTGGCCCAGGCGCCGAGCTGGGAGCCGCGGGGCCGGGAGTGGAAGTAGGGCTCGCTTTCCTCGGTGGACAGTTCGGACACTGAGCCCTCGACGATCACCTGCCGGTGCAGCGGATACCACGGGAAGGCCAGCGACGCCCGCGGGACCTCGGCCAGGTCTGTGCCCTTACGGGAGGTGCGGTTGGTGTAAAAGGTGAATCCGCCGGAATCGTGGTGTTTGAGCAGGACGGTCCTGGCCCTCGGGCGGCCGCTGGCCGAAACGGTGGCCAGGACCATCGCGGTCGGCTCGGGTACCCCCGCCGCGACCGCGTCCGCCATCCACGCCGCGAACTGGTCCATCGGGTCGTCGGCGAGCATGTTCTCGGTGAGGATCGCCTCGTCAGGCGCGTGGCTGATGGTATCCACGGGTAGCGATCCTCACACACAGCCGCGCTCGCCGCCACCACTGGCGGTTCCGGCCCGCCGACCACGCTGCCCGGCCGGGCCGGGTTACCAGAAATCGCGCGAGCGCGGTTGAATAGGTCGGCAACCTACGCAACGCTGCCCGGGGCCCGCCAGGCCAGCCGGTGACCTAGGAGAGACCAGGAGACCAGATGTCCGACTTCGTGCCAGGCCTAGAGGGTGTCGTCGCGTTCGAGACCGAAATCGCCGAGCCCGACCGGGAAGGCAGCGCGCTTCGGTACCGGGGAGTGGACATCGAGGAGCTCGTCGGCCACGTGACCTATGGCCACGTCTGGGGCCTGCTGGTCGACGACTCGTTCGAGCCAGGGCTGCCCCCGGCCGAGCCCTACCCGATCCCAGTGCACTCCGGCGACATCCGGGTCGACGTGCAGAGCGCGCTGGCGATGCTCGCGCCGGCCTGGGGGATGCACCAGCTGCTCGACATCAGCGACGAGCAGGCCCGCGACGACCTGGCCCGCGCCTCGGTGATGGCCCTGTCGTTCGTCGCCCAGGCGGCTCGCGGCCTCGGCCTGCCCATGGTCCCGCAGAAGCGGGTGGACGAGGCGAAGACGATCACCGAGCGGTTCATGATCCGCTGGCAGGGCGATCCGGACCCGAAGCACGTGAAGGCGATCGACTCCTACTGGGTGTCCGCGGCCGAGCACGGCATGAACGCCTCGACGTTCACGGCCCGGGTGATCGCGTCCACCGGCGCCGACGTCGCCGCGGCGCTGTCCGGCGCGGTGGGCGCGCTGTCGGGGCCGCTGCACGGCGGCGCCCCGGCCCGGGTGCTCAGCATGATCGAGGAGGTCGAGCAGAGCGGCAACGCCGAAGCCTGGGTCAAGGCGGCGCTCGACCGCGGCGATCGGCTGATGGGCTTCGGCCACCGGGTGTACCGGGCCGAGGACCCGCGGGCCCGTGTGCTCCGCCGGACCGCCAGGGAGCTCGGCGCGCCCAGGTTCGAGGTGGCCGAGGCCCTGGAGAAGGCGGCCCTGGCCGAGCTGCACGAGCGCAGGCCAGACCGGGTGCTCGCCACCAACGTCGAGTTCTGGTCTGCCGTCGTGCTGGACTTCGCGCAGGTACCCTTCCACATGTTCACCTCCATGTTCACCTGCGCCCGGACCGCTGGCTGGGCGGCGCACATCATGGAGCAGAAGCACGCCAACCGGCTGATCCGGCCGAGCGCGCGCTACGTAGGCCCGAAGAGCCGCCCGGTATCGGAGGTGACCGGCGCGGCCGACGTCCTCGACAAGGAAGTCTGACCACTTGACTGAGATTTCTATCCCCGAGGAACTACGGCCGGCCGATGGGCGGTTCGGCTGCGGCCCGTCAAAGGTCCGGCCCGAGCAGCTCGCCGCGCTGGCCGGTTCCGGTTCCGCCTACCTCGGGACCTCGCACCGGCAGGCACCGGTCCGCTCGCTCGTGCAGCGGATCCGGGAGGGGATGGCCGATCTTTTCAGTTGCCCGAACGGGTATGAGGTCGTGCTCGGCAACGGAGGAACCACGGCGTTCTGGGACATCGCCGCGTTCGGGCTGGTGCACCACAAGGCGCAGCACCTCTCGTTCGGCGAATTCTCGTCGAAGTTCGCCAAGGTGACGGCCGCCGCGCCGTGGCTGGAGGCGCCCACGGTCGTCGAGTCGCCGCCGGGCGCCCACCCGCAGCCTGTGGCCGAGGCGGGCGTCGACACCTATGCGCTGACCCACAACGAGACCTCGACCGGGGTCGCGATGCCGGTCGGCCGGGTCGCTGGCGCCGACGCGGACGCCCTGGTGCTCGTCGACGCCACGAGCGGTGCGGGCGGTCTTCCGGTGCGGTCCGGCGAGGTGGACGTGTACTACTTCGCGCCGCAGAAGTCGTTCGGGTCTGACGGCGGGCTCTGGATAGCGCTGATGTCCCCGGCCGCGCTGGAGCGGGCCGGGAAGGTCGCGGCCAGCGGCCGCTACATCCCCGGGTTCTTCTCGCTGCAGACCGCGATCGACAACTCCCGGCTGCAACAGACGTACAACACCCCGGCGGTGGCGACGCTCTTCCTGCTCGCCGACCAGGTCGAGTGGCTGCTCGGCCAGGGCGGCCTCACCTGGGCGACGGCGAGGACCGCGCAGTCCTCGGCCACGCTCTACGAGTGGGCCGAGCGGACGGTTTACACCACGCCGTACGTGGCCGATCCGCTGCAGCGTTCCCAGGTGGTGGGCACGGTCGACTTCGACGAGAACATCGACGCGAAGGCGCTGTCGGCCGCGCTGCGGGCCAACGGCATCGTGGACACCGACTCCTACCGGAAGCTCGGCCGCAACCAGCTCCGGATCGGCATGTTCCCGGCCGTTGACCCGGCCGACGTGCAGGCGCTCACCGCCTGCATCGACTACGTCGTCGAGCGTCTCTAGCCGCGCCGCTTCCGCCAAAAGTATGTGGCTCCCGGGACTGGCGGCGTGAGAGGCTCACCACATGGCGAATGACCGCAGCCGCCCTGGCCTGCAGGTGGGCGAGCGCGACATGCTGAACGGCTGGCTGGAGCATCACCGCGCGATCCTGCTCTGGAAGTGCGAAGGGCTCACCGACGATCAGCTCAGGCAGCGCTCGGTCCCGCCGTCCACCATGTCCCTGCTCGGGCTGATCCGGCACATGACCGACGTCGAGCGCGGCTGGTTCCAGGAGGTGTTCCTCGGAGCGGACGCGCCGCCCCTCTCCGAGACGCCCGACGGCCGCGACGGCGATTTCAACGGCGTCGACGACGCGGACGTCACGGCAGCATTCGCCGCGTTCGAGGCGGAATGCGACGCCTCCCGGCAGACGGCCGCGGGTGCCGCGGACCTCGATGTGCTCAGCAAGTACCGCACCGAGCGAACGGGTGAGCAGTTCTCGCTGCGCTGGATCCTCTCGCACATGATTGAGGAGTACGCCCGGCACAACGGCCACGCCGACCTGCTGCGGGAAACCGTCGACGGCACCACCGGCTACTACTAGGCCGCCGCCGCCGCTACGCCACATCCCGCGAGCCCATAGGGGCGGGATCCGCGGCCATCCCCAGATTGGGCGCACCCCAAAAGCCATCCGCGGCGAGCCAAAAATCGTCGCCCGCCCGAAATCAGCAAGACTCACCCGTTCAAAGCGGATATAACCGGGCCATTTCAGACGCCAGCTGCTGGCCGCTCGAGGCACGGCAGTAGTGTCGACGGCCCGCGGCTGCTGCTCTAGGCGCAGCGACGAGCCGATGACACTAACGCGGCGGGGCACGCTGGGCGCCGGCGGTTCGGGACGCGCGGGGCGGGAGCTGGGCCCGCGACGCGCGAGGGCAGGCGCCGGGCCCAGGACGCGCGGGGCGGGAGCTGGGCTGGGACGCGCGAGGGTGCGAGGCCCGCGACGCGCGAGGGCGGGTGACGGCTTGGGGGTTGGGGCGCAGACTGAGGGGGTGTGGCAGGACGGCTGGAGGACTGCGGCGCGGTCCCTGGGGTGGCCGACGGCCAGGTGGCCGCTCGGCGCCAGGCTGGCTGCGCTGGTCTTCTGTCTGGTGGCGGTCGGCGGCGGGGCGCTCACGGCGGCCTTGCACGTGGTCGCCGGGGACTACCTGACCCGGCAGGCGCATCAGCAACTCCGCTCCTACGCCGCCGAGCTGACCAGCCGTCCGTTCACGCTGTTTCCCGGTTTCCGGCTCGCTCCCGGCGAGTCCGGCCTGGGCGCGAGCGACCCGGTGATCGGCATCGCGGTGCTGGGCGCCGGCGGCCAGCAGCTGATCAGCGCGGGCCCGGCCACGCCGCCGACCGCGCGCGCTGGCTGGCTGGAGGTCTCCGAGCCGGTCAGCTATCAGGCCAAGCACATCCCGTTCGTGTACGGCGCCGACGACTCCTCGTTCTCGGTCACCAGCAAGACCGGGTCTGGGTATGGCGGCACGCTCGTCATCGGCCTCGACCTGGCGACCGTGGGCCAGACCGTCCACGGCCTCACGGTGATCAGCTTGCAGGTGACGGGCCTTGCGGTGCTGCTGGCCGCCGCTACGGCCGCCGTGGCCACCCGCATGCTGCTCCGGCCCGTCGCGTCGAACGCCAAGACGGAAGCCGCGGCCGCCGAGGCGGCAGCCCGTGACGTCGCCGAGCGAACGGGCGCCGCCATCGCCGAGACCTGCCGCAAGATCCGCAGGCCACTTGGCGTTCTGGCCGGCCTGGCCGACTACTACCGGGAACGCGACCAGCTCGCGGCCGCCGACCTTGACCGCTTGATGACGCGGCTGGCGGATGAGGCAGCGCAAGCGCAGGCGCTGGTCGATGAGCTCCAGACTGTCTTCCGCGATAAGCAAGTGCCGCCAGCGCCGGGCAAATACCTAACATAGATCATCTAGATAACTAGTCAGCTGACCTGTCCAAGGCGATTGCCGAGACCGGGGCTCGCGGCGCTGCCGCAGCCCGACGGCACGCTCGCCTCGCGGGCCTAGCTTCCGGGTGGGATCGCTGGCGCCGGGAGCCCGAAAAAGCATTGCACCGCCAGAGGCGGACCAGACAGGCTGGTCACGTGATCCCTGATGATCGGAAACGGCTGCGGCAGGGCTTTGACCAGACCGCCGACACCTACCAGCGCGCCCGGCCCGAGTACCCGGGGGAGCTCTTCGACACGCTGATCGCAGCGGCCGGGCTGACTCCCGGCGACGAGCTGCTCGAGATGGGCTGCGCCACCGGCAAGGCAACGGTCCCGCTCGCCCGACGCGGCTTCCGGATCACCTGCATCGAGCTCGGCGCGGAACTGGCCGCCGCGGCCCGCCGCAACCTGGCCGGGCTGAACGCCGAGATAATCCAGGGAAGCTTCGAGGACTGGCGGCCGGCAGCCGGTAAGGCGTTCGACCTGGTTTTCGCCGCGACCGCATGGCACTGGGTCGATCCGGATGTCCGGTACCGGGCCGCGTGGCGGGCGCTGCGCCCGGCAGGCCACCTCGCGTTCTGGAGCGCCGGGCACGTCGTGCCCGACGGCGGCGACCCGTTCTTCGCCGAACTCCAGGAGGTGTACGACGAGATCGGTGAGGGCCTGCCGGCGGGCTACACGTGGCCGCGTCCTGGCGAGCTCACCGTGCACACCAGCGAGATCGAGGCGAGCGGGCTCTTCGAGGTCACGCTCGTCCGGCACTTCGACTGGGAGCAGATCTACGACGCCGAGGGCTACATCGCGCTGCTCGACACGTTCTCCGGGAACATCGCGATGGCGGACTGGCAGCGGGAGCGGCTCTACAGCGAGATCCGGCGCCGGCTGGCCGAGCGCCCGGACGGCACCCTCCGGCGCCACTGGGGTGCCGCGCTGCACGTCGCCCGCCGCCTGGAGCCCGCCTAGCGATTCGGGGAGCGGTCGGCAGTCGCGTCCATAATGCCGCCGGTCAATTGCAACGCCGCCATCCCCAGGAACCACGCTGCCCACCGGTAGCATTTGCGTCGCTCTCCGGCGGTTCCCGCCTTGCGGCCGAGCGACAGCAGCACGAGGCCGACGCCGAGCTGAAACCCTCCCGCGGTGAAGCGCACGTTCGCGAAGACTCCGCGATGCCGGTACTCGAATGGCGAGATCAGCCGGCCTATCCCGGAGCGCGGGCGAGGGGCGTCGTCATCTGATGCGTGCATCGGCGTGCCTCCTGCCGTCCGCGGTGCCATGCCGCTCGTTGACAGACATAAAAGTGATATCACTTAATGGGTGACTCGTCAAGGACGGCACTCATCGCTCGGGTCCCGCGGAGGCCGCAGCGGCCAGCGCCCCACGGCCTGGTAGTCAGGCGGGGCGCCCGGGCCGCCTTGGCTGCTCCGGATCAGCTGGATCTCGGCCGCCGCCCACGGCGCACCCGCGTACCCGGACAACTCCCCGACCAGCGCCCTGAGGTCGGCGGGCTCGCGGCAGCGCGCAAGGGTGAGGTGCGGCCGGAACCGCCTGCCCTCGTCGGGCGGCGGCGCCCCAGCGCGCCGGGCACCGGCGGCGGCCGACCTGGCCAGCGCCTCGAGGGCTCGGTGATCACCGCGAATCCCGGCCCACAGCACCCGGGCGCGTGCCGGGCCGGGGAAGGCTCCGCCGCCCGCCAGCGACAGCGGCAGGCTCGGGTGCCGGCCCGCGGCGCGTTCCAGTCTGGGCGCCAGTGCGGCCGCCCTGTCGTCACCGACCTCGCCGAGGAAGGCAAGCGTGAGGTGCCAGGCGGGCATGCCGGTCCAGCGCAGCGCGGGCCAGCCGGGCCGCAGCGGCGCCACCAAAGCCTCAAGCTCGTCGAGCACCTCAGCCGGCGGCACGACCGCGACGAACAGCCTCACACGTGCATGCTGCCAGGCCTGCGGCGGCCCACGTCAGGCGACCAGCCGGGCGGGCCGCAGGACCTCCCGCACTCGCTTGCCGCGGCTTCGGGCGAGCATGAGCCCGATCACCGCGGTGGCCACCCCGGAGATCACTCCACCGGCGAGAAGGCTCACCCGGGGGCCGAACGCCTCGGCCGCCCAGCCGACCAGCGGCGACCCGATCGGCGCGCCGCCGAGGAAGACGAGCATGTACAGTCCCATGACGCGGCCGCGCATCTCGGCGGTGGTGCCGAGCTGGGTCGCCGAGTTCGCGGCGGTCGAGAACGTCAGCAGCGCCAGGCCGGTCGGCACCAGCATGATCAGGTACGACCAGAAGGTCGGCATCAGCCCGGCGGTCACTTCGAGGACACTGAACGCGGCGGCGGTGCTGAGCAGCAGCGTCATCGTGGGCCTGGCGCGGCGGGCGGCGATCAGGGCGCCGGCCAGCGACCCGACAGCGAGCACGGCGGACGCCAGGCCAAACAGCCCGGCGCCGGTGTGGAACACCACGCGCGACATCAGCGCGTTGGTGACCTGGAAGTTCATGCCGAATGTGGCCACAAAGAAGATCAGCACCATGGTCATCCACAGCGCCGGGCGCTCCTTCACGTAGCGCACGGCCTCGCGCAGCTGCCCCTTCGCCCGGGGCAGGGACTCCACCACGTTCAGCTCGGACACCCGCATCAGCTTGAGGCTAATCAGCACGGCACCGTAAGACGCCGCGTTGACCAGGAACGCGGCGGGCGTCCCGAGCGCGGCGATGACCAGCCCGGCCACGGCCGGGCCGACGATCCTGGCGAGGTTGAACACCGCGCTGTTGAGCGCGATCGCGTTGGCCAGCCCGTCGCGCCCGACCATCTCGGTGGCAAACGCCTGCCGGGTCGGGTTGTCGACGACCGTCACCATGCCGAGCGCGAACGCCAGCGCGTACACCTGCCAGATCTGCACGGTATGGGTGATCGCGAGCACGCCGAGGATCAGAGCGAGCCCGCCCATGGCCGCCTGGGTCGCCATCAGGACGTGGCGCTTGGAGTACCGGTCGGCGACCATCCCGCCCCACATGCTGAGCAGCGTCGGCAGGAACTGCAGCCCTGTCGTGATGCCGAGCGCCGTCCCGCTGCCGTGGGTGAGGTCGAGCACCAGCCAGTCCTGGGCCACCCGCTGCATCCAGGTGCCGGTGTTCGAGATGACCTGGCCGGTCGCGAACAGGCGGTAGTTCCGGGTGCGCAGCGACCCGAAGGTGCGCTGCATGAGGCCGGTCAGGACTGGCTGAGCTTCTCCAGAATGGGCGCTGCCGCGCGCAGCTTGGCCCGTTCGTCCGGCGTCAGCTCCCGCAGCCGCCTGGCCAGCCAGGCCTCCCTGACCCGCCGCGACTGGTAGACCAGCTCCCGGCCGGTGTCCGTCACCGTGAGCACCACCTGGCGCTTGTCCGTGGCGTGCGCGGCCCGGGCGACCAGATCGTGCTGCTCGAGAACGGCGATGACCCTCGTCATGGACGGCGGCTGCACCTTCTCGTGCTCGGCGAGCTCGCCCGGTGTCATGGCGCCATGCGCCACGAGCGTTGCCAGGGCGCCCATCTGAGTGTCGGACAGCTCGGAGAGCACGGGCAACCCGTGCGCGGCCCGCTCGGCGCGCAGCCGGCGCGCGAGCCGCGTCACCGAGATCCGAAGCGCCGAGGCCAGGCCCGCGTCGGACCTGGTCTCCTGTTTTGTCTTGTTCATTAGCCTGAGTCATTACTCTTGCTAACGGTAGCGGACCGCCTCGCATTCCGCATGGCCGATAGCGGGGTTGGCCAGGCACGCGGCGCGTACCAGGCACTAAGTACATCACGCGTGGCGCGCGGAGTTAACGTGGATCACGTGAGCAACGCCCGCAGGCCGGCCCCCGAACCGCTCGAGGCCAACGACCAGATGGTCACCGCGGCGATCACCGCCGGGTGGGCGGTCGCGCTGGTCGTGCTGCTCGTGGTCAGATCGGACATACCGGCACACGACCGGTGGTGGATCTGGACCTGCGTGGCCGGTCTCGGGATCGGGATATTCGGGTTGCTGTACGTCCCGCGGCTGAAGCGGTCGCGGGAGCGGGCGGCCGGCCGCCGCGCCGAGGCCGACCAGCCCTAAGCGTGGTCGAGCGACTCGAAGACCGTCTCCTCCATGGAGACGCCCGGCATGTCGACCAGGTCGTACCCGAGCTCGTCGATGACCGGTGAGGCCGCGCCGTAGGCAGCGTCGGGGGTGGCCGCCTCCGAGTGCGCGCCGCAGCCGTGATCGAGCGACACGACCCGGCCATCGTCCGGCGCGAACTCGTTGGCGCAGGCGCCGAACACCCGGCCGAGCGGGCCGTCGAGGCGCACCAGGAAGCCACAGGTCATGCACGGTCCCGGGGCCGCGTGTGCCAGAGGGCTGCGCGGTCCGTGCTCTCCCGAGTACCAGCGCAGCGCGGTCTCGTCGCGGCCGATCGCGGACAGAACCCGGGATCGCTTCGGCGCGGGATCGGTGTCGTATCCGGGAGCCGGGCGGGGGTCGGATGGCTGCGCCGCCATGACCGGGCTGCCCGGCGGTGGGTCGATCGTTGGCAGCGCGGCGTCCCACGGGGCGGCGTCATCCCAGTCCAGAACGCCTTCGTCGCCTTCGAGCAGGGCCGCGGGGACGAGCCGCTCGTCGTCGTTGGAGGCCGGCAGCAGGTCGCCAACGCCCAGGTCGCCGGGCCGGACCCGGTCGCGCCACGGCACCCAGTCCGGTGCGAGGAGCGAATCGGGGCCCGGCAGCAGCAGGGCCTCACTGACCGTCACCGTCTTGGCCCGTGAAGCCCGCGCGACCGTCACCGCCCATCGCCAGCCGGCGTACGCGGGGTCCAGGCACGCGAACAGGTGCGTGACCACGCGATCCCCATCGGACTGCATGCCCAGATGCTCGCCAACCTGATTCGGGCCCGCGACGTCGATCGCGGCGGACCTGGCCAGGTCAACGGCCTCGGCGCAGGCCTCATCGATCTCGCGGCTGGTGCGGGCGCTAACCGTGCTCACGTTAAGTAATTGTTCCTCATTCGGCGGTAAGCACGCATCCGGATCGCGAACTGCCGGCGATTCGATGACCGGGGACGGTCGTCGCAGTGCTACAGAAGCAGAATACTTGGGCTATGAACGAGACTGGGACGTACGCGGTACGCGCCCATCGCCGCACCTAAGGAGCGGTCGGAGAGAACGAGGTCCATTGCAGGGCACCGAGGAGCCGGACACACGGCCGGGGGCGTTTGGGTCCGCCTACCGGGTCGTCCGCCGCGGCGGGCAGGCAGCGAGGCGACGCGTCGTCGCCGCGTCCGGCGGTCCCACGCGCGCCCGGATCGTTCTCGTGCTCGGCAGCGTGCTGGCCCTGTCCAGCGCGGACTCGTCGACGGTCGGCGCGGCAGCGATCGAGCTGCGGCAGTCACTGCACATCGGGAACACCGACATCGGCCTGCTGGTCGCGGTGACGTCGCTGGTGGGCGCCGTGTTCTCGGTGCCGTTCGGCATGCTCGCCGACCGGGCGCGGCGCACCTGGATCCTCGGCATCTCGATCGTGATCTGGGGCATCGCGATGATCTGGGGCGCGACCGCCTCCACGTTCTCGCAGCTGCTCTTCGACCGGATCTGGCTCGGGGCCGTGACGGCTGCCACGGCACCCACGGTGGCGTCGCTGGTCGGTGACTGGATCCCGGGGTCGGAACGAGGCAAGATCTTCGGCTACATCCTCACCGGGGAGCTGGCCGGGGCCGGCGTCGGCTTCGCCGTCACCGGCGACATCGCCGCGCTGTCCTGGCGCGCCGCGTTCGTCATCCTCGCCCTTCCCGCGTTCCTGCTCGCGTACCTGGTCTTCAAGCTGCCCGAGCCGGCGCGCGGCGGGCAGGGCGTGCTCGCCCCCGAGCCCGGCTACGGGCCGGCGGTAGGCGTCACCGCTTCGCCCAAACCGGAGCCGGAGGAGCCGGGGCACCAGCCGAGCGACGCGCAGCGCATGGCCCGGGAGCGCGGGATCGTGCCAGACCCCGGCCTGCTAGAGCTGCACCCGCGGCCGCGGATGGGTTTCGGCGAGGCGGTCAGGTACGTCCTGCGGGTCCGGACAAACGTCGCCCTGATCGTCTCCGGCGCCCTCGGCTATTACTTCCTCGCCGGGGTGCAGACGTTCGGCGTGGAGTTCGTACGCGGGCAGTACGCCGTCGGACAGGTGCTCGCCAATCTCCTGCTGCTCGTCGTCGGGGCGGGAGCGGTCATCGGAGTGCTGGCCGGCGGGCCCCTCGGGGACGCCCTGCTGCACCGGGGGCGGCTGAACGGCCGGGTACTGGTCGCCGCGGTCGCCGCCACGCTCACCGTGCTGCTGTTCATCCCGGCGCTGCTCACCCGGAGCACGCTGACCGCGCTGCCGTACATCGTGCTGGCCGCCGTCTGCCTGTCGGCGCAGAACCCGCCGATCGACGCCGCCCGGCTTGACATCATGCCTGCATTCCTGTGGGGACGCGCCGAGGGCATACGCAACCTGATCCGGACCGGCGCCCAGGCACTGGCGCCGGTCCTGTTCGGCGCTGTCTCTCAGTACGTGTTCGGCGGCGGGAACAGCGGGCTGCGGTGGACCTTCCTCGTCATGATGGTCCCGCTGAGCCTTTCGGCCGTGTTCCTGTTCGGGGCGAGCCGGAGGTACCCGATCGACGTCGCGACCGCAGCAGCCATCCCCATCCCGCGTCCGCGCACCACGACCGAGACCTAGACCTCGAGGTCGCCCGCCACGGCGCGGAGCACTGCCGCGATCTTCTTCGAGTCGCGGCTGTCCGGATGCTTGCCCCGGCGGTAGGTGTTGGAGACCCCGTCGAGCAGCTTGATCAGGTCCTCGATGATAACCGTCATCTCGTCCGGACTCTTCCTGCTGGCCTTGGAAACGGTCGGCGGCGGGTCAAGGGTCCGAACCTGGAGTGCCTGCGTGCCCCGGCGGCCCTCGGCGACGCCGAACTCGACGCGCTGGCCGGGACGCAACACCGTTCCGGCACTCTGCAGGGCTGTTGAGTGCACAAAAACCTCACCCCCGTCGTCGCGGGTGAGAAAGCCGAACCCTTTGTCGGCGTCATACCACTTGACCTTGCCAGTGGGCACGAGCGAGACCTTACGCGAAGAGGAACCATAGGTGTGCCCGCGTGGGCACGTCACACAAGGCTATCGGTACCGCGGCGGTTATGGCGGATCCTGACCTCCCCGAGACGGCCCGTGATGGCGCGATCGCGGGGCGCCAGCGGACCGCGCCAAGTTGACGCACTGCAGGACCGCGGGCAGCGACGTGGCCCCGGCCGCAGCGGCCAGGGCCACGTCCTCCACAGCCTCACACGTCGGATGGTGCTGGGACGGGATCGCGTGCGAAGCCAGGAACAAGCGGGTACCGCCAACTGCTGCCCCGCGAAGCATCAACACCCAGGTCAGTGATACCCGAGTCCGCTCACGGGCAATCATGGCGTGGGTGGTGTGGCTGGTGTGATCTAGTGCGTGCGACGGTCCGGGGGCACGTCCCTCGCTCAGCGGCGCTGGCGGCGGTGCCACGACGGCATCGGCGGCGCACGGTGGCCGCGCTGCATGCGCCAGCCCAGGTAGACCGCTGCGAGCAACATGGCGATCTTGAAGAGCGTCGCCGCGACGGTTAGCGCCTCGTCGCCATAAGCCGCGGCGTCCTGGCGCTTTCCGCCGAGCGCTTCGGCCACGGCGATACCGGCGATGACCAGTACCACGAGGCCGGGGACCGTCAGCCACTTCTCGCCGACGCTCCACATCTTCGACGACAGCACGAGAGCCGAGCCGATCAGCCAGAGCAAGAAGCCGACCAGCCAAATTGGAGCCGGGAAGATCAGTCCTGCGATGGCCAGCAGCGCGACGGCGAGCACCTCCAGCCGGTGCTGGCGCCAGGCTTCGGCCACGGCTGTGGCGAAGCCCTTGGTCACGTCCGCTGGCTGGATGAGCTGCATACGCCGCTGCCGGGCTGTGGTCAGCCTGGCAGGCGTTGGGATGGCCGCCCGCCGCTGCGCTTCACCAGACGCGGCGGCCCCCGTCACCGTGCCTCCCGACGGCGCTTGCCCGGGGGCAGCCTCACGGCTCCCGGACGGCTCTGGGGCCCGCTCCGGACCACCGGGCCGCCTCGCGCCCGGGCTAGCCGCGGCAGATCCCGCGGGCGCGGCTGCGCCCCCGGCCGTCGCGGCAGGCCTAGTCCCGGCCGCCGTTCCGGAAGGAACAGCCCCGCTGGGCCGAGTCCCGGCCACCGTCCCGGAAGGAACAGCCCTTGCGGGCCCAGCGCCGGCCGGCGTCCCGGAAGGCCCAGCGCCAGCGGACCCAGCGCCGGCCGGCGTCCCGGAAGGCCCGGTGCCGCGCTGACCGGCGGCGAGCGGAGCGTCACGCTGCCCGGTGGACGCCGTGCCCGCCTGCGCGGCAGGGGGCTGACCGGCCGACGGCGCGCCCGCCGATGGGGCTCCGGGCTGGCCGGTGGCGCCTGGTCTCGCACCGGCCCCGCCCGTGGGGGCCGGTCTCGCGTCAGCGGGCCTTGGCGGCTGTCCAGGGGGTGCGCCACCAGCCGGTCCTGCCGGCGCGGGAGACGCCGCGCCGCGCGGCGCCGCGAGAGCCGGCCCGCTGGTGGCCGGCGGGTCGCCGCCCGTGCCGGCATTGACCGGGCCACCGGCCGGCGGCTGCCGGGGACCCCCGCGCCGTGGCCGCGGGATCCGGTGCGGCCGGCTCTGCTGCTCCTTCAGCGGCGCACCCGGCTTCCAGCGGGCCGAGACCGGGCGGCTGGAGATCGTGATCTCGCCGGTCAGCGGACGGCCGTTGATCTTCGGCTGGCTGGGCGCGCGACGGGGCGGCTGGGCGGGCTGGGGGCCCTTCTCGCTCCCCTTGCTCTTCCCCGACTCGCCCTGCTCCCCCGCCCCGCCCGCCGTGTTCGCCCTCGCCCGAGACTTCCACAGGCCGGCACGGGCGGCCACGGCCGCCCGTTCGCTGTGCAGTGCTGCCAGCCTCGCGTGCTCATGCTCAACAGCGGCCTCCGGTTCGCCGAGGTCATTCAGGACCCTGAGCACCACGGCGGGATCGGCAGTGTCACGGCCGCCAGATCGCTGTTCTATGAATTCGCGAGTACGCGCCAGAAACGCTCGCCTGTCGTCCGACCCGAGCCTCGTCTTCGCTGCAACCGATAGTCGGTTGAGGTAATCGCGGATGAGTTGCTCGGCAGGGGGCCTCATGCGCTGATAATCCCTCTTCTGAGGCGACTTGTGGAGCCCAGACACGCAGAAGAGGCGGTCCCATACTTCGGGACCGCCTCTTCGCGTCTGACTAGGCAGTACTAGCGGGACTGACGGGACTAGAAGTCCATGTCACCGCCGCCGGGAGCGGCCGGGGCCTTCTCCTTTTCCGGCTTCTCGGCGATCACTGCCTCGGTCGTGAGGAACAGTCCGGCGATCGATGCGGCGTTCTGCAGCGCGGAACGCGTCACCTTCGCCGGGTCGATGATGCCGGCCTTGAACATGTCGACATACTCGCCGTCCGCGGCGTTCAGGCCGTGACCAGCGTGCAGGCCCCGCACCTTCTCGGCCACCACGCCGCCCTCGAGGCCGGCGTTGATCGCGATCTGCTTCAGCGGCTCCTCGAGCGCCCGCCGCACGATCTGCGCGCCGGTCGCCTCGTCCCCGCTGAGCTCGAGCTTCTTGAACGCGTTCTGCCCGGCCTGCAGCAGGGCCACGCCGCCTCCGGCGACGACGCCCTCCTCCACAGCGGCCTTGGCGTTGCGCACCGCGTCCTCGATGCGGTGCTTGCGCTCCTTCAGCTCGACCTCGGTGGCTGCGCCCGCCTTGATGACGGCGACGCCGCCCGCCAGCTTGGCCAGCCGCTCCTGCAGCTTCTCGCGGTCGTAGTCGGAGTCGGTGTTGTCGATCTCCGCCCGGATCTGGTTGACCCGGCCCGCGATCTGCTCGGCGTCGCCGCCGCCGTCCACGATCGTCGTCTCGTCCTTGGTGACGACGACCTTGCGCGCCTTGCCAAGCAGGTCGAGGTCGGCGTTCTCCAGCTTGAGACCGACTTCCTCGCTGATGACCTGGCCACCGGTCAGGATGGCGATGTCACCGAGCATGGCCTTGCGGCGGTCGCCGAACCCGGGCGCCTTCACCGCGACGGACTTGAACAGGCCGCGGATCTTGTTCACGACCAGGGTCGCCAGGGCCTCGCCCTCCACGTCCTCGGCAATGAGGACGAGCGGCTTGCCCGACTGCACCACCTTGTCGAGGAGCGGGAGCAGGTCCTTGTTGGCCGACACCTTGGAGTTGACGATCAGGATGTACGGGTCCTCGAGGACCGCTTCCATCCGCTCGGGGTCGGTCGCGAAGTAGTGCGAGATGTAGCCCTTGTCGAAGCGCATGCCCTCGGTGAGCTCG
>Ga0335074_10003479_pt1 | contig 21551 bp, 19 predicted proteins | sample Lox_Sample_23_FD_206715 | JGI IMG/M metagenome (GOLD analysis project Ga0335074, IMG submission 206715) | Soil microbial communities from Loxahatchee National Wildlife Refuge, Florida, United States - Lox_Sample_2.3 | ecosystem: Environmental > Terrestrial > Soil > Wetlands | place: USA... | reverse complement strand
CTAGGGCCAAAACCCAATAAAAGTGTTGCTGGCCGGATCGGTTGATGATTCGCTTGGTCTGTTGATTCGGAGCAGAGAAGCGGATGCGGCGCAACCTGTTTTGGCTTAGTGACGAACAATGGGATCGGATCGAGCCCTATTTGCCGAAGGACGTGCGGGGCAAGGCGCGGGTGGATGACCGGCGTGTGATCAGCGGCATATTACATGTGCTGAAGAGCGGCTGCCGGTGGTGCGATTGTCCGCCGGAATACGGGCCGCCAACCACGATCTACAATCGCTTCGTGCGCTGGGCGGAGCGCGGAGTTTGGGAGCGATTGTTCCGCGAACTTGCCGGACGCGGGCGATCGACGCACACGCAGATGATCGACTCCACTCATATCAAAGCGCATCGCTCGGCTTCGGGCGCAAAAAGGGGGAGCATAAGCAGGCGATTGGTCGCTCGCGAGGCGGGCGCAATACGAAAATCCACGCAATCGCAGATGCTAAAGGCCGTCTTCTTTCCATCCTGCTGAGCGGTGGGCAGACTCACGATTGTCCGCCGGCACAGCGGCTGATCCGCCGAACCAAGCCAGCGAAAAAGCTTCTCGGCGACAAGGCTTACGACAGCGAAGAACTGCGGTTATGGCTCAAGAAGCGCCGCACGAAAGCGGTCATTCCCAACCGCTCCAATCGCAAACAGCCGTTCAGCTTCGATCGAAAAACATACAAACTCCGTCATCGCGTCGAAAACGCCTTCTGCCGCCTCAAGGATTTCCGCCGCATCGCAACCCGTTACGACAGGCTCGCCAGAAATTTCCTCGCCTCCGTCTGCCTCGTCGCTGCTATCGTCTGGTGGATTTTATGAGTCTGGACCCTAGTTGCCCAGCACGGCAACTCCCTGAAGCGCTCGTATTGCTTTTTGTCTTGCTGGCGCCATCGCGTGGGATCGGCAGGTTTCGATGGCGCTTTCAATTCGACAAATGCGCGGGCGAATGTGCCTGTTCGGACTAGCGCAATGTCCGGTCTGCCCACGCCGGGATTTCGATATTCTGGAACGACTGTCAACCGCGCTGCGATATTCAGAAGGGGGATCAATCCTTCCAGCAATTGCTGAAAGGCCGGTGCGAGCGCCGTTTCCGGCACCTCTGGATTGGCCCGCCGCAATTGCCGGATACGGTAGGCATAGGCCTGAAGCAGTTCGATGACAGGCATTCTCGAAGCGCGCTCGCGTAAGGAACTCGGCGAAGGAATCAATCTTGATCGCCTCGAAGAAAACATGGTCTGCAGATCGGCACAACGTTTGTTGGGCTGCGCGGTCCGGATGGGATACCTGCGAGCGTTGTGTCAGCAGCGAGCAGGCACTGGTGGATTTGATTTGTGCCGCATCGCGGTAGCTGCAAATCCAGATTACGCATAGCCGCCGAGTCCAGGTCGGCAAAGGAAATACTTCCCCTTGCAAGCCTCTAAAATGATGGATTGTCGTGGATTGACAGCGCTAACCCCTGGAGCGGGCGAAGGGAATCGAACCCTCGACATACAGCTTGGGAAGCTGTCGTTCTACCACTGAACTACGCCCGCGGAGCTGCTTCTCTAGCATGGCGCGGCGCGGCTGCGAAGACGGTCAGAGCCTTTTTGCGGGCGCATGCGCGCAGGACGCGTCGAGCGGACAGGCGGTGCAATGCGGCGCGCTGCGCTTGCAGAGCATCCGGCCATGTTCGCGGAGCAGCAGATAGGCGGAGACAAGACGATTGCGGTCGCCGCCTGATGCTTCGGCGATGAATGCAATGGCGGACTTATAGCTCGCGGCATAGGACGCGCCGGCTTCGATGAACCCCAACCGCACCAGCATGCGCAATCCGTTGGAGTCGAGCGCCGGGCGCGCATCCAGCCCACAGAAAAGCAAAATCTTGTCGGCCCCCGGATCACCGATTGACGGAAACTTCTTCAGGAGTTTGTGCGCGCGGACAACCGGCAACTCGCGCAAACGGGCATCAAGATCGCCGCTGCACTCGCTGAGGATGATGTCTGCAATACGCCGCCAGCGTTCGACGCGGGTTTCGGGTTGCATTCCACCGCGCCGCGCAATGTCGAGCAGCAACGCATCGGGTGCACGCGCGATTCGCGCGGCAACAAGACCGATGCGCTGGCCGAATTCGCGGAGCAGCTCTTCGCGGCGCGAATCGTCGATCAGGTAGCCGATGTTTTCCCAGAGGACGAGCATGAGCGCGCCGGCACGTGGCGCATCGCACGAATAGATATGCGCGAGCCGGTCGAGAATCGCCGGGAAGGAAAGCGTCGCCGCGGATTTGCGCGCCATGCCGCGCCCCTGTCGTGCGGGGCGCGATCTTATTACGAAGACGTGGAAGCCGCTAAAGCGCCGCGCAGAGCAGCCAGATGCCGGCGATCAGCATGCAGCCGGCGAGAAATCCGGCCACGCGCTCGCCCGCGAGGACGAACACATCGAAGAATTCGCTGCCGAGTTCGAAATCGTCTTCCCCGGACAGAGCGGCGCTGATGGCAAAGTGCGGGGGATCCAGCCTGAAATTGGCATCATTCCGCAATTCGCCGGACAGACCCAGGGGGTAAAAGGGTTGTGTCGCCTGGAATTGCGGCTTCGCCACCAGCGCCTTAAGCATCTGAAGATGCCTCCGTCTCTCGATGACTTCCAATAAATACTACTAACTCAGTAGAGTCAATAGCTGATTTGCAAATTCGACTCGAAACGTTAAGGGCGAAGGCTCTCGCCGGATAAGGTTCCGATGGCAACGGCCGGCCCCCTGGACGCACCGCTCATCCGGTTCGGACCCGCACATCTCGCGGTCATTGCGCTGACTTTTCTGCTGCCTTTAGGACTTGCGGCCATTGCGCGGACCACCCGGAACCGGGCCATCGCACGCGCGGTCTCGCTGGCCTTCGCGGCCGAACTCGCGGCGACATGGGCGCTCTGGTACTGGCTCATCGTGTCGCAGGGCTGGGTATCGGCCAAGACGATTCTGCCGATGGATTTGTGCGACTGGGCGGCGATTGCCGCGCTCGTCGCGCTGATCTGGCCGAACCAGCAGAGCTACGAGCTCGCCTGGTTCTGGTCACTCTCCGGCACGCTGCAGGCGCTGCTGACGCCCGATCTCGCCTATGATTTCCCCGACCTGCGTTTCATCGTATTTTTCGGCTTTCACGGCGGCGTCATCGCGTCCGTCCTTTATATGACCGCGGGCCTCGGCATGCGGCCCCGGCCGCGCTCCATTCCACGCGTCATAATCTGGTCGCTTGCCTATTTATTCGCCGCGCTCGCCACCAATGCCCTGCTCCACACGAATTTCGGCTATCTGCGCGCGAAACCCGCGCAGCCGTCGCTGCTCGATTTTCTCGGCCCGTGGCCGATCTACATCGTCGCACTTGTCGGATTGGGCCTGATCTATGTTCTGCTCCTTTACTTGCCGTTCCTGCTTGCGGACCTGATCCGGAGAACGCAATGCCGGCGCCGGGGCTGACAAAGGGCTGTCATTTTTTCCGCCATCCTGCTACCGGTGACACGCTCCCCTCTCCGAGGACGAATCGCACAACGCATGCTGGACTTCGCACGACTCGACGCAGCCAAGGTGACGGCCGATCCATTCCCCTTCGCGATCGTTCCGGGTTTTGTTGCGCCGGAATTCCGCGATGCGATCGAAACAGATTATCCGCGCGTCGAAGGCCCCGGCAGCTTTCCGCTTCCCTCTCTGTGCTACGGTCCGGCATTTGGGCAGATGATCGGCGAACTCACGAGCCCGACAATGCGGGAGATCGTGGCACGGAAATTCGACATCGATCTCGAATCGCATCCGGTCATGGTGACGGTGCGCGGTCAGTGCACGTCGCGCGACGGCCGCATTCACACCGACAGCGCCACGAAACTCATTACCATGCTGCTTTATACCAACCGCAGCTGGGAGTGTGCGGGCGCGCGCCTCAGATTGCTCCGCTCGCCGGACGATCTCGAAAATTACGCGGCCGAAGTGCCGGCGGAAGAAAGCACGCTCGTGATCTTCCGCAACGGGCCGAATGCGTGGCATGGCTTCGCGCCGTTTCACGGACAAAGGCGCGTGATCCAGGTGAACTGGGTCACCGACGCCGGCGTCGTGACGCGCGAACAGACGCGGCACCGCGTCAGCGCCTTTTTCAAGCGGCTGATCTCCGATCGTGGCAGGGCTGATGCCGCTGCGCATTGAAACATTTCGCAACGACGGCGGCGGCAACGCGCTTTACAAGGCGCTGTCGCATCCGCTCGCAGCGGAGCAGGCCCATGCCCTTATCGCCAAACTCGATGCCGGCGATTCGCTCGCCCTCTACGATCCCGACGGCTTCGCGGAAGCGTTCGATATCTTTTATCCGCTGCCGGCGCCGGCGCATTACTTCGTGCAGAATCTGCAGCATCTGGAACGAAGCTTTCGCGGCGTCGAAGCGCGGCCGGTTACGGAAATGTCCGCTGCGCCTGTCGCGGCGCTGTTTATCGCCGGCTTCGAAGCCGAAAAAAAGCTTGCGCAAATTCGCCGCCTCATTCCGGCCGGAGTCGAAATCTTCTCTCTCGATGCGCTGAAGCTGCCGGCCGAATTGCTGACATTGCCGGCGCGCTATCTCTCGCCGCTGAATTTCGCCACCAACTTCGTCTTCTTCCGCGACGAATCCGGCCATCACACGCGCCTCACGACAGCAAATTACTGGCCGCGCTACGGTGCGGGGCACGTGAATCTCTGGTGCAGGCTTTTCGGCGCCGATGGGCGGATACTGAAGACATGGATCGAGGAATGCGGCGGGCCGGAGTCCTCGCTTGTCATCGACAGCCGCGAGATTCGCACGCGTTTCGATCTGCCAGCTTTCACCGGCCAGTTGTTTGTTCATGTCGTGGGTGCGGCGGGACACGACATCGTCAAATATGCGCTCGACACTTATGGCGACGCGAAGACCGTGCTCTCCGTCACGCATGACGCGAATTCCTGGCCCGCCGATCTCTATGCCGGCCTTCCCGCGCCGGCACCGGACGAAGATGTTATCCTCTGGGTGCAAAACAGCCATCCCGCTGCGATTCCGGAAAACGATATCGGCTTCGCGCGAATGGGCTCGGCAGAAATTACAACACTGTCCGGGGCCATAGCGCCATTCGCGACGCGCGCCGTGCACATGCGAGACTTGCTCCCAAAGCTTTCCTGGCCCGACCAGATCGAGATTCACGCCGGCAAGCACGTCGTGCGGCCGCGCTACGAGGTCGTTGGGCGAAACGGCCGTTCGCGCATCGCCCATCCCAATGTCGAGCGCACCGATCTCGTTGCGGACCCGATGCTCCCAAAGCTGGGATCGTATATGGGCAAAGGGCATATCCTGCCTGGCGCGTTGCTTCCGCCAGACCAATTCGTGACGGAAGTGCTGCCCACGCCCATGTCGAGCGCGCAGCAGCATCTGCCGATCAGGGCGCTGATTTTCGATTCGGAAGGCGCGTGCGTCGCGGAACACCGCTTCGGTGCATTGCCGCGCGATCACCGCGAAGCGATTGATGTCTCGGCATTGGCGCGCGGCGCAGGACATGTCGAACTCGTCTATGATTTCGAAGCCGGCGAAGGCGCCGACGGCTGGCTGCATGCGCTGTTCCGCTATCGCAACCGGGCAAGCGGACATGCGGCCGAGACGAGCTTCGGCTCGCATATGTTCAACAGCGCGCTCGTCTGGCGCGGCGAACCGCAATCCTATTCCGGGCCGGCTCCCGGACTTTCGACGCGCCTCTTTCTCCGCGTCGCGCCTGCGCCGTTGCGCACATTCTGTCATCTCATCTATCCCGTATCCGGGAGCTGGCACCCTCACTCGAATACCGCGCTTCAGCTTCGCAACACGGCCGGCAAAGACATTGCGCAAGGTGAATTGCGCATACCGGCGTCGGGCTCACGGCTGTGGCGCGTGCAGGACGTTTTCGATGCGAGATCGCTCGCCGAGGCCGGCCCGCATCCCTATGTGATCGTGCGCGACGAAACCTGCCGGCTGTTCGGCTATCACGGAGTCGAAGGCGAGCAAGGCAGCTTCAGCCTGGACCACATGTTCGGCTTCTGAGCGTGACCACGTTCTCGTCCTGCTGGATCGTCACGGACGGCAAATCCGGCATGGAAAGCCAGTGCCTCGGTCTTGCCGAATCGCTGGGCATCGATCCCACTATTATTCGCGTTGCCCTGCGCAATCCGTGGCGGGATCTCGCGCCGCATCTGCGCATCGGTCTCGAACATGCATTCATCGACAATCCGCTGGCAGGTCCGTGGCCCGGGCTTCTGATAGCAACCGGCCGCCAGAGCGTCCCCGCATCTCTTTATGTGAAGCAGAAAAACCCGGGAACGCGGCGCGTTCAGATACAAAATCCCGGTATTTCGCCACGCAATTTCGATCTGGTCGTGACACCGATGCACGACAATCTCTGGGGCGCGAATGTCATCCAGACCATCGGCGCGCTGCACCGCGTGACACCGGAAAAACTGGCCATGGAAGGCCGGCTGCTTGAACCCAGCATTGCGGGACTTCCCCGCCCGTTCATCGGTGTGCTCGTCGGCGGAGCAAACAGCTCATACCGGTTTGGCGCAGAAGAAGCGCGCGCGCTTGCCGGGGAAATTGCACGCCAGGCGACCGCGACGGGCGGAAGCGCGCTCGTAACACCTTCGCGGCGCACGGGGGAAGCCAATGTCGCCGAAATTCGCGCAGGACTTGCCGCAACGCCTGGATTTGTGTGGGATGGTACGGGCGCGAATCCTTACTACGGCATGCTTGCGCTGGCCGACGTGATCCTCGTGACCGGCGACTCTGTGAACATGATCACGGAATCCTGCGCGACCGGACATCCGGTTTACATCTACGACCTGCCGGGCAATTCGACAAAATCACGGCGGTTCCATCAGGCGCTGGTCCTGCGCGGGTATGCGCGCCGCTACGAAGGATCGCTGGAAATCAAACCGATGAACCGACTCTACGAAATGACCCGCATCGCCCGCGCTGTTGCGCAGCTCGCGCAATAATTGCGAGCAGAAGCGCGGAAGTAATTTTGCCACGAAGAGCACCAAGATCACAAAGAAGACCTCGCGCGCGCGGCGCGCAATTTTTTCTTCGTGATCTTGGTGCTCTTTGTGGTAAAATTCTTACTTTGTGCGGCAGTCGACGTGCCGGTTGACGAAGAGGCAGATTGCCTCCTCGGTGCCGTCCTGCGAAAGGACATGTATCTTCCACCAGGGTCTTCCCCGCGTGATCAACAGGAAGCCGTAGCCCGGCAATGAAAGTCCCGAAGTGATTTTCAATGCGCCGACGCTGCGTCCGGAGAGATCGCGCGGCGCGGTATCGAGAAGGTCGCCGCCTTCGCCGGCGATGATCTGCGGCGGGCCCCTGTCGTAGTCGATTGCCTCGAAGGTATGGATGTGACCGGCGAGGAGGAGCGCGACGTTTGGCGGAATGCCGTTCGGTTCCTGCGCCGCCATCATGGTGCGATTGCCGCCCGTGACGATGCCGAGCGGCAGGTCCACGATGCCCCAGATCGGGCGATGCATGACGAGCCAGACCGGTTGCGCCATGCGGCCGACCGCTGCCAGATCGGCGCGGTAAAGCGGCACCAGATCATCCTCGACACTTATGTCGGGCGCGTGCGCATCGTCCATTACCGCAAGCGTCAGATTGCCGAGCGGCACCGGCCAGGGCGCGACATGGTCCGTACACGGCGCTTTTGGATCGACGGGCAACGGACCGAGCAGGCGCAGCCATCCCGCGCCCGACCGCGCGCACTCCTCGTGATTCCCGCGCACTAACACGAAAGGTGCCGCTGCAAGAAGAGGTGCCGCCGGCGCGAAGAAATCGGCGGACCAAGCCGGCCAGTCATCGCCCGAAGGACTGCCCGCGCAGCCCGTATTACCCGCCGGGCAGGCCGATTCGCGATAGAGATAGTCGCCCACGTGAATAACGAGATCGGGATTCAATTTTGCCGCGACGGCGGCAACATGCGGAAAGGGCCATTTGCTTGGATCGTTACAATCCTGGACGGTTCCTCCCTTGATGCGGCAGCCGGTATCGCCGACGATAAGAATCTTCTGCGGCACGGCGACCGGCAGCGGAAGATCGCGGCCGAGGACGGAGACTTTCCGGATTCCGCCCGCAAGCGTGGCCGCGCATAACAAATTCGGAAACGCCGCGTTTGACGACGCACGCAGGCGCATCGAAACATTTTTGCCGTCGATTGTTACAGCCGGGCATGCCGGGCCATCGACAACCGCTCGGGCTTCGGCCAGGCCGCCAGGCGCCATCTGCACCCAGGCCGACAGGAGCTTTGGTTCCGCAGCGCCCGCCTGAGCCGTCAGGCCGCCCAGCGCTGCAACCACGAGCGCGACAGAAAACAGACATCTCATGACTGTTCGCTCTTTTGCGGGCGGCCGCGCCACAGCGCCTGCACCCTGTCGAAAAACCCGAAATGATAGGCGGTGCCGATCAGCACGGTGAACAGGACGGCGCCACCGAATGCGAGCGCGATCGGAGCTCCGTGCCGGAGGCCCAACGCTCGCAGAATCTCGCGAAAGCTTGTGCCCACGAGCAGAAGCGCGGGCGCCCAGATCAGCGCCGAACCGACATTGGCGATCCAGAACTGGGACCAGGGCATTTCCATGATTCCGGCCACAAGCGGAATGGCCGCCCGCACGGGTCCGAAAAACCGCCCGATGAAGACGCTGGCAGTGCCAAAGCGTTCGAAGAAGCGGTAGCCGCGCGGAAGAAAATCCGGATGGCGCACGAAGTACCAGTGCTTTTCGAGGAGATGCCCGAAGCGCCGGCCCATCCAGAACGAGATCGCGTCACCGATCACCGCACCTAGAATGCCGCCGATCATCAGCGGCCAGACGCTGAGCACGCCATGCGGATTGAGCGGCCAGCGCACGAGGGTTCCGGCCATGACCATGATGGTCGTTCCCGGAAATAGCAGGCTGAGGCCGACGAAGGATTCACCAAAGGAAACCACGAACATGGCAGGTCCAGCCCAGGCGCCGTGGAGCTGGATGAAGGCGACGAAGTCGTGAACGAGATGATGCATGGGCCGGCTTAGCACGCGATCCGGCATCAACGCCAATGCACTCTTTCCCCCTAGAAATGCCATGAGGCGGCCGGCGCGGATCCGCGCCGTAGCCGCCTCATGCTGCCCCCTTCAATGCGGACCCTACACGCAGCGGTTCCCTACATCCCCCTCGGCGACGAAACCGCTGCGGCGGAAGTGTGCCGGGACCGCGTCTCCGTGCAATGGGTCTGCGGCGTCTTCCTACAAATTCCCAATCACTGTGGATTCGCCGCAACAATCTATGTTCACCATTACTGGCGAAAATGCTTCGACAGACGCAGGCCCTGGCGCTGATAATTCGATCCGATCTCCTGGCCGTAGACGGAGGGCGGGGGTTCGGTAAGCCGTTCGAAGACAAGCCTGCCGATGATCTGGCCATGCTCGAGAATGAACGGGACTTCGCGGCTGCGTACTTCAAGCACGGCACGCGCGCCGCGGCCCTGGCCCGCCTCATGACCGAAACCCGGATCGAAGAACCCAGCGTAATGAACGCGAAATTCACCAACCAGCGGATTGAAGGGAAGCATTTCGGCCGCAAAATCCGGTGGAATGGCTACCGCCTCGCGCGAGGCGAGAATGTAGAATTCGTCCGGATCGAGCACGATGGTGCCCGAGCGGCTGGCATGAATCGGGTCCCAGAACTCGAGCGGATCGAGCGCCGCGCGCTCGTCGATGTCGATGATGCCGGTGTGCCGCTTGGCCCGCCAGCCCACTTGCTGCATTGCAGGATCGCCCTGCAGATCGACAGACAGCGCGAGCCCGTTTTCGATATCGGCCGGCCCGTCGACGAGCGGCGTCTCGGCATGCAGCCGTTTGAGCTGCGTGTCGGTGAACTGGGGCGAACCGCGACGGATGCGCAGCTGGTTGAGGCGCGAGCCCTTGCGCACAAGAACCGGAAACGTGCGCGGAGATATCTCCGCATAGAGCGGCCCGCGATAACCGGCCTCGACCCGATCGAATGCCTGGGCGCGATCCACAATCAACCGCGTGAAAACATCGAGACGGCCCGTGGAGCTTTTTGGGTTGGCAATGCCCGAAACGCGCGAACTGAGATCCAGTCCTTCGAGCAGCGCTACGACATAGACGCAACCGGTCTCGAGAACAGCGCCGTGAGAGAGATCGATTTCGTGTAGCGCGACGGATGCAAGTTTCTCGCGCACGGTTGCCTGCGGACCGGGGAGAAAACTCGCCCGAACGCGCCAAGCGACGGAACCGAGCCGCAGATCGATGCTGGCCGGCTGAATTTGCGCGGGATCGATGTCTTCCGCCGCGATGATTTCGCGCCGCGCGCGAACAAGTTGGCGCAGGACATGGCTCGGCACAATGCCGGTTGAAAAGCGGCCATAGGTTTCCGCGGCCGTATTCTGCCCGTCCTCTTCGAACAGACTGGTTCCGGTGTCTGTCATAGTGGTGGGCAGTATAGAGCCGATTCCCTTTTCGTCATCGGCGAGACTAACCCAGGAAGCTCCGCACCTCCGCGATCACTTCCGCGAGCCCGCAGCGTTTGACGGGTGCCTCGGGCGGCAGCGCGCTCAGGAGGCGCGACGGTGTCGCGGGTTCGAGAATCACGAAGCAGCCCTTGTCATTCTGGCTGCGGATAAGACGGCCGAAAGCCTGTTTCAGCCGCAGCCGCGTCAGAAGATCGTCGTAGGTTCGGCCGAAGCGCGCGCGCCGCGCCTTATGCAGGATTGTCGGTCGCGGCCACGGCACCTTGTCGAAAACGACGAGGCGCAGGGATCGTCCCGGAATATCCACGCCGTCGCGCAACGCATCGGTACCAAGCACGCAGGCATTCTCTTCCGCACGGAACAAATCGACCAGCGTGCCCGTGTCGAGCCGGTCGACATGCTGGGCATAGAGAGTAACCCCGGCTTCGGAGAGCGGCGCGGCGATACGTTGTTCCACGGCGCGCAGCATGCGTACCGACGTGAACAGCCCGAGTGCGCCGCCGCCCGCGGCCAGAAACAATTCGCGATAGGCGGTGGCCAGCGCCTCCGGGTCGCGTCGTTCGATATCGCGCACGACGAAAACGCGCGCCTGCTCGGCATAACGAAATGGCGAGCCGAAGCTCGCGCGTTTCGGTGGTTCGGCAAGGTGATGCGCGCCGGTCCGCACTTCCGCCGATTGCCAGTCGTCGACGCCGCTCTCGGCATCGCGCAACGTCGCCGAAGTGATGAGTACGCCGTGCGCCGGCGCGAGCACGTCGCTCGACAAGGGATTTGTCGGATCGATCCAGTGGCGGCGGAGCCCGACGTCGATATCGCGGCCATCGTCGCGCTCGATCTCGAACCAGTCGACGAATTCCGACCTGGGACCGCGGGTGTCCGCGCCCGCATCCTCGAGCGAATCCAGCATCGCAATCCATGCCGGCAGAACCTGTTTCGCGCGCCGCTCCAGACCACGTGCCGCCGCTTCGAGACGCACGCGTTCCGAAGAATCGAGTTCCTTCGCCTCCACATCCAGTTTTCGCCGCAAACTGCCGGCGAGCGCAAGCAAAGGCTGCGCAATCGATTCGAGGCCTTCGTGCAATTCTTCTGCCGCCGCGCGCAATTCCTCGCCAAGCGGTTCGGTATCGGCTTCGAGCGAATAAAGCGGATCGGCATCGCTGCTTCGCGCACGCACATGCTGATAGACAGCCGCCAGAAACGCTTCGCCCGCATTGCGCGCGCCCGCGTTCGCGATGCGGGCCACCGCCCCATCGCCCGCCAGCGCGCCTGCCGCAGCAGCCGCCCGGTCAAGCTGCGCCCGCGCTTCGGAGTCGCCGGCTATCATATCCCTGAGACGTTCTTCGAGGCCGCGATGACGCCCGCGCGTGCGGCCTTCCGCGCCGCGGATCCAGCGGCGCAACTCGGCCATCTCGCGTCCGCAGAGATGCGCGGAAAATCCGGAATCGGCGGCGTCGAAAAGATGATGGCCTTCGTCGAACACATAGCGCACACGCCGTTCGTTCGCGGCCTCTCCGCCCTCCCCGGACGACCAATCCTGTGCCGCCTGGGCGATGACCAGTGCATGATTGGCAACGACGATGGGCGCGCGCCGCGACCGCCGGACGACACGTTCTATGAAACAGACGCGGTAATGCGGACACGCCGAATAGATGCATTCGCCGCGCCGGTCGGTGATCTCGCGAATCGGGAACGACGACGCAAGAAAGGACGGAAAGCCTGCGCCCGAGACATCGCCATCGCTGCTTGCCGCAGTCCAGCGCGCAATCAAGCCGAGCGCAACAATACGCTGTCCCGGCGAGACGAGATGGCGCCGTGCGGCGTCTTCATAATTGAGCAGGCACAAATAATTCTCGCGCCCCTTGCGCACGACGGCCTTGTCTTCCCGCTCCGCGGGGTCGGGATAAAGTCGCGCGATCTCCTGCACGATCTGGCGTTGCAGATTGCGCGTATAGGTCGAGAGCCAGAGTCCGGGACCGTTTTTCTCCGCCCACAGACTTGCAGGAGCGAGATAGCCGAGTGTCTTGCCGACTCCGGTGCCTGCTTCGAGCAGCGCAACACGCGGCGCACCAACATGCGCGCGCGAATCGAATGCATGCGTCGCGGCTTCCGCGTAGGCGCGTTGCTCGATCCTGGCTTCGCCGGCATCGCCGACAAGCCGCGCAAGGCGCAACCGCGTCTCCTCGCTGCCAACCGGCTCCGATGACGGCCTGGGCGGGGGCGCATCGTCTTCCCATTCCGGCAGACTGTGCCACGCCGCCAGCGCGGAAAGCGGAGATGCCGCTTTGCTGCCTGCGTCGCCCACTGCCTGTACAACAAACGGCCCCCAGCGCCATCCCGCCCCGGCAAGCAGTCCGGCCAGCGGTTGCAAACGGGCGTGCTCGGCCTCGGAATATCCGCGAAGCTCTTCGAGCAAAAGCGTCGCCGCTTCGCGAAGCAACTGCGTGGACGCGGCCTGCGAGGCCTCCATCGAAAGACCCAGCGCGCGTGCGAGACCCAGCGTGCTCGGCACAAACGGAACCGCCGGCCGAACGAAGGCGAAGAGTTCAAGCAGATCGAAAAGCGGTCTCGCCGGCGCTGTGCGAAGACGTCCGGCGACGAATGCAGTATTCGCGATCAACACGTCGCCCGCGCGGAACAATGCGCGCGCCTCCTCCAATCCGGCCACGCGCGACGAGCCATCGGCAAATCCCAGCACCGCGCCGCCCGGCGCCGGCAGGAGTGCGGGAATCGTGGAGAGATCGCCAAGTCTCGAAGCTTGCTGCATCGACCGGAGATTACCCGAAATTGGCTCGGGCAAGTCGAAAAAACAGCCGGGTCCGTTGTGCAGTGTGTGGTCTTACGTCAGAGTAAGACGTAGGTCGGAGGAACAATGTCCGCATCAGTCGTCAGCACAAAAGGCCAGATTGTTATTCCCGCCGAGATTCGCGCCGAGCTTGGCGTAAAGGCCGGGAGCCGTGTGGAATTTGTCAAGACGGATGAGGGGTGGCTGATTAAACCTGCGACGCTTCCCGTAACTGCGCTGAAGGGCATTCTTAATAAACCGCACAAGCCGGTTTCAGTGGAAGACATGAATTTGGCCATCCGTCGCAGAGCCGGACACTGATCGGGCTCGATACCAACATTCTCGTGCGCTATCTTGCGCAGGACGATCCCAAGCAGTCTGCCGCTGCATCCCGGTTGATCGAGGGTCTCACCACTGAATCACCCGGCCTGGTTTCAGCGATAGTTCTCGCCGAGACCGTCCGGGTAATGGAAGACGTTTTCGGCGCGGACCGGGACCGGATTTCTACGATTGTGGAAAGCTTGCTGCGGACAGCAACGCTAATCGTGCAGGATGCCGAAGCAGCCTGGCGCGCCCTGTCCCGTTATCGTTCTGGAAATGCCGATTTCGCGGATTGTCTGATCGAGCGGACCTGCGTCGCACGTGGATGCCGCCGGACCTTCACATTTGACAAACAGGCCGCGCGTCACGCCGGAATGACACGTGTCGGCGGCTCACATTCCGGTCGTCATTGACCGCCCCGCGATCCAACGCCTAGTTTTCGCGCGCCCAAGACCCCCATAGGCACGACTCATAAAATGGCTTCTTCCATCCCGTCCGAACTTGCCCGTGCGGCCCATGTCTGGCCGTTCGAGGAGGCGCGCAAGGTCCTGGCGCGGCTCGATCGGCGCGAGAGGCGTGGCCTTGCCGCGCCCGGGGCGGTGATTTTCGAGACTGGTTATGGCCCATCCGGTCTGCCGCATATCGGCACCTTTGGCGAAGTCGCGCGTACAAGCTGGGTGCGCCGCGCCTTCGCGTTGATCAGCGATGTGCCGACGCGGCTCTATTCCTTCTCCGATGACATGGACGGACTGCGCAAGGTGCCAGGCAATGTACCCAACCAGGAGATGCTGCGCGACCATCTGGGCCAGCCGCTGACCTCCGTGCCTGATCCCTTCGGAACACATTCCAGCTACGGCGCACACAACAACGCGCGGCTTAGATCCTTTCTCGACAGTTTCGGCTTCGAATACGAATTCCTGAGCTCGACGGATTGCTACAAGAGCGGCCGCTTCGACGACGCGCTGTTGACCGTGCTCGCCAATTACGAAAAGGTTCGCGATATCGTTCTGCCCACGCTCGGGCCGGAGCGTCGCGCAACCTATTCGCCCTTTCTTCCGCTCTGTCCGCGCACCGGCCGCGTGCTGCAGGTGCCCGTCGTCGAATGGAATGTCGAACGCGGCACGATCGTATATGACGAGGATGGAAAGCGCGAGGAAGTGCCGGTCACCCGCGGGCACTGCAAACTGCAATGGAAAGCCGATTGGGGGATGCGCTGGCTTGCACTCGGCGTCGATTATGAAATGTCGGGCAAGGACCTTATTTCATCGGTCGAACTTTCGTCGAAAATCGAGCGCGCGCTGGGCGGCGAACCGCCCGAGGGTTTCAACTACGAATTATTCCTCGACGAAAACGGCGAGCGCATTTCGAAGTCGCGCGGCAACGGTCTTTCGATCGAGGAATGGCTGACCTATGGCCCGCAGGAGAGTCTTGCGCTCTTCATGTTCCAGAAGCCGCGGGCGGCGAAGCGGCTCTATTTCGATGTCATTCCCCGTGCCGTGGACGATTACATCGACTTGCTGAAACAGTATCGGGAAACGGAGGACGACGCGAAGCGGCTGGAAAGTCCCGTGTGGCACATTCACGCCGGCGCTCCGCCAAAGGAAACCTATCCAGTGAGCTTTGCGCTGCTGCTCAATCTGGTAAGCGCGTCAAATGCGCATGAGCGCGACGTGCTCTGGGGCTTTATCCGCGCCTATGCGCCCGGCGCAGATCCGACGGCGAATCCGGGTCTCGATCGCCTTGTGGGTCACGCACTGCGCTACTACGAGGATCGCGTGAGACCGCACAAGCAATATCGCGCGCCGACAGGGAAAGAACGCGCAGCGTTCGAGGATCTGGCGTACGCGCTCGAGGCCATGTCCGACGAGCGCGAGGGCGAAGCGGTGCAGAACGCTGTGTACGAAATCGGCAAACGGCACAATTTCGAGCCATTGCGCGATTGGTTCAAGGCGCTCTATGAGGTATTGTTCGGGCAGAGTCAGGGACCGCGTTTCGGCTCCTTTGCTGCGCTGTTCGGCTGTGTACCGACTGCGGCGCTGATCCGTCGCGCGCTTTCCGGCGAGTTTGCGGGAACCGCATGAAGCTGTTGTGGACGATAATAGTACTTTCTCTCCTCGCCCCGGCGGCATTCGCCGAAACACCCTTCGAATTGTATGAAGACGGAAGGTTTGCCGAAGCGGAAAAGGCTGCGCTTGCCGCCGGCGATGCGGCTGGTTATGCGCTCGCCGCCCGCGCCGACCTCGCCGCGGAGATGATGCGCGCCGAGCCCTGCAGCCCCTGCCTGCGGCACGCCCAAGACCTTGCGCAACACGCGATCGACCTTGACCCGAATCTCCCGGAAGGCCGTATCGAATTCGTCGTGGCGCTGGGGTACGAGGCGCGACTTATGGGTCCGCTCGAAGCGCATTTCAGAGGCTTCGCCGAAAAAGCAAAAGACAATATCGAGGCGGCAATCTCTGCCGATCCCCAGAACGCCTGGGCCTGGGCGGCGCTCGGCGGCTGGAACATCGAAATCGCGCATGATGCCGGGACGACGCTTGCGCGCTGGCTCTATGGCGCAAGCCTGAAGGCCGGACTCGAGGATTTTTCCAGGGCCTTCGGGTCGGCACCGGACAATCTCGTCATCCGCTACCAATATGCGCTCTCGCTCGCGGCCTGCCACGAAGCGGCCTATCATGATACAATTCTGGAAGCGCTTTCGCGCGCTGTCGATGCAGCACCACACGGCGCCTATGAGGCCTATGCACAGAAAAGCGCCAGGGAATTGCTCGCGGCATTGAAGGTCGGAGACATGGATACATTCGACCGGCTCGTGCGGCACGACCAGGGTTATCCGTAACAAAGTGGGCGCAATCGAAACTGGAGCAGCCCTCCTGCGGATGCTGCCTGCCGAAACGGCGCATCGCGCGGCACTTACGCTGTTGCGGCTCGGCGCACCGCTCGTTCCGCACGCCGAAGCTGATGATGCGCGGCTCTCCGTTTCGGCGTTCGGACTCGATTTTCCCAATCCGATCGGCCTCGCGGCCGGCTTCGACAAGGACGTGCGCGTTCCCGATGCGATGCTGCGGCTGGGCTTTGGATTTATCGAATGCGGAACATTGACACCGCGGCCACAGACCGGAAATCCGCGACCGCGCCTGTTTCGACTCGCGGCTGACGGGGCCGTCATCAACCGGATGGGGTTCAACAATGAAGGCGTTGCATACGCGGCCGCGCGTCTGCGCAAGCGCTCACGCAACGGCATTCTTGGCATCAATATCGGTGCCAACAAGGACAGCAGCGACCGTATTGCGGATTACCGTATCGCCTTCGCCGCGCTCGCGCCCTTCGCCGACTACGTCGCGGTGAATGTTTCTTCGCCGAACACGCCGGGCCTGCGCGGGTTGCAAAACCGCAACGAGCTTACGCGGCTCCTGCATATGCTCGTGCTGGAGCGCGACGTGCTGAAATGCCATGCTCCGCTGCTCCTCAAGATCGCACCCGATATCGAACTCGATACGCTCGACGACATTGTCGAAGTCGCGCTCGGCGCCGGAATCGAGGGCCTGATCGTCAGCAATACGACCACCGCCCGTCCGCCTTCGCTCAAGAGCGTGCACGCGGCGGAGAGCGGCGGCCTCTCGGGCAAGCCGCTCTTTGAACTTTCGACCGGCCTCCTGCGACAGACGCGCGCCCGCGTTGGAACGAAGCTCGCTCTTGTCGGTGTCGGCGGCGTGTCCTCGGGCGAATCCGCCTACGCGAAAATCCGCGCCGGGGCGTCGCTGGTACAACTCTACACGGCGCTCGCATTCGAAGGCCCCGCACTCATCGCGCGCATAAAAAATGAACTGCTCGGACTGATCGTGCGCGACGGCTTTGGGCGGCTCGCCGATGCGATCGGCGCGGACGCAGCGGTATAATTACTTCAACTGCATTCCGCCGGCTTCGCTCTGCGTGTCCTTGCCGTTGCGGGTGTCGGGCCAGGCCGCGAAAAGCTTTTTTCCGTCCCACACATTGCCGGTGTACTCGCCCATGAAGGCACCGCCAAAACCGTCATTCAGCGGATCGGAGGGTTCGCTTGCCAGCTGCAGATCGGTTGCAAATTTCTTGCCGCCGTCGATCGACCAGGTTCCGAACGCCTCATAATCGATATCTTTCGGATCGTTGCGCCGGTCGAGCCAACTGATGCCCAGAACACCCTTCGCACTTACATTGATCCATGGCATGAACTGATCGCTCTTGTCGGTTTTGGGCGCCACGGGAATGGGCGGATTCCAGACATTGCCGCCGTCCGTCGAAGTACCGAGCAGCAACTGCATGAACTCGCCGTTCCATGTGTAGGCCGTGAAATACAATTCGCCGGCGTGCGCCCCGCTGCTGTTGTCAATGGCGATCACCGGGATTTCGCTCATCGGCTCCGACGTATTGGGCAGATTGCCGAAAAAGGCGCAGAGACAATTATCGAAGGCGAGACCCATGGTAGCCATCAAGACAGGCGTGGACCATGTATTGCCGCCATCCGTGGATTGCACGATGTAGAGCGATGCGGCCCTGTCGCCGCAATCCTTGGCCGGACCGATGGCCTCGCAGGCCATGTAGCTTAGATAGATTGTCCCGTCGGCGGAGATCGCAAGATTGCTGAACTGATTGACCTCCGGCCATATGGCTTGGGATGCGACGGCGACGCTCTGCCAGGTTTGGCCGCCATCCGTCGAGCGCGTCGCATAAATCTGCGAATCGTTTTCCGAATCGAATTGCGTGCTGGAAATGTAAATCGTGTTCTTGTAGGGGCTGTTCGCGCCGGTATCGATCTCAAGCCAGGGCTTGTCCGACAGGAGATTTGGAAGAATCACGGCAACGGTTGGCGTGCTCCAGGTCTTGCCGTTGTCGCTTGAACTCGAAACGACGACTTCGCTCTGCCCGCTTCTGAGCACGTCCAGTCCGCCGCGCCACGCGGTGCCGTTCAGGTCGTAGCCCACGACCGGATCGCCTTCGCCCGTGGTGTTTTTCACTACCGACGCACAGCCGCCCGACCATGTGCTGCCGCCGTCGGACGACGTCCAGAAACTCTGCAGGCTCCTGTGACAATTATAGTCCATGCCGCCCGTGAGCAGTTCCCTGGAGTCAAGCGGGTTTACGGCAAGAGGCGTTTCGCTCACCGGCTGACCGCCGCCGGAAACTTGGATGTTTGGCAGCGCGCAGGGCGCAGGCTTGCAGGTCAGCGCCGGATATTGCGCGGGGGTGCGCCCGAGTCTGCCCGGCCAGGGCATTCGCCCATTGCGCAGCGCCCGCGCCATCAGTACGTCACCGGAATAAGGCAAATTTTCAAGCGTCGCATGGCCGGTTTGCGCAGCGATGCCCGCCCGCAGGGGAAACGTCAGAGCGAGCGCGAAAACCAGGGGAAAGCATCGGCTGTATTGCATGGGATCGTCCCGCCGGGCACCGCGCCATTATACAGGACTTGCTGCGAATGCAAATCACATGCAAGTCGCATCAGGGCACAGAGACGGGCACCAGATTGTCGTCGGAGTTCCGGTCGATCCAGATGTTGTAGCGATCGATGCCGGCGAATTTCGGCGGCCTGTTCACGACGAAATGCAGGGATTGCTTTCCCGTGACGACCGGTTGACGGGCGTAATAGAGGACTTTCGAAGAATCGAAGCCGGCTTTTCCAGGTTCGGCAAGGAACAGTCCGGCAAAGACATCCTCCTTCATCGGCGCTGCCGTCTCGCGGCCCTTCCCGTCGGCGTAGAATTTGTGGGCCTCGACGTCCAGCGCGACGTCGTAACGTCCGTCCGGACGTCTGGTACATGACGCGTGCTCTGCCTTCAGATCGTAAAGCGTGATGCACTGAAAGAGATCGGTGATCAGCAAGTCGTACTTCAGGCCGGCCTCCTCGCGCAGAATTTTGATGAAATCCTTCGACGATGCATAGGGCGCGGATTTGAACGCGTACCGGGCGAGCAGTCGGCGCAGCGAGCGGTTTACGACATCCTCGCCGACTGTTTCTTTCAGGCGATACATGATGGGCGCACCCTTCCAGTAATGGATGTAATCCTGATTTTCGACCCGTTCGAGCGGAAGCTCGTCGCGTTCCTGGCTGCCGCGTGCGCGCAGATAGCGATCAAGCGACCATTTGAGGAATTTGCGCACGTGATCGGCACCGGGCCGTATTTCGAGACTGACATCATCGAGCGCGCAAACGCCGCCCGGATAGATATGGGTGAGATTCTCGATCGTCAGCATGCTGCGCCCCGGCAGGATTCGGGTTAAAGATGGGCGTATGGGAGGCGCTGTCAACTCGCCGCGGGACGTTGCGAACCATGCGGCGGGCGCAATCGCCCCATGTCGGAGCGGTCGACGGCCGGCTACAGCGGCATATACAGATTAGTCGGGGAGCGGCTCCGTCTCGTGGAAGTGCCGCAGATCGACGACGCGGCGGCCCGCCGGTGTCAACGCGATGACATCGACGAACCGCCGGTTCCACAACATCTCGTCCGGCGTATAGGAATGCCGCGCATAGATGATTTCCGACAGCGCGTCGTCCGTGCCGCTCAGAAGTATAATGACTTCCACCTGCAGATCATGCAGCGTTTCTACCGTTATGCCGTAAAGCGGACTCGCTTCGTCGATCTGATGCATCACGGTCCAGGAAAGCGCGAAGAGCGGCGTGCGCGCGCGCACCAGCTTCAGCTCCTCGAAGCGCCGCATCACGATCCCTTCCGCCGTGATCATCTGACGCGCGAGCGAGACAGAGATGGATGCATCGAGAATCTGGTTGCCGCGCTGGTTGGCGGCGCGGAACATCAGCGTGGGCACGCCGTTGAACGGCGTGATGACGGCGACCTCGCTGAAAATGATTCTTGCATAGGGCCGCGAGAACCGCGCAAACGTCACGCCGGTGATGAGCGCAAGATTGAGGATGCCGAAGAACGCCTCCACCGACACGACCACGTTCGCGTAGATACTTCTTGGCAGCAGCACCGTGTAATTGGCCGAGCCGATGGTCTGAACGCTGAAAAGAAAATAGTCCCAGAAACCATGGGCGTTCTCGATGCCGCGCGGATCGGCCATATAGAGCAGCGCGAAAATCGTATTTACCAGCGCGAATACGGCGCCGACGCCGACGAAGAACACCCACCACGGCGCGCTGCGGATGAAGTGATACACATCCATCCATTGCGTGCCGTCCTGCCCTTTGACCACCGCGCGGCGCGGCTGCCATTCCCGCGAAATGATCCGCGGCTCGCGGGCGGGCCGGTGCGATTTCTTCTTCGTGGGCATGGCCTATTGCGTCTCGCTGAAGAGTCGATCGTCATGGCGGGGCTCGCCCCCGCCACGACGCAATCGGGTTATCATCGACGCGCGCAACTGCGCAATCACCACGCCACCCACCCACCACGTCATGGCCGGGCGGCGTCCCGACCACCCATGAACACCGACCTATCAGGCAAGCGTCATGTACCAGTCGCGGCGCCGCAGGTCGTCACTATAAGCGGCGCAAACATTCTCCTACCGCGTTCTTGGGCGGCCGGGACTCTAAGCTTGTCCTCGGGCCGCGCTCTGCGCGGTCCCGGAGGGCCCGGCCAGGACACTGTTTGGGTTGGAATTCAGGTTCGGGTTCGGGTTCGGATGCCGATCGGTTAGAAGAAGAGCAATCGCCGTGCCTCGCCCATCCGAGCGCACAAACCCAACCTGACAAAATTCCGGTACTGTCCTGTTTTGCCCCTGAGTGTCCTAAGTCGCATGGACGAGTGTCCTATTTTAGTTGCCCCCCGCACATGAGACAAATCGATAAACCTCCGTTAAGAAGGATGACCAACAGGACCAGTGCGGGCAATATATGCCTCCCACGTCGCCAGCGATATTTTGGTAGGGGTATCATTTGTATTGCAAACTGCCCATGTATTCCGCTTAGCATTTTGTCGACCCAATCTCTCACTTCCCAATCGCG
>Ga0335074_10003478_pt1 | contig 21552 bp, 17 predicted proteins | sample Lox_Sample_23_FD_206715 | JGI IMG/M metagenome (GOLD analysis project Ga0335074, IMG submission 206715) | Soil microbial communities from Loxahatchee National Wildlife Refuge, Florida, United States - Lox_Sample_2.3 | ecosystem: Environmental > Terrestrial > Soil > Wetlands | place: USA... | reverse complement strand
CGAAGGCAAAGTTCTGCACGAACTTCACGTACTGCCCCACCGTGAAATTGGTCCCGTAGCCGCCGCGAATCACCGTATCGCGCCACGGATGCACCGCAAACCCCAGCCGCGGCTCAAAATTGTCTCGCTCCGGATACACCAGGTCGCGCGGATACTTCCCCGTAAACGGTCCCACTCCGTTCGACGTCACCGTCGCCGCCTGCGCGAATCCGTCGCCCACGTCGAGAGTCGCCAGCCGGTCGTGCTCCTCCGAATACGGCGAGAAGTACTCGTAGCGCACACCGAAGAGCACCGTCATGTTCTTCATGGCCCGCCAGTCGTCCTGGGCGTAGCCGTCGATCGCGTTCTGGCGCAGATACGTTTCCTGGTTCGCCGCCTGGATGGTCGTCTCCTGGGGCATGCCCAGCAGCAGATCCGCCAGCGACGACCCTGTCAGCGGCATGCCCGTCGTACCGCTGCTGCCCAGGTTCCCCGCGACGCACGATCCCGGCTGCTCCGTGAAGCAGCCCGTAAACGCGAACGTACCCGTGGAGTTCGTGTTCCCGATCTCGTCCGAATACACCCGGCGAAAATCCCCGCCCCAGCGCACGTTGTGCTTGCCATGGATCCACGCGCTCATCTCGCCCAGCGAGACGGTCTCCTGCAACTCGAACTCGGGCTGCTGCTCGTTCAGTCCAGTGAACTGGTTCAGCGTCACATTGGGCAGGCCCCATAGCTGCGGCGACGCAGGCAGCCCGCTCAGCCCCAGCGACGGCGCCACGTCGTTCACGTTGCTGAAGTAGTTGCCCACCTGGGTGTGCGTCTGGTTCCAGCCTCCGGTCACCGTGTTGGTCAGCCGCCCTTTGCCGATCGAGTAGCCCAGTTGCAGCGATTCCTGATGGGTCTGGTTTTTCCCGCCCAGCGGCGCAAAGACATTCAGCGAGTCCGACGCCGAGTGCTCGTAGTTGTAATTCACGAAGAGGCTCTGCGTGATGCCCGGGGTGCCGACGCCAAGAAACTGCCGCGCCATGCGCATGAAGGGATTCGCGCCCGCGGAGCTGCCAAACGTGTGCATGAAGCGCACGCCCAGCTGCGTGGTGTTGGTGCCCGCTGTCGTCAGCCGCTGATAGTTCTCGATGCTGCCCGGCAGATTGGGAGCCGGGACATAGCTCAGCAGTGCCGCCGCCTGCGCCGAAATGCAGCTGGCCGGAATCACGTTCCCGACAAACTTCTGCCCCGGCGTGTTGCCGTTCGCTGTGCATGGGCCCACGCCCGGCGAGGTCTGCGGATTGTAGAGCGTGATCGGCGTCCCCGTCTGCGAGGTCAGCGCCGAGAAATCGCCGCCCCGCTCGGCCAGCGTCGGGACAGTCGCATAAGTATCGAACGGCTGCGAGGAGCGCTGTCCGGAGAGGGTGACAAACAGTATGTCGTTGGTGTCGTGGGTCAGCAGCTTCGGAATGTACGGCGGCGCAAACAGCGTCGCTCCGAAGTGGTTCGTCATATACGCCGGCTGCTGGATCGCCTGGCCGCGCAGCGCAAAATCGTCGGCGTTCAGCGCGCTGTTGTCGCCGTTCCAGAAGAGCGCGCCGTGCGGCTGGTTAGGCTTGAAGTTGCGGAAGTTCCCGCCGCCGCGAAACCCGCCGCCACCGCCCCCGCGAAAGCCGCCACCGCCGCCACCTCCTCCACGAAAGCCACCGCCACCACCTCCAGGACCACCGCCGCCTGGTCCGCCGCCGTTCAGGGACTGGTTCAGTTCGGCGTTTTCCCGCATCTGGCTGAAGTCCATACCGGCAAAGGGATTCGTCGTACCGGTTTGCCCGTTGACCGCAACCGATTCGTCCGAAGAGAAGTCGGAGTTTCCGGCCAGCGAGGGCAATTCCGCGCCGGCCTGGCCGCCGCTGCCTCCCGCCTGGATCAGATCCGATGCCGAGCCCAGCAGGCTCAGGCTCTGCGAGCCGCTCGCGCCGCCGTATTGCCGCGCACCTGCCTCTTCACGCGCTTGCTGCTGCTCTGCCCGCGAGGCCAGCTCCAGCGAAAAGTCCACCGACTGCGCCTGGGCCGTCGCGTTCAGCAGCGCTTCCTTTGTGACCGGCGCGAAGGCCGTCAGCTCCGTCCGCAGCACGTAGCGGCCGTTCTGAGGAATGGTCAGCGTGTAGCTGCCGGTGATGTCCGTGGTCGTGCTGTATTTCTTCCCGGTGAGCGTGTTTTCCGCCGTCACGCTGACGCCCGGCAGTGGGACATTCCCCGCTTTCACCACCCCATGGATGGTTCCTCCTGCAACGACAGGCGTCGCCGCCACGGATGGCGGTGCTGCCGTTTGCGCGAATGCCAGGGGGCCCACCCAGAGCAGGGAGACGAAGAGTGCTGCGTGCCTGGTGCCGAGGTTCATGGGACTCAGTTCTGCGGCTGGCCGGGAAGCGGTTGAGGTTGCGTGGCGCCGGGTCCACCCTGGCCTGGCTGCCCGCCGAAGCGTCCCTGGCCGCGCTCGCCTGGCTCCATTACGGTCAAATCGGTAGCCACGAACGTGTCGCTTTGCACGGCTCCGCGCGCCGTCACCCGATCGCCCACTTTGATGTCGGGGAACGCGATGTCCTGCGGGCCTCCGGGTCCACGCTTGAGAAATTCGGTGTTCTCATTCACCGTGATCGTCTGGGTCAGTTTGTCGGGCCGCTCCACGGTCAGGGTAAGGTCTTTGATGGCGGTCACGCGGCCGGCGGTCCACGTCTTGCCGAAGGACGCGCGCATTTGTTCCATCCTCTGCGCCTGCTGCGGGTCGAGCACGATGACGAACATCGCGCCCAGGGTTTTGGCCTGATCGTCCATGTTGCCCATGGCCACAACCGTGTCGCCGGGATGCAGATCGGCGAGCTTTGCTTCCTGACGGTCCTTGCGGAAATGGGTGTTCGGGCCGGTTTCAATCTTGTAAACCTGGCCCTCCTCGTCCTTCACCGTAATCTCATTGCCGGAGATCGCGGTCACCGTGCCGTGCACGCCGTTGCCGCCCATGAACATGCCCATGCCGCGCCCGCCGCCCGGTCCCTCCTGCTGGGGCGGAGGACTCTCCTGCGCCCGCACTGCGGGAACTGCCAGGAGCGGGGTAAGCAACACGCAGAGCGCAAGCCCCGCACGACGAAGAACGCTTGATTTCATGATGACGATCCTGGCTGCGCGCATCCGGCGCGCGGATTCCGCCGATGCCTCAATTCTCCCAGATAGACGCAGCCCCTGCATGCAAAGACGCGCGGAACCTAAGGTTCTCCGGCAACGCCCGCCCGCGCGGTCTTTCTAAAATGGAAAGGGGGGTGTTCATGCTGGCCAGTTTTTCTGTCGTTCCCATGGACGTGCCCGGCGGCGTAAAGGCGCTGGTGGCTGAAGCGCTGAAGATTGTCGATGAATCGGGGCTGCCCTACCAGCTGGGCGCGATGCAGACGACCATCGAGGGCGATCCTGACCGGGTGATGGAGGTGATTCTGCGCTGCCATCGCCGCGTGCTCGAACTGGCTCCCCGCGTCCTCACCAGCATCGTGATCGACGAACGCCGCGGCGCCACCGAGCGGCTCGAAGGGAAGGTGCGGGACGTCGAGGAAATCCTCGGAAAACCCTTGCGCCGATCTGTTCCACAGAGGAAAAAGTGAACCGCTGGTGAATTTCCGGCATCCTCTCTCATGTCCCTTTGCGAGAGTGCTACTCTGACGGGCAACGTTCGCCCTGCGCCGCTCTCTCGCATTCGGACGGACGCAATCTTCGGCAAGAGCCGGGAGGATGAGCTCCATGAGCGTACTCACCACGACGGCATTGGCTGAAACGTACGCGACGGTGCGCCGCAGGAGCCTGCAGCTCTCGGCGCCGCTGACGCCTGAAGACATGATGGTCCAGTCGTGTGCCGACGCGAGCCCCGCCAAATGGCACCTGGCGCACACCACCTGGTTTTTCGAGACCTTCATTCTCCGCGAGTTCGTTCGCGGCTACCGGCCCTTCCATCCCGACTTCGTCTGGCTCTTCAACAGCTACTACAACGCCGTGTCGGCGCAGCCGGAGAAGAAGCTGCGTGCCTCGTTCTCGCGGCCCTCAGCCGCAGAGATCCTCGCCTACCGCCAGGCGGTCGATGCCTTCGTCGACGAGTTCCTGGCGGGAGATATTCCCGGCGATGCCCGCGATCGCGTCATCCTCGGCCTGAATCACGAGCAGCAGCACCAGGAGCTGCTCCTCACCGACATCAAGCATGCGTTCTGGTCGAATCCGCTGCATCCGGCGTACGTGCCGGGATCCTTTGCGGAAGACACTCCGGCCATCCCGTCCTGTTGGGTCGATTTTCCCGGCGGCCTTGTCGAAATCGGCCATGACGGCTCCTCCTTCTGTTTCGACAACGAGACCCCGCGCCACAAGGTCTTCCTGGAACCCTTTCGCCTCGCCGCCCGCCCCGTTTCATGCTCCGAATATCTGGATTTCATAGAGGACGGAGGCTACTCTCGCCCTGAGCTGTGGCTCAGCGAGGGGTGGGCCACAGTGAAAAGCGAAGGCTGGGACGCACCCCTCTACTGGCGCCGCGAAGCCGGCTCCGGAGGGTGGCAAGTCTTTACTCTGCATGGGTTTACCCCACTAGAGGGGCTTGGGTCGAGCCCCGTCTGCCACATCAGCTACTTCGAGGCGGACGCTTATGCCCGCTGGGCCGGCCATCGGCTGCCCGCAGAGGCTGAGTGGGAGATCGCTGCGGCCGGTGCCGGAAAACCGAGTGGAAATCTGCTGGAAACTGAAAATCTTCATCCAGCGCCTGGCGCAAATGCATCACAGTTGGAACAGCTTTTCGGCGACGTCTGGGAGTGGACCGCCAGCGCATATCTTCCGTACCCAGGATTTGCACCCCTCCCCGGCGCCCTCGGCGAGTACAACGGCAAGTTCATGTGCAACCAGATGGTGCTGCGCGGCGGTTCGGTGGCTACTCCTGCCTCCCACATTCGCGCCAGCTACCGTAACTTCTTCCCGCCCGCGACCCGCTGGCAATTTTCCGGTGTTCGTCTGGCCGAACGTTAGCAAGCGGAGGCGCGTCCCATCCCATGCATGCCATTTCCACCCTCCCACGTTTGCCTGAAGCTGTCTCTACGCCCCTGGGCCTGGATGTCTATCGCGGCCTGACTGCGCGCGCCAAGACCCTTCCTCCCTGGATCTTTTACGATGAGCGCGGCTCCGAGCTCTTCGAGGCCATCACCGAGCTGCCCGAGTACTACCTGACCCGCACCGAGCGGGACCTCTTCGCGGCCCATGCCGATGACATCCTGGCTGCCGCCGGGGACTCGTTGAGCATTCTGGAGCTGGGAGCGGGCACGGCCACCAAGACCGGCCTGCTGCTCGCCGCTGCTGCCCGCCGCCAGCACCGCGTCCACTACTATCCCATCGATATTTCTGCGTCGGCGCTCGGGCACGCCCGCCGCCGGATCGTCGAGCAGTTTCCGCAGGTCACCGTCGAGCCGATTGTCGCGAATTATGCGCGCAGCCTCGATGTCCTGCCCGCGACCGGCTCGCGCCGTCTCGTCCTCTACATCGGCTCCAGCATCGGCAACTTCGAGCCCCCGGCTGCCGCGGCGCTGCTGAGCCGGCTGCGCAAGCGCCTCGATCCCAGCGACCTGCTGCTGCTCGGCGCCGACCACGTGAAAGAACGCACCACCCTGGTGCGCGCCTACAACGACGGGGCCGGCGTGACTGCGGAGTTCAACCGCAACATGCTCGTCCGCATCAATGCCGAACTGGGCGCGAACTTCCGCCCTCGGCTCTTCCGCCATCGCGCGGTCTGGAACGATCGCGAATGCCGCATCGAGATGCACCTGGAAAGCCTGGTGGCGCAGGAAGTGATGATTCCCGCGCTCGATCTGGAGGTGAGCTTCTGCCGCGGCGAGAGCATTCATACCGAGAACAGTTACAAATTCACGCGCGACTCGCTCTCGGCCCTGCTCACACGCTCCGGCTTCGCTCCGCGGCGCGAGTGGACCGACGATCGCCGCTGGTACGGCGTCTATCTGGCAGAGGCGGCCTGAATCGGCGGGCGCTCCATCCAGCAGACGTCCCAGTAGCGCCCGAATTTGAATCCCTGCTCGGTGAAGGTGCCGACCGGTTTGAAGCCGACTCGCGCATGCAACGCCGCCGAGGCCGGATTGGGCGGCACAAACCCGGCCACAAAGCGGTGAATGTCTTCCGCGGCAAGAGCCTCGAAGAGCCCGGCGTAGAGCTGAGCTCCCAGGCCGCGCCCCACAGACCCCGGGGCACAGTAGATGCTCGTTTCCACGGTGGTGTCATATCCGGGCTTCACCCGGAAGCGCGTCGACCCCGCATAGCCCAGCACCTTTCCGTCCGCCTCAGCCACCATGAGCCGGTATCGCCCCGTTTCCGCGAACTGCGCGAACCACTCCGCACGCTGCTCGAGCGTCTTCGGCTCCAGGTCGAAGGTAGCCGGCGAATGGACGACGTAGTGGTTGTAGATCTCGGTCAGCCGCGGCAAGTCCTCGATCCGCGCCGGCCGCACCTGCGGGGACGTCATGCTGCGCTCCTCTCCAGCGGCTGCGGATGCAGCATCGGCGCTACTGCCGGTCCAGGAGGACCCGCACGAACGCTCCCTCCGGCAGCTCGCCCTCGATCAGATGCACCACTCCGCCCTTGACGTATCCCTTCGCCATCTTCGGCGGCTCACTGGGGCGGGGCTCCCACCTCGGTCCGGCTCCATCGTTCTGGCTGCCTGGACGGCCAGTCCCCGAGCGCCCTGTCCCCCGATCCATGGCCTGATTCGCCAGCCGGTCCGCACGCTGATTCTTGCCCCGCAGCACATGCTCGATGCGGAAGCCCTCGAGCCGCGCGGCTCTGCGCTTCGCCTCCTCGTAGAGCGGACGCAGGTCGGCGCTGTTGACCTTATAGCGTCCCTGCATCTGCTTCACCATCAGCTCGGAGTCGGCAATCACCCTCAGCCGGGGGTGGCCGTTGCCCAGCGCGAAATCCAGCGCCGCCAGCAGCGCGGAGTACTCGGCCACGTTGTTCGTCGTCCGCCCCAGATATTCGCTGAGCTCCGCCAGTTTCTGGCCGTCCGCACCCTCAACATAGACTCCAAAGCCCGCCGGGCCGGGATTGCCGCGCGACCCGCCGTCGCAATACGCGGTAATCCACGCTCCGCCGGCAGCCTCGGCCGAAAACAAGCTTCCACTTTCCCGCAACATACAGCGAGTTTAGCGGAACGGCCCTCATGCACCCCTCGAGTCGCGCTTCCGCCGGCTGGCAACCCGTCACCTGTAACCCGTACCCAACCCCTGTTCGCTCACAAATTGCAGTTTGATCCGTCTATGTATTTGCCAGAAACGCACTCCCACGCAACAGGAGTCCCTATGCCTGCTGATGCGCTTCGATTCCTTTCCCCCGGTAAGCCTCGACTACAATCCTCCCGTATGTCCGGTCCCGTCCGGGAAAACCTTGAAGAGACCGATCTGATTCGCGAAGCCCAGGGGGGATCGCGGACAGCCTTTGACGCGCTGGTGCGTCAATATGATCAGGCGGTGTTGCGGCTGGCCATGCACCTGACCGGCTCGGAACAGGATGCTCAGGACATTCAGCAGGAAGCGTTTCTGAAGGCCTGGCGCTACCTGGGCAACTTCCGCTTTGAGTGCTCGTTTTATACGTGGATCTATCGGATCGTCACCAATCTGTGCCTCGACCATCTGCGCCGCCGCAAGGCCCGCCGCGAGGACCAGGCGGTGGTGATCGACTCCTCCGGCGAGGAGATGGATCTGCTCACCAACGTCACCGACGACCGTGCCGGCGCGAACCCGGCGCGCGAGCTGGAGCGCAAATTTCTGGGCCAGCGCATCCTCATGGCTCTCGACGCGCTGACGCCCCGCGAGCGCATCGTCTTCGAGCTCAAGCATTATCAGGGACTCCGCCTGCGCACCATCGGAGAAATGCTGAACACGACGGAGGAGACAGCCAAGAACACCCTCTTCCGCGCAACCAAGAAATTGCGGGCCAGGCTGGCCGAACTGCGCTGAACCAATCGAGATCGAGAAAAACACGGGCACAGAACGACCCGGAAGCAAATATTCAGGGGCAAAGTGAGGCACGGGAACCATGAACTGCGATAGGGCACAGGAAGACATCGTCCTGGCCGTCTACGGTGAGTTACCCGACGACCGGGCTCATCAGCTCGAACAGCACCTGCTCGTTTGCGAGCGCTGCCTCCAGGAGATGGAGGCTGTTTCCGCTCTGAGCAAGGCGATGTCGCTGCTGCCCATGGAAGAGCCCTCTCCGAGCCTGCTGGCCCGGACTCGCGTTCGCCTCGACGAAGCCCTCGACGCCATTCCACACGGGGGATTCTTTGTCCGGCGCTGGCAGAGTTTCCGCCGCGGATTCGGCCGTCTGCAGAGCGCTCCCGCGATGGCTTCAGCCGTGCTCCTCGTCGGCCTGGGTGCCGGCGGATGGGGCGGTTACCACTTCGGCCGCAGCGCCGAGGCCGCCAGGGGCCAGCAGGTTGTTGCCCAGAGCCCCGCTCCCGCCGTCCCGGTCCTGGCCGACGTCGATCCCTCTCAGGTGGCCGATGTCAGCAGCATCATCCAGGAGCCCGGCACCGAGAACGTGGAAGTCCGCTTCGCCCGCGTTGTGCCCGAGACCGTCTTCGGCACCCTCGACGATCCGCAGATTCGCCAGCTTCTGCTGGTCGCCGCGCACAATCGCGCCAACGCCGCCACGCACGACGACTCCGTCGATCTGCTGGCGCGGGAGTGCCGCGCCGGGCACGAGTGCAACGGCGGGCCCATTCGCAACGCGCTCATGGTGGCTCTGCGTTACGACAAGGACGCGACCGTCCGCCGCAAAGCCCTCGAAGGCCTGCAGCCCTACATCGGGGTCGACAATCGGGTTCGCGATGCTGTTCTGGAAGCGCTGCTGAACGATCCGGACGCCCAGATCCGCAGCGAGGCCATCGGCCTGCTCGCTCCGGTGGAGGCCGATTCGAGCGTCCGCGAGGTGCTGCAAACCGTTGCTTCTCAGGATCAGAACCCGTATATTCGCAACGTATCGCGGCAGTTCCTGGAGCAGGTTTCGCAGATTCAGTAAGGTTTGCGGCTGCACTTTGGTCACGTTGAGTGCGGCTGCGGCAGGTTGACGTTGCGTTTGTCTCGTTCGTCAGACAGTAGGGCAGATCCGAGGCGTAGCTGTATGAGTTCTTTTCCGAGGCCATTGTTCAGGTTGTTTCCTGCCCTGGCAGCCGCCGGCTGCATGCTGCCGGCGCCATTCCTCGTTGCACAGCTCACACCATCGGTTCCCGCCGGCAATCCTCTGCAGCACGTTGCCGTCCTGCAGGACGATCCCGCGCTGCTGAACCACTCCAGCCAGGGTTATCTCGGCGTAGGCACCCGCGACATCGACAGCGATCGCGCTGCAGCGCTCAAGCTCAAAGACGCCCAGGGCGCGGAAATCATCACCGTCGATCATGACGCCCCGGCCGCCAAGGCCGGTCTCCGCGTCCACGACGTCATCCTCCAGATGAACAACCAGCTGATCGAGGGCGAGGCGCAGTTGCGCCGCATGCTTCGGGAGACTCCTCCGGGGCATACCATCACCCTGGTCATCAGCCGCGACGGCCAGCAGCAGACCATGACCATCCAGTTGGTGGACCGCTCTGAGCTGGAAGCCGATGCATGGTCGCAGCACATCCCGGTCCCGGATCCCGACGAGGACGACACCATCGCCCTCCCCGGAGCCTCGCCCACTTTCGGCAGCGGGTTCCTGCCGGGCCTGAGCGGAAATCCGCTCTATACGGGCCTGCAGCTCGATATGCTCGGCCCCCAGCTCGCCAATTATTTCGGCGTGCACGACGGCCAGGGCCTGCTGATCAAGCGCGTCGACGACAACAGCCCCGGCGCAGCGGCCGGCCTGCGCGCCGGCGACGTCATTACCCGGGTGAATGGGCAGCTGGTTGCCACCACCGGCCAGTGGGCTCACTTCATCCACGCCAACCGCGGCAAACAGATCCAGCTGACGGTGGTGCGCGACCGCAAAGAGCAGTTCGTCAACATGACCGCAGGCCGCGGCAAGACCACCGGCGGCCTCGACTGGCCGGACAGCGTTACCCAACAGCTGATGCAGGAGATGGCCGAGGGCGTTCCTCCCGATCTTCTGGCTCGCGACTTCGCCGAAGCCATGCAGCAGCAGCGTGACGCCATGCTGGAGCAGATGGAAGCGCTGCGCCGCCAGATCGAGACCCTCCAGGGCTCCGGCCTCGAATAGCTGCAGTCGCGGAAGCCCGGATGACCATCGGTCCCCCTTCGTCCGGCCTCACCGGTCGCGCCGCTCCCGCCCCTGTGTTTCAATAAAGAGAGACATGTCTTCGGCCCGCAAAATGACTGTGACCCGCCGTCTGAAGGCGGCCTCGCGCAAGCTGCGCGAGCTGACGCTGGTCGGCCGCGCCCTCGCTTCCACGCGGCATGCCGTCATGGCCCAGATTGTCCCCATGCGGCGCTGTAACCTCTCTTGCGCCTACTGCAACGAGTACGACGACGTCTCCAAACCGGTGCCTCTCGACGAGATGCTGCGGCGCATCGATCACCTGGCGCGCCTGGGGACGAGCATTATCACGATTTCCGGCGGCGAGCCGCTGCTGCACCCCGATCTCGACCTGATCATCGCCCGCATCCGTCATCACGGCCGCATGGCGGGCATGATCACCAACGGCTATCTGCTCGTTCCCGAACGCATCCAGCGCCTGAACCGCGCCGGCCTCGACCACCTGCAGATCTCCATCGACAACGTCCAGCCCGACGAGATTTCCAAAAAAAGCCTCAAAGTCCTCGACAAGAAGCTGCAGTCCCTTGCCGAATACGCCGACTTCCACGTGAACATCAACTCCGTGGTCGGCGGAGGAATCAAAGACCCCCAGGACGCCCTCACCATCGGCCGCCGCGCCATCGAGCTGGGATTCACCTCGACCATCGGCATCATCCACGACGGCGATGGCCAGCTGAAGCCGCTCGGGGCAGAGGAGCGGTCGGTGTGGACCGAGATGCGCTCCTGGAAGAAGAAGAATTACTCGCGCTTCAATCAGTTCCAGGAAAAGATCGCCAACGGCCAGCCCAACGACTGGCGCTGCCGCGCGGGATCGCGCTTCCTCTACATCTGCGAGAACGGTCTGGTCCACTACTGCTCGCAGCAGCGCGGTTATCCCGGCGTGCCTCTCGCCGGGTACACCAAAGCCGACCTGCGCCGCGAGTTCCTGACAGAAAAGGGCTGCGCCCCCAATTGCACTGTGAGCTGCGTTCACCAGATCAGCTACATCGACCACTGGCGCGCCCCGCAGACCTCGACGACCACCCCTGGGAACGCTGAAGGCCTGGTCAATATTCGGCTCTGACTCCCTCCCGGCCTCGCGCGATATCGGAAGCAGCAGGAGGAGCCATGCCCATCTCCGTCATCCGCCTGGGCTCGCCGCGCAGCAGCGGTGAGGGCCCGCGTCTCGGCACCGTTCGCCGTCCACCGCGTGGCGTTCCGAAGGCCGAGTTTCCGAAGCGGGATTTCTACGATCTGTGGCTGCCCGATCTTGCGCCCAGCGCCGAACTGGTCGGCTTCGCGCAACATTCGACAGGCGACGAAAAGTCCTGGAAAGCTTTTGAGCGCAGATATCGCGCGGAGATGAAGAAGCCGGAGCCGGCACGCCTTCTCGATCTGCTGGCGCTGCTTTCACACCAGGCGAATTTTGCCGTGGGCTGCTACTGCGCAGACGAACAGCGCTGTCATCGCTCGATTTTGAGGAAATTGCTCCGGGAACGCGGCGCGGAAATCCAGGCTTAGCTCAGAACGAGAACGACAGCCCGCCCTCGACGCACCGGGCAGCCTGCGCAAAGTAGAGGGTGCTTCCGTCCCGCGAGACGAATGGCCGGTATCCCTCTGCGAGCAGATTCCTGACGTCCACCAGCGCCTCAACTCCGTTCGGGATCACGCGGCGGTAGCGGATCGGCTGCCGCACCAGCAGGCTCAGGTAGGCGTCCGGAGTGCCGCTCGCAAACGCATTTACCCCGGTCAGCGCCCGGGCATCCTGCCAGCGATAGGAGGCTCGCCACTCGGTTGCGGTCCGCGCCATTTTGCCGCGAATCGCGCCGGTGTACATGGGCGTCTCTCCAGGCCGCATGCCGTTGAGCGCCTGCTGCACGGTCTCCGATCCTGGCGCCGCAGCGTTCATGTTCAGGGCCTCGCCCACCGCGATGTCGAAGCTGATCCAGGTGCTCCCGTTCACGCGTTCTTCCACTTCGCTCATCATGCCGTTGCCGCCGAAGCTCTGGCCGGCCCCGCGCAGCAACCCGCTGGATTCGTCGTAGAGCAGATCGCCTCCCGTCCAGTCCGCCGGCGAAATATTGCCGCCGCCGGTGATGACCGGGTTGCTCACGCGCTCATGCCAGGCGACCACGCGCACCCGCATCGCCCCGGAGCTGTGATCCACGCCGACTTCCTGACGGAGACCCTTTTCGAGTGCCAATTTTCCGCCGCGCTCCGCCATTTGCGGCTCCACGGTCGACGCGCGATCCAGGTCCTGAACCTGCTGCAGCCCCGGCGCCGTCGAGACGCGGTACGAAACCCACGTGGACCCTCCGCGCACCGATACCGTGGCGAAGGGCAGGTTCTCTACCAGAGTGTTGCCCAGATGGACCGCCTCGGCCTCGTCGCCGAACTCGGCCTGCACCGCATCGGAGAAGTTCATCGTCTCGCCGGTGCGCATCTCGATGGCCTCAAGACCCTGACTTCCCGGCCCTCCGACGATGTCCGGACGATCCTCCACGGCCGCGACGGTGCGGAAGGTGCGTCCCGGCGCCAGCTGCTGTTCGTAGCCGGCCATGGCGTTCAGCGACGGATCTTCCGCCTGGCTGAGATCGGCGCGGAAAATCATCGCCCGCGCGTCGTCGGGCGAGCGTTCCATCTCGAAATCGTTATGAATGCCGCCGTCGCCGAAGCCGCTCTCGCCGCCGCGCACCGTTACCCGCGCCTTCAGCCTGGGGCTCGACCCGTCGCCGTCCGTCACCACCACCAGCGGACCATCCTGCAGCATCCGCAGCAGCGGCCGGTTCGCGGAGAGGCGCAGCGTCCAGGTCCAGTCGTCCTTCGGCTCATCGGCGGGCCGCATCTTCACCGGCAGCCAGCGAAACGCCTCGTACAGCGTGTCCAGGGTGAGGTTCACCACCTGCCGCGATCCGGCGATCACCTCGAGGTTCTCGCGCATGGTGGGCAGGAAGAGCGCGCCCGACGCCTTTACCTCATAGACGCCCGGAGCGATGCCGGCAATCCTGTAGCGCCCGCGGTCGTCGGTGTAAACCTGTTTCGCGACAGAAAAATCGGGACGCAGCAGTTCAACCAGGGCGCTGATCTGCGGAGCTCCGCGGGCGTCCCGCACCACACCGGCTACGCTGCTCGTCTGGGCGCTCGCGGACGTTCCGGCCGCGCACAGCACGGCCAATGCCACAAGGAGGGGAACGGAAATGGAAAGACGTCGGCTCACTGACTCCGTGCGCTGCTGCTCCCTGGCCCTGCTCCCTGAATGTGTTCGTCTCGTGGCGGGCAGCTCTGATGGCCGCTCCGCCAATACTCATCCTGGGCTACGGTTCTACCGTGAAAGGCGCGGACTGCGCTATCTGCTGGCGGGTCACATCATCGTCCACGCTGATCTTCACAATGTACTTGCCCGGCTCCAGGCTGGCGAGGGGGAGTGTTTTTTCCAGCGTCAGCTGATCGGAGCTGGCGCCCAGATTTGCCGAATCTTCGTGCGTGTTCAGCAATACCTTATGCGTAGCCGCATCCACGATCTCATAGTTGATGACGGCGTTGTTCCTTTTGCTCTTTTGGTCCAGGCCAAGATTATAGACCTGCATCCAGAAGTTCAGGTTCTGGTCCCGGTGGAAGGTGGCCGGAGACGCCGGATTGGTCGTCACCCGCGGGCGCACATACGTGTTCCCGATGATGAACGAACCCGCGCCGATCTCCTTCGCCGGCACCCGTTCCATCTTGTCGGCCAGAATCAGCGACGAAGCCGAAAGCTGGTCGTCGCGGTACTCGGGCACATCGATACCCTGCGCCCACACACCCACGTGGTCCGGATTGTTCTCGTCCTTGATGGCGATGTCGATGCGGTAGCGGCCGGGCCGGAGCGGGAGCGCCTTCCAGTAGAGCGAAACGTTGTTCAGCGACTTCGGCAGCAGTTCGGCCGGCTCCTGCACTTCCACCGGATCCTCGAAGCTCTGCACAATCCGGTCGGTAATGGTCGATACCCGCCCGATGATGTCAATGTTGGCGGTCGCCACTCCGTCCTTCGTGTTGAAGGTCATGTCCCGGTTCCTGATCTGCAGGGTGACGGGAACCAGCACGGTGTCGTCGGTCACCTTCACAAAATCGGTGCGTACTTCAAAGGGGAAGAACGGCCCGTTCAGCACCTTGTGATTGGTGATGAACTCGGCCAGATCCATGTCCTTGAACTGAATGACCGGGGGCGCTTCCAGCTTGGCGTAGAGCTCCAGCCGGTCGAATTCCTTGGACTGATTAGCGCTCGAGTCGGGGCCGGGTCCCAGATCCTCCAGCCCGCCCTTGAAGCGATCGGCCTTCTTGGCCATGCCCATCTGCTCGTAGAGCGTCTCGCCCGCGCCGGGCACGTGCAGCAGCGCGTCCTTCTCCGAGCGGTCGATGGTCATGTGGTAGTCGCCGCACATGCACGTATCGACGAACTCGATGTCGATGTTCTCGCCGATCCCCGGAATGTACCGGTAGTGCCACGTCTCAAAGGGATACGTCGAGGTCTCGCCGCCTCCTTCCTCGATGGGCCGTTCGTAGGTCCCGCCACTGGGGTGCGAGTCAATCGAGTCGGGCTTGCCGTACTTGATGTAAATCATGCCCCGGTCCGTCATCCACCCCGGCTTGCCCGCGGCAAAGTGCTCGTTGGCGTACGCGATGCGCGCGTAGTGCTCTTCGCGGTATTCGTTGTCGGGAGAATCCGGGTTCGGATTGCGGCGCCGCCAGAACTGCTCGATGAAGGCGTCGCGCTCCTCATCGTTGCTCAGGCTCAGAAAGGCCTTTTTCTCCTGGTCCGTGATGATCCAGCGGACGTCCTCGTTCAGCCACTTCCGGTAGCTCTCGCTCAGCTCCTGCTTGAGCTCCTTCTGCTGCTTGAAGCGCTCTTTGTCAGAGAGCTGGCGCGTGAGGGGGTTCTGATCGTCCTGGGAACTCTGGGCCGAATCCTGCTGGGACGGGGAAGACTGGGCGTGAACAGCCACACAACCTGCGCCGGCGAGCATTGCGATCAGGACTGCGGAATGAATTGGGAAACGATGCCTGGACATACGCGAACAGCTGCTCCTTCGGGGCGTACACAATTTTACGGGGCCGGAGCGGGGCTTTCAAGCGATTCCTGCGCCGATTGAACCGCCTTTTTACCCCTTTTGCGTAAGACTATCCCCCTTGCCAGGCTGTTATCATGGGGTGGAAATCTTTCCGGCAACTCACTTGCTCGCCGTCCCGGCCGTCCAAGTCCGTGCGGTCAGGCTGTGTTCAGAAGGAGCCCCGGGGGCCGTGCGCACGTCCCGGCTCGGCAGGGAACTGTCTTCGCCGTGTTTGCGTACAGCTCAACCAGGGTAGAGATATGCTCAGGCCACCACACTCCAGCCCACGCGTTCAGCCCGCTGCGGCAACGCGGAAACCATCGGAACAGGGCGCAACTGCCTTGGTTTTGATCTAAGGCGCCCACGAAGGACAAACTGCTTTGAAAAAAATTCTCCTGATCATCGGCGCCTTCGTGCTCCTGGCCGGCATTGTGGTCCTCACCATTGTCCGTGCCCAGGCCGCGTACACCAAAGCCCTCATCGGGACGGTCACGCGTGAGGATCTGGTTTCGGTCGTCAATGCCACCGGCCAGATCAAGCCCAAGGTCTACGTCAACGTCGGCGCGAACGCCATGGGCCGCGTCACCCATCTGTACGTGAAAGAGGGTGACAAGGTGACCCGGGGCGAGATCGTCGCCACCATCGAGAACGCGCAGCAGCAGGCCAACGTCGCAGGGCAGGAAGCCTCCATCGCCGCCGCCCGGACCGACATCAGCTCCTATATCGCCGCCGAGAAAACCGCGGTGGCCAATGTGCAGCACGCCCAGGCCGATCTGGAGCAGAAGAAGCTCGACTTCCAGCGCGCCCAGGCTCTCTTCGCCGACCAGGTGATGTCGAAGCAGGATTTTGACGCCAAAAAGGCCGCCTACGATCTCGACGTCGCCAGCCTCGCCCAGGCCAACGCCGGTCTGGCCCAGGCCCGCGCTCAGACCGCTTCCGCCCGCGCACACCTCACGACCCAGCAGGCCGATCTCAAGGTCAACGAAGATCTGCTCAGCCGCACCTTCGCCCTCGCGCCGTTTGACGGCATCGTGACCAATGAACCGGTGCGCCAGGGCGAGATGGTCGTCATGGGTATTCAGAACGCCGAAGGCTCGACGCTGATGACCCTCGCCGACATGTCGGTGATCACCGCCGAGGTCAAGGTCGACGAGACCGACATCGTCAATGTGGCCGACGGCCAGCAGGCCGACGTTACCGTGGACGCGCTCCCTGGCAAAATCTTCAGGGGACATGTGACCGAAGTCGGCGATCAGGCTCTGCTTCGTTCCACCGGCGTCGCCACCAGCCAGTCCACCAGCGGCGTGGAAGAGGCCAAGGACTTCAAGGTCGTCATCACCCTCGATCATCCGTCTGACGAGCTGCGCCCTGGGCTCTCCTGCACTGCAGCCATCATCACCGCCAGGAAGAACAACATCGTCGCCATCCCCATCCAGGCTCTGGTCATGCGTGACCCGAATCAGCTGAAATCGGGGAGTCACGTGCAGACCGTCAGCGCGGCCACGAATAACGATGCGGCCATCAATCCAAACACCGGGCTGCCGCAGACGCAGCTGGTGCAGGGCGTCTTCGTTGTCCGCAAGGTCAATGGCAAGGATCGCGTGCACTTTGTTCGCGTCAATACCGGCATCACCGGCGCTACCGACATCGAAGTGCTCAGCGGCCTCCAGCCCGGCGACCGCATCGTCACCGGAACCTATCACGTCCTGCGCGACCTGAAGGAAAACGCGCTGGTCAAACAGGACACATCGCTGGTTGCACCGCAGAACACGAATTCGACATCCACTGAATAAAACGGGCGACGGGCGTCCGGTTTTCAATGGGCTGGCGTCCCGTGCCCGCCGCGAACGGCCCGAAGCTGGTCAAAGAGGTGCCGCGGGGTTTGTAGAATCAAAGGGGCTTCAGCCCCCGAGGGGATCGAGTCGCAATGGCGGCAGAAACGACAACCCAGGCGGTGCCCGGCGCAGCCTCATCCATTCCTCCCAGCGACATGATCGTCGTCGAGAGCCTCTGGAAGACCTACGACATGGGGTCCGAACAGCAGGTGCACGCGCTGCAGGGGATTTCGCTGCGCATCGCCCGCAATGAATACGTCGCCATCATGGGACCTTCCGGCTCGGGCAAATCCACCCTGATGAACCTGATCGGCTGCCTCGATACCCCCTCCAGCGGCAAATACTGGCTGAACGGGCATCTGGTCAGCGAGCTGAACGACGATGAGCTGGCCCGCATCCGCAACAAGGAAATCGGCTTCGTCTTTCAGACCTTCAACCTGCTGGCCCGCGCCACCGCGCTGCACAACGTCGAGCTGCCCCTGATCTACAACGGGACGCCGACCGAGGAGCGCCTGGACCGCGCCAAGGGCGCCCTGGCTGCTGTCGGCCTCGAAGCCCGCATGTACCACAAGCCCAACGAGCTCTCCGGCGGCCAGCGCCAGCGCGTCGCCATCGCTCGCGCCCTCGTCAACAATCCCTCCATCATCCTCGCCGACGAGCCCACCGGAAACCTCGACTCGAAAACCGGCGAGGAGATCATGGCGCTCTTCGACGATCTGCACCGGCGCGGCAACACCATCGTGCTGGTCACCCACGAGCCCGATATCGCCGAGTATGCGCACCGCATCGTCCACATTCGCGACGGCAACATCTTCTCGGATGTCCCCTCGTCGCGCCTCGGCGCTCGCAAAGGTTCCTGAGCCGGTTGCCCCTGGGCTCCCGGCTCAGTTCCCGCTTCTGATTCCTGCCTCGTATCCGTCACCCTGACAGGTCAGTGCGGTTTCTCCTCCGGATGAGGCGCAGGCTTCTCTGCCGGCTTGGGCGCGGGCCGCGCAGCAGGACGAGCCTCCGGCCGCGGAGCCGAACGCGTCTCCGGTTTGGGTGCAGGTCTGGATTCCGTGCGCGGTGCGGGGCGGGACTCGGTCCGGGGCGCAGCTGTCTCCGCCGGGCGGGACTCAGTCCTCGGAGCGGTTCGCGTCTCGGGTTTGGGTGCGGGTTTCGATTCAGTGCGCTCCGCTGTGCGAGACTCGGTCCGGGGCGCAGCTGTCTCCGCCGGGCGAGCTTCAGTCCTCGGAGCGGTTCGCGCCTCCGGTTTGGGTGCGGGTCTCGATTCCGTGCGCGGTGCGGGGCGGGATTCCGTCCTCGGCGCAGTATGTTCGACCGGCCTGGCTTCTGTTCTCGGAGCCGGACGGGATTCGGTCCGCGGAGCAGAGTGCTCGGCCGGATGGGCTTCCGTTCTTGTCGCCGCATGGCTCTCCGTACGTGGAGCGGCGTGCGTGGCCTCTGTTCGCGTCCGCGTTGTCGCCCGAGCCGTTCGGGTAGCCGCCGGGCGATTGGTTCGCGCAGCGGCCGCCGTGCGTGCGGCAGGCCGCTCAGCCGTACGCGTCGCCGCATGGGCCGGCGCCGGCCGGGTCATCGCTGCGTGGACCGGGTGCCCGTGGTTGGCTGTGTATCGCGCTTGTGGATCGCGGCTCGCCTGGGTTCGATACTGCGTCTGCGCGGAGGTCGCCGGGATATGCCGCGCGTGCATCGCCGTTTCTTCCCGCGCTGTCGGCCGCCGGTTCACTCCGCCGGGCCCGTTAAAGCTGGCGCGGCTCGAATTCTCGTTTACGATCACTGTTCGATTCACATACACGTTATGGATCACGGTGGTGTTTACATGCAGCACGGCCGTGTTGTATTCGAATACGTTGCCGCGCCACATGCCGCCGACGAATCCCGCCCCGAAGTATCCGAATCCGTAGTTCACCCCTCCATAGAAACCGACCTCCGGCCCCCAGTACCCGTCATTCCAGAGGTACGCGCCGTTGGTATAAGCCCAGTATCCAGGGGTCCACAGCAGACCTGGCTCCGGCGGGGCGACCCACGCTCCCGGCACCCAGTAGTAGCCGGTGTCCGGGCTCCACGCCCAGTATCCCGGCGACCAGAGCCAGCCATCCTCGGGACAGAGGGGTTGCGTGTAAACAGGCAGCACCGGAGGCGCTGTCGAGACGGTAATGGCGATGCCGATCTGCGCCGGTGCCGCGGCCGGAAGGACACACAGCAGCAGAGCCGGCAACAGCACGGCGAATTTCAGGAAAGCTTTCATAGGGAACTCCATCGTGGGTTGTTTCGCCCGCACGCACTTGGCGGGCACGAACAGGTACGATGCCGCTTTTTCCTCAGCCGAGCGGGAGCTTTCTCGTTTCTTTTCTTTTGCGGCGTGGCAACCCCGGCGCCGGCCACGTTTTCCGCTTCATCCTCCCAGCGAGAATGCCGATAAGGGCAGTATCGGGAGTATGGTCCAGGGCCGTGTATCCGACGCGTAGCAGCACCGGTAATCAGCAGCAGAGCGCGCTGGCGCAATGGGACGGTACGAGCCCCGTCCTGCCGGGCCCCGGCGCCCTGGAGCCTGACATCATCCGGACCGAAACATCGATGTTCGGCCCGATGGCCGGTTGCAGCGCCGTGATGCAGCAGCTCTTCTCGCGCATGCGATCCATCGCCCCGCACTTCCGTGTAGCGGTTATCGAAGGCGAACCGGGTACCGGCAAGCTGCTGGCCGCGCAGACGCTCCATGACATCGGTCCGGCTGCCTGCGGACCCTTCGCGCCCTGGGTCGCCGCGGATTTCATCGAGGATCCGGAGCTCCCCTGGATGCAGGCCCGCGGAGGCCTGCTCTGGCTTTCCCGCGTCGACGAACTGGCCCCCGAGGGCCAGCACCTGCTGCGCAACTTCCTCGAGCGTGCCGCACACGAGCGGATCCGCCTCAAAGCCTCTTCCGGACCGCTGCAGATCGTCGCCGGTTCCGCCCACTCCCTTCGCCAGCTTGCCGCCGCCGGGGCTTTCCGTTCCGATCTGGCCAGTCATCTCACCGCCCTCCGCTTCTCGATTCCCCCGCTCCGCGAGCGTCGCGAGGATATTCCTGTGCTGGCCGCACTCTTTCTCCGCCGCTGGATTCAGCAGCATGGCAAAGTCCTCCGCGGCTTCGCGCCCGGCACCCTCGGGCGGCTGGCCGGCTACGCGTGGCCGGGCAACGCCCGCGAACTCGAGTCGATCATCGCCTCCGCCGCCCTCGAATGTCCCGGTCAATGGATACGCCCCATCGACATCCCGCGCCTCCAGTGGCCCGACCCGGTGCCGCCTGAGATTCAGGTAACCCCGGAAGAGACCTGTGCCGAAGACCCCAATCTTGACCGGACCATTCTCCGTCACATCGCCCGTGTGCTGGCCAGCGTCAACGGCAACAAGGTGCGCGCCTCCAGGCTTCTCGGCATCAGCCGCTCCACCCTCTATCGCCTGCTCGAATCCTCCTCTTCGCGCGAGCTCTGATCGCCTCCGCAGTCGCAAAAATACGGCCCCTTCCCAGGCACGCCTGACGCGCCATTCCGAGACAACTGCCCGGCGCGGCCAGCGCATCGAAATTACCGGTTTTTGACTCAGGCTCGGCGCCCCGCCGATGCTTCCCCTTCCATGGAGAACAAGAAAGGTGAACCGAAAGACCGCTCCAACCGGGCCTCGCAGGACCTCAGCGTCCGCGTCTTCTCCTTTTCCCTCAGGCGGGAATGGCAGTTTCGTCCTCAGCCGCCTGAAAACTGGCATTTCCGGCCTCGATAACATCCTCAACGGCGGCTTTCCCAAGGGATACCTCTACCTGATCGAGGGCGATCCCGGCACCGGAAAGACCACCCTCGCCCTCCAGTTCCTTCTCGAAGGCATCCGTCAGGGCGAGACTGTCCTGTACGTTACGCTTTCCGAATCGCGCCAGGAACTCGAGCAGGTTGCCCGCTCGCACGGCTGGCCCCCCGGCAATCTGCGCATCTTCGAGATGATCCCTCCGGAAGACGATCTCCGGCCCGAAGCTCAGTACACCGTCTTCCATCCGTCCGAGGTCGAGCTGGCCGACACCATCGCCTCGATCAAGCGCGAGGTCGATGAGGTCAAGCCGCAGCGCCTGGTCTTCGATTCGCTCGCCGAGCTGCGCATGCTGGCCCGCGATCCCCTTAAGTACCGCCGCCAGATCCTTGCCCTCAAGCGCCATCTTTCCGGCGGCAATATCACGGTTCTGCTCCTCGATGACCGCACCTCGCTGGACAGCGAAGATCTCCAGCTGCAGAGCATTGCGCACGGAGTCATTGCCATGCAGAGCCTCGGTCGCGATTACGGAATGAAGCGCCGCCGTATCGAGATTCACAAGCTGCGCGGCACCGCCTACCGCGAGGGCT
>Ga0335074_10003477_pt1 | contig 21553 bp, 17 predicted proteins | sample Lox_Sample_23_FD_206715 | JGI IMG/M metagenome (GOLD analysis project Ga0335074, IMG submission 206715) | Soil microbial communities from Loxahatchee National Wildlife Refuge, Florida, United States - Lox_Sample_2.3 | ecosystem: Environmental > Terrestrial > Soil > Wetlands | place: USA... | reverse complement strand
GGGTGGCTCTTTCGATTTCAATAACATCACCGGCGACCCCTGGCCGTGGTTCTCGGCGCAGCACGACGTCTCCTTGACGAATAACGGCGCGGGCCCTATGATCCTGTTTGACAACGGCGATACGCGGGTGGCGCCGCCGCCCATCGGATTAGGGTCGGATTGCGGGCCCAATGACTGCAACAGCCGCGGCATGGCGTTGAATCTCGACCTCGGCGTCCTGACGGTCACGCCTGTGACAGTGGTTAACTTGGGAGTTTACTCTGCCGCCGATGGCGCCGCGCAATTACTTTCTAATGGCGATTATTCTTTCTTCGCTGCTCTGGTGGTCACTCCGAACGGCATTGAAAGCTATGCGCTGGAGACAGGCGACAACGGGTTTGTCTTGAATATTCAAGGTCCGGAAGGCTACCGCGCATTTCGTATGACTAGTTTTTATAGCCTGAATGGCGTTTCCGGTAATTAGTAGCTTCGGAGCCGTAGTCCTGGAGTAAGGGACGCACCGCTGGCGAGGGCGGCGGGGGGAACGATATCTGTATGGTCTTGCTGAGGGGAAAACAATGGGACTGCACTCGGCTTGGTAGTGGGTCCCTAGCCGAAGAACCCACTACCGGCGGTCGTTGACTGGCGCGCAGCTACTCAATGGAGGAAACCGTGCCTCCCTTAAAGGTAACCTTGGTGTGATCGGCGTATGTACAGATTGTCTTATCGCCCATGACTATGGTCTTCGTTGGCCGCCCCAGCTTCGCTTCCACGTCGGCCATGCTGGTCTTCCCGGGCTCAAAATTGATCTCCTGCGTGGGCGGCTGAGCTGTATCAGATGCCGTCGCGGACGGTCCTCCCGCTCCGGCGTCTGCGACCACCCGGTCGGCGTCGCTGAGTTGCCCGTCGATCTGGGTCTTGACCTCACTCTCCGGCGGCGGCGGCGGCGCAGCCAGGGCCGTGGCGCTCTCAGCCGGAGGCTTGTTTGCCGAACCCGGAACTGTCGGCAATCCCGCCGAACCCTGCTTCTGCTGCAACTCCTGCATGCCTTGGTCAATAGTCTGCCGCATATGATTTTGCATTTCCTGCAGGTCCGTCAGGTTTACCGAAACCAAGTCGCCCCTCGGGCATTCCCTCCCGCCCTTGCTCGCTAACACGGTCAGAGTGGCGGGCCCGTCCCCTTGCAGTGCGCCGCGGAGTTGGATCGCGTCGCCTTCGCTCAGCGCGCATTCGTTGCCGGATGCGTCCACCACGTCGAGGTCCTGTCCGGCGACGAAAACGTGCGGACGCCCGTCGTCGAGCAATTGTTGCACGCTGCTGACACCGGCATTAGGCTCGCCGGTCTTGGACTCGTTGTATTCGAGCGTGACCTGCTGCTTGACCTCATCCGCAATCAATTGCTTCACTTCCGGCGTAAGCGGCGCAGGGTTGTTGAGCGCTGCGGCCTGGGCCTGATAAGCTTCCGACAGCGATGTCGCAATCAGATAATCGGCCAGCCAGAAGGACGGGCCGGCGTAAGCCGGATAGGGCGTGAAATAGACCCCATAGTACCCGTACCAGGGGTTCGCATTCCAGCCCCACGCATAAGCGGCCGGCGTGACCCAGGGATTCGCCAACCAACCGTAGTAATACGGATTGTAGTAATAGGCTGGATAATACGGGTTCAAGTAGTAACCGTGATAATAGTACCGCCCGTAATAGGCGTGGTAATAATGTCCATGATAATAATAGGAGCGGCGCGCGAACTCATGGCCGTGGAACGCGTAAGGCCGCTGCACATATCCCCGCCCTCCCCGTTCCGCCACGATTCGGGAATGATCCGCGCGCTCCACTTCTACGCGGCGGTGGCCGTTTATCGTGTTGTGGACCGTCATGCCATGCCCGTTGCTCGCGGTGGAGATCCTTCCGTCCTTCGCCTTAACACCCGTTACGCCGTTTCTGCCAGCGACTTGCCGCGACCCGTTTGGCGTTCGGCCGGCTGGCGGCCCTCCTTTGCTTAGTCCGGTCGCCGGTTTCGTGGCCGAAGCCGGTTTGGCGGTTGCGCCGGGCCTAGCCCCAGGCTTGGCAGCAGGCTTGGCAGCAGGCTTGGCAGCAGGCTTGGCCTTGGCCGGCGGCGTTGCTTTTTTAGTGTTATCTGCATAAAGAACCGGGTAGGCCAAGAATGCCAAGGCCAGTAGCGAGATCAGTTGCTTGCCAACCAAATCTGTGCGAATTCCACGAATGTTCATTGAAGTTCTCCTTTCCAGCTTTTCCTCGACCTGTCCACTTGGGCTACTCCACATCCTTAACCTTGCCGTCTACGAAAGTCACCTTCGTGTCTTTGTAGTAATAGATCACTTTGGTCCCGCTCTTAATGGTCCGCAAGGGCGGTCCCATGGCCTTCTCCACATCCGCGATGGTCTTCCCGGTCAGGTCTACGGGATCCGCCGGAGGAGCTGGCGGGGCTTCGAGCGGAGCTGCCGCCGGTTCCGGCGCGGCTGGCTGAGCGGGTGTGGTCGCGGGCTGGCTCGGCGCCGCCTGCTGGACGCCCTGCGGGGCACTCTGATTGTTCGCATCAGCGTTAGCATTGTCCGCTGGCGCCACCGTGATGACTTCAGCCACCGCCTTCAGGGCCTCCTCGGGTGATGGCGTCACCGCCCCGAACGGAACTGTCAATTGGCCTTTGTAATGAACCCCCTGGTCGCCCGGAGGGATGAGATCGCTGAAGAAGTCGAAGACCACTTTATGGTCCTTATCGCTATCTTTCACATCGATCTTAGTTACCCAGAATTTTTCTCCCTTCCTGAAAGGCCGGATCGCCGGGACCTTGTCCGCGCCGGGGAGCGAGTGGCCCAACAGCGACTTGTGCGCGAAAGTGCCGACTTTACACGCCGCTGTTGCGGAAACCTTGCCGTCCTTGTAGGTGTTCATGCAGGCCTTGCCGCTCGCAGTGGTGGCTAGCAGCAGTTCGCTCTTTTCGAGGACCAACGTCGCGCCCGCTGGCTGGATCACATCGCCTTCGGCATTGACTGTGCTGACCTTATACTCCGCCTCTAGAGCCTTTTGAATAGCCGGACCTTTGTCCTGCGCCTGCAGCGCCCCAACCATCATCAGGACCACTATCAACATACTTCTAGATTTGTTCACGTTCCGCATTTGAAAATCCCTCCTTTCACCGTGGGAGCTATCCTGCGCTCCGAGCCGCCCGGAACGCGTGTCTTTCATGCGCCGATATATAAGGTGCATAATTTGTCCCAAAATACTCATCTGCGCAAAAAGCGCCTATTCCGGACGCTGGCACGCCGGAAATATTTCCTCCGTGCCATCAGGGATTACTATATACTAATCGAAAATGTCCGTCGAGGAAAAAAATTTACCTATTTTGCTCAGCCGGATGCAACTAGGTGATAAACATGCGGTTAATCAGGCCATCTCACTTATTTACAGCGAACTAGATCGCATAGCCGCGCGCGAGATGCGCCGCGAACGCCACGGTCATACGCTCGAGACTACTGCACTGGTCAACGAAGCGTATCTTCGTCTCGAGTCTGCCGTGTCGCTGGAAATCCAGCGCCGCACGGCCCGCGGCTTGTTCCACCCGGCATTGTCGCGCGCCTCCCGGAAAAGGCGGTCGCGTTGAGAAGGCAGCTTCGGCGCCATCGGCCAGCAGCGCGGCGCGCAGAATCGTCTGATACTGGCACCTGTCAAGGCGTGGCCATTGCCGTTCTGGCGCTGGTGATCGTAAAGCTTCGAAGCTGCATCACACCCCGGACAGGCCCAGAATGCGCCGGTAGAGTTCGTGATTAGGACTTCCCACCTGAATTAACTTCGCTTTACCGAAGTCAGTATGTCCTGGCTGACTTACGAGTTGACATTATCTTTCATGAGGCTGAACATGAAGCGGTTGCTGCGGAACTTACTAGCGCAAAGGGGCGCGTGCTCCCACGCCACGAAACAGGGCAGAAAATGGCACTCTGGCGGCTTGGACCACGCCCCGTTTTCGCGACCCACTTATTAATTGACGAAGCCGGCCAGGATCTGATCGAATGCAGCCTGCTGGTTGCGTTTGTTAACGTTAAGCAACGCCGGGTTATTTTTCGGCAGCGGCCAGAACGTCGGCCAAGCTTGGTCGTCGGCGAATAGTGTGTTGACCGCAGCATCCGATTCGCAAGATCCGCCCGCGAACACCGGCGGCCACCCTGGCGGCAGTGATCCAGGCGGCGGTAACCAGGGCGGCGACGAAAACGGCGGTCATCACGGTGGCGGTGGCGGCCGGCACTGAAGCCTGAGCATCCGCAGGCGCACGCGCGGTAGCATGTGAATTAGAGGAATTGAATGTTCACCTGGATCTGCCCGACATGCGGGCGTGAAGTGCCGCCAGCCTACGATGCCTGCCCGGATTGCGCCGCGAGGGAAAAATCGGCCGCGCAACCGGCGGAAACCGCAGCCCAGCCCGCGCCGCCTTTGCCGGCCAATCCGGCCCCGCCCCCACCCGTGGCCGCCGCGCCCCCTCCGCCGCCCCCGCCAGCTTATACTCCGCCACCGCCGCCGCCGCCCCCGGCTTACGTGCCGCCGTCCGCCGCGCCATTCGCCTCCGCGCAGTATGCCCCTCCGCCAAGCGCCGGATTGCCTACGTGGCTGCTGTCGATTCTCTTCGCATTCGCCATCGTCGGCTTAGGCGCCGGCATTTATTGGGCGATCGGCTATTTCAAGGGCGGAACGCAAGCGGCATCCATACCCGCCGCCACTCCCCCACCCGCGAAAACTCAGGCAACGCCCAATCCGCTGCAGAAATACGTGGAAGTCGCCGGCATTCGCTTTGTGGAGACGCCTACGCACGAAACCGAAGCGCGCTTCGTGGTCATCAACCATTCCGATGCCGACATCACGGATCTGGCCGGGAACGTGAATATCTGGGGACGCACGGCGAAATCCGAAGAGGAAGCGGCCGGCACTTTCAGTTTCAAGATCCCGTCGCTGCAGCCGAATGAGTCGAAGGAGGCCACCGCGCCCCTATCGACGAAGCTGAAAGTTTACGAACTGCCGGACTGGCAGAACGTCTCCACGGAAGTGCAGATTACTTCGCCGCAGTAGTGCCGGTCAGGATTTCGGACAGCGCCTTCTGCCGGTAATCGAAGATGTCTTCCAACTGCTTGCGGACCTTCATGCGGTGCGCCAGCCGTCCCAAGAGACCCAAGGGCAGTGCGTAATCCACGCGATCGGAAACCAGCGCGCCGTATTCGCTGGGCTTGAAATCGTGGCGGTGATGCCAGTAGGCGTAAGGGCCGCTGGTTTCAACGTCCACGAAGAAAAACGGCGGCTCGTACTCCGCGATCACGGTCTTCCACTTCAGCGGCAATCCCAGCCAGCGGATCTCATAATGGATCTCGGCGCCCTTCCGCATCACGACCCGCTCCGGCGACAAGATACGGAGTTGGAGCCAGGGCGGCGTGATGCGCTCCAGGTTGCGCGGGTCCTCGAAGAACGCGAAAGCTTCGCGCAACGATACGGGAACGGACATCGAGCATTCCAGGCGGTAGGTCTTCATCGCGGAACGGCGTGCTATTCTCTTAGCTTACCCCAGCCTTGGCCCTCAAAGTAACACGTCCGAAAACCGCCGCAGAGCGCCGCGCGCGCGTGGATGCCATCCTGCGCGGTCTCGACCAGATGTACCCCAATGCCACCTGCGCGCTGCATCATCGCAACCCATGGGAACTGCTGGTGGCGACCATTCTTTCCGCGCAATGCACCGATAAGCGCGTGAATGAAGTTACGCCCGGATTGTTCGCCAAATATCCTACGCCGCGCGATTTCGCGGCGGTGCGTCCGGAGGTTTTGGCGCAGGATATCCGCAGCACGGGTTTCTTTAATAACAAGGCTAAGTCCATCGTGGGCGCGGCCAACAAGGTGATTCATGACTTCGGTGGAGAGGTGCCCAGAACGATGGAGGAGATGCGCACCATCCCCGGCGCCGCCCGCAAGACCGCTAACGTGGTGCTGGGCACCGCCTACGGAATCGCAGTGGGCGTGGTCGTCGACACGCACGTGCAGCGCGTCGCGCGCCGCCTGAATCTGACCAAACAGACCGACCCCGCCAAGATCGAGCAAGACCTGATGAAAGTCATTCCGCAAGACCGCTGGATTCTGTTTTCACATCAAATCATTCATCACGGCCGCGCCCTCTGCCAGGCGCGTAAACCGCGCTGCGCGGAGTGTCTGCTCAATCCGCTTTGCTACGCCAAAGATAAGACTGCCTGACGCGTCTTTACTCATTTTTTACAATACGGGGTTACCCCGGTTCGGCCTCACTTACGTAGATATAAGTGGAGAGAGAAATGAAAAACATATTTGCCGGACTGCTTGCGGCGTGCGCCTTACTGGGGGGTTTGGCGGCCGCGGAAACCAATGGCGGCATGCGTCCATCGGATGCCGCTCTGGCGAAGAAACTCACTCACCAGATCCGCATGTACCCGCGTTACAGCATCTTCGATAACATCAGTTTCTCGGTTAACGAAGGCCGTGTGGCGCTGTTTGGCGCGGTCAACGAGCCGTATAAGAAGTCTGACCTGGAACACATCGTCCAGCGCTTGCCGGGCGTCGCCAGCCTGACAGATGAGATCAAGGTTCTGCCGCCGTCTCCGCTGGATGACCGGCTGCGCATGCAGGTGGCGCGCGCCATCTATCGGGATCCGGTGCTTTCGCGTTACGCCATGGAAGCCGTGCCGCCGATCCACATTATCGTGGATGCCGGACATGTGACTTTGGAAGGCGAGGTGTCGACGGACATGGAGAAGAATGTGGCCGGCATTCGGGCCAATGGCGCGGGACTAAGTTTCGGCCAAGTTACCAACAACCTGCGCGTCGAGAATCCGAGCCACCAAAGCTAATAACCAACGGTAAGCGTTATCGCCGGACGCGATTTTTGTTAAACTCCAACTTCGCGGGGTGAGGGCTTTTTCGATGCGGCGACGCCTCCTAATTCTGAGCCTGCTGGCGGTCGCGGCTTGGGCGCAGGACCCCGCCAAACTGGCGCCGTATTATCCGACTCCGCAAACCATTGTGGTGAAAATGCTGGAACTCGGCGGCTTGAAACCAGGCGAAAAGATGTTCGATCTGGGCAGCGGTGATGGGCGCATCGTGATTACCGCGGCGCAGAAATTTCAGGCCGATGCGGTAGGAATCGAGTTGGACCGGGAGCTTTGCCGGCAGAGCATCGAGCGCATCCGCAAGCTCGGGCTCGAAAAAAATGCGCATATCGTGAACGGAGATATTCTAAAGCAGGACTACAGTTCAGCCGATCTAATCACCGTGTATTTGCTGCCGAATTCCAACGATAAAATCCAGCCGCTGTTGGAACGGCAACTGAAAAGAGGAGCGCGGGTTGTCGCGCATGATTTCGAATTCCGCGGCTGGACGCCGGCGCAGGTGGAAGACGTGGAAGACGATGGCGAGGGCCGTAGTCACACGCTTTTCCTCTACCGGCGTTAGTGCCATGAGCGATGCAATCGGCCGGTGATCTCGCGGCGGTTCCTCCGATCTGGCGGCGCGCGGCTGCTTGGGCCCGCTCAGGTTTCGCCGCCGCCGGATTGGCAAGCTGTCTGTTCCTGCCGGCCCACCGCACGGGGTGGCTGATCGCGGTCGCCGGCGCGTATCTGATCTTCAGCCTGATTGCTCCTTTCCGAAAACATCGCGCATTCGCTCTGCTATCGCTCTTCACGGACGCGGTTTTCTTCCTGGTGCTGGTGGCCGCCGGCATCGGATCTGTATTTTGGCTACCCGCCTTCTACTATCTCTTTCTGTTGGCGGAGGCCGCATTCCTTTACAGCGCCCCCGAGGTATTGATTGTGGTGGTGACGACCACGATTTTCTGCATCGCCGTACAATCGCCGGATGTGTTTCCGATCAGGCGCACGGCCGTCGTTGCGGGCGTAATGGCATACGCCTTCGCGGTCTACAAAAGGCGCCTGGAGTCCTATATGGTAGAGTTGGAACGCGAGGCGGCGGCGACGCGCGAAGATGCGCGGCTGGCGAAGGACGCGGAACGGCAGCGCATCGCCTCCGATTTCCACGACGGCCCGCTGCAAAGTTTCATCAGCCTGCAGATGCGCTTGGAAATCCTGCGCAGGGTGCTCGAACGGGATGCCCGCGCCGGCATGGACGACTTGCGGGATCTGCAAAGATTGGCCGAACAGCAGGTGAAAGAGTTGCGCGGCTTCGTGCGCAGCATGCGGCCGCCGGAACTGCAGGGATCCAACCTGTACGCCTCGGCGCGGCGCATCTGCGAGAATTTTCAAAAGGAGAGCGGCATTCCGGTTTCGTTCGTGGGGGGCGATGGACCGTTAAAATTCCCCGAGGAGATGGCATCCGAAGTCATCCAAATGCTGCGCGAAGCGCTGCACAATGTTCTGAAGCACGCGGGCGCCACGCGCGTGGCCGTTTCGCTTGAACGAGTGGCCAAAACTTTGGAATTGTCGGTAGACGATAATGGGCGCGGTTTTCAATTCAGCGGCGTGTATTCGCTTGATGAGTTGGAATTGCTGCGCCTGGGACCGGCCAGTTTCAAACGGCGCGCCCGCGCGCTCAATGCCGAGATGATGCTGGAATCGCGCCCGGGCCGGGGCGCCGGACTCAAGCTGCGCGTGTCCATTCCATGAAGGTGTTAGCCAGTGACTTCTCCGGCGCACCCAAGTCATGGTGGGACAGGCCATCGTTTTGGGTGGCCTGTCGTTCGCAAACGCCGGCGGACGCCAAAAAACGATCGTCTGCTCCACGGCGCGCACCAGGTCAGGCGCGACGGGCCATCGTTTTGGGTGGCCTGTCGTTCGCGAACGCCGGCAGACGACAAAGAACGATCGTCTGCCCCACAATGCCAGCGCTAGGGTCCCTCGGCGTGGCCGTCGCTCTTCTCTTTGGCTTCGGGTGCGGTTATTCCGATTTCCGCCTGCCCGAGTTGGCGCCCGCCGAACCTGCCGTCGATTACGAATGGGAGCCGCACGCAGGTCCGGTGCTCCCGCACGGCGCGGCAGGCGATCCGGATGCGCGCGACGCGTTGAATCCGTCGGTCGTGCGACGCGGCATGGCCTATTACAACTTCTATTCGGGCTTCGACGGGCAGACTTGGCGCACGCTGCTGGCAACCTCCTCCGACGGCATCTTTTGGAAGAAGGAAGGCGTGGTGCTGGCGCCCGATCCGCGTGCGGGAGAAGGCCGTTATATCGCCGCCAACGGCTCGGCCCTATTCGATGGCGGCGAATTCCGTTACTGGTATCAGGCCGGACCCAAAGATACGCCACGGCTGGGATTCGCACGCTCGAACGACGGCCGGCATTGGCACAAGGCGCGCTTTCCGGTGCTCGGTTACGGCCCGCGCGGAAGCTGGGATGAATGCGGCGTAGCCGATCCATACGTGCTCCAGGTGGGCCGTTATCTGTACATGTTCTACCTGGGTCAGGATCGCGCGCGGCGGCAGCGCCTGGGCGTGGCGCGATCGCTCGATGGCGAATCCTGGCAGAAGCTGCGCACGAATCCAATTCTGGAACTCGGCAAATACGGCAGCTTCGATGAAATGGGCCTGGGCGAGCCCGCCGTCTGGATCGCGCACGGTTATTACTGGATGCTCTACGCCGGCCGCGACGCGCAAGAGAACCGGCGCCTGGGAATGGCGCGCTCCACCGATGGCGTCGCCTGGCAGAAGTTGCCGGCGGTATTCGAGGGGCGCCAGCCGTGGGATAGCCGGGTGCTGTGCGACCCCACCATCGAACTGCTGGAGGGCCGCCTGGCAGCGTGGTTCGGCGGCGGCGACCAGCCTTCCCCCGACGAAAATCTGGATGGCCAGATCGGCGTCGCATTTCTGCATGCCGTGACGGCGGACCACAAACTGGCAAAATAGAAGTAGCTGGGGAACGCAAAGAGACGCGCTCGGCGCCTCGTTTTGCGTGGAGTTTTCTCGAGAAAGGGGGGGCAAGAGATGCGTGAAACCGTACGCACCCTAAGGCGGGCTTTGCCGGTGCTGAGCATCGCGGTATTGGCCGCCATTCTCTACGATGGCTGGATCTTCTATTCGCGTTGGCGGATCACGCGGCAAGGCGAAGAGGCCAGCCGCGTGGCGGAAGCCCAGCGCGCACAGCAAACCATCGATTTGCTGGGCGGCACGAAATTCCGCATCATCAATTTCTACGCGGTGCCGGGGGAGATCCGGCGCGGCAGTCAGGCGCGGATCTGCTTCGGCGTTTACGGCGCCAAACACATGCGCATCGAACCGGAACCGGGCGACGTCCACCCGGCCATTTCCAATTGTCTCGAAGTGACGCCGCGGAAAGATACCGAATACAAACTCACCGCCGAGGATGGCGGCGGGAAAACGGTCACCGCGAGCCTGATGATCAAGGTGTCACGTTGATGCGGCTCAATTACTGGTGATGCCCACTAGCCGAACCCGTGGGGACTGACGATACAAAACGATCGTCTGTCCCGTCTGTCCCACGGATGTTAGCCTCTACATGCGTCCCTTGATGGCCGCATCAAGCGAAATCTGATGCGCCTCGAGAATGGTCCCCGTGGCCCGCTCCAGCGCGGCGCGCGCCTTGACATAGGCGCTCTTCGCCGCGACTTCCGTGGACTTCGCCTGCGCCAGCAAGCTTTCATACTGAATCACGAAGAACGCCGTCGACGCGCCCACTTCATATCTGGTCTGCTCGGCGTCGTACGATTCCTGTTGATACTTACGCGCCTGCACGGCCGCCTCGTAAGTCGCGCGCGCGCGGCGAATGGCAATTACCGCATCTTCCACTTCCAGCCGCGCCTCATTCTGTAACTGGCGCAGCCTTACTTCGGTCTGCTTCAGTTGTAACTCATCGCGCGCCAAATCCGCCTCCGCCACGCGATTACGCACGGGCACGGTAACTTGTACGCCAATCTGGTAAGTCGGATACTTTTGCGCGAATAACTGTTCGAGCACCGTGCCGTACCCTCCGATGAAGGGGGTTTCGTTCGCCGGTTCACTTAGCGCACCCGCCAAGCCGTTGCTTTGCGCTATGCCGACTAAGTCGACCTCGGGCAGGGTGGCGTTGCGCGAGCCTTTGATCCCGATCTCGGAATTCTCCACTTGCAGGCTGGCTTGTCCCAAGTCCGGCCGCTGCGCCATGGCTTCACTGAATAGATCCTGCATGGGCGGGATCTGTTCCGTCTCGGGAACTTCCAGCGTATCGGTGGGAATAATAGTAGCGGCCAGCACTTCCGGATCGGCGTTGCCGGTGCGGGTTAACAGGTTCTTCAGAATGGCCTGCTGCTCCTGGAGCACGCCGCGCGCGTTGATCAGGTCCTGCCGCGTCGAGTAAAGCTGCGCGTTGGCGTGGCTCAACTCCACCGGTGCCAAAGTGCCTTCATCCACTTGCGCCTTGGTATCGGAATACAGCTTCTCCGCCGCGGCCACCGTTTCCTGTTTCACTTTCACATCTTCATAGAGTGCCACGAAATCGGTATAGAGCCGGATCACGCCATAAACCGTGGCGATAAGCTGCTGATGAAACAGCAGCGAATTGATCTTGCGCTGATTCCGCGCGATGCGGATGAAGCGCGTGTTGAGAGACGGCCCAAAACCCCGCACCAGCGGCTGCGTAACCGTTACGCCCAGCGTCGATCCGGTGTACGGATTGTAATTGAAATCGGTGGCGTTCACCGATTGATGCGTATTATCGAACGCCACGTTCAGTTGCGTGCCCGGAGAGAACGCTTGATTCCACCCCGCATTGGCGTTGACTCCGTTGGTAATAAAATTGGGCACTCCGTAGTCCAAAAGAATCAACTGCGGCGTGTTGGTGTGCGCCCAGTCCAACTGGCCGGTCGCGTAGGGATCAAACAGCGGGATCGCTGTGCCGTTCGATTGCGGAATCGGCCCTTGGATAGACAGATTGGTTTGCGGCTCGCCCAGCGCCCCTAACTCGAACGCGTTAGTGGTGACTGTCGTTCCCGTAGTCACCGTGGTGCCGGAGGCCGGGTTAGTGACTACGGTACTTAGCGGTCCGCCCACGCCAGTAGGCGCTTCAGCGATTATATAGGAAAGGCCGCGCGCCAGCCCGCCTCCCTTGGTGCGCTCCACATCCGTATCCGCGATGCGGAAACTGAAGCGATCCAGCTCCACATCCAGATTGTTTTCGATCGCCAGCGCCAATGCATCCGCCAGCGAGAGATAGAGATTGCCCGCGCGGATCAGATCGTGCACGCGCTGCGAATTGCGGAAATCCGGCTGCTGGCAGATTCCCGGCAGGCAAACTATCAGTAGTATCGCGAGACACACTCGCAGAGGCGCCCGGCGGGACGCTCCTCTCACTGGCCGTCTCCAGCGCCCGGAGACGTATCCAACTGATTTTGATTTATGCATTCGATTTAGGCGGGATGCTTCTTCTCCCGCAGTAATACGGGATTTACTTTGGCTCCCTCTTGCACCGCATCGCCGGGATTCACCACCACCTGCTGCCCGGCTTCCAGTCCCGAGAGAACTTCAATTTTATCGCCATAGTCCCGCCCTAACTGGACCAACTGAAAATGCACGATATGATCGGCGCCTACCACGCCGACTTGCGCGCCATTGCTGCGCACCACCAGCGTATCGCCCGGCACCAGCAGCGGCGGATTGGCGCGCGGCGTGGTCAGATCCACCTGCGCATACATACCCGGCAGCAGGAGGCCGGCGGAGTTGGGAACCTGCACCTCGGTGAGCAGCGTGCGCGTGGCGGGATCGAGCGCATTGGCCGTGCGCGTGACCGTGCCGGTGAATGGGCGTCCGCCCAGATCCGCAACCGTCAGGCGCGCGGTCTGGCCCACGTGCACCGAATCGGCGTCGGATTGCGGGACGTTCACGTAAGTACGCAAGCGGCCGTTCTGCGCCATGCGGTAGAGCAGCGTGCTGCCTTCATTCACCAACGCGCCCACGTCTACATTGCGCACCGTGATGACGCCTGCAAACGGCGCGCGCACGCTCTTGAAGCTTTGCAGATCGCCGAGGCGCGATAGGTTTGCCTGCGCCACGTTAATATTGCTTTCGGCCGCGGTCACCGCTTTTTCGAGCGCCGCGACGTTCGCTTTGGCCGCCACCCACTGCGATTGATAAGTATCGTTCTCCTGCTTCGAGACCACACCCTTCGCGACCAGGTTCTTCCAGCGCTTCGCGGTAACCCCGGCGAGTTGCTCCTGCGCCTGCCCCTGTTGCAGATTGGCATGCGCTTGTTCGAGAGCCGCGCGGGTCTGCTGCAGCGTGGCCTGTGCCTGATTTACCTGTTGATCGAGGTCCGGCGCCTCGATCTCAGCCAGTAACTGGCCCTCCTGCACGCGATCGCCGATGTCCACATAGCGCTTCTTGATGTAGCCGGTGGCGCGCGCCAGCACCGGAGCTTCGGTCAATGCCTGGATGTTGCCCGGCAAGACCAGAGTCCCGTTGGCGGGCGACCGCTCCACGCCGACTACGGTTACGGTAGGGATCTCTTTTGACGCCGAATCGGCTTCGGCCGCCAAAGCCGCTTCATTGCGCGCATGCGGCACGTAGCCTTTTAGGAATCCGGCAACGATCAGCACCACGATCAGCAGCGCGAGGACCCATAACGTCCGGCGCGAGGGCGGCGGCGCAACCTTGGACCGGTGCGCATTCTCCTCGATCTGCCGCTGCTGCTCTTCGAGCCTGCGCTTCAGATCTTCGATTTCGGCGCGCAATTGCGCCTCGGTTTCGCCGGTCACGTGGGTCTCGTATTCCATTTTAATCCGAAGTCATTTTTTTCAGCCGCAGCCGTCCCCGGCCACGCCGGGGCTGAACCGGGTTATCCCAGCAGCAGCTCGCCCTCGATATTCTCCTGCTCTTCTTCCGCAATCCTCTTATCAAAATCCACCGGCGGATTCTTCTTGAGCGCGCTATAAACGATCGGCACGATGAACAAAGTGGTGACTGTCGCCAGCAGCAATCCCCCGATTACCGCGCGTCCCAGCGGCGCATTCTGCTCGCCGCCCTCGCCGAATCCCAGCGCCATCGGCAGCATGCCGATGATCATGGCCAAAGCCGTCATCAGCACCGGCCGCATACGCGTGTGTCCCGCCGAAAGCGCGGCTGAGCGCGCGTCCAAACCTTCCAGGCGCTCATCGTTGGCGAATACCACCATCAAAATGCTGTTCGACGTGGCCACCCCGATGCACATGATGGTCCCCATCAATGACGGCACGCTGAAGCTGGTCTGGGTGATGAACAGCATCCACACAATGCCCGCCAGCGCTCCGGGAATCGCCATCAAAATAATGAAAGGATCGAGCCACGATTGGAAATTCACGGCCATCAGCAGATAAACCAGTACCACGGCGAAGATCATGCCCATACCCAAACGGTAGAACGACGTTTCCATGGTGCGGATCTGGCCGCGCAAATCGAAGGTGGTGCCGCGCGGCAGCTTCCCATCGTATTCGCGCATGATTTTCTCCACCGCTGAGCCTACGCTGCCCAAATCGCGCCGGTCCACATTGGCATAAACGTCGAAGACGGGCTGCACGTTGTAGTGGTTGATAATTTCCGGGCCAACGCCGCGCTCGATGCTGGCCACGTTCGATAAAAGCTGCATGTTGGCGGAGACCGCGCCCGGATTGCCATATGCCATCGAGTTCTGCGAGGGGCTGCTGCCGATCGTCGAATTCGATATACCCGCCGTCCCCGCCGGCGACGTGGGCGTGCTGCTATAAACACTGGCGATCGGCGCGGAAACCGGCGTGTGCATGAGCGCATCCACGCTATCCATGCGGTAGGGCGGCGTCTGCACGGACAGAAAATAATTGACGCCGTTATCCCAGTTCAGCCATTCGTTGGGCTGCACCTGTCCGCTGGAGCTGAGCGAGACGAGCAGGCTGTTGGATACGTCACGCTGCTGCAATCCCAATTGGCCCGCTTTGTTGCGATCCACCTTGATGCGCAGCTCCGGATAATCCACGATTTGATGCACGTGCACGTCGGCCGCGCCCGGGATGCGCGCGATCTTCCGCGCGAGTTCGGTGGCGATGTCATAATTGCGCCGATCGCGGCCCACCACCTGCAAGTCGATAGGCGCGGGCAATCCGAAATTCAGAATCTGGTTGGTGATGTTGGCCGGCTCGAAGAAGAACGACATCTCGGGAAATTTCCGGTGCAGAGCCTTGCGCAGCTTGTCGGTGTATACCGCGGTCGGGCCGTGATCGTCAGCTTTGAGCGAGATCAGGATATCGCCGTCACTGACGCCTAACGTGCTCACATCGCCGAATGCCAGATTGAATCCGCCGAAGGGGATGCCGATGTTATCGATGATGGTCTCGATCTCATGCGCCGGAATTACGTGCCGGATTTCGTCATCGACTTTGGAAAAAAGGACTTCGGTTTCTTCGATGCGCGTGCCGGTGGGCGCCATGGCATGCAGGCGCATCTGCCCCGAATCGACCGTGGGAAAGAAATCACGGCCGGTGAATACCATCAGCGTGAGCGACGCCGCCACAAAAACTCCGAAGCCCATCAGCACCGGCGCGCGATGATCGAGCGCCCAATGCAGCAGCCCCGTGTAAGAGGAGCGCATCATCTCGAATCGCCGGTTGAAGAGATAGTGCACGCGCCAGATGAGGCCCTGGCCGCCTTCCGATTCGCCATGCGCGCCCAGCGCATAAAGCTTTACTTCCGGCTTCAACATGAAATGCACCATGTTGGGAATCAGGGTGCGCGACAACAAATACGAAGCCAGCATGGCAAACACCACGGCCAGCGCCAGCGGCGTGAAGAGATATTTGGCCGCGCCGGTGAGCAGCAGCACCGGCACGAACACGATACAAATCGATAGCGTGGAAACGAAGGCGGGCGCGGCGATCTGCTGCGCACCATCCAGCACCGCGCGCACCAGCGGCTTCTTCATGGCCATATTGCGATGGGTGTTCTCGATTTCCACGGTGGCGTCGTCCACCAGAATGCCGACCGCCAGCGCCATGCCGCCCAGCGTCATCACGTTGATGGTTTCGTGAAGCAGGCTGAGGATGGCGAGCGAGGTCAGAATCGAAAGTGGGATGGATATGCACACGATGATGGTGCTGCGCCAGCTTCCCAGAAACAGCAGGATCATCATGGCCGTGAGAAATGCGGCGATCGAGGCTTCGCGCACCACGCCGTTAATGGCCGCGCGCACGAACAGGGATTGATCGAACAGTTGCCGCACCTGCAAGTCGCGCGGCAGCCCGGCCAAAATCGCCGGCAGGCGTTTCTTTACCGCATTCACAATATCGAGTGTCGATGCGCGCCCATTGCGGAGCACCTGCATCAGCGTGCCGTGCGTGCCGTTGGTGCGCACGATGCTGGTCTGCACGGCATATCCGTCGCGCACCTGCGCCACATCTTTGATATATACGGTGGCGCCGTTGACCACCCGGATGGGCATGTCGTTCAGCTCGGCGAGCACCCGCGGGCTGCTGTTTACCTTCACCTGATAGTCGATCTTGCCGATCTTGGCGTCGCCCGCCGGCAGAATGATGCTCTGTGCGTTGACCGCGTTGGCGACATCGGTGGCCGAGATGCCCTTGGCATAAAGCTGATCCGGAATCAGATCCACCATCACCTCGCGGAACTTGCCGCCATACGGCAGCGGCACCGAGGCGCCCTGCACGGTCGCCAATTGCGTGCGGATGAAATTCAGGCCGAGATCGAAAATATCCTGCTCGCTGAGCGTTTTGCTTTCGAGGCCCAATTGCAGAATCGGCACGCTGGAGGCGTCGTACTTCAGAATGTTGGGAGGCGTGGTGCCCGGCGGGAAGATGCGCAGCAGGGTCTGCGAAATCGCCGTCACTTGCGCCAGCGCCATATCGACCTGCACGTTCGGCTGGAAATAAACGCGTATGACCGACACGCCCGAATACGATTGCGATTCGATATGCTCGATATCGTTCACCGTGGTGGTCATGGCGCGCTCGAAGATGGTGACCATGCGCTTCTCCATCTCCTCGGGCGAGAGGCCTTGATACGACCACACGATGCTGACCACCGGAATATCGATGTAGGGAAAAATATCGACGGGCATGGTCACGATGGCTGTGCCGCCAAGAATGGCGATCAGCAAGGCCATGACCACGAAAGTGTAGGGGCGCCGGAGCGCCAATCTGACTGTCCACATAGGAACACGCGGATCATCGGGTATTAAACCCCATGGTAGCGGACTCGGCTGATTGTTTCTTGGATGACGCTGCCCCACCGCCGGATGCGTGGGACAGGCCATCGTTTTGGGTGGCCTGTCTTGTGAGGCGGCATCTTCTCGAATACCGGCCGGCGGGCGGGGAGCCCGGGGTGCCCGCTGGGCCCGGCAAAGTGCCTGCCCCACTTTGCGGCCATCCCGCTGGGCTAGCCGGGATCAAGCTTTGGACGGCACCGCAAATTGGCTATACGCCCACCATTCGCTCGAACCATGCTTAAGGCAACCATCGCTTCAACTGCCGGGTTCGGGACCGGGCGCATGACCGCCGGCAGCCGTCTGCCAGGATAGATTACTTTCTCAACGGAAGGAAGAGTGTCTACGTGCGCGCGGGCGCGCGAGCCGGCCATTACTGACGCGTTCGCGGCTACGTCTTCCCCGATACGCGCACCATCACGGTTTCGTTTGCTTTGATGACCACCTTTTGATCCGCCAGCGGCGCCCCGTTGACAGACACAATCTTAACCGCGTACTCACCGGGCGGCAGCAACAGACCCTGCGCGAAGTTATCGAACTCGTCGACATGGCCCATATAAGCGCCATTCACATACACGGCCGAGTATTTGTCGCCGCCTTGCGTGCGCAGGCGCCCGAACGGACCCTTCGGCTCAGGCAACGCCTTCATATCCAGTTTCACAGTGATCGTCTTCCTGGCCACGACCGTCACATGGGTGCTGGCGGATTCGTAGCGCGGCTCGCGCACCGTCACCGTATGATCGCCCGCTGCCACGGCATAGCTCCTGGTGATGCCAAAGTTGGCGGCCGGTCCCACGTATTTGTCGTCGACGAATACGCCCGCGCGTCCGGTAGTGGCTTTGACTTTCAAGGTTCCGGTTTGCTGGCCAAATGCCAAGCTTCCGCATATCAGCAAAAAGCCAATGGCTACCAGCCGGTAACGAATCGATCTGGGTTTCATGAATGGTCTCCTTGAGTGATCTGAACTATTGAGTGATCTGAACTATTGAGTGATCTGAACTATTGAGATGTGCAGCATCCCTGCCGCACACCTACGTCGATTCTGACTCTCTCCCGAGACTCGGGGCCGCCTCATCGACCCGCGCCGACATTACACACGGGCGGAACTCTTGGTTATAACATCTTTACACCATCGCGACAGGGGCAATACCAAGGGTGACGTCCTAGGTTACCTACACGCCCATCGCGCCGCCCACCATGCGCTCGAACCATGCGTATGGCAACCATCGTTTCAACGGCCCCACCATGCGCTGGTCCGGCATGCCGATGGTGTACCGCATGGCCGGCCGCGGATCATTCAACACCCGCTCGACGAGGGCCGCGACCGGTTCGGGGCCAGGCGCTTTGGCCTCATCCTGCGCCTGTTTGGCCTGAAAACGGGCGAACATCTGCTCGTACGCGCTGGCGTGCCGCAGCGGCGCGGCCGTGCGCCGGTTGGCTGGAAGCTGGCTGCGCGTATCGCCCGGTTCGATCAGGACCACTCGAATGCCGAACGGCCGAGTCTCCCAGCGCAAGCTTTCGCTCAATCCTTCCACGGCGAATTTGCCGGCGCAATAGATTCCGGAAAACGGCATGCCGAAGATGCCGGCCAGCGAGCTGATGTTCACCAGCGCTCCCGCTTGCTGCGTGCGCATGATGGGCAGCGCGGCGCGGCACACGCGCAGCACGCCGAAGAAGTTGGTTTCCATCTGCGCCCGCGCCTCGGCCATCGAGGTATCTTCGATCGGACCCATCAAAGCCCAGCCCGCGTTGTTCACCACCGCATCCAGACGGCCGGTCTTCTCCATGATCGCGCCGAAGGCGTCCGCTACTGAGCCATCGTCATCCACATTCATGGCCAGCATATCTACGCCATTGGGCTCGCGCGATTCCGCGACGGCCGCGCTGCGTCTGCTGGTGCCGAACACTCGCCAGCCGCGTGCCGCCAGATGCCGCGCGGTAGCCTGTCCGATGCCTGAGGAAGCTCCCGTGACCAGAACGACTCTCACATTCGCAGGTACGCTCATAGGGTTATTATCACAATGTGAAGACTTCCCGAATCGTTTTTTTGCTCGCCATCTTACTTTGTGCCTTCGTGGCCGCTTACCTCCTATTTCCGCCCGTTCGCCTGTGGGCGCTGGTGATAGCTGGGCACAGCCCGGTCTGTCCCATGTCGCACGCCGTTGAAAGCCAGGCTAATAGGGTCGAGAAGACGCGCATCAAGGATCGCATTCTGGCGGCCAGCCATCTGCTGAAAACGGAAAGCGGTCTCGAATTGTGGAGCACGCCCAAAGGCAACTTCTGGATTCCCAAAGGCAACCGCTACGTGCTGCCATTCAACCTCGCCGAGATGGAGCAGCATATTTATGGCACGGGCGAGCATTTCATTCACCCGGGCGACATCGTGCTCGATTGCGGCGCGAGCGATGGCGATTTCACGCGCCAGGCGCTGGCCGCCGGCGCGCAAAAGGTGGTTTCCATCGAACTTACGCCTTCCAGCATCGAATGCATCCGCCGCAATCTGGCTGCGGAGATCGCCGCCGGACGCGTCATCGTTTACCCCAAGGGCGTTTGGGACAAGGACGACACCTTGACCTTAAATGTGGATGACACGAACTTCGCGGCCAACAGCGTGGTGATGCACCCCGAATCTTCACACCCCAGCGTGCTGGTGCCGCTCACGACTATCGATAAGCTGGTGGCCGAACTCCACCTGCCGCGCGTGGATTTCATCAAGATGGACATCGAAGGCGCGGAAATCCCGGCGCTATCCGGCGCCCGCGAAACCCTTGCACGCTACAAACCGCGCCTGGCCATCGCCACCGAGCACAAGCCGGACGATGAATTCACTATCCCCGCGGCCGTGCACAATTTACGCCCGGATTATCAAATGGAATGCGGTCCGTGCCTGGAAGCCAAAGGTCACGTGCGGCCGGACGTGCTCTATTTCTGGTAGGGGAGCGTCAGGTGGGACAGGCCATCGTTTGGTGTGGCCTGTCGTTCCCAAACGCGGGCAGACGACGCAAAACGATCATCCGCCCCACGGCGTCGCGCTAACGCCTGGCGGACTTACGCCGCGCGTCGCCGTTCAACACGCCGTCCAGATTCCAATCAAGCGCCATGCGCTCTCCCGATCCGAGCGGCACTCCCATGACCGTCAGCGTATCCCCGTTGAGGATGAACGCGGTCAGTTGCGCCGCGGTGAAGGGGCCCAGACCCGTGGTATCGGTCACGTAGTTATTATTGGCCGGCTCATACAGCAATCCGTGGACTTGCCCCTGAATCGTACCGTTGGCGATTAAGTCGATCTTACCGGTCAGGGCCTGGCCGGTCAGCGTGGCCCAGGCGATCTGCGCGGTAGAGGTGTTGACGGTTGCGGCGGTGAGGGTGCTGGCGTAACCGGTGGCGGGCGGTGTACCCGTGTCGAAACATAGCAGGTAAGCCTCCACGTTGGCCTTTAAGGTGTCGTTGTTCATGATACCGGGAAACTCCGCGCTGCCTAGAAAATCGAATAGCATTTTGGTGCCGTCATTGCGGTAAGCAAATCCGTCGACGCTGACGCCCTTCGGCTTGAAGTTCGCATTCGTTTTCTGATATTGGTTGCGCAACTGGGAGGTCTTCATCGGCTGCCCGGCGTCGAGTACGGAACTGTCCGGATCGTCAAGTCCGTTCGTCCCAATGCCTGGGTTGGCCGTGTGGCAGAAATTGCATGTCAGCTTACCGACGGTGGTCACCGCCGAGAGAAAGGTCGACAGACCCGACGCAGGATCGCCCGGACTGGAATAATCCGGCAGCGCCAGAGTGGCCGGGAATGAGCCGTCCAGATTCAAATTGGGATTCGGCTGATAGGCAATCGTGTTGATGAAATTGGTGAAGGCGGTCATGTCGGAGATGGATAGTTGCGAGCCGCCCAGCAAGCTGGCGAAAGCGGAGTTGAACGCATTGAAGTCCGGTTGATCGCCCCGCCAATGGTAGGGTTCCTCGTTTGCCAGGCCGCGCAAGGTTTGGGTGGTCATGGGACCTTTCATGGGGTGAAAAGCAAGTTCCAACTCGCCTTGCAGCCGGTAAGTCATGTCCCCCGCGGGATCGCCCAGATTCCACGCCAGCAGATCCATTTCGGCATCGATATGGCATGAGGCGCAAGCGCCCGTGCCGTTGCCCGAGAGTTTGTGATCGTAAAGAAAGCCGCGTCCATTTCGGATCACCACGGGCGTAGGATCGACCGAGCCGGTGGCGATCTCGGAAGTGACCGCCTGCGTGGCAAGATTCACGGTCGAAATGGTGTTGGAGATCCGGTTCAGCACGTAGAGAACGCCCGCCGTGGAGTTCATCGCCAGACCGCGCGGGCCGCGCTTGGTTGACGGGTTGACCACGGAACCGGTGGCTTGCAGATTGATTTCGATGAAGCTCGAAACGACGTT
>Ga0335074_10003476_pt1 | contig 21553 bp, 19 predicted proteins | sample Lox_Sample_23_FD_206715 | JGI IMG/M metagenome (GOLD analysis project Ga0335074, IMG submission 206715) | Soil microbial communities from Loxahatchee National Wildlife Refuge, Florida, United States - Lox_Sample_2.3 | ecosystem: Environmental > Terrestrial > Soil > Wetlands | place: USA... | reverse complement strand
CCCCTGGCCTTCTGGATGCAAACCAGACGCTCTTCCAGCTGAGCTATAGCCCCGAGATGTCTCCGCTCAGGTTACCCGGTCAGGTCCTGGGCCGCGACGGACAGCACGCCGCAGGGGAGCAACTAGCGGCGTTCGGGATCAAGGGGTCCTTCACTTGAGCAGGCGGGACAGGCGGCGGTCGGCGAGGGGCTTGCCGCCGGTCTGGCAGGTCGGGCAGTACTGGAGCGCGGAGTCGGCGAACGAGACCTCCCGGATCGTGTCGCCGCAGATCGGGCAGGCCTGGCCGGCCTTGCCGTGTACCCGCAGCCCGCTCTTCTTCTCGCCCTTCAGGTCGGCGGCAGCCAGGCCCGCCGAACGCTCGATCGCCTCGTGCAGGGTGGTCTTGATGGCGTCGTACAGGACGGCCACCTCGTCGGGCGTCATGCTGGCCGCGATCTTGAACGGGGACATCTTGGCCGCGTGCAGCACCTCGTCGGAGTAGGCGTTGCCGATGCCGGCGATGATCCGCTGGTCGCGGAGCACGCCCTTGATCTGCGTCCGGCGGCCGGACAGCAGGCCCGCCAGGGTGTCCGCGGTGAAGTCGGCGCCGAGCGGGTCCGGGCCGAGCGTGGCCACGCCGGGCACCTCGGCGGGGTCGCGGACCAGGTAGACCGCCAGGCGTTTGTGGGTGCCCGCCTCGGTGAGGTCGAACCCGGAGCCGTCGTCGAGCGCCAGGCGGAAGGCCAGGGGGCTCTTGCCGGGTTTCGGCGGGGCCGTGGGCAGGTCCTCGCGCCAGCGCAGCCAGCCCGCCCGGGCCAGGTGCATGATCAGGTGCAGGCCCTGGTCGGTGGAGATGTCGAGGAACTTGCCATGCCTGCCGACCCCGGCGATCACCTGCCCGCTGAGGCTGGTCAGCGGCGGGTCGAAGGTCTTCAGGACCGAGAACGAGGCGGCGTCGGCGCGCGCCACCGCGTGTCCCGTGGCGTGCGCGCGCAGGAATTCCGCGAGCGACTCCACTTCCGGCAGTTCCGGCATGCTTGACAGTCTGCCACGCGGCAGGCGAAGTCAGTCACTCGCCGTGGTGAACAGCGTGGCCGCCGCTATCGCCCTGTGATGTCACCAGGTCCGGCAGGTCGCCGATATCCGCCAGCAGGTGGGTGGCCCCGGCCCGACGCAGCCTGCTCGCACCGTGCGCGCCGCCTCGCATTCCGATCACGAGCCGGGCCCCGGCGCGCCGGGCGCACAGCACGCCGCTCTCGGTAGCCGTGACCACGGCCACGTCCCGTACGTCACCGATGCCGAGCCGCAGGACCGCGGTGAGGACCAGGTCGGGCCACGGGAAGCCCCTGGCCACGTCGTCCGCGCAGAGCAGCAGGTCCGCGCGGTGCCACCAGCCGAGGCGTTCGGTGATCAGGCTGAGCGCGGGCCGGGACAGGCACGAGAACAGGCAGACTTTGGTCCCGGCGGCGGTGAGCTTGGCCAGCGCCTCGTTCGCTCCGGGCAGCGGGAGGACACCGAACCGGTCGACGGCGGCCTGGAACGACCGCTCCAAAGCGAGGATCGCGGCCTGCGCCCTCATCTCGTCCTCGGGGAACAGGCTGTGAATGACTTCGGCCGGAGACCAGCCGCGGGTCCTGTCGAACTGGACCATGGATCTGACGTAGGCCGCGGTCCCCGTTACCACGCCCTGGGTGGCGATCGCCTCGGCGAACGCCCGCTCGAGCACGCTGCCGTCGGTCGCTGCGGCTCCGAGCACGTCACAGCACACCAGTGAAACGGGAGAAGTCTCGCTCACCGGGTCGCCTCCTGCTGCCGGACGGCCTAGCCCTCGGGCTGCCGGGCCTCGCCGCCGACCGCGCGGATCAGTCGTCGTCGGCTGCCGTCGCCTCGGTCCACAGGTCGAGCTCGGCGCGGTCGGAAACGACCTTACGCCAGACGGCGAACGCGGCGAGCCCGAGAAGGACGACCAAGAGTAGCTTCTTTACCACGAGGAACCCTCCACCTCGATGACGTCCAGATCCTGCCCGCGGAAGCGGATCGGCTGACCGCAGGTGTGTAGGGCAGCTTAGCAAGCCCGGACCCAAAGTATGGTCTCAGCCACAGTCCGCACGCAAACACATGACGTGGGTTAGCTGGGGAAAGGCCCAAGGTGTGGGGTTACGTGGACTTGAACCACGGGCCTCGTCCTTATCAGGGACGCGCTCTAACCGACTGAGCTATAACCCCTTGCATAACCGTGCCATATAGGCTTGACCTGCGGAAACAGGCGCAAGCCAACATCCTACCGCACCTACCGGCCGGTCGCGCCGTGACGCGGGACCGCCGACGTTCATTCCGTCTCGCGGAGGGTCACTTCCACGCCGCCGACCAGCCGGGACGTCAGGTTGTAGACCACCGCGCCGATGGTCGACATCGCCGTGATCAGGACGATGTTGAGCGAGCCCAGCAGGGCGGTCCAGCCGAGTATCCGGGAGGCCGAGAACCATTTCGCCGCGTTCACGCCGTTCGAGGCCTGGCTGGACGTCACGCTGGAGACGACGCGCTGGAGCGAGTCGAACACGCCGAGGGCCGACAGCGAACCCCAGAGCACCGTGACGACGGCGAACAGGATCACGAAGGCGACGAGGGACACGACGAAGCTGAACTTCATCACGGACCACGGCTCGACCCGGGCGATGGTCAGGTGCGCCTGCCGGACCGAGCGCTTGGCGGCAGCCTTTGCAGGCGCCCTCCGCACCGCGGCCGGGGCCGGGGCCGGCGGGGGTTTCCGCGGGCTGGCCGTCGTCACGGCCGGCCGGGCGGGAGCCGGGGGCTTCACGTTCCCGGCCGACCGCAGGAAGGTCCGTGCGGGCGACGACGGCGACGTGGGCGGAGGCTCGGGCGTGTCCCAGGTGAACGCCGCCGCGGAGACCGCGGGCGGATCCGGGCTGGGCGGCTCGCTCACCGCCGGCCGCGGGGTGTAGGACGCGCCGAACGACGGCTGCTCGTACGACAGGCTGGTATCCGGCTCGTCCCATGCGGGCGGGTCCGTCGCGAGCGCGCTGCCGGCCGACGTCTCGTCGGTATCGCTCAGGCTCCAGGAGACCGGACCCGTGGCCCAGGAGTCCAGGCCCGACGAGTCCGGAGCGCTGAAGGAAAACGCCGACGAGTCGAAGCCGGTTGGGTCAAGCGCGGACGGGCCCAAGGCGCTGGGCTCGGCGAAGGCGTCATCATCGACGGCCTCCGTGACGGCAGCGTCCGAGCCGTCCTTCCCGTTCTCGCCGGCGATCGAGCCGACGGCGGGGGCGTTCCACGCCGACGGGATAGCCGGGGTGTCACCCGGGTTCCGCGGCATCAACGGCGAGGGCACCATGAAGCTGACCGGACGGGTGTCGCGGCCATCCTCCACGATGGGGTCGTTACCGTCCTGTCGCGAGGTCACGACTGTCGGCGACGCCCCACCCGATTCATCGGGGTCGTCCGTGCGCCTGTCCAAGCCGTCCTCCCTCATATCCCGACCCTCACGAGGTTATCTCTGGACGAGACGCCCATGCGACAGCCATGCAGAGAAGGCGGCATCTTACCGCTGTGTCTAGCTACTTATGGGACGCGCAGGTCCCCGCGGTCGTTGCCGTGGACCCGAGCCCGAAGTCTACCCCTGTACCCTATTCGTCCCGGATTATTCGTCCGCTGATCCGTTCGCAGGCGCCGAAGGATCTGCGTCATCGCCGATCTCGCCCGGGTCGGCGTCCTGGTCGGCTGGTTCTTCCTCGGCCAGCGATTCCGCGTTGAGGGCGAGCGCCACCACGCTGTCCCCGGCGGCCAGGTTCATCAGCCGCACCCCCATGGTCTGCCGTCCCGACCGCTTGATCCCGCCCGCCTGGGTCCTGATCACCCCGCCCGCCGAGGTGATCGCGAAGATCTCGTCGTCGGCGTGCACCATCAGCGCGCCGACGAGCTCGCCGCGGGCTTCGGTGATCTTGGCGGTGACGACGCCGCGGCCGCCGCGCCCCTGGACCGGGTACTCGTCGGCCGGCGTGCGCTTGGCGAAGCCGCCACCCGTGGCCACCAGCACGTCGCCGCCGTCCCTGACCACGTACATGCCCAGCAGCTGATCACCGTCGTTGAAGCGCATCCCGATGACGCCCGAGGTATCCCGGCCCATCGGGCGCAGCGAATCGTCGTCGGCGTGGAACCTGATCGCCTGCGCGCCCTTGCTCACCAGCAGCAGGTCGTCCTCCGGGGAAACCAGCCGGGCCGCGATCACCTCGTCGTCCTCGCGCAGGTTGATCGCGATGATGCCGCCCGACCGGACGTTCTCGAAGGCGGTCAGCTTGGACTTCTTCACCAGCCCCGAGCGGGTGGCGAGCACCAGGTAGGGCGCCACCTGGTAGTCGCGCAGGGCAAGCACCTCGGCGATCCGCTCGTCGGGCTGGAACGCGAGCAGGTTGGCCACGTGCTGCCCGCGGGCGTCGCGGCCGGCGTCGGGCAGCTCGTAGGCCTTGGCCCGGTAGACGCGTCCCTTGTTGGTGAAGAACAGGATCCAGTGGTGGGTCGTGGTCACGAAGAAGTGGTCCACGATGTCATCGGTACGAAGCTGCGCGCCGCGCACGCCCTTGCCGCCGCGCCGCTGCGCGCGGTACAGATCGGTCTTGGTGCGCTTGGCGTACCCGCCGTACGTGATGGTGACCGCGACATCCTCTTCGGCGATCAGGTCCTCGTCGGCCACCTCGCCGTCGTAGGCGATGATCTCGGTGCGCCGGGCGTCCCCGAACTTGGTGACGATCTCGGCCAGCTCGGTGCCCACGATCTCCCGCTGCCGCTCCGGCGAGGCCAGGATGCTCTCGTAGTCGGCGATCTTGGCCTCGAGGTCGTCCCGTTCATCGACGAGCTCCTGGCGCTCCAGGGCGGCCAGCTTGCGCAGCTGCATGTCCAGGATGGCGCGCGCCTGGATCTCGTCGATCTCCAGCAGCCCCATCAGGCCCTGCTGCGCCTCGGCGGCCGAGGCGCTGGCCCTGATCAGGGCGATGACCTGATCGATCCGGTCGATGGCCTTGAGCAGGGCGGCGACGATGTGCAGCCGCTCCGCGGCCTTGCGCAGCCGGTACCTGGTGCGCCGGACGATGACCTCAATCTGGTGCGTCACCCAGTACCTGATCATCTGGTCCAGGCGCAGCGTGCGCGGCACGCCGTCGACCAGGGCCAGCATGTTGGCGCCGAACGTGTCCTGCAGCTGGGTGTGCTTGTAGAGGTTGTTCAGGACGACCTTGGCGACCGCGTCCCGCTTCAGCACGATCACGAGGCGCTGGCCGGTACGCCCGCTACTCTCGTCCTGCATGCCGGCGATCCCGTTGACCCGGCCGTCCCGGTGCAGCTCGGCGATCTTCTCGGCCAGGTTGTCCCGGTTGACCTGGAAGGGCAGTTCCTTCACGACCAGGCAGGTGCGCCCCCGGGCGTCCTCCTCGACCTCGACCACGGCGCGCATGGTAATCGAGCCACGCCCGGTGCGGTACGCGTCCCTGATCCCGCGCCGCCCGACGATCAGGCCGGCGGTGGGGAAGTCCGGACCCTGGATCCGCTCCGTCAGCGCGTCGAGCAGCTCCTCGTCGGAGGCCCCGAAGTTATCCAGGTACCACTGCACCCCGGCCGCGACCTCGCGCAGGTTGTGCGGCGGGATCTTGGTGGCCATGCCGACCGCGATCCCCTCGGACCCGTTGATGAGCAGGTTCGGGAACCGGCTCGGCAGCACCACCGGCTCGGACGACCGGCCGTCGTAGTTCTCGCGGAAGTCGACGGTGTCCTCGTTGATGTCCCGCAGCATCTCCATCGCCAGCGGGCTGAGGCGGCACTCCGTGTACCGCATGGCCGCGGGCGGGTCGTTGCCCGGCGAGCCGAAATTGCCCTGGGAGTCGATCAGCGGCATCCGCATCGACCAGGGCTGCGCCATCCGGACCAGTGCGTCGTAGATCGCGCTGTCGCCGTGCGGATGGTAGTTGCCCATGACCTCGGCGACGGGCCGGGCGCACTTGACGAACCCGCGGTCCGGGCGGAATCCCTGGTCGTACATCGCGTACAGGATCCGCACGTGGACCGGCTTGAGCCCGTCCCGCACGTCGGGCAGCGCACGGCCGATGATGACCGACATCGCGTAGTCGATGTAGCTGCGCTGCATCTCGTACTGGATGTCGACCGGCTCGACGCGGCCATGCCCGCCCGGCGGATCGGTAACTTCAGTCACTTTCGCAATCCCTACTCACGGAATAGAACGAGCCAGGGCCCTCGCGGTCTGTGGATCAGATGTCCAGGAACCTGACGTCCTTGGCGTTGCGGGTGATGAACGAGCGGCGCGCCTCGACGTCCTCGCCCATCAGCACGCTAAACAGCTCGTCGGCCTGGGCCGCGTCGTCGAGCGTCACCTGCCGCAGCACCCGCTGCGCCGGGTTCATCGTGGTCTCCCACAACTCCTCGGCGTTCATCTCGCCGAGGCCCTTGAACCGCTGCACGGCGTCGCGGGGGCGGGGGTCCTTGCGGCCCGCCGCGATCCCGGCCTCGATCAGCCGGTCGCGCTCGGCGTCGTTGTAGGCGTAGCCGGGCTGAACGCCGCGTCCCTCCCACTTGATCTTGTACAGCGGCGGGTTGGCGAGGTATACGTGCCCGGCTTCGACCAGCGGCTTCATGAACCGGAACAGCAGCGTGAGCAGCAGCGTCGTGATGTGCTGCCCGTCCACGTCCGCGTCGGCCATGAGGATGATCTTGTCGTAGCGCAGCTTGGTGATGTCGAACTCGTCGTAGATCCCAGTGCCGAGCGCGGTGATCAGCGACTGCACCTCGGTGTTCTTGAGCACGCGGTCGATCCGCGACTTCTCCACGTTGATGATCTTGCCGCGGATGGGCAGGATGGCCTGGAATCTCGGGTCCCGGCCGCCCTTGGCGGAGCCGCCGGCCGAGTCGCCCTCGACCACGTAGATCTCGGACTCGGCCGGGTCGGTGGACTGGCAGTCGGCCAGCTTGCCGGGCAGCGACGTGCCGCCGAGCAGCGACTTACGGGTGAGGTCACGCGCCTGGCGCGCCGCGATCCTGGCCCGGGCCGCCTGGCCGGCCTTGTTGACGATCTCCTTGGCCTCGCCCGGGTTGCGGTCGAACCAGTCCCGCAGGTGGTCGTTGGACGCCTTCTGCACGAACGACTTGGCCTCGGTGTTGCCCAGCTTGGTCTTGGTCTGCCCTTCGAACTGCGGCTCGGCGAGCTTGACCGAGACGATCGCGGTCAGGCCCTCCCGGACGTCATCGCCGGTCAGGTTGTCGTCCTTCTCGCGCAGCAGCTTCTGGTCCCGCGCGTACCTGTTGACGATCGTGGTGAGCGCGGCGCGGAAGCCCTCCTCGTGGGTGCCGCCCTCGGCCGTGCTGATCGTGTTCGCGAAGGTGTGCACCGACTCGGTGTACGCCCCGGTCCACTGCATCGCGATCTCGACGGATATCCCTTCGGCTTCCTCATCGAAGTCGATGATCGAGCCGTGCACCGGCTCCTTGGAGGCGTTCAGGTACCGCACGAAATCGGCGATTCCCCCGGCGTAGCGGTATTGCACCGCCCGCTGCTTGTCCGGCCGCTCGTCCGTGAGCGTGATGAGCAGGTTCTTGGTGAGGAACGCCATCTCCTGCAGCCGCCTGGACAGCGTCTCGAAGGACCACTCGGTGGTCTCGAAGATCTGGTCGTCCGGCCAGAACGTGGTCGTGGTGCCCAGGTCCTGGGTCGCGGCGCCGCGGACCACCGGGCCCATCGGCTCGCCGCGCTCGTAACCCTGCGTCCAGACGTAACCGTCCCTGCGGACCTCGACCTCAAGCATCCACGACAGGGCGTTCACCACGGACACGCCGACGCCGTGCAGCCCGCCGGACACCGCGTAGGACTTCCCGTCGAACTTGCCGCCCGCGTGCAGCGTGGTCATCACGACCTCGAGGGCCGGGCGGTGCTCCACCGGGTGCTCGTCCACGGGGATGCCGCGGCCGTTGTCCTGGACGCGCACCCCGCCGTCGGCCAGCAGCGTCACGTGGATGGTGTCAGCTTCCCCGGCGAGCGCCTCGTCGACGGAGTTGTCCACGACCTCGTAGACCAGGTGATGCAGGCCCCGCTCGCCCGTCGAGCCGATGTACATCCCGGGTCGCTTACGGACCGCTTCGAGGCCCTCGAGTACCGTGATCGAATGTGCATCGTAGGACAAGCTGAAACTCCATCCTGAATCAGAAGCGCACAGCCCAGCCCCCCACGATGTGGCCACCCTTGCGCTCTTCCATTTTACCTGCGACCGATGACAACCTGGGCCGTCTTGGCCTGCTAGCCGTAGGTGTCGCCCGGGCCCTTGCTGCCCGGGACGCGCCAGGCGCCGCGCTGTCGCGGCGGTGCCGGGCCGCGAACCTTCACCCGGCGTACCGTGCCCTGGCCGAGCTCGGTGTTGAGCCGGGCCATGAGAACCGACGCGAGCAGCCGGACCTGGGTCGCCCAGGCCGTCGAGTCCGCGGTCACCGCGAGTTCCCCGTCGGCGAAGCTATCCGGGCGGGTATGCGCCGCCAGGTCCTGGCCGACGATCTCCGCCCAGCGGCCGAAGACCGAGCCCATCGCCGCCCGCTCCTGCCAGCCGCGGGTATCGAGCAGGCCGTCGATCGCCCCGGACAGGGGTCCGGGATCGTCCCGGCGCTGCCGCCGGGCCAGCGGGGTTACGGGGGGGCGGGCAGCCCCCCCGTGCGCGGGGGGGTCACCGGGGGGGTCGGCCCCCCGGGGGGTAACACTGTCGCCACGGGCGCGCGCGTCCGCCTTGGCCTCGGCGAGCGCCTCCGCGGCCAGGCGAGCGCGATCGGGGCTCGCGCGGTCAGGCGGCACGGCTGATCACGCCGGCCTCGACGTGGAACCGCGGGCCGGTCAGCAGGCCGGGGACATCGGCCGGGACCGCGGCCGTGATCAGGACCTGCTCGGCGCCGGCGACCAGCTCGGCCAGCCGTTCCCGCCGCCCCGCGTCCAGCTCCGCGAACACGTCATCGAGGATGAGCACCGGATCCTCGCCACCCTCCCTGAGCAGCGCGAAGCTGGCCAGGCGCAGGGCGAGGGCCAGCGACCACGATTCACCGTGGCTCGCGTAGCCGCGCGCGGGCAGCCCGCCGATGGACAGCTCGAGTTCATCGCGGTGCGGCCCGACCAGGCAGACGCCCCGGTCGAGCTCGCTGGACCGGGCCCCGGCCAGCGCCTTGAGGATGGCGGCCTCGATCACCGGCGGCTGGTCGTCCGGGCCGATCGCGTCGACGCAGGCGTGGTAGGAGATCGCCGACCCGTCGCCGGAGCGGCCGCCGGACACCGCGTCGTACGCGGCGGACACATGCGGCCGCAGCGCGGCGACCAAGCGCATCCGGCCGGCCAGCAGCGGTGCCCCCGCCCGGGCCAGCTGCGCGTCCCAGGCGTCGAGCGTGGCCGTCACGGACTCGCGCGCCGCACCGCGCAGGTGGCCCTTGGCGCCCGCCGACTTCAGCAGGGCGGTCCGCTGCCGCAGGACGCGTTCGTAGTCGGCGCGGACGCCCGCGTACCGCGGCGCGGTGGCGACGAGCAGATCGTCGAGGAACCTGCGGCGCTCGCCGGGGTCGCCCTTGACCAGGGCCAGGTCCTCCGGCGCGAACAGCACCGTGCGCACCGTGCCCAGGACGTCGCGCGGCCGCGGCAGCGGCGCGCGATTGAGCCTGACCCGGTTGGCCCGGCCCGGGTTGACCTCGACTTCGACCAGCGCGCTGCCACCGGTCCCGGTGACCGCCGCCCTGATGACCGCGCGTTCCGCTCCGTGCCTGACCAGCGGCGCGTCGGTGGCGACCCGGTGGCTGCCCAGCGTGGCCAGGTAGCCGACGGCCTCGACCAGGTTGGTCTTGCCCTCTCCGTTCAGCCCGGTGAAGGTGGTCACGCCGGGCCCCAGCTCGACGGAGGTGTCCGCGTAGGACCTGAAGTCCGTCAGGGCGAGCCGGGTGAGGTACACAGATCGAGACTAAGGGCGTCCGCCCGTTACCCGGCCGACCGGATCGGCATGAGCACGTACCGGTAGTCGGGATCCCGCTCGCTCTTGCCCGAGAGGACCGCGGGCTTGGTCGGCGAGGTGAAGGAGATCCTGGCGATGTCGGTGTCGATCGCCCCGATCCCGTCGAGCAAGTACTGCGGGTTGAACGCGATCTGCAGGTCATCGCCCTCGAAGACGGCCTCGAGGACCTCCACCGCCTGCGCCTCCTCCGATGCGCCTGCCTCGAGCACGAGCTGGCCCGGGCTGAAGGCCAGGCGCACGGGGGTGTTCCGCTCGGCGACCAGCGCGACCCGCTTGACCGCCTCGGCGAACGAGCCGGCCGACAGTTCCGCGGTGGCGTTGAACTCGGCGGGCAGGAGCGACTGGGTCTTGGGATACTCGCCGGACAGCAGCCTGGTGGTGGTCTGCCGCCCGGCGCCCGCGAAGCCGATGAGGCTGTCGCCGCCGAGCGAGATCGACACCTCAGCCCCGGAGGTGAGGGCCCGGGCCGTCTCGCCGAGCACCCGGGCGGGGACGAGCACGGCGGTGTCGAAGTCCGGCCGGGCCGGGTTCCAGCGCAGCTCGCGGATGGCCAGCCGGTACCTGTCGGTGGCGATCAGGGTCAGCCTGTCGCCCGCGATCTCGATCCTGACGCCGGTCAGCACGGGCAGGGTGTCGTCGCGTCCGGCCGCGACGGCCACCTGGCTGATGGCGGAGGCGAGCGCGTCGCTGCCCACGGTTCCCGCCAGCGGCGGCATCTCGGGCAGCGTCGGGTATTCCTCCTCCGGCAACAGGACGAGGGTGAAGGTGGCGCTGCTGCACTTGAGCGTGGCGCGGGTGCCGTCGGTGACCAGGCTGACGGGCTTGGCCGGCAGCGACCTGGTGATCTCGGCCAGCAGGCGGCCGGAGACCAGGATCGTCCCTTCCTCATCGGTGGTGACCGGCACCGAGGCCTGGGCGGACACCTCGTAGTCGAAGGTCGACAGGGTGAGTTCCGCCCCCGCATGCAGGCGCATCCCGGCGAGCACCGGGGCGGTCGGGCGGGTCGGCAGCGCCCGGGCGGTCCAGGCTACGGCTTCCGCCAATTGATCGCGCTCAACCTGGAGCTTCACGAGAACTGCCTCCTACGTATCAGTGCGCGCAGGATGGGGGTTAGCAGTGGTTCTGCGCCGTCCTGGCCCACAGGGTCTACTTCGGTGTTGTTCTTTTCCTATTTAGATAAACGTCATAGTCATAGGTGCGGTGGATATGGGGAGAACCGGCGTTTGCGCTGGTCAGTGGGGCTCTGCTGCGCACAGGCGCTGCGTGCGGCCGGGGGACGGCCCGGGCCCCGCTGTGGCCTGCAGTGGCGGCGGCACGGGCTTGCCACTGGTTGTCCCCCGGTTATCCGAATGTCTTCCACAATGTTGTCCACAAACTGTGCGCATAACTCGCCGGCGGCTGGTCAGCCCGCCCTGGCCTGCTGCTTAATGCGGTTGGTGAGCTCGGTGACCTGAGTGTAGATCGACCGCCGCTCGGCCATCAGGGAGCGGATCTTCCTGTCGGCGTTGATGACCGTGGTGTGATCCCGCCCGCCGAACTGCTGGCCGATCTTCGGCAGCGACAGGTCGGTGAGCTCGCGGCACAGGTACATGGCGATGTGCCGGGCGGTGACGAGCACGCGGGACCTGGAGGTCCCGCAGAGGTCTTCGATGGACAGGCCGAAGTAGGACGCGGTCTGGCCCATGATCGTCGCGGTTGTGATCTGGGGTCCCTGGGCCTCGGGGATGAGGTCCTTGAGGACGATCTCGGCCAGCTGGAGGTCGACGGACTGCCGGTTGAGGCTGGCGAACGCGGTCACCCGGATCAGCGCGCCCTCGAGTTCCCTGATGTTGGTGGAGATCCGGCTGGCGATGTACTCGAGTACTTCGGGCGGCGCGTTGAGCCCTTCCTGGATCGCCTTGCGGCGCAGGATGGCGATGCGGGTCTCGAGCTCGGGCGGCTGCACGTCGGTGAGCAGGCCCCACTCGAACCTGCTGCGCAGCCTGTCCTCCAGCGTGACCAGGCGCTTGGGCGCGCGGTCGCTGGAGATCACGATCTGCTTGCTCGCGTTGTGCAGGGTGTTGAAGGTGTGGAAGAACTCTTCCTGCGTGCCTTCCTTGTTCTCCAGGAACTGGATGTCGTCCACGAGCAGCACGTCCACGTCGCGGTACCGGCGCCGGAAGCCGTCCTGCTTGCCGTCCCTGATCATGTTGATGAAATCGTTGGTGAACTCCTCCGAGCTGACGTACCTGACCTTCAGGCCGGAGTACAGCGTCTGCGCGTAGTGCCCGATTGCGTGCAGCAGGTGCGTCTTGCCGAGGCCCGAGTCGCCGTAGACGAACAGGGGGTTATACGCCTTGGCGGGCGCCTCGGCGACCGCGACGGCCGCCGCGTGCGCGAACCTGTTGCTGGACCCGATCACGAACGTCTCGAAGGTGTACTTGGAATTGAGCCTCGTGCCGCCCGGGCGGGGACCGGGCGGGCCCGACGGGATCGCGCCGGTCCGGCCGGGGTCCTGGTGGACGGGCTCGCGCATCCCCGCGTCCTCGGGCTCCGGGAGCTGCGCCGGGTGCCGGGTGCCGTCGTCCGCGCCGAGGGACACCACGAGCCCCTGGACTCGCGGCGCGGCAGGCTCGGCGGCGAGGTCGGCGACGCTCGCCCCGGCGGCCATCGCCGGCGGTGGCGCGGGATCAACGGTGACCGCGAGCTGGATGTCGCGGCCGAGTTGCTGGGACAGGGCCTGGGTGAGCAAGGGGCGCAGGCGGGTTTCCAGTTGTTCCTTGACGAATTCGTTGGGGGTGGCGATCAGCGCGGTGTTCTCCACCAGCCCGAGCGGGCGCGTCAGCTTAAGCCAGGCCCGCTGGTGCGGCTGGATCTGCAGGTCGGCCAGTCCGTCGAGGGATCGAGCCCAGACTTCTGCCAGGTCTGAATCTGCCACCTGTGCGCTCCCCTCGCATCCCCATGCCGCGAGCCAGGGCCCACGATCCACAGAACTATCCACATGTTGTGCACGTGGCATCCCGGCTGCACACGGTGACCGCGACAGCTCGGGGAGAATAACTTTCCACAGCCTAAGCCGCGGCGGCGGGAGACGCCTGGCAAACGGCGGTCTTCCAGATGGTAGCCTGTGATGAATCCGCGGGCCGTACGTTGTTATGCGCACGCGTCGTCACGATCCTCATCCCTGGAGCCCCAGTGAGTAAGCGCACGTTCCAGCCGAACAATCGGCGCCGCGCCAGGACGCATGGTTTCCGGCTGCGCATGCGCACCCGGGCCGGCCGTGCCGTTCTCGCGGCCCGTCGGCACAAGGGCCGGGAAAGGCTGAGTGCCTGATCCTGCCGTCCCAGTCCCGGATGCGCCGGGGCGCGGAGTTCACGCTCACCGTGCGCACCGGGGCTCGTGCGGGCCGGCCGCTGGTGGTGGGCCACCTGCTGGTGCCGGGCGACGGCGCCCTGGTCGGGGAGCCGGCCCGGATCGGATTCGTGGTCAGCCGGGCGGTAGGCTCGGCGGTAACCAGGAACCGCGTCAGGCGGCGGCTCCGTGAGCTCATGCGCGGGTACCTTCAGTCGCTCCCTGGCGGTAGCCTTCTTGTGGTGCGCGCAAACGCTGCGGCCGCGCACGCGAGCCAGCCGGATCTCGCCGCAGATCTGGACCTCGTGATCGGCAGGTTGCTGCGGCGGCAGGTTGGGACACGCGTCGGTAATGCCACAGACACAAACCCGGATCGGCCCGGGCCGCACCGCGACGGTGCCGGCACGGCTGCTCATGGTCCCCATCGCAGGTTACCGGCGGTTCGTGAGTCCGCTGCTGGCCCCGCGGTGCAGGTTCGCGCCCTCGTGCAGCGAGTACGCGCTCACCGCACTGGCCGAGTACGGCGCGGCTCGCGGGCTGTGGCTCGCGGTCAAGCGCATCGCCCGATGCCATCCGTTTCATCCCGGCGGTTACGACCCGGTGCCGTCCCGCGTAGTCCCGCCAAGCCCGCGAGGAGCTGACCGGTGAGCATTCTCAATCCGCTGGCTGACCTGGTGGCATGGGCGATCATCCACCTCCATGTCGCGCTGGGCGCGCTGTTCGGCCCGAACACCGGCCTGGCCTGGGGCCTGTCCATCGCGGTCCTGGTCATCATCATCCGGCTGCTGCTCGTCCCGCTGTTCGTCAAGCAGGTGCAGGCCCAGCGGAAGATGGCCCAGCACGCACCCCAACTGAACGAGCTCCGCAAGAAGTACAAAAACGACAAGCAGCGTCTCAACGAAGAGACGATGAAGTTCTACAAGGAAAACGGGGTCAACCCGCTGGCGGGCTGCCTGCCGATGATCCCGCAGATGATCGTGTTCTTCTCGCTGTTCTACGTGCTGCGGGCCATCGCCGAGTGGACGCCGGCGCATTACGTGAACGGTCACCTCGTCCCGGCCACGGCGGCCAAGTACGGGCTGACGGTACCGATTCTGGAGAGCGCGCAGAAGGCGACGATCTTCGGCGTGCACCTGGGCGACAAGCTGCTGTTCGCTCACCCCTCGCCGTCGGTGCACGTGGCCATCGTGATCGCGCTGACCGTGGTGGTGAGCGCGTCGACGACGTTCATGACCGTCCGGCAGACCTCCAAGCGCGGTCTCATGCAGGGCAGCGTGGACCCGACCAACCCGATGGCCCAGTCGCAGAAGTACATGATGTACATCATCCCGTTCTTCTCACTGACCGGGCTCTACTGGCAGTACGGGCTGGTGCTGTACTGGGTGACCACGAACCTGTGGACGCTCGGCCAGCAGTACTTCATGTTCAGGAACTGGGAGCCCCCGGTGCCGGCGGGGACCACGGTCTTTCCGACGAGCAGCACGCAGCGGCCGGCCTCGGGTGCCGCCAGGACGTCCGGTGCCGCCAGGCCGTCCGCGGGCGGCAGCACGAAGGCGCCGTCCGGCAGCGCGCGTACCGCGGCGAGCAACGGGCGGACCGACGGGACCGCACCGCGGCCGCGGGGTTCGGCGGGCAGCAGTCCCAGGACACAGCCGCCGGCCCGCAGCCAGGCCGCCACCGCGTCCGTCGGGGCGACCGGGCAGAACGGTACCGAGAAACGCGGGCTGCTCCGCCTCGGCAGGCCGAAGCCGGAACCCGAACCCGAGCCGGAAGTTCCCTCCACTAAGGTGGTGCGGCAGCAGCCGACCCGGCAGGCGAAGAGCAAACGGTCGGGCAAGCGGTGATGCCGAGCGCAGCGGAGGTCCGGTCGTGAGCCAGCAGAACGTAGAGGTCTCCGACGAGGCGGAGGACGTCGCGGAGGAGCTCGAGGGCGACGAGGACGGCAGCCCGCGGCTCAGCGATCTTGAGCTCGAGGGCGATATCGCCGCGGACTACGTAGAAGGCCTGCTGGACATCGCGGACCTTGACGGCGATATCGACATGGACGTCGAGGGTGATCGAGCGATCGTGTCCGTCGTCGGGGCCACCCTGGAGGAGCTGGTCGGCGACGACGGCGAGGTCCTGGAGGCGCTGCAGGAGCTGACCCGCCTGGCGGTGCACCGGCAGACGGGCGCGCGGGCCAGGCTGATGCTCGACATCGGGGGCTACCGCGCGCGGCGCCGCACGGAACTGGCTGACTACGGGCGCACGATCGCCGAGGAGGTCGCGCGGACGGGCGAGCCGAAGACGCTGGAGGCCATGTCGCCGTTCGAGCGGAAGATCGTTCACGACGCGGTGGCCGCGGCAGGCCAGCGCAGCGAGTCGGAGGGTGAGGAACCGAACCGGCGGGTGATCGTCTTCCCGGTGCCGTAATGCCGGTGATGCCGCCGCTCCCCGTGAGCGCGGCGAGCGTGTTCGGGCCCGCCCTGGCCACCGCCGAGGCCTTCGCCGACGTCCTCGCCACGCGCGGCGTGGAGCAGGGCCTGATCGGCCCCCGTGAAGTGCCGAGGCTATGGGACAGGCACCTGCTCAACTGCGCGGTGGTGGCTGAGCTGATCGACGGGCAGTGCCGGACGCTGGTGGATATCGGCTCGGGTGCCGGGCTGCCCGGACTGGTCCTGGCCATGCTGCGGCCCGAGGTCGCGATCACGCTGCTGGAGCCCATGGAACGGCGCTGCCGGTTTCTCGCTGAGTGCGTGACCGAGCTGGGCCTCGCCAACGCCAGCGTGCTGCGGGGCCGGATGGAGGACGTCGCGCGGGCGGGTCTGCTGCGCGCAGATGTCGCGACGGCCCGCGCGGTGGCCCCGCTGCCCCGGCTGGCTGAGCCGGCCGCGGGCCTGGTACGCCCGGGGGGAATGGTTCTGGCGATCAAGGGGATCACCGCGCGAGAGGAGCTGGAGAACGCCGGCTCCGTCCTTCGCCGAATTGGTGCGCGCAGTGCCGAGGTTGTGCGGGCGGGGCAAGGTAAGGTCGTTCCTGCGACTACCGTCGTACGGTTCTTCGCTCAGTAAGGCAGGGCATAGGTGAGGCTCAGCTATCACCAGCAGGACACGGCGGGGCTGGGCTGGCCGGACGAGTCGCCGGGACGGGCACTCCAAGACGCGGTACCGGCTCGGGGGGTGGCTGAGATCGGGGGTTTGGGCTGGCCGGGGGCCACCGGCGGGCCCGCTTCGGGTCAGCCGCACGCAGACCGAGAATCGAAAGGCGTTCAGGTGAACGGAGACAGGCCGGAAGCTGGCCGTGCGGGCGGCCGGGCGCAGGGGGGCCCCGGGGTCAGTGACCGGCGCGAGGACCCGGCGGCCGTTGCGCCGGCTTCGCCTGGCACCAGGTCGGTGGTCATCCCGGCGGTACCGTCCGATCCCGCGGACACTCCGATCGGCCGGGCGGCCGAGGCCGCGGTGGTCGTGCGCGGCCTGAGCGACCACCAGCCCTGGCCGCGCCCGTTCCGCTGCCGGGTCATGACGATCGCGAACCAGAAGGGCGGAGTCGGGAAGACGACCACCGCGGTCAACCTGGCGGCCGCCCTGGCGCAGCACGGCTCGCGCGTCCTCGTCCTGGACCTGGACCCGCAGGGCAACGCATCGACCGCGCTCGACGTGGAGCACCACTCCGGGGTGCCCTCGGTCTACGACGTGCTGGTCGACGACCGCCCGCTGGCCGAGGTCGTGCGCCCGGCGGGAGACACGCCGGGCCTTTACTGCGTGCCGGCCACCATCGACCTCGCGGGCGCCGAGATCGAGCTGGTCCCGGTCGTGGCCAGGGAACTGCGGCTGGCCAGGGCGCTGCGGGCCTTTGACATGTCGGACCTGGACTACGTGTTCGTCGACTGCCCGCCGTCGCTCGGGCTGCTGACCGTGAATGCCCTGGTCGCGGCCGAGGAGGTCCTGCTCCCCATCCAGTGCGAGTACTACGCCCTCGAGGGGGTCCAGCAGCTGCTGAACACGGCGGAGCTGGTCCGGGTCAACTTCAACCCCGGCCTGCACGTCTCCACCGTCCTGCTGACGATGTACGACGGGCGTACCAGGCTCGCGTCGGACGTGGCCGATGACGTGCGCGCGCACTTCGGCGCCTCGGTCCTGCGCACGATCATCCCGAGGAGCGTCCGGGTGTCGGAGGCACCGAGCCGGGGGCAATCGGTGATCGCGTACGACCCCGCGTCCAGCGGTGCCATCGCCTACATGGAGGCGGCCCGCGAGCTGGCGATGCAGTCGGCGGGAACTCAGTAGCGCGGCTAGACCGGGGAGACGTGGTGGCTCAGCAAAGGCGAGGTCTAGGCCGGGGACTCGGGGCCCTGATCCCGGAGTCCGTGTTGTCAGCGGAGGGTGAGGCGGCCCGGGGGGGTGACGCAGCGCTGCTGGCGAGCAGGCGCGGGATCCCGGCGGGCGTGCCGGAGGCCGAGGTCGGGCTGGGCGAGGTGGTCGGGGCCCGGTACGCGGAGGTCGCCGTCACGGCGATCGCCCCGAATTCCCGCCAGCCGAGGCGGAGCTTCGATGAGGATGCGCTCGATGAGCTCGCCGAGTCCATCAGGCAGGTCGGCTTGCTGCAGCCCGTGGTCGTGCGGGCCGTGGGTCCGGACCGGTACGAGCTCGTCATGGGCGAGCGGCGGTGGCGCGCCGCCCAGCGGGCCGGGCTGAGCGAGATCGGTGCCATCGTCAAGCAGACGCAAGACAACGACATGCTCAGGGAAGCACTGATCGAGAACCTGCACCGGCAGCAGCTCGACCCGCTCGAAGAGGCGGCGGCCTACCAGCAGCTACTCGATGACTTCGGCGCCACCCACGAGGAACTCGCGCGCAAGATCGGCCGCTCCCGCCCGCATATCAGCAACACGCTCCGGCTGCTGAACCTGCCGCCCGCCGTCCAGAAGCGCGTCGCGGCCGGGGTCCTGTCCGCCGGCCACGCCCGGGCGCTGCTGAGCCTGGACGATGCCGAGGCGCAGGAGCGCCTGGCGACCAGGGTCGTCGCCGAGGGCCTGTCGGTCCGGGCCGTCGAGGAGATCGTGGCCGTCGGCTCCGATGAGTCGCCGCCGCGCCGCTCGGCGCGCACCGCGGCCAAGCAGCCAACGGCTCCCGGGCTCCGCCGCCTCGCCGACCGGCTCTCCGACCTGTTCGAAACCCGGGTCAAGGTGGAGCTGGGCCGTAACAAGGGGAAGATCGTCGTGGAGTTCGCGACGTTCGACGACCTGCAGCGGATCGTGCAGGCGATGACCCCCGCCGCGTTCGAGCAGGAGTCCGCGGACTAGCGAACCGGTCAGGTCGGCCAGACTTCCCGGAGTTCGGTCAGCAGCTCAGCGAAGGTTCCGGCGCCGCGGGCCGGGGCCGGTCCGCGGGTCCCGGGCGCGATCGCCCGTTCCGCCTCAGCGCCGGTGACGGGGTAGCGGGCCTTCATGAGCTGGAAGCGCTCGAAGCTGTGGCGGTCCAGGCCGGGCGAGAGGTACCGGTCAAGCACGGGCGCGAGTTCGTCCCGCAGGAAGGCCCCGCGTGCCATCCACTGGAAGTAGTCCCGCCCGCCGTGGTGATAGGGCCCGTAGACGCGACCGCCGGGGAACGTGCGCTCCAGCCACCGGAAGATCGCCTCGTGCCTGACGTGCATGCGGAGCGTCACGTGCGGCTGGCGGCCGTCGCCGCCGAAGTGACCCTCCCCGACGAGCAGGCCGACCAGGTACCCGAGCTCGAACTGCGTTGGCATCCACGCTCCCGTGTTGTTTCACCGTCATGTTACACGGGAAACCTCGGCGCTCTCGCGGATGTCGGCCAGGAAGGTATCAACGTCGGATTCGGTGGTGTCGAAGGCGGTCATCCAGCGGACCACGGACTCGCGTTCGTCCCAGAGGTAGAACATCCAGTCGCGGCGCAGGGCCTCGATGTGCCGGGCGGGCAGCCGGGCGAAGACCGCGTTGGCCTGGACCGGGTGGACGATCTCGACCCCCGGCACGGCGGCCGCCCCGTCGGCGAGCCTGCGGGCCATGGCGTTGGCGTGAGCCGCGTTGGCGTGCCAGAGGTCATCCTGCAGCAGTGCGCCGAACTGGGCGGCCACGAACCGCATCTTTGAGGTCAGCTGGGTTTGCTGCTTGCGCAGGTACGGTGCGTCCGCCTCGAGGCCGCTCCGCATCACGATGAGCGCCTCCGCTCCGATCGCTCCGTTCTTGGTGGCACCGAAGCTCAGCGCGTCCACGCCCTCGGCCAGTTCCGCGAGCGAGCAGCCGAGGAAGGCGGCCGCGTTGGCCAGGCGCGCCCCGTCCAGGTACAGCCGCAGGGCGTTGGCGTGGCAGAAGTCGGCGATCTTCCGGATCTCGGCCAGCGTGTAGCAGGTGCCGAGCTCGGTGGCCTGGGTGATGGCCACGATCCCCGGCTGGGAGCGGTGCTCGTCACCCCGCCCGGAGAGCTGTCCCTCGATCAGCTCCGGCGTCAGCTTGCCGTCTGCGGCCGGTACGGTCAGGAGCTTGGCCCCGACCAGGCGCTCGGCCGAACCGCTCTCGTCGGTGTTGATGTGCGCGGAGTCGGCGCAGATGACCGCCTCGTGCCGGCGCAGCAGGAGGCTGAGGCCGAGGATGTTGGCCCCGCCGCCGGTGAGCACGAGGAACGCGCCTCCCCCGGCGCGAAAGACCTCGCGCAGGCCTGCGGTCACCCGGGCGGTCCAGTCGTCCGCGCCGTACGCGACCGCATCACCCGCGTTGGCCTCCACGATCGCGCCGAGGACCGCCGGGTGGGCACCGGTGTGGTTGTCGCTCCCGAAGCTTTTGCGCTGCGTCATGGACATGAGCCTAGGGGACCGGGCGGGCCGGGCCAGGCGCGGCGGTTTCCCTGCGTCGTCAAGCCCGGGCGCTGAGCTGAGGGCGCAGGCTCCCGGATCCCGTTAGGTGCCGCGGGCGGCGGCGAGTTCGAGCAGGCTGACGCACGTCGCGCCGAACGGGTGCCCCGCGGCCTGCATCGCCATCGGCAGCGTGCTCGTCTCGGTCATCCCCGGCGACACGTTGACCTCAAGGAAGTAGGCGGTGCCGTCGTCGGCCACGATCAGGTCCGTCCTGGACAGGTCGCGCAGGCCGAGCACCGAGTGCGCGGCGATCGCGATCTGCTCGGCTTGCGCCGCGACGTCGCCGGGCAGGCGGGCCGGGACGAAGAACTCCGTCTTGCCCGCGGTATACCTGGCGGCGTAATCGTAGGCGTCGCCGGCGGGGACGATCTCGACCGCGGGCAGCGCCTGCGGGCCGTGGCCGAGATCGACCACCCCCACGGCGACCTCGGTCCCGGGGATGAACCGCTCGATCAGCGCGATGTCGCCGTAGGCGAAGCAGCTCAGCAGGGCGGGTGACAGCCCGGCCGCCGCCCGCACCGGCCCCGCGCCGAGGGCGGAGCCGCCGCGCGAGGGCTTGACGTACAGCGGCAGCCCGAGCTTGCCGATGATGAGGTCTATCACCGCGGCGGCACCGAGGTCGTGGAACGTTTCCCTGGGCAGCGTCACCGACGGCGGCGTGATCACCCCGGCCGCCGCGACCAGGGTCTTGGCGGTGGGCTTGTCGAACGCCAGCTGGCAGGCGGTGGCGACCGACCCGACGTACGGCGTGCCGAGCAGCCCCAGCACCTCCCGGATCGCGCCGTCCTCCCCGCAGGCACCGTGGATGGCCGGGAATACCGCGCTGGGCGGGTCCGCGCGCAGGTGGCCGAGCAGCGCCGCGTCGGCGTCCGCCACGACGGCGTCGATGCCGGCCTGGACGAGAGCGTCGCGGACCCGGTGGCCCGAGCGCAGCGACACCTCACGCTCCGGGGACAGCCCGCCGGCCAGCACCACGACCTGATCAAGTTCGGCTCGATAGCTCATGATTTTGAAGTATGCTCGTGGTCAGCCGGGTTAGGAGTGTTCCTGGGCCGGGCCGAAGTCATCCCGCAGCTGCATCTCGGTCTGGATCACCGAGGCGAGCCGGCGGACGCCCTCGCAGATCCGGGCCGGGTCCGGGAACGAGTAGCAGAGCCGGGCGTACCGGCCGCCCGAGCCGTCCGCGTAGAAGCCCGTTCCCGGCACGTAAGCGACCCGCGAGGAGATCGCCCGGGGCAGCATGGCCTTGGCGTCGATGCCGTCCGGGAGCCTCAGCCACACGTAGAAGCCGCCGGCCGGGCGCGTCCAGTGGCACCCCGGCGGCATCATCCTGGACAGGGCGCTCAGCG
>Ga0335074_10003475_pt1 | contig 21555 bp, 15 predicted proteins | sample Lox_Sample_23_FD_206715 | JGI IMG/M metagenome (GOLD analysis project Ga0335074, IMG submission 206715) | Soil microbial communities from Loxahatchee National Wildlife Refuge, Florida, United States - Lox_Sample_2.3 | ecosystem: Environmental > Terrestrial > Soil > Wetlands | place: USA... | reverse complement strand
GGCGACCAGCGGACCGCCCGTCATCATCACGCGCGGATTTTCGTCGCGATTCAGGATCTCGTGGTCCCAGGCGAGCTCGCCGGTCTTGGTGTCGATCGCGACGACGTGCAGGTCCGACGTATCGGCGAAAATATGGTTACCGTAGATCGCGATGTTGCGCTTCACCAGGTTCAGAAAGCCCTGCTTCGGCTTCTTCAGTTCCCGCGAATATTCCCACAGCAGATCCCCGGTGACGGCGTTGAGCGCCTGGATATGATCGCCCGAGCTATGCACGAAGATAACGCCATCGTGAACCAGCGGCGTATTTTCGTTGGCGCCCGGCGGCAGCGACCAACTCCAGACCGATCGCAATTGCCCGACGTTGGACTTGTTGATCTGCTTGAGCGGGCTAAAGCCCTGGTCATCATAGGTGCGCCGCCAGGTGAGCCATTCGCCCGGGGGAGGGTTTTCGAGTTCGGCATCGGTGACGGGTGTGAGTTTGTCGAGCGGGTTCGGCTGGGGAGCAGCGGGGATCAGGCTGGCGAAGGGTGACAAACCGCCACCGGGCCCACCCGATCGCCGTTCCCTGGCCGGGGCGCTGGGGCCAGTGGTTGCCGCACCACCGGGAATTTTCACGCTCGCGAGTGCCGGACCAGCCGCCAGTGCGCTCTCTCCGGGTTGCACGCCGTTGGACTGAAGAATGAACGCCGCGACTTGCAGATAGACCGCATCGCCGAGGCCGCCGGCATTGCTGGGCGGCATTTTTGTACTGATGTAATTGAACAGATCGCCCGCGGTCTTGCCGCCCCACTGCGCCGCGAATGCCGTGCCCTTGATCGGCGGCGCGAATTGCCCGTCGTCCAAATTATCTCCGTGGCACCCGGCGCAGTTCTGTGCGTATGCCGTCTTACCGGCCGCGGCCTGTGCCGCGCCGGCGCTCTGTGCGTGGGCCGGCAGCGCGACGATGCTGAATACCGCCGGAAACAAGATCCCTTGCAGCTTCCTACTTAATTGCATGTGCTCCTCATGTTCACGAAGTGCCTAGTTTATAACCTGCCAGGCTCTTCGATCAACACTTGCATGCAAGCGCGGTCGATCAGGTGCATCTTCCCGGCGTTCGAGGTCATCCAAATTCGCGAGGAGAATCGATGCCGAAAATTGTTCGATTTTACGAATTGGGCGGTCCCGAGAACCTGAAGATCGAAGACGCTCCGCCATCCACGCCGGGCGCCGGGGAAGCGAAGCTTCGCGTACAAGCAGTAGGACTGAATCGCGCCGAGTCCGGCTACTATCACGGATTCTATATGGAACAACCGCAATTGCCCTCGAAGCTCGGCTACGAAGCGGCGGGCGTTGTGGAAGCGGTCGGGGATGGTGTGGACCGAAGCTGGGTGGGTAAAAGCGTGGCCACAGTTCCGGGCTTTTCGATGAATCGTTACGGCGTGCTCGCCGAAGAGACAATCGTGCCGGCTTCGGTTCTGGGCGAATATCCGGCGAAGCTATCGCCGGCGGAAGGCGCATCGATATGGATGCAATACCTTACCGCGTATGAACCGCTGGTCAAGATCGCGGCTGTGAAGGCGGGGGATTTCGTCTCGATTCCTGCGGCATCCAGCAGTGTGGGTCTGGCTGCGATCCAAATCGTCAAAGCCGAAGGCGGCATTGCGATCGCTGCCACGCGGAGGTCGAACAAGCGCGCCGAACTTCTGGCGTTGGGCGCCGACCATGTGATCGCTACAGAGGAAGAAGATTATGTGGAGCGTGTCAAGGAAATTACCGGCGGTAAGGGAGTGCGGATTACGTTTGATCCGGTAGCCGGACCTTTCGTTGAGAAGCTGGCCGCAGGCTCAGCCGACAACGCGATCATTTTTCTGTACGGGCTGCTCTCGGGGCAACCAACCCCTTTTCCGCTTCGTCCCGCCTTTACGAAGGGGCTGACACTACGCGGTTATACGTTACACGAGTTGCGGCGTGAGCCCGCGAACCTGGCAAAGGCTAAAAAGTACGTCGTCGACCGTCTCGCGGACGGCCGATTCGTGCCGAAAATCGCCAAGACTTTCCCGTTCGCACAGACCGTCCAGGCGTATCAGTACCTGGAATCGAACCAACAGGTCGGCAAGGTTGTCATCACGGTTCCCTAGCGCAAACGTCTTGACGGCGTTCTGATATCGTAATATGGGTTGACTGAGCGCGACATCGACGTATCGGCCATCATCGAACAGCAGAAGCTCGGCTCGTTCCTGATCGGCCTGGTGCTGATCTCCTGGATCATCACTTTTTTCGACGGCCTGGACAGCAACCTCATCAGCTTCGCGGCACCGTATTTCGGCGCGCAGTATCACCTCACAAAGAACCAGCTCGGCAGCATCTTCAGCATGGGCCTGTTCGGGACCATGGTGGGCGGCTTTGCGCTCGGCTACCTGGGTGATCGCATTGGACGGCGGCCGGTGGTGGTTTTCGCGACCGCCGCTTTCGGCGCATTGACCATGTGCTTTGCCCTCGCGAACAATTATGGCCCGCTGTTTTCGCTGCGCTTCATCGACGGACTGCCGCTGGGCGGAATGCTGCCGCTGGCATGGGCGCTCAACATCGAATATGTGCCGAAACGGTACCGCGCGACCATCGTGACCGTGATCATGATGGGCTACTCGCTCGGAACCGCGTTGGGCGGCCCAATCGCGATCTGGCTGATCCCGAAGTTCGGCTGGAAGTCGGTCTTCATTTTCGGAGGCGCTTTTGCGTTGCTGTGCGCCTTCCTGTTGTTTGTGATCCTTCCGGAATCCATTCGGTTTCTGGCGAGCAAAGGGCGGGGCGCGGACCGTATCGCAAGGATCGTCCACCGCATCGTTCCGGACCAACCGATACCCGCCGGCGCGGCGTTCGTCGTTACCGACGAAAATTTGCAGAACAAGGATTTCAAACCGTCGCTGCTGTTCCGCGGTGAGTTGCGCTGGATCACGCCGCTCATCTGGATCGCCTACATCGCCAGTTCCCTGGCCGTATTCTTTATCGTGAGCTGGACGCCGGTCGTATTTGAAGCGCTCAAATACAGCCGCAAAGAAGCCGCGACGGCCGCATCACTCTATTCGGCCATGGGTGCGGTTGGCGGGCTGCTCCTCATGCGATTCACCGACAAACGCGGCGCAGGCGCCATCACCATCATGCCAATCATGACCGCGATTCTGTTGTTCGTCGCGACGTTCGTTCGCATGGGCCATCTCGAATTTATGCTGCTGGCGGCGGCCACCGGCGGATTCCTGATCGGCGGACATTTCGGCATGCATAGTATTTGCGGCATTTTCTATCCGAGCGCTTATCGGGCCAACGGCGCGGGCTGGGCCACTTCGATCGCGAAGATTGGCTCGGTGGCCGGACCGATCCTCGGCGGGATCGTGTTATCCACGAGTCTTCCAGTGCGCGATATTTTCGCTGTGCTGGCCGTGTGCCCGGCCGTGATGGCGATCAGCATCTACATGGTCGGACGACTGCATCGGCGCATTCTGGGGCGAGAGGCGCTGGCCGCCGCCGGATCCGCGGCTCCGTTGTTCGCGGTACGCCAGGCTGGATGAGATTGGCAAGAATTTTGCCTTAGCTCGCGCATGGTTCATTCCTGCCGCTATCTCTGTTCTGAACTTGTGACGGTCCTCTACGAAGATCAGCCCGGCGAAGTTTGCCAAGTCACCGCGAATCTGGAAGAGATTTCCACAACCAGCGCGGTTGTTCTCCTCGAAGAGCGGCCTCGCTTGGGCGCTCCTATCTCCTTGGAAATCAAGGGCCATGATCTATATGGCATCGTCACATCGAGCCTCTATGACGCAACGCTCGGCTGGTTCGTGTCCATTACTCTCGACCCCGAATCCTGCTGGCGCCGCGAATCGATCACGCCGCGGCATCTGCTGGCTGTATGCTCCTGCTCATGGGAAGAGACTACGCAAACTAAGGCCCGGGCCTTAGAAACGGCTCAGATTACTGAGGAAAATGTGCCGGTAAGTTATCTAGTACAAGGTTGATATCCGCTACAAGCCGAGCAGGCGTTCGGCGTTTCCGTGCGCGATGCGTTCGCGGTCGGCGGCGCTCACCGGTAAGTGATCCAGGAAAGTCCGCGCCTGAATCATCGATCCGTAGGGATAATCCGCCGAAAACATAATCCGGTCGACACCCACCTGAAGCAGTAAGTCGAGGAAAGTCGGAGTGAAGTTAAAGCCGCTGAAAGTGTAGTGGACGTTTTCGCGAAGATAGGCGCTGATGGGACGCTTCAGACCCGTAATGGAAGTGGTCATGATATCCACTCTCGACAACATGAACGGGAGCGCCTCGCCCATGTGGCCGACGATGATTTGCAGACTCGGATAGCGATCGAAGACGCCGCCCAGGATCATCCGGAGCACGTGGACCGCGGTTTCGATATGCCAGCCCCAGCCGGCATTGGCGAACATGAATGTCACTGCCGGCGAGAAGCCCGCATACGACGCTTCAACCACTGGCTGAGGCGGCTGCGTCGGGTGAATGTAAACGGGAACACCGAGCGATTCGGCGCGCTCCAAGATGGGCCAGAAGAATATGTCGTCCAGATAGCGGCCGCGATGATGACCGTTGATGAGGGCGCCTTTGAAGGCGTACTCGCGGACCGTGCGTGCCAATTCATCGGCCGCCTTGGCAGGGTCCGCAATCGGAAGCGCTGCGAAACCGGAAAAGCGCGCCGGATAAGCCTTTGCGGCATGCGCTACGAAATCGTTTGCTTCGCGGGCCATCACTTCGGCCTCCGCGGCGTCGAGTTGTTCCACGCCCGGAGAGTTGAGCGAGAGCATTTGCACATCGATGCCGGCCGCATCCATCTCCGCGATTCGCGCGGCGCCCACATCGCGCACTTGCTCGAGTATCCGGGACATTCGATCGCCGGCCGTGGCGGCGCGTTCCACGAAGGAGCGGCCTGGACCGCTGAGAAATCCGGGCGTTGCGTAGTGCTCTTCCAAGGTGATGGTTCGCATAATGATTGGGCCAGCCCTAAATCAATGTTTACCAAGAAGCTCGGCAAGCGGTGCATCCATCGGCTGACTCCGGCCGCTTTCCGCTGCCGCATCGATGCGGGCGAAGGCATCCTGCATGTATCGCACCGCCAGCCAACGCAGCGGTTCAGGCTCCCAATCCCGTGACTGCCGTTGCGCGAGCGGGAGCGTCTCGAGCGGCGTCCGCTTTCCCAAAATCAGATTCGCCAGGATTCGTCCGGACAGGTTTGTTGTCGCCACCCCTTGACCGGTGTATCCGCGCGCGGTTCCAATGCGTGAAGTGCGATCGAATGCCACCGCCGGCATCCAGTCCCGCGGCATCCCGAGCGGCCCACCCCAGGCATGCGTGAACTCAATGCCTTCGAGCGCGGGAAACCACTCCACAACAGCGCGGCGGGCGCGGGCGTGCGTCGGTTCGTGGCGATCCTGTTCGTCGGTAATCTTCGAAGCGAAGACGTAAGGCGCGCCTCGGCTACCGAACAGAATGCGGCCATCCGCGGTGCGAGTGAGGTAATCGACCGTGTACCTGTTGGAGGCGATGCTCTCGCGATTGTGCCAGCCGATTTGCGACCATTGCGCTTCGGTGAGCGGCGCGGTGAGAACAATCAGCGAGTACACCGGCATCAGCGCGCGATGCAGCTCAGGGAGGCGGGAAAGATAGGCCTCGCCAGCCAGCACGATGCCCTGTGTGGCGCGCAATTCGCCACCGCGCGTCAGCAGTTTCGGCGCAGACCCGCCTTCGAAGGACAGCACCTCCGTTTGCTCGTAGATGGACCCGCCACGCCGCTCGATGGCACGCGCCAGCCCGCGTACCAAACGGCCTGGATGCACGCTCGCACTTTGCGGAGTGAATAACGCGCCATGAACGTCCGTGACGTTCACCCGCTCACGTGTCTCTTCCGCGCTCAGCAGGCAGTTTCGATCCTGGAGCCCAAGGCGCTCGTAAGCCGCACGCGCGCCGCGGATGGAGGGAAGTTGATGCGCGCCCCGGGCTAAGCTCAGCGCGCCTCCTTTGTGAAAGTGCCCATCGATGCGCTCTTCCTGGCAGACCCGGCCGACCTCGTCCACGGTTTCATACATCGCGAGGAGAAGTGCGCGCGTAGCTTCCGCCCCATAGCGCTGCTCCAGCGTGCCGGGAGTGACAGGAAACTTCGGCGAACACCAGCCGCCATTGCGCCCCGATGCGCCGAACCCCGCAATCTCCTTTTCGACCACGGCGACACGCAGTCCGGGATTTCCGCGCAGCAGATAATAGGCGGTCCAGAGACCCGAGTAGCCGGCTCCTAAAATCGCGATATCAACATCGGTGGAACGCTGAAGTGCGGGGCGCGGCGACAAATCGTCGCCGGCGGTTTCGAGCCAGAAGCTATATTTGCTGTAATCCGTCAAGACATCTTCCGCTAGACCTTGAGCTTCGGCATGGCGCGGCGGTTCAGGATGTCGCCGACTGCGCGATGCGCTTCCGACAGCGCGGTGTCGGTGTGCGGGCTGGCGCCCGCGTCGGAATTCGCGATAGCGATCAAGCCGTACGGCTGGCGCCCGACCACGCAGGGCCGCTGGTCGGTTTCGGTGAATACCCATTCCATCGGATCGTAGAGGCTGTTGTAGGTGTACGCGTAACCGTGCGGCCAACGGTTGACCGTGATGTCGACGATGTCGCGCGCCGGGTCGAATCCGCCGGCGCCGAGCATGCGCGCCAGTTGATCGCGAATGTTGCGCTCGAATGTTTCAAAGGTGGTGGTCAGCAATTCGGCGCGGCCCATGCGATGCTGCACTTTGCGCGGGTGCCCCGGAACCGACATGATTTTGACCAAATGCAGCGCGATCGGCTGCTCGGGTGTTTGCGGATGCTTCAAGCCGCCGAGCGAAACGGCTTCGGTGAGCGCAGCTTCGGTGTGATACATGGTGGGAGCATCAATCGAACTCACCCCCAGTTTCTGCCACGCCTTCCAATTCTTCACGCCGACACTGGTATAAACCAGCGGACCTTTCACCCCGTAGGCCAGCGCTTCCTTCTGCGCAGGCGGCATGTCGGGGATCAGGTACGGGATGAACATGTTCCAGCAAGCCATCACGCAGCCTTTGGCGCGCACGTCGTACATTTTTCCGCCGCGGCTGTAGTTCACAACCACTTCGGTGGCCCGCTCCGGGTCGCCGTCGTGCCTTACGTTCAAGACCGTGCTGTTCAAGCGAATTCGCGTGGGCTGATTCGCGCGGTCGAGCAGCGCATAATTGACGCGCGCCGTTCCCAGATCCTCCATGGTCGTGCCGGGCACTGCGTCGGGAAGGAGCCAGCGTACGATCAACCGCGCAACCGTCGCGTTGCCGTCGGGAAAATGCACCGCCGCACCGCCGCCTTCTTTTTGCCTGCCATGCTGCACGCCCGGAAGATCCGCCAGCACACCGTCGGGCGTCGGATCGAGTTGCAATCCTGCGAATCCGGGCTGTCCCATCTGCCATCCGAACAGAGCAGGCGTGGCATCCGCACCAACACAGAAGACACCTTCGCCAAAATGCCGGAAAAACCACAATACTTGCGGATCCACTTTCGCGAAATTGAGCAAATAATCCTGATAGCTCATCTTCGCGAGGCGCACTTTCTTGTCGGCCGACGACAGGCCGGGAAGATAATCGGGTTGCTGCTTGTCGTAGAGGCGCAGCAGGTCTTTGCGCGCCTGTTCTGAAAGCGGCGTCTTCGCCAGGAATTCGGCTGAATATCCGCCTCGCCTGCCGGAGCCGAAATCGCCCGGTGGACGCACCGCCAGACGATCCGCGCCCCAAGTCTCTTTGTCGAAAAAATGGGCGCGGCCGAGGCCGAGCGATTGGTACAGATTGTGATTGACCGCGTTTTCGGATTGGAAACGGTCAAGGTCGATGCCGACGGCGTGCAGCAGCGCCTTGGCGGCTTCATTGTATCGCTGCGGCGCTTCAATATTCAGCGTTCCGCCATTGATCGCAAGCAAGCGGCCGTTGTAGCGGAATTCGTTGCGCTTGGCGTGCCCGCCGAAATCATCGTGATTGTCGAGGATCAGGACTTTGGCACTGCGCCCGGCGGCCGTTAAAAAATAATAAGCCGCGCCCAGCCCGCTGATGCCGCCGCCGACGACCACCAGGTCGTACGTCTCGTTGGTATGCGTGACGGACGAGAGATCCACCGTGCGGCTGTCGCGCAGTTGATGCGCTACTTCGAACGATCCCGGATGATCGCCGCGCATGCCGGTCCTGGCTGGCGGATAGTAGTCCGGGGATTGCTCGGGATCGAATTCCTGCGCGGCCGCCCATTGCGGCAGGAGTGCGGCTCCCGCGGCGCCCGCACTCACTCCGTTTACGAAATCGCGCCGGGTGATTTTCCGGTTCATTCCGAGATGGCGGTCGGGTGCGTTCAGCGTGGGCTCCCGGCTTTGGGTTTCGCGATCACTTGTTTTTGTAAGATTGCATTCTTCAGATAACGTTGTCAAGCTTACGCCTGTCAAGCTTACGCCGCGCTGGGATGCAAAGCGTCAGGTATAATTGAGGGCCTGTACAGGTTCTCGGAGAGAATGGCCCCTCGGGCACCGCTGGCACAACCCGACGGACAAAGAGGCCGTCTTGATCTGGGTCAACACGCGGCTCACACTCTAGAATCCGATGTCTCAGTAAATGCCCGGCCTACACGGCGCGCAGCGCTCTGGGTGGCGAGTTTAACTCTTTTCGCGGGAAATCAGCGTGCCGGCGGAGCTGCGGCGGTGAGAACCTATATCGTCGGTTCCACGGCGACCGGAGTGCCATTCAGTTTTATCGATGTGAAGGCGAACACGCTGACGGGCGCTATGGTGGACATCATGAAAGCCATCGCTGCCGACTCCGGCTTTCGGATCGAGCTGCGGCTCACTGCGTTCGGCGCTCTGATTCCGTCGCTCATGACCAAGAAAATCGACATTATTTCCGCCGCCATGCTGAAGACGCCGGCGCGAGCCAAGGTGGTTGACTTCAGCGAGCCCGTTTACGCTTACGGCGCGGGTATCGTGGTTGCGTCGCGCGGCGGCAAGCAATATAAGAACATCCAGGATCTGCGTGGGCTGGCCGTAGGAGTGCAAGTGGGAACGCGCTTTTACGATCAATTGAAGGCCGCCGGAGTGCAGGAGATCAAGACGTACGATAATCTGATGGAAATGCTGGGCGACTTGAGCGTAGGCCGAATCGGCGCTGCTTATGGCGACGCGCCCATCTTCACCTATCAACTCGACGAAGCGAAGATCCGAAGTGCGCGGGTTGCCAAGGAGTTTCAGCCGCCCAGCGTGGAGGAGGTCTGTCTGGTGGTCCGTAAAGGCGACACAGAACTTCTGGACCGCATCAACACCTCCATCCGGCGGCTGCGAGCGACTGCTATTCCATCCATACTCAAGCATTGGGGACTGCGCTGACTTTGTGAGCGGCTTCCTTTCGGACGCGCGAGATTTCCTCCCGATTCTGCTCAGCGGACTGTGGGTCACAATCGCAATCACTTTTTGCTCGCTACTGCTCAGCGTGGTTCTGGGATTGGCGTGGGCGCTGCTGGGAACCTCGCGATTTGTGCTTCTGCGTGGCGTGAGCCGGGTGGTCATCAACACCGTGCGAGGGATTCCGATCCTGGTTCAATTGTTCTACATCTACTTCGTGCTTCCGCAACTCGGCATCACGCTCAACGCGTTTCTCGCGGGTGTGGCCGGCCTGGGTCTGGCGTACTCGGTCTATCAGGCCGAGAATTTCAGAGCGGGCTTCGCCTCTGTCGATCGTTCGCTGATTGAAACCGCCGAATCGCTGGGAATGCCTCACGCCACCATCGTGCGCCGCCTTATCCTGCCGCTAGCGGTCCGCGTCATCCTTCCGCCTTTTGGAAACACGTCCATTATGCTGCTCAAGGATTCGTCGATCGCGTCCACCATCACCGTGGCGGAGTTGACGCGGCAAGGACAACTGCTCGCGGTATCCACGTTCAAAAACATGACTGTATATACGCTCGTAGCGTTGCTCTACTTGGCGATGAGCTTGCCGTTGTCTTATCTCACACGCCGGCTGGAGCGGAGGTTTGCGGTGCGATGATCGAAGTCCGGGAAATCCACAAAGCGTTCGGCGAACACCAGGTCCTGCGGGGCGTGACGTTTTCGATCGCCAAAGGGGAAGTGGTTTGCCTCATCGGACCCTCCGGTTCGGGCAAGTCCACCGCATTGCGATGTATCAACGGCCTGGAGAGGTTCGATCAAGGCGCGATCGCGGTGGACGGAATCGCGCTGAGCGATCGAACATTGCGGGAGATTCGGGGCAAGGTGGCGATGGTCTTTCAGCGCTTCAATCTTTTTCCGCATCGCACCGTAATCGAGAACGTCATGGAAGGGCCGGTGCACGTGCAGAAGGTTTCGCCCGCCGAGGCACGCGATCGCGCGCTGGGGTTGCTTGAAAAGGTGGGATTGCGCGCACGCGCCGGTGCTTATCCCTCGCAACTTTCCGGCGGACAGCAGCAGCGCGTTTGCATTGCGCGGGCGCTGGCCATGCGTCCCCAGGCCATTCTGTTCGATGAGCCGACTTCGGCGCTGGATCCCGAGTTGGTCGGCGATGTGCTGCGAGTGATTCGGGCGCTAGCGGCCGAAGGCATGACCATGGTGGTGGTCACGCACGAGATGGCATTCGCCCGCGAGGTGGCCGACCGGGTGCTCTTCATGGACGGCGGCGTGATTCTTGAAAGCGGGCCGGCTCGCGATGTTCTTACTACCCCTCGCATGGAACGAACGCGAAGCTTTTTGGATCGCGTGATTCATCCGCTCTGAACGTCGGGCGACCCGCCCGAGATCAAGACTCGTAAACCGTGTTGCCGCCCACAACCGTGCGGACGATTTCGACGTCCTTGATTTTTGCGTGATCCATGGTGAGAAGATCGTCGCCGAGGACCACGAAATCGGCCAGCTTTCCTGGCGTGATGGAGCCTTTGATCGCTTCTTCGTGCGAATTGTAAGCGCCGTTGAGTGTGTTCACCCGCAACGCCTCTTCGACGGTGATGCGCTGATTGGCGCCCCACGTTTCGCCGTTCCAGCCGGTGCGCGTGACCATTCCTTGAATCCCCATGCGCGGATCGAACGGCCCCGGATCAAAATCCGAACCTGCCGCGACACGAATGCCCGCGTCGAGGAAGGAACGAAAAGCCATGCAGTGCTTCATCAGCTCTTCGCCGTAGAAATGAAACTTGTCGCTGTTGTAGTACGCATATGATGTGAACGGCGCGGGAACGGCGCCGAGCGCCTTGATGCGGCGCACCAGGTTGTCGTTGATCAAGGTGCAGTGCGTGATCTTGGGCCGCGCGTCGGATCGCGGGAAAAGCCGCTGCGCCCGTTCGTAAGCGGTCAGCGCGCGATCGATGGCCACGTCGCCGTTTGCATGGCAGTTGACCTGAATGCCCGCGCGATGAACGCGCTCGACCCAGGTGTTCAAGTCCTCCTGCGATTCGGTGAGGTTGCCTTTATAAGGAGGAGTGCGTCCAGGATATGGGACGCTGAGCGCCATGGTTCGTTCAGAAAACGATCCGTCAACAAGGTGTTCGAACGTTGCGCCGAAGCGGATCCATTCGTCGCCGAAGCCGGTCTCGATGCCGCCTGCGATCATCGACTCGAGAACTTTTCCGTCAGCCTCGTAGCTGACGCGGTGTTTGAGATCGCCTCGCGCGCGAACCTGCTGCAACGCGAACAGATCGCCACCCTCGTGATGCACGCTGGTCAAGCCATAGCGGACGAATTGCTTCGAGATGAAAGCCAGGCCATCGCGATCGCGCTGCAATTTCTGTTGCGGAGTAAACGTCGCACGCTTGCCGGCTTTGTCGAGAGCGGCTCTTGCCAGATCGGTAACGCGGCCGTTGAGCGCGCCATTCGAATCCTTGTCGAACGTACCGCCGGGCGGGTTCGGTGTGTTCTTATTGATGTCCGCCAGTTCGAAAGCCTTGCTGTTGTAATACGCAGTGTGGCCGCCGCGATGATGAACCGCGACCGGGTGGTCCTTGGATACCTGATCGAGATCGTGAATGTTGAGTTGGCGATTGTCCTTCACCTTGGTGTCGTCGAAGAAATAGCCTTCCACCCAAACGCCCGGCGGCGTCTTCTGCGCTTTGGCGCGAAGTTTCTCGATGATGCTGGAGATGGTGACGAACTCGACCACGTACGGATTGCCGACCAGCACGTCGTAGAGCAGCGTGTCGCCGGGTGCGTGATTGTGGCAATCGATGAAGCCGGGGACAATGGTCATCTGCTTGGCATCGTAGGTCTGGGTTCCTTTGCCGATCAGGCCCTTGATGTCGGCGCTGCTGCCGACGGCTGTGAATCGGCCGGCCTTCACTGCGAAGGCCTCTGCTTTCGGAGCGCGGGAATCGACGGTGTAGACTTTCGCGTTGAAGACGACGAGATCGGCTTCCGGTCCTTCGGCGGCTGATGCGGCTGTTACCCATGGCGCGCCAAGCATACCGGCGATGCCGGCTCCGGTCAGTCCGAGAAAACTTCTACGATTGCAGCGGTCATTTATCATCGATCGGAATCCTCAATCCGCGCCGCGTGGAACTCTTGCGGAAGCCCAGCGGAACGCAAAATACACGGGAACGCCTAATAGGACAATCGCCATACCAGGGAAGGTGGTGGCGGGGCGATAGACAAAAACGATAGACAGAATTGCGGCGGCACTCAATAAGTATAGGGCGGGAATGACGGGGTAGCCAAAAGCGCGATAAGGCCGCGGCGCATCCGGCCGTAGAAAGCGCAGGCGAAAGACGGCGGCGATGGTCAACAGGTAAAACAGGAGCGCGGCCGACATGACGTAATCCAGGAGATTGCTATAAAGATTGCCGTAAGTTCCTTTGGCGGGGTCGTAGGTGCGGATCAAGACCAGGAAGGCCGCCCAGATGCCTTGCATGGCGAGCGACGCGCCGGGCACCCGGGCTTTATTCAAGGCGGATGCGCCGCGGAAAAACAAGCCGTCCCGCGCCATGGCGAAGTAAGCGCGAGCGCCGGCCAGTAGCATCCCGTTGATGCAGCCAAACGACGAGAGCGCGATGACTAATGCGATGATCGCCGCGCCAGCAGCGGGAAAAACGGCTTGCAGCATGGCGGCAGCCACACGATCCGATGGCGCGTGCTGCACCCGCTCCAGCGGCAGAACCACGACGTACGCTACGTTTGCGCAAGTGAAAAGCAGGGTGACGATCATGGTCCCCAAAGCCAGCGACAGGGGCAGATTGCGCTGCGGCTTCTTCACTTCGCCAGCCGTGAACGTGATGTTGTTCCAGGCGTCCGCTGCGAAAAGCGACGAAACCTGCGCGATCGCGAGCGCAATGAACAGCCCGAAGATGGTCTCTTGAGTCACTCCCGGAGCGATTGGTGTGAAGCCCTTGGGAGTCCACAGCTGGCCGAAGTTGGCCCGCACCGCCTGCGCGTTCCAACCAATGAACACGCCCAGACCGATTACTGCCAGGATCGCGCCGATCTTCGCCGACGTAAAACCGTTCTGAACAATCTTTCCGTACTGAATGCCGCGCGAGTTGGTGAACGTCAATAACGCGATCAGCAGGATGCCGACGAGCTGCGCCGTGGATAGCGACAACGCATAACGGGTGGAGACATGAATGGGCGGGATCAAATAAATGTCTTCGGAAATGCGCGGCCACAGCACGCCGGAGTAACGGCCGAAGCCCACGGCAACCGCCGCTACGGTGCCGGTCTGGATGATCAGGAACAGCGTCCAGCCATACAAGAATCCCCACAGGGGCGACCACGCTTCGCGTAGATACACATACTGGCCGCCCGCGCGCGGCATCATCGCCGCAAGCTCGCCGTAGGAAAGCGCCGCCGCGATCGTGAGCAACGCGGTGATCAGCCAGGACGCAAGCAGCCAACCGGCGCTGCCAACCTCGCGCGCCATTTCGGCCGGCACAATGAAGACGCCAGTGCCGATCATGGATCCCGCCACGATCATGGTGGAATCGAACAGCCCGAGCCCTTGGCGCAGTCCCTCGTTTGGGTGAACGCTGCTCGGGGCGCCGGATGTCTGAGCGAGGCCCGGCTGCGGAGTGCTCATTCTTACGCGCCGAGTTCGAGCTGCTCGTGAACCGCGCGATAGGCTTGATTAATGGCTTGATCGGTGTACGCTGCCGCGGCCGCGTCCGAATTCGCGATCGAGATGCGCCCGAAGCGTTTGCGTCCGATTTCGCACGGCGATTGGCCTTTCGGCCATTCCGGGTCCCACAGAAAATTGTACTCGTAGGCGTAGCCATGCGGCCACCGATTCACGGTGATGGCGTCAATATCGCGGGCTGGATCGAATCCGCCGCCACCCAAGACTCGCGCCAATTGGTCGCGAATGTTTCGCTCGAAGGTGGAGAACGGCGTCATCAGCAAGTCCACGTGACCCGCGCGCTGTTGATCCCGCGCCGAGAGGCCCGGTTTGCAGGGCGTCCGCAACATTCGCAACAGAATAGGCTCTTCCGGCGCGAGCGACGGCCTGTAGCCGGCGATATCGGTAGGCTGCTCGAGATTCATGTTGGAATGGTACATCCCCGGGGTTTGCGCGCCTCGCATGCCGAGCTTCTTGAACGCGGTCCAGTTGCGCAACGCGACGTTGGTGTAGACCAGTGGAACCTTGACGCCGTAGTGCAGCGCCTCGCGTTGTTTGGCTGGAAGGTCGGGGCAAAGATACGGAATCATCATGTTCCAGCACGCCAGAATCACCGATTTCGCGCGCACCGAGTACATCTGCTTTTCGCGGCCGCAAACAATTTCCACTTCTTTTGCTTCGGTGGGGTTTCCCGCGTGACGCGCGCGCAAGCAGGTGCTTCCCAGGCGAATGCGAACCGGCGAATCGCCATGGTCCAACGCGCTGTAATCGACGTTTTCAAGGATGCTATCCTCGGCGGTGTGGCCCGGCATCGTGCCGGGAATCAGAGACCGCACCAGCAGGCGGGCGATGGTCGCGTTGCCGTCCGGGAAGTGATACTCGTAGGGTTTCTTCGGAATGTGCTGGCCGAGCGCCGTGAAGCTCAAGCGATGGAACGGCCCGGGCTTCAGATTCATGCCTTGAAAGCCGGGGAAGTAACCCCAGAGCTCGAGTGCGCCTACGGCATCGATTCCCACTCCATAAAGCCCGTGCGTGCGCGTTTGATAGAAGGGGATCACGGTGGGATCCACCTTCACGTAGTTCAGCAGGAAATCCTTGTAACTGATGCGCGACAGCTTGTCCTTCTTTTCTTCGTCGGACAGGCCGGGCATGTAATCGATATGAGCTTGCTGAAGGCGGGCGATATCGGCTTGCGCTTTCTCAGAAAGCGGCGTGCGTGCTAGGAAATCCTTCCAAGCGGGCCCTGCCGCCGTGTCGCGCTGTCCGCCCGGCATGCCCACCACCAGCCGCTCTGTGCCGAAGGTCTCCTTATCAAAGAAGAATGCGTTCTGGAGGCCGTGAAGAGCGGTGCGATCGGTGATCATTTCGGATTTCGCCTCCAGCGTCACCGGGTCGATGCCCAGTTCCGTAAGCAGCCCCCGCGCTTCTTTGCTGTAATCGAACGGAGACTCAATCGAGAGGGTACCGCCGTTGCAGAGGAACAGGCGCCCACCGGGGCGAAACTCGTTTCGTTTGGCGTGGCCGCCGAAATCGTCGTGATTATCGAGGATCAGGATTTTCGCTGAGGGATGCGTGCGGGCGCGGAAGAAATAGGCCGCGGCCAGGCCGCTGATGCCACCGCCGACCACCACGAGATCGTACGTTTCTTGCGTGTCGATGGGGGCGGCGGCGTGGTCAAAGACCTTGCCGTCGCGCAGGGCGTGAGCGTACGTGTATGATCCCTCGTGACTCCCGCGCATGCCTGTCAGCACCGGCGGATCGTAGCCGGGACGGTCCTGGGGGAACGCTGTCGCGGCGCTGGCATTTCCGGCAAGCAGACCAGCCGCGCCCGCAGCTACCGCTACGCCATCCAGAAAATCGCGCCGCGTGATGGGGCGATCCATCCCGAGCTCGCGGTCACGCTGGGGGTCAGGAATTTCGGACGCCATGCAAACAGTCTCGCATTATTCCAACCTTACTGTTCGAAAACAACCTTTCCACCGACCATGGTCATGGTGACGCGCGTCTTGCCTACTTCCTGGGCCGTGGCGGAGAAGATATCTCGCGAAAGTACGGCGAGGTCGGCGAACTTTCCCGGATCGAGCGTGCCGGTGGATTTTTCGGCGAAGTTTCCGTACGCGGCGTCGCGCGTGTAAGCGAGAACGGACTGTTCTACCGGGAGCCTTTCCCGCGGCTGATTGTATTCGATTTTCCCGACGGGTCCGTGCGGTGTAATTTCGCGCAGCACTTCGCGCGTCATGGTTTCTTCGATAGCTGCGAGCGGATCGGGCGGCCAGGTGCATGGCCAGTCGCTGCTGAAGGTCACCATGGCGCCGGCTTTGATCAAGCTATTCCAGGTGTCGATTTTTACGGGGCCGAGCGATCCCGCATTGCAGCAGAAGCTAGGCTGCATGCTCGCGATCACCGAGAGCTGATGGAACCGGGGAAGGTCTTCAGGGTTCAAGTAATCGGCGTGCTCCATGCGGAAGCGGCGGTCGCGCGGCCCATTGATTTTCTCCGTGGCTTGGTAGGCGTCCAGGACCATGCGCGCGGAATCCACGCCGATGGAGTGCGTCATCAGTTGGTAGCCGCGCTTGTCGAGCGCGACGTAAAGCTTCTGAAGTTCCGCGGGCTTGTAGAGTGGAGGGTCGGTAAGGCCGTCGGAGAAGAACTTCACCAGGTTGGCCGACACCCACGAGTCGTGATATTTGCTTCGCGCCGTTTCGAGATCCGCCAGGAACTGTGGCGTCAAATGATGGTTCACGGCGACCGCGCCGAATGCGGTGCGCGTACGCAGCGTCAGCATTCCACGATCCCGCATTTTGCCGAGCAGTTCGATATCGGCGAGATTCCCGGTGGCCATGGTCGCGCTCGTGATGCCGAAGCTGTTCAAATAGTGCATCGCAGCCTTGAGCCACTGGAATTTCACTTCAAGCGGCGGATCGGGCAGCGCCTGTTCGACGATCTCCATCGCCCCTTCCATCACCACGCCGCTGCGGCGCCCCCGCGAATCGCGGAGGATGTTCTTTTCGATGGACGGATCGGAAAAAGGGCGGTCCGAAATATGCGCCAGATCGAGAGTCTTTTGGTTCACCCATAAGGCGTGCTCGCTGACATCGTGGATCACGAGCGGCCGATCCGGTACCGCGCGATCCAGGAGTTCGTGCGTGACGGTGGGCTTTTTGTACGCGTTGCCGGAGGGTGAGAAATCCGTGATGAACTGCACGCGGCCGAAGATCACCGGATCCTTCGGGTGGGTGGCGGCGTAATCCTTGATTCGGCTGAGCAGCAAGTCAGGATCTTTCGATGAAATGTTGAATTCCGGAGTCGAGAGGTTGAATCCGTGTAGAGCGAGCGCACCGAACCACAGGTGCACATGGCCGTCCGTGATCCCCGGAATCACGGTTTTGCCGTGCAGATCGATCACCTTGGTGTTTGTTGTGCGATGCCGCGCGACTTCGGCGTTCGATCCAACAGCGTCAATCTTGCCGTTGGTGATCGCCAGTGCCTCGACCCAGCGTTTTTGCGCGTCGGCCGTGTAGATATGGCCGTTGACGAGCACGGTGTCGCTCGAATAAAGAGCCTGGGCCGCGAAGCACAGCAACAGGACAGGCGCCAGGCGTGCGCCGGAACATCTCGCAATCATTCAACTATGATGGCAGTTCTTTATATGATGAGTCATGCACGTAAGATCGCGTTTTGCCGTGTCCGCGGCGGCTGGTTGGTTGTTTTTTGCACTTACAGGAGCTGCGTCCGCGCAAACTGCCGATCTGATCCTGATTCACGGCACGATTCTTACCGTCGACGCCAAGGATTCCATCGCGGAAGCAGTTGCGATCGCGAAGGGCAAGATCATTGCGGTTGGGACAACGGCCGAGATTGAGCGTCACACCGGACCTGCGACTCGTGTGATCGATCTGCACGGGCTCACTGCGACTCCGGGATTGATCGATACGCACGGCCATTTTGCGGAAGGCGGCGTCGACGAGGTATATCACGTCGTGCTGAGCGACGTTTCGAGCGTGAACGGCGCGCTCGACCTGCTCCGCCAGAAGGTGGCTAGCTTAAAACCCGGCGAATGGCTGGTGGGCGCGGGTTGGGACGAAGGCAAGCTGAAGGAGCGCCGGTATCTGCTGGCGTCGGATCTGGACAAAGTCACGCCGAACAATCCGGTGTGGTTGATGCACACCACGGGGCATTATGGCGTCGCGAACAGTTACGCGATGCGGCTCGCACACATTACTGCCGCTACGCCGAATCCGACTGCCGGCACCATCGATAAGGATGCGCAAGGGCATCCCACCGGCGTTCTCAAAGAAGCGGCGAAGGACTTGGTGGTGAATTTGATTCCGCCCACGACGCCCGAACAATGGCAGCGCGGCATTCTGCATTCGATCGAGGGGCTGCATCGCGAGGGCATGACGGCGATCAAGGACGCGGATGATACCGAACCGATGTGGGACGCGTTTCGCGAGCTGCTGCGCCAGAACAAATTGAATGAACATGTTTTTATGCTGTGGGACTCCGGCCACACCGTGGAATCCGCGCGGCAGGCCCTGGCGCATATCACCGCGCTTCCGAAACCACCGGGTTCGCTAGGTGACGGCCAGTTGCTTTCCGGCGGCGCGAAAATCTTCATGGACGGCAGCGGCGGCGCGCGCACGGCCTGGCTGTACAAGCCCTGGAACAAGAACCGCACCGAGATCGACGGAACGAACGTGGGCTATCCATCTACCGATCCCCAGGTCTATCGCCAGATGGTCCGCTTGTTCCAGCAGGCCGGCGTTCACGTCGGCACTCACGCCATCGGCGACCGCGCGATCGATTGGGTGGTGGATACCTATGCCGAGGTGCTGAAGGAGAAACCGGCTTATGGGTTGCGGCACAGCATTATTCACTGCAATATCCCGACCGACCATGCCATGGAGGTGATGGCGCGCTTGCAGAAACAATACGACGCCGGCTACGTTGAGGCGCAATCCCCGTTCATGTGGTGGATCGGCGATACGTACGCGGGAAACTTCGGTCCCGAGCGCTCGCAACGCCTGGAGCCTTTCAAAACATGGTTGGCGAAAGGTGTTCGGTGGACGGGCGGCTCCGACTATCCGGTGACGCCTTATGCAGCGCGCTACGGAATCTGGGCCTCGATCGAGCGCGAAACGCTCAAGGGCGTTTATGGCCTGCATCCGTTCGGGACCGCGGAATCGATCGATGTTCACACCGCACTCCGCTCGTATACCGCCTGGGCTTCCAGGCAGTTGTTCCTGGAAAACAAGATTGGGACGATCGAGCCCGGCAAAAACGCGGACATAGCGATCTGGGATCGCGATATGTATACGATTCCCGCGCAGGACATCAAGAACTTGAAGTGCGAAATGACTCTTTTCGGCGGCCGCGTGGTTTACCAGGATCCTGCCGCGGGACTTTCCATTGGAAAGCAAAAATGAGCAGCGAGATTCGTGCGGCAACTTCGCTTGACTTCGAGTTTTCAGGACAAATAGAATGAGTCCGCGTTGGAGGTTCCAAGTGCGTAATTCCCGGTTTGGCGGACTGGTTTTGGCGGCAACGATTTTCTGCGCCGTATCTTGCTCCGCGGCCGCGCAGACCGAAAGCGGTTCTGAGGCGGGCAAGGACAGTGCAACGCCGGGGCCAATCCCGCGGACTCTGGATGGCAAGCCCGATCTCAGTGGCCTCTGGGACCATCCCTTTGTGATCGACATGAGCAAGGACGGGCGCAACAATTCCTGCGGCGCCGAGCTGAAGGGGTGCTCGCAGAAGGGTCCGGGCGGGGAACTCCCGATGACCGAATGGGCCGCGAACTGGACCAAGAATTTCGATCCAGCGAAGTACGATACCACGGGCCACTGCAATCCCATGGGCTACACGCGTTCGATGAACGCGCCTGTTCCTACGCAAATCGTTCAGACTCCGACCGAGATCGTTTTCCTGCACGAATCGATGTTCGCGTTCCATGTTGTTTACCTGGATGGCCGACGCCATCCCACGCCGGACGAAGCCCTGGAAACCATGTGGTACGGCCATTCGGTGGGCCATTGGGAGGGCGACACCCTGGTAGTGGATACAGTGGGGCCGTTTTTCGCCACTCCGAAAATGCTGCTGGACTCTCGCGGGCATCCGGTGAGCGACCAACTCCATGTCGTGGAGCATTTTCGCCGGATGGACGCAACGCATTTGAGCTATGAAGTCACCGTGGACGATCCGAAGATGTACACCAAGCCGTTCTCGAATGTGCGGACCTGGGTGCTGATGCCGAAAAGCGAAGAGATCCTAGAGTACGTCTGCACCGAGAACAACAAGGAAGTGGACGAACATCATATTAAGTAACCGACTTAAGTAATCGATGACACGGCGCTCCTGGCCTGCATCTGCGTCTGCGGCTTGAGTATCCAGTGCATGCCAACCATCGCAACGGCCGAAATCAGCGCGGGAGCGGCGGCTGCCAGAAACAATTTCTGATTGGGCCAATGCAAGCCCATCAACTCGCCCGCCACCACCGGGCCGATGATCGCGCCCACGCGGCCGACCCCCAAGCCCGCGCCAATTCCGGTGGCTCGCAGGTTCGTCGGATAGTACGTCGCCGACAGCGCGTTGATGCCGGTTTGTCCTCCCACCACACCAAAACCAGCCAGGAACACCACCGCAATCAATAGCGGCAGGGTGATGCCCGGCCGGCCGATCAGCGCGATGTTCACGCATCCCAGTGTGAAGCATGTGGTCAACACGGGAACGAATCCCAGCCGCTGCACAAACCAGCCCAGGGTGAATCCGCCAATCATTCCCGCCAGCTGTTCCATCGTCCCGACCAGAACCGAGGTCCCCATCCCATGCCCGGCTTGATTTGCGACGGTGGGCAACCAGCTCGCAAGGAAATAGACATTCAGCAGATTCATGAAATTCACGATCCATATCAGGATGGTTCCTACGCCGCGGCCGTCGTGGAACAAATGAATCCAGGGCACGCCTTTTTTAGGAGTGTCGTCGACAAAATAACAGCTGGAGTCGGCGGACGCCGTTGCATCGATCCGCTTCAGCCAGCGAGCGGCCTGATCCAGATGTTTGCGGCGGAGCACCAGAAATTGCAGCGATTCCGGCAACGCGGCAAGCATAATCGCGGTGATCGCTAAAGGGACCGCCGCACCCGTGTAGAAAACCGAGCGCCAGCCGAAGTGCGGGATCAGCCAGGCAGCGAGAAAACCCCCAAATGCGGCCCCGGCAGTGAATCCGTTGCCCACCATCATCATGATGGTCACGCGCAGCCGGCGCGGGCTATATTCGCCTACCAGCGCAACTGCGTTTGGCATGATGGCGCCCAGCGAGCATCCAGCCAAGAAGCGGATCAGGAGCATCTGATTGACATTCGCGGCGCGCGCCGTCAAGAACGTGAGCACGGAAAAGCACAACGTTGCTGTGATCAGCACCGGACGCCGGCCGATTTTGTCCGCAAGCAGGCTGAAGAGCAGGGAACCGACCA